>Ga0315296_10005588_pt1 | contig 10043 bp, 10 predicted proteins | sample YL17G14_18_MG_FD_203921 | JGI IMG/M metagenome (GOLD analysis project Ga0315296, IMG submission 203921) | Sediment microbial communities from Yellowstone Lake, YNP, Wyoming, USA - YL17G14_18 | ecosystem: Environmental > Aquatic > Freshwater > Lake > Sediment | place: USA: Wyoming | collected... | reverse complement strand
AATGCGGTGGGTGTGGGTATCTTCTTCAGGCCTATTCTGGCTCAGTGCTATCGGGCACACTGTATCGCTTGCCGTATTTTACGCCTGGCATTTCTTTACCTTCGTATATTATCTGCTCCTCACCGACAACAGCTATTGCCTCGACCTCGACCAGGAGATGAGGGTGCCATAGCTGGACAACCTCAACGGAAGTCATCGCCGGTACGTGGTCCCCGAAGTACTTGCGGAACGCGGGTACCATTTTGTTGATGTCCCAGAGATGACGGCAGAAAAAGTTCAATTTGACCACATCCTGCATGCTGGCACCAGCTACCTCCAGCACGTCCTTCATGTTCTCAAAGACCATCTCAATCTGGCCCACGAAGTCTCGCTTGTGGCATATTACATGGTTTTTATCCCTGGCTACCTGACCGGCTACATAAATGGTGTTGCCTGCCTTAATGGCATGCGAATAGGCAAATCTCTTTCTTGCCGGTGCCAGTTTGTCCGAATAAACGATCTTCCTTTTAACCATTGTGTCCTCCTTTTTGATTTTACTGACAACAGTATAGCTAAGTTTTCTAAAGTGAGCAAACACTATCAGTTGATGACGAATATCCTCACACGTGAGAAAATATTATTAGATTACTATTGCAAATTGCCCTGGCCCATTATATAATATGCTCTGGTGGTTTTCAGTCTAGGTTATCATAAATGCAATTAACTTACTTTATCTCGACCCAGTTACGGATGACCTTAGCGCTAACCAACTACTAAAAGAAAGGAGGTCATCCGTGGCTTTTCAGGACAAGACACTAACGTGTTCCGATTGTGGGACTTCGTTCACCTTCACCGCTGCGGAGCAAGAGTTCTTCCAGTCCAAGGGTTACACCAACGAGCCTAAGCGGTGCCCCGCCTGCCGACAGACAAGGAAAACCGAGAGAATGGGTTCCGGCGGCATGAAACCTCGTCAGATGTACCCCGCGGTTTGTGCCGAGTGCGGCAAGGAAACGGAAGTACCCTTTGAGCCCCGTGAGGGTAGACCGGTATATTGCAGCGAGTGCTTCACCAAAATCAGGGCTAATCGATAATATTCGGTTCACTTAGGAAACATAAATAGGCTAGTGAGATTAATTTTTCACTAGCCTATTATTTTATCCGGCTTTTGCGGGGTTTTTACATTTAGGACATGAGAAAACCAATGATCATAATAGTAGCAATGGTATATGCCGATGGTCTAGTCAAGTATAAAAGGGGTGTGCGCAGCGAGAGGGGGCGTAGCCCCCTCTCAAATAATTTCCCCCTCTTCAAACATACTTATCAATGGTTTTTTCCAATGCATCGTTTGGAGAGGGGGCCAGGGGGTAAGGTGAAATGAAGTCAAGTGAGCTTCAAGAAAGAACAGTACCTTTTACAGGTACTTAAGATTTATAGAGGTACAGAGGGTCTTTATCCGTAATGATTCTCGTCTGCCCTGCCATAGCATCTCTTACGTATAGCGGTAATGCGAACATTCCCTGGTGGGTCAGGCCGTCGTAGAACCTCAGTCCCGTGAGCGACCTTTCAGTAATTCTTTCATCCACCTCTTTAGGCGAAAGCCGGGCGGGATTATATTTCCGCGAGGCCAGGCAAAAGCCCCACGGGCCCCCGAAACAGGGCACGTATGTCGCATACTGGATAACCATAGGGAAAACGCTTTTGAGCGTATTGTTTACGGCCGTAAAGTTTAGCAGTTCGGTCGGAGAGGCTGAACCAGCTTGAACAGCCATCAGTCCGTCTTTCGTGAGCCTTTCGCTGACCATCCGGTAGAATTCCTGCGTATAGAGTAAGTACGCCGGGCCTTCTTCAATGGGGTCGGGTAAATCGATAATAATGATATCGAACTTATCTTTCGACTTCTCCAGGTAATTCCGTGCATCTACATGGTGTAGCTCGGTACGGCTGTCCTCGAAGGCGCCGTGACTGTGTTTGGGCAGGTATTTTTTACTGAGGGCGGTCACCTGGTCGTCTATTTCGACCATCACCGCTCTTTTTACCGTTTTGTGGCGGAGAGCTTCCCTGAGTGTAGCGCCTTCCCCGCCCCCCGCTATAAATACGCTTTCCGGGCTGGGATGAGCTATCATGGCCGGTTGCACCAGGGCTTCATGATAGATAAACTCGTCCCTTTCGGTGGACTGAATCTTGTTGTCCAGCACGAGGCAGATACCCAGGTTACGACTGCGGACAATCTGGGCGGACTGGTACCTGGTTCGCCCGGTATACAGCACTTCATCGAGGCGATGCAACTGTAAGAAGTCCTCGTTTATTTTGTCCCGCAGCCATTTATCAGGGTCGATATCCATAAGTCATCCGTGCTCTATACGGTTACCAAAACCCCTCTCGGTATCTCCATCACAGAGTGGTTTCTCGACCCGAGCTTCTCGATAAGTACCTCGGCCGCTTTTTCAGGGTTGACGAAAGTACCGCAGGTAAAGATATCGACCGCAGCGTAGCCGTATTCTGGCCAGGTATGGATGGATAGGTGAGACTCGGCGATGATAACCACGCCGCTCACTCCCTGCGGACTGAAACGATGAAAGGATTCGCCGAGCACTACCGCGCCGCAGTCGATGGCGGCTTTCACCATCACATCGCGGATAAGGCCCAGGTCATTTAATGCCTCCTTATCACAGTCGTGTAGTTCAACCAGTAAATGTCTTCCTAGTGCATTCAATCACCTGCCCCCCTTTTTAAATTTTATTAATTCCTGGATGGTCGGACCGGCCGGGTCGCCATTATATCGTTAACCTTATTCTATGGTGGACTAAATAAAAAGTCCCAGAGCAATATAACCACCCCAGGAACCTCCCTCACTTCCTCATTGTTAAGGAGCGAGGAAATACTGTCAATTTCGGATGACAATCAGTCCGGTATGTTTATACGTCCCCTTTCCTGTTACCCTATTGCTTTTAAATCCAGGTTCTGTTTCACTATTTCGGCCAGCTTTGCCAGCTTCTTTTCCTGGTTAAACCTGGTTTTCATTAAAGCGTTCTCGATGCTCGTGACGATGTCGCTTATGTTAGTCTCGGTGGTAATAATCGGGATGCCCCGACTCTCCGCTTTGTGGAGGACGTTATAGACGGGTGGTTGGCTGCTGCCGGCGAGGACGAGGCACTTTGTCGGAGTTTCCAGCGCTGCCAGCTGCATATCCGGGCGGTCCTGCCGGATGACGGCGGCTTTATTGCTCTTGCGACCGAAGTAGTCCAGTCCCGAATCGACCACCATCGCTCCGAGCATGTAGTTCTCGACCAGCTCTCCCGACCTCTCGGCGCTGTTCAGTATCTTCCCCTGGAGGCATTCGGCCAGCTCACCGACCGTTATGGCGAGCAGGACTCTGTTTTCCGGGATTGCTCCCAGGACTTTTATCCCTGATTTGCTGAACTGGGCTGTAGCTTCCTCCCGCACGCGCTTCAACTGGCTCTGCGGCACCTTGTTCAGGACGACGCCCAGCAAGCTCTCCCCGAATCCCTGATATACATCGACGAATCTGGAAGTCTGGCCGGAGTAGGATTCTACGGCGATGGCTTTAGCCTTCATCTCTTTGGCCGCACCATAGGTAGCCTTGCTTGCGGCATCACTGATACTCTGCCCGAGCCTCGCTTCGACGAGGACGATGTCTCTGCCTTTAATGACATCCGGCGCGTTGACAACATCGGATAGTCCCAGGACCTTCCTCATGAAGTCGATATCCCCATCGGCCTGGCCGTTTTCGGCAGCCTGCGGCTTAAGGTATCCCACCTTCTTGCCTGCGTTTAACAGATTAATGGCGAGTCCGGCGCAGATGGCGGTCTTACCCGCTCCTTCTTCCGCAGAGACGATATATAAAACGCCCAATCTTCACCCCCGGCTGGATTACTTATAAAATAAACCAATATATTATAATCCTTTAATCAAGATACGTAAAGAGGTATGGGTAGATAAAATATATTCCCCGCACTATAATTGTCTATAAATACGCTGCCCAGGAAGAAGACAGGATTTGTAACAGTGTTTTTCCGTTATATGTATAAGGAGGTGACTAACTATGGAGAACCAGATAGAATACTATGACGAGACTGCGAAGTACAGGGACAGGTTTGACCAGGGGCTGCCTGAGGCGATGACGGCCTATTCTGCCTTCAGGAAGGAAGTATATCGAGATGGAGCACTCAGTCTCAAGACCAAGCGCTTAATAGCCCTGGCGGCAGGACTCCAGGCAGGGTGCACCAGATGCATTATTGGGCAGACTAAAGATGCCGTGAAAGCCGGAGCCACCAGAGCCGAAATCCTGGAAGCCGTGGCGGTCGCTATTGTCATGGGAGGTACCGCCGTCAGTGCCGAGTCATGGCGTATAGTCAAGGCACTGGAAGAGATGGGCAAGTGGTAGTGACTCACTGAGAATAGTCGGTTAACGTACTAGCCCTTTGCTACTTGAAGTCGGCACCAGGTATATAAAGAATCATATACCTCGAACTGACGGGCCAGGTTCTCTTCGTCGTCGGGATAGCGCAGGCTGTAACCAACGGCAATCGCTTCCAGCCCGCGGGCAATCGGGTCCTTATCGATATCGGGGGCAACGTCAGCCGCGTGGACTATTTTGGCCATCCGCAGCAGCGCCGGGTCTTTCAACTCGTACTTGACGATAATTGACTCGAACGAGCAGCGGCCTTCATGATGGTCAAGTTCAGCCTGACCCATCGCGTCGAAAGGAATAGCCCCGGCCTGCTCAGCCACCGTTTTTACCTGGCTTGGCGGAACGAAAAGGAATTCGGCTTCGTTATCAATAAAGCGACTGATGAGCCAGGGACAGGCAACCCTGTCAACGTGAACGTGTGAACGTGTAATCCATTTCATCCGGTAGTCCTCCTTTTTTATGAGATTGATTAGCATTATACACTGTTATTACCCGCTATTAAAATTTGATAATTACGACAAAAATAACGTAGAATTACTTTTTAATGAGAATCAAAGTTTCCCCTTTTATCCTGCTGTGTATTATGGGCGGCCTGGCTATCTTCAGTTCGACGATGGCCAAGAATCCGGCGTTACCCCTGTTCATCCGCTCCATGGGGGTGCCCGTGTCCACCCTGGGCTTTATTGCGGCGGCGTCAACGGTCGTAGGTATTGTTGTCAGCCTGCCCGCGGGCATTCTCTCCGACCTCATCGGGCGCCGCCGGGTGATACTGATGGCTGCTATCGTGTTTGCCACCGCTCCCTTCTTATACCTGATAATCACCACTCCCTGGCAATTAGTCCTTGTTCGCATCTATCATGGCCTGGCCACTGCCATTCTGGGTCCGGTCGCTATGGCGGCTGTAGCCGATACCTATGAAAAAGGGCGCGGAGAACGCATGGCATGGTATTCATCTGCTACCATGATAGGGCGATTTCTGGCTCCATTTGTGGGTGGAATTCTTATTTTTGGCACAGATTTCCGCTGGGTATACCTGGCGGACGGCCTCGCCGGTGTAATGGCTCTCTTAGCGGCCATTCGGTTGCCGTTGGCTACCACCACCTCCGGCTCGGCCTGGCAAGCTTTTAAACGACAACGAGGCAACTACGGGCAGGAAATCGCTTTTGTTTTTCGTCACCCGGGGATTCTCGCCACGAGCGGCATCGAGGCCGTGCAATACTTCGCCTATGGTTGCATAGAAACATTCCTGCCCGTATATTTAAATGAAAAGCTCGGATTTCCGGCCTGGAAGATAGGCATATTATTTACAGTTCAGGTACTGACGGCTGCGCTTACCAAACCGGTAATGGGGCGTCTGTCCGACCGCTACGGGCGCGTGCCCCTGATTTCCGGCGGTTTATTGCTGGGAGGTGTAAGTACCGCCGTTCTCATTCTCTCCTCCAACTATTTTGTACTCGCGGTACTGATAGCTTTATTCGGACTTGGGTTGGCCACTGTCACAGCTTCCACCTCTGCCCTGGTGGCTGATTTATCCCGCTCTCAGGGCCGGGGCAGTGCCCTGGGAATACTCTCCAGCATCATGGACATAGGCCATTCCACCGGCCCCATGGTTGCCGGAGTGCTGATTGCCGCTTACTCATATCGCATGACTTTCGGAATCGTAGGTGCTGGACTGGTCGTCATCAGCCTGGTTTACTGGCTCGGTATGCGGCGGATTGCCAGTCGCCTCAAGACGAGTGAATAAGGAATATAGCACTAATACAGATACGGTCTTGACCGCTCCTTCTTCCGCAGAAACGATATATAAAACGCCCAATCTTCACCCCCGGCTGGATTACTTTTGAAATAAACCAATATATTATAATCTTTAAGCAAGATACGTAAAGAGGAGATAAAAATTTATAGCTAAAAAGTACCTGCTAGGGCTATCTTTTAGTAATAAATGGGAGAAAATTTACAAAAAATTGATAAAATCGCGAATAAAAATACTTGACAAACGTCAGACAGTATGACAATAATGTAATGCGTTGAAAGACGCGATATGTTTTGCTAGGTTAGGAAAAAGCGGGGCCGTCAAGGTTCCGCTTTTTCATTGTCCTTAGGTAGTAAAGCTTCAGTAACCCTTGAGGAATCCCGGTTGAGTTTTATGCACCTGAGTTTTTTACCAGGAATTTTTGGATTATCCATAACATATTCCTCAATATAAGCTTCTTGTAGTTCTTGGTCTAAAAAACTTTCAACTTCATTGAATGTCTCGCCAAACTGCTTTAATGGTAATAATAGTTTTAAAAAATAAATCCGTACTACATACGGAAGTGTCTTTTCAAGACTATCAAGTTTTTGAATGAGGAATTGTATTTTAGCAGGTTTATCTATAAGACCAGAGGGTGGAAGAGCTTTAGGTTGCTTTTCAGTAAGATTCAAGCGTACTTCTAAAGGGTAGACCCCGTGGGTCATTGTAAACAACTCTCGTGATGCCGAGCGCCCAAAACAGAGAACATAGACACGCTTTCCACGCTCTCGACAACGTAGAATCACTTCTTTATAATCAGCATCACCTGCACCTATAAGAAATATCTTAACATCTGGATTATCTCTAGCTTGATCGTATATACCAAATGCCATCGTTTGGTCACTACGATCGGCGCCTCGGACTTTAGAAAGTACATTTACAGCACGGTAGCCATACTCCTCTATTTTTCTTGAATCTCCTGGGCGTCGAGTCCAATCTCCATAGAAGAACATCTGTCGAAGTTCTCCTAATTCTTCTGCGAGTGATTTAAAAGCTTTTATAACATTTTCTATTGTTATATATTCTACATAATCCTGAAATCGCCAACGTATGTTTTCATAGTCAATATGGGCCATGATAATATCAGCCATTACCCCTCTCCTATATTTCAAACACAATTAGTTCCTGCATGGTAGTCAAAGTCTATTTCATAAAGTAATAAAAGTCAATAGAATAAAGCTAGGCATTTAAGAGGGGGCGGCCCCTCTTTGCTTTTATTCCCTCTTCTCCTTTGACACCCCTATGCAATCGGGGAGAGGGGGATTTAAGGGGTGAAGTAGAACAAAATCCCCTCCTTGTCACTATCGCCATAATAAATATATACTGTTCCCGAACCGATAACCACGGGAGGAAGTAAATCATGCCGCCGACTATCTATCCCACGGGTACCACCATTTATTATCCGGATAAATGCTGGAACGGCTATACTCTTTTCCAGGCTACCCTGCATCAGGCAAAAAGCGCGGGGGCCATCCTGATTGATATGAACGGCAATGTGGTCAACCAGTGGCAGGGGTTTGATGGCTTTCCCAATAAAATGCTGCCCGGCGGTTATATCATAGGCAGCACCGGCGTCAGGAATTTCAAATACGGCTATCAGGATATGCTCGACCTGGTGCAGGTCGACTGGGATGGCAACATCGTCTGGAAGTTCGATAGATACGAACGCATCAGGGACCCGCGCCGGAAGCCGAGGTGGATGGCTAGGCAGCACCATGATTACCAGAGAGAAGGCAATCCGGTGGGATATTTTACTCCGGGAATGAACCCCCTGGTTGACAGAGGAAATACGTTAATTCTCTGTCATAAAAATCTCACGAATCCCCGCATAAGCGACAGGTTGCTCGTGGATGACACTGTTATCGAGGTGACCTGGGACGGAAAGGTAATCTGGGAATGGGTTTGCAGTGAGCATTTCGATGAAATGGGGTTCAATGAGGAAGCGAAAAACACCATAGCGCGCAATCCCGGCATGAAGCCGGCTGGTGGCGGGGTCGGCGACTGGATGCATATGAACTCCATGTCCGCCCTTGGCCCCAACCGCTGGTTTGATGGTGGGGATGAACGCTTTCACCCGGACAACATTATCTGGGACGGCCGGCAGACGAATATAATCGCTATCACCGACAGGAAGACAGGCAAAATCGTCTGGCAGTTGGGGCCGGATTTTACAGCCACTCCAGCCCTTAAAAACATAGGCCAGATAATCGGCCAGCACCATGCCCACCTGATTCCCCGGGGACTGCCGGGTGAAGGCAATATCCTTGTCTTCGATAACGGCGGGTATGCCGGCTACGGCGCCCCCAACCCCGGCGCACCCACCGGAATTGATAATGCCCGCAGGGACTACTCGCGTGTGCTGGAGCTCAACCCCGTGACCCTTGATATTGTCTGGCAGTACCCACCCCGCCGGGAAGGGTTTATGAATCCCGCGTTCAGCACCTTCTATAGCAGTTTTGTCAGCTCGGCGCAGCGCCTTCCCAACGGGAATACTTTGATAACGGAGGGGCAGGACGGGCGTATCTTCGAAATAACTGCGGAACACGAAATAGTATGGGAATACCTCAGCCCGTACACAAACAGGATGCTGAAGATAAATCTGCTCTACCGGGCCTACCGGATACCCTACGAGTGGGTTCCCCAGATGGATAGGCCGACCGAAAAAGCGATACCCCGTTTCGATAACAATAAATTCAGAGTTCCCGGTTCTTCAAGAAAGCGGCCCCTGAAAGTTACCAGAATTCGGAGAGGTAAATAAAAAAACCTCTTAACTCTAAATCACTTAACATAACTAAAATCAAATCCCAAGGCTACCCACGTATGATTTGTCACCCCCTATAATTGATAACTGCCTGGTGCTATAATGACTTTAAGGTGTGGGGGAGACAGGTCATGCATGAGGCCGTGCTTTATGAAAGACTGCCGGACTCTAGGGTAAGGTGTCATACCTGCCAGTGGCGCTGCCGGATTAACCCGGGGAAATATGGCGTGTGCGGCATGTACCAGAACCAGGACGGCAACCTGTTCAACCTGAACTATGCCAGGGTGTCTTCCGCCGCCGCCGACCCCATAGAAAAGAAGCCGCTATTCCACTTTTATCCCGGCACGTTATGTTTCTCACTCGGCACACTGGGCTGCAACTTCCATTGTAAGCACTGCCAGAACTGGGAAATCTCCACCGCCAATAGCAGTTCTCTACTACACAGTTGCCGCGAACTCCAGCCGCAGGCAGCTATAGAACTGGCCAAGCAGTCCCGCTGCCAGGGCATCTCCTGGACCTACAATGAGCCGACTATCTGGTTCGAATATACTCTGGACTCAGCAAAATTAGCCAAGGCTGCCAATCTCTATACCGTCTATGTGACCAACGGCTATGCCACACCCGAAGCTCTGGATACCATCGGCCCTTACCTGGATGCCTGGCGCGTCGATATTAAAGGTTTCTCCGATGAGTTCTATAAAGCGCTGTCCGGCATACCCCGCTGGAGGGAGATTCTTGATGTCACTAAACGCGCTAAAAACAAATGGGGTATGCACGTCGAGGTTATCACCAATATCATCCCCACCATGAACGATGATGATGAGCAACTCAAGGGAATTGCTGAATGGATAAGAGATGAGCTGGGCGAACTGACCCCCTGGCATGTGACCCGCTTCTATCCTCATCATAATATGACACACCTGCCGGCGACACCGCTGGCGACTATCGACCACGCCTGCGAGATAGGCCGCAGGGCAGGACTCAAGTTTATCTACGCCGGCAATGTCTCCGGTCACCAGAGCGAAAGCACCAGGTGCTATGTCTGCGGCAAGGTCAACGTGAAGAGGCTCGGCTACCAG
>Ga0315296_10005587_pt1 | contig 10043 bp, 14 predicted proteins | sample YL17G14_18_MG_FD_203921 | JGI IMG/M metagenome (GOLD analysis project Ga0315296, IMG submission 203921) | Sediment microbial communities from Yellowstone Lake, YNP, Wyoming, USA - YL17G14_18 | ecosystem: Environmental > Aquatic > Freshwater > Lake > Sediment | place: USA: Wyoming | collected... | reverse complement strand
ACTCGCGGCTGTACAAGAAAACATCAAAGAGCTCAGCAGCTAACAACTCTCCTTTGAGTATCTCAGCCATCCTTTTTTATTTTTCACAAATAAAATGCTCCATAGGCCTAAAATAGTAACATGATTGGCTTCCAATAAAAGGAGAGATAATTAGTGAAAATCTTGGCGATAGACATAGGCGCGGGTACTGAAGACGTTCTTCTTTTTGATAGTCAAAAGAAAAGCATTGAAAACTGTGTTAAACTGGTCTTGCCCTCGCCTTCTCAAATTTTCGCAACAAAGGTCAGAGAAGCAACTCGACTATACAAAGACATTTTCGTGAAAGGAGACATTATCGGCGGAGGCGCTTTCTCCTTCGCCTTGAGAGAACACGTTGAAAAAGGACTTCGACTCATAATGACCGAAAAAGCCGCTTACACAATAAGAAATGATCTTGACGAGGTTAAACAGCTCGGAATTGAAATAGTCAAAGAGGAAAATGAACCCAAAGATTTCCGAGGAGAAACCTTAACAATCGAAGAGGTCAACCTTAAGCAACTGCAGATGTTCCTGGCAGGGTTTGGCGAAACTTTTTCCGACGTGGATGTTGTGGCTGTTGCGGTTCAAGACCATGGCGTTTTTCCCAAGGGAATGAGCAATAGAAGGTTTCGCATTCGGAAGATGAGAGAACTCTTGAAAGAAAGTCCAAAACCCGAAAACTTGGCTTTCAGTGAGGAGGAGATTCCGCCATATTTTCTAAGAATGAGGTCTGCGGCTCAAGCTTCAAAGAAACAACTGCCCACAGCAAAGGTCTTACTCATGGACACCTCTCCAGACGCCATACTCGGATGTTTAAAAGATCAGTATGTAGAGAAGGCTGATCCAGTCCTCGCCGTTAACGTGGGCAACGGACACACTATGGCTACAATAGTCTCAGATGGAAACATCGTGGGATTGATGGAGCACCACACGCGATTGCTAAATCCTCAGAAGATTGAGCGGTTTTTAGTCGATTTTGCAGATGGGAAACTTACTGATGAGGAAGTGTTCAAAGACAACGGTCACGGCTTGTTCTTTTTAGCAGAGCCTCTAGGACTCTCAAAAATAGAGCGAGTGGCTGCAACAGGACCAAATAGAAACATCTTAGCCAAAACTAATCTTTCTGTTCACTTCGCGGCTCCTGCAGGTGATGTGATGATGACCGGTCCAATTGGTTTGGTTGAGGCCACCAAAAGAAAATTTAAGCTGGAATATTGAATGAAAAAGGTAAAGGTGGTTATTCATCAGCCTTCCATTAACAAGCTCATTGGTAACGAATTAAGTCTCTTACTAAGTGATGATGCCAGCATTATAGATGCTATAATGCAGGTTGATAAAATGATTATAAGTAAAGGTTGCTTTCCCGTCCCAGATTATGGAAGTCTTCTACATATGATTTACCATCCTGTTGAAAACAGATTCTATAAACAAGTTGCAATAACAGCCTACGAAGAACAGAACCAGATGCTGAACGTAAGAGATAACCCAGAGAAGGAACTCCCAGAAGGGGTGGCAATCATTCTCATTCCAGCAGGAGGATGTATAAGCGAATGGGAAGAAGCTGTGGATTACAAAGAATTCTTGAAGACAAAATGAGGTTAAAATCATGTCTGCAGGAAACGCTATAGAAGTCTCAAATTTGACAAAATATTATGGGAACCTTTTAGCCGTAGACCACATAAGCTTTGGAGTAAAAAAAGGCGAAATCTTCGGCTTTCTTGGCCCTAATGGGGCTGGGAAGACAACTACGATACGAATGCTGACGGGCATTTCCATTCCCACAGAAGGAACAGCCACCATTATGGGCTACGGCATTCAACATCAGTCTGTGGCAGTAAAAGAGCAGATGGGAATCGTCCCGGATGTCAGCAACGTCTATAATGAGCTCTCCGCTTGGGATAACCTGATTTTTACGGGTAAGCTCTATGACATGCCCAAAGCGTATCGGAAAAGTCGCGCTGAGGAACTCTTAAGGATGTTTGGACTCTATGAGCGACGCGGAGAAAAAGTACAGGGTTTTTCCAGAGGCATGAAGAGACGAATCTGCATTGCTATGGCGCTCATGAACAAGGCGAGTATTATGTTCCTTGACGAGCCTACTTCTGGATTGGATGTGCAGAGTGTCCTCATAATACGTGACCTAGTCAGGAAGCTGAACCAGCAGGGTCTAACAATCTTCCTCACAACTCACAACATTGAGGAAGCGAGCCAAATGTGCGACCGAGTGGCGATTATCAACCACGGCAAAATCGCAGCTATCGACACGCCTGAGAAGCTCAAGAGGACGGTGGAGAGCCTGCAATCCGTAGAAGTTGCCTTTGAGACTACACCCTCAGGCGGTTTAAAGGATTTGATGGGACTCCCCATTGTCAGTGATGTGGTGAAGGAGGGTGATAAGTTCAGGCTAATCACGCATGATCCGTCAAGTGTCCTAGCATCAGTGTGGAACTACGCTCAAACCAATAATCTTAAAGTCATCACCATCAACACTCTCGGCCCGAGCTTGGAGGATGTGTTTGTGAAGCTGACGGGCATCAAACTTGCGACTGAAAGCGAAGGCATGAAAATGGGCAGGGGCAGTGGACAAGGTATGAGGCAAGGGAGGGAGAGACAATGAGAGAAACGCATAAGGGTCATCTTGGTAGAGAAGCCAGAGTAGCATGGGCAATCGCCGTCAAGGATATGCTCACCTACTACACGCGTCCGCCTTCCCTCATGTTCGGGATACTCTTCCCCTTCAGCCTATTCCTCTCTTTCAGCATAGGGAGAACAGCGCCCCTCTCAGCCCAGATCCCCGTCCTCATAGCCCAAACACTCTTTTTCGCCTCATCATCCATAGGTCCAGTGGTCATTCCAATGGAACGCGCCAACCAAACTTTCGACAGGTTCCTAACCTCACCGGTCTCACTACTCTCCATACTCCTAGGAAAGACGCTCGCTGGCGTCGTCTTTGGCATAGGAATCTCCATTGTCCCCATCCTCGTCGGTCTCATCTTCTTTGGATCCCAGATAGCCAATGGGGAAGCCTTAGTTGCCTGCATGGCTCTATCGTCGATAGGTTTCTCCGCTATGGGCATAATGTTCGCCTCGATTCCCGGTCAGAGCCCTGGACAAGTGATGATGCCTCTCAACTTCGTCCGTATACCACTTCTCTTCATAAGCGGCGTCTACACGCCAGTGAGTGAATTGCCGTCTTGGGGACAAGTTGGGTCGATGCTTTCACCGCTGACTCATACAATCGAGTTGGCAAGGTATGCTTTGGGTGGAGAGACCTTCTTCGGCCCGCTCCTGAACATCTCAGTCTTAACAGCGTATACGGCGTTGTTCCTCTTCATGGGAATACGTTTCCACATAATGAATCAACGTAAGGAGTAAGACGCATGAGATTAAGAACGTCTGACATAGAAGGATTTGCAAGCAAAAGATGTTTTGCTCCAGTAGATTTGGCGCGAGGCATAAAAAGCAAAGAACGGGTTAACCATATCAGGCATGTAAGAATCATGTTAGGATGAGACGCAATGAGTCTTGCAGTAGAAGTTCACAATTTGACAAAACGTTACGGCAACATAATTGCAGTAGACAATATTTCTTTTACAGTCAACCGAGGTGAAATTTTCGGTTTTTTAGGACCAAATGGTGCTGGCAAAACCACGACAATACGTCTGCTCACTGGACAAACAAAACCCACTTCCGGCAAGGTCATAGTTGCGGATTATGATGTCAATCGCGAACCCGTTAAGGCGAAAGAACGTGCAGGAGTTGTGCCTGAAGTCTCCAACCTCTATGACGAAATGAGTGCTTGGGACAACCTCATTTTTGCAGCTCAACTCTACAGCGTGCCCAAAAATGAACGGGATATAAGGGCGAAGGAACTTCTTGAGCTCTTCGGGCTTCATGAGCGACGTAGGGATCGTGTTGGAAATTTTTCTAGAGGGATGAAAAGGCGTCTTACAATAGCCGCTGCCTTAATTCATAAACCTGCCATAATCTTTTTGGATGAACCTACCACAGGTCTTGATGTTCAAAGCGCGAGAATGATTCGAAATCTTGTAAAAGAGCTGAACGAGAGCGGTGTAACTATTTTTCTCACCACGCACTACATTGAAGAAGCCGACCAACTGTGTCAACGCGTTGCCATAATTAATAAGGGAAAAATCGTTGCTGTGGATAACCCTGAAAAACTCAAGGCTGCCATAGAGGCACACCACACAATCGAGATCTCTTTTAGCCCAGCTCAAGACCTGAACGACAAGCTCAGAAGCTTAAAACGTGTAAGCGGCGTTTCACGAGTTGGTGACAAGTTTAGGATTCATGTAGAAGATGCGTCCGAAGTCGTTCCACTCCTTGTTGATTTTGCCAGAGAAAATAGCTTGAAGGTCATATCGATCAATACGTTGAAGCCGAGCTTAGAAGACGCTTTTGTTAAGATCACGGGGCTGAGTCCAGAGGTTATGGCAAGTGAGAAGGAGCCAATTAAGAGAGAGAAGAGTGGAAATGTTGGTTAGGGCATTGATGAACAGCATAATCAAAGCGGTTTACATAGCTAAGAAAGATGCGAGAGTATACTTCTTCAAGTGGCCAAACATCACATTCGGACTTTTTCTTCCCGCAATCATTTATCTGGCTTTCTCTGTGGGAAGACCGACAGAAATCTCCTCGACCATACCTGGCCTTGCGGCGATGGCGTCGCTTTTTGGCGCTGGAGCAATTCAATCTGTTGCATTGCCATTGGAAAGAGCAACGGGAACCTTCGACAGGTTGCTGACCGCTCCGATTTCTTTGACTACGATAATAGTTGGCAAGGCATTGGGAGGGTTCTTTTTTGGCATGGTTCTATCAATAGCATACTCATTGATTGTCATACCACTATCTGGAGCAACTCTGACCTCTCCTGTCCTTTTCGCCTTTGGGATCATGCTCTCGTCGTTCGTGTTTTCAGCATTGGGTGTGTGCATCTCGGCACCCTTTCGAGATATACCAGAAGCTATGCCCCCTGCAACCCTCTTCCGAGTTTCAATGGTCTTCTTAGGTGGAGTACTTATTCCAGTTGCGACAATGCCGAACTTTCTTCAATTAATAGCGTACATGCTTCCACTTACATATGCAGTTGACATGTTGCAACAAGCGATGACAGGCCAAATCGCGGCTCAATTGTTTCTTGTGGATACGGTAGCCCTCGTAGTATTCTCTTTCTTCTTCTTTGTAGCTGCGGTCTGGATACTTAAAAGGACGCTTCATTGAGAGGCATCTGAGGGAGAACTTTGACAAAAATGGAGGTGACACGCGATTGGGTTGATGGCTTCGTCAAAGCATTCTACATCGCTAAAAAAGATGCAAAAGTCTACTATTTCAAGGCTCCGAATTTCACCTATGGTCTGTTAATGCCTATTTCATTGTTTCTCGCATTTTCTATCGCTGGCCAAATTGACTCGACGTTAGTTGTCTCCGGGCTAACTTCTCTGGCGATTTTGTTCGGAACCACCTCAATTGAAGCCGTTGCAGTGGTGCTTGAGAAGCAGACGGGAACGTTTGAAAGACTGCTTGCGGCACCAGTTTCGTTCTTAACAATACTTCTTGGAAAAGCACTTGCTGGCTTTTTCTTTGGGTTGGTCCTTGCAGCTGTCATTCTAATTCCATTGACTGTTGTTTCTGGAGCGAGTGTGGCGAATCCTGTGCTGGTTTTTATTGCTATTGCGTTTTCTTCGTTAACTTTTTCAGCGCTCGGTGTTTTGGTTTCTGCCTATGCAAAGTGGGTTCCTGAGGCTCAGATGCTTTCTAATTTTCTTAGGTTTCCAATGGCTTTTCTCTCTGGAACTTTTCTACCATTGGAGCTCATGTCATCCCAATTACAGGTTGTTGCTCGTTTCTTGCCTCTCACGTATTCTGTCGATGCTTTGAGGATATCCATGAACGATTCTGCAATTACGGTCAATTACTTATTGGATATTCTCGCCATGGCTCTATTTTTTTCTGCTTTCTTGGTGATGGCGACAAAGGTGCTTCAAAGAAGACTTCAATGATTTTTATCAAATTCTTTATCGCTTATGAATCCAGCCGTAGTCGGAGTAGATCTTTCTCACTTCGTCTGAGGTCAGAAAATCGATGAATTTTTGAGATAGCTCAGCATCTTTAGTGTAAGAAACCATTGCGACTACCGTACTTCTGAAGACTTGAAGGTCAAAAGGCAACTCGATTACTTCACAAGTGTCTGGCCACACAGATTGAAATGCGTTCCAACCGAATATGGCGTCGACTTTTCCCTGATGAATTAAGCCCATAAGCGAACCGCATGCGTCCGCGTGATGGGTGATGTTTCGTCTGATCTGGTCAGTTAATCCAGCCTTACTCGCAATGTCGTCCCAGACACCCTTCAAACATCCATCAACAGCAATTCCGATGCGAACGTTGTCTCTGCACAAGTCGTTGAGTGATGTAATCTTAGCTGGGTTTCCTATAGGAACGATGATAACTGATCTTCGAAGACCCATGCTTTTCCTTGAACCTTTGACGACCAATCCACGGTCTTCTGCCTCGTCCAAGATGTATTCGGCTCCACACGAGATGACATCACCCTGCTTGGACACAGCAATTGCGGCCAAAAGGTTGCTTGGCTTGCCCACCGTCAAATTGCAACGTATTCCAAACCTGTTCTCGAAAACATCAACACCCTTTTGAAGAGGTGGAGCAACAGCTCCCGCAGAATAAACACTTAAGTTGCCCTTATGTGATGTCGACTGCATATTCATCGAATTTCTTATCGTCAACATAACATAAATTCTTTCTGTAAATTATAAGCATTCCAGATCAATTGGGCTTTTTGTACAAGATGTAAACACCCAGAAGCATGATTAAGCCCGCAATTAGCTGAATTAGTGTAAAAGGCTCCTTGAGCACAATAAAAGCAAACGTAGCTCCGAAAAACGATGAAGTTGAGTATATAACCCCTGTTCTCATGGAGCCTATTTCTCTGAGAGCAAAGACAAACATCACAATGGAGAATCCAATGCTGAAGGCTCCAACGGAAAACAGGTAGGGTAAAGCAAGTACTGGTATTCTGAAATCGACTCTAAGAAGTAGTGCCAAAATCAAGAGAATTGCACCACCCAGAAGGCATTTTAATGCAACCACATGAGGTAAGTCACGCTTCTTACTCAACAATTTGCTTAGATTGTTGTCTATACCCCAAAACAGACAGGCGGCAACAACTAACAGGTTGCCAACAATCTCTTGTGCCAACGTGAGACTCTTAAACTCACCTCGAGTGGTTATAAACACTGCTCCCGCAACCAAAAGAAAGACGCCAAAATAGTCTTTTTTTCACGCCTCTTTCCCCAAAAAAGACGAACGCAATAAGAACCGTAAACAGAGATTCCATATTCAAGAGCAGAGAAGCGTTCACTGCAGTTGTTTGGTTAAGACCGAACATAAACAGAAAGGGAGCCATAATCGCACCCGAAACCGTGACCAGCCCAAGCACTCCGTAATCCTTGCTCACCATAGTTGGTTCAGTCTTCGTCGGAGTCTCAAGTAACGCAAGAATACGCCCGTGAACTGGAGAAAGACGAACAAGAAAAAGGAAGGCACCAGCAATGAAATAAACTAGTCCAGCCACAATCAATGGATGAACTTCCACCAGAACAATCTTGTTAAAAGTAGAGCTTAAGCCAAACAAAATCGAGGCAGAAACAGCGCCCACGTATCCCCAATGATGCGTCATGTTACAACGCTCTCGAGCATACCATGATTTTTGTCATCATCATACAGCCGATGGCTCTATTTTATCCTTCGCATCGGTATTCTATGCTCTACCGAATCCCAAATGAGAAAAGACACAGAACCCGTAGGTTGCCATTAGGGTCTTTCGAGCAGAAGAATTGTGTTCAAATTCCATCAACTGCGCTGATAATAATCTCTTAAGCACATGTAGGCGAAAAGCATAAAAGCACATTCATATATTCTAATATTTGAACACAAATGACTGCAAGAAATATCGATCCGACTGTTTTCCAGTTGCATGCTGAAATATGCAAGACATTGTCGAATTCTACGAGGCTAATGATTCTTAATTCTCTTCGAGACGGAGAGAAATCTGTGAACGAATTGGCTGAATTGGTTGGAGCGCAGCAAGCCAATGTTTCTCAACACTTAGCGGTTTTGAGACAGCGAGGCGTTGTAACAACTCGTAAGCACGGAGCAAGTATCTATTACAGCGTTGTAAATCCCAAAATCATCCGAGCCTGTGACATGATAAGAGAAGTCTTGTTTGAACAGTTGACCAAGACCAAAGAATTAGCAAAGAATATTCAAACATAAAGTGATCCCTTTGGAAACTCTAACTATCATTATTAATGATCCCCCATATGGTAACGAACGAGTCTGGAATGCCCTACGAATTGCTTCGTCCCTTGTTTCTGCAGCAATAGGTATGAAAGTAAACATCTTCTTGCTTGGAGACGCTGTGAGCGCGGCGAAGAAAGGTCAGAACACTCCAGAAGGTTACTACAATCTAGAGCAGATGTTAAGAGATCTTGTCAAACAAGGCGTAGAAATTTCTGCATGCGGTACGTGCACGCAGGCAAGGGGCTTGAACAGAGAAGACTTGATTCAAGGCATAAACATAGGGTCGATGCTTGGGTTCGCTCATTGGGTAAAAGAGAGCCATAAGGTGCTCGCATTTTAGTTGGGATACGCATGAACAAAAACGTTTTGGCAAATAAACAACATCGATTCCCTACTGCAGCGTTGCTTGTTCTTGTTGTCGGATTGATAGTTGTCCCCGCTGTTGTTTTGCTTTCCTTTTTGCCGATTCTGAATGGCGCCGGTAGCGTTAACAGTTTAGACAAGGCTGAACAGCTGGCTAACCAATATCTGGGGGCAAGGTCAGACTTGGGGATTAAGGAGATAATGGAGTTCTCAAACAACTTCTATATCAGGGTGCAGGAAAACAGCACGGGGATAAATGCCTTTGAACTTCTGGTGGACAGATTCACTGGCAGGGTGATGCCTGAATATGGACCAAATATGATGTGGAACACGAAGTATGGCATGATGAATCGAATGATGGGGAGATCCCAAGGAACCCCAACAACAGTCATGCCTGTAAGTGCACAACAAGCCTCTGAATACGCTCAAAATTGGTTGAATGCGAATAATCTGGGCGCAAAGGTCGAGGCGCCAGAGACATTCTACGGTTACTACACGATAGATGTGTCAAAGGACGGAAGCACCTATGGGATGCTGAGTGTGAACGGCTACACTGGCGACGTCTGGTATCACAGTTGGCACGACAAATTCATCAGTATGGTGGAATACGATTAAGAGGCAAGTGGAATCATTGAGTTCGCAACAGACTCCTATTACCGCCTTCATCTTATCTTTGATAGGTGGTGTGCTGATATTCATAGGTGGTGTCGTGTCATCTATATGGTTCATGTATGGAGGGCATGGCTATGGGGGAATGATGGGTGGATTCGGAGGCATGATGGGAGGCTACCAAAATATGATGGATAGCTTCGGTTTTCCATTAGGTTTCATGGGCGGTCTTTCGCTCATAGGGTTAGTGGCTGGGATACTTGTTGTTATCGGTGCACTGATGCTTAACGCGCGTCCAGCCGAGCATACAGCTTGGGGCACAATAATACTGGTGTTCTCAATAATCAGCTTCATAGGCATGGGAGGATTCTTCATAGGTGCAATACTTGGAATAGCTGGTGGCGCTATGGCGCTTAGTTGGAGGCCACTATCGAAGGCATAGGAAGCTGCAAGACGCTGTAAGGCAGCGGGTAATTGGAAATTGGATGATATCTATAAGCGAATCTGGGCTTGAACGGAAGTCAATTCACAAGAAACTAACAAAATGTCCTTCATTTCACGAAAGACCTCTAAGACTCTTAGAAAGTGGCGCCGGGGAAGGGATTTGAACCCTTGAGGCGCAAAGCGCCACCGGCTTACACGCAGGTCTGAGCCCCAAACCATTACATCTCGAGGCCGGCACAATGGGCGGCTTTTCGCCTTTACCGCTCTGT
>Ga0315296_10005586_pt1 | contig 10045 bp, 12 predicted proteins | sample YL17G14_18_MG_FD_203921 | JGI IMG/M metagenome (GOLD analysis project Ga0315296, IMG submission 203921) | Sediment microbial communities from Yellowstone Lake, YNP, Wyoming, USA - YL17G14_18 | ecosystem: Environmental > Aquatic > Freshwater > Lake > Sediment | place: USA: Wyoming | collected... | reverse complement strand
CCATGTGCTAGCAATAATAGTCGGTACCATGGGAACAAATCTCATTCTCGACCGAGAAAAAAAGAAGAAAAAAAGTTACCGTTGCCGTTCTGACGGTTTGCGGTAGTTTAGATTTTCTTTTTGCTTAGGGTGGCGCGGAAGGTTTTTTTGCATTTTGTGCAGTCGAAGAGTCCTATTTCTAGCTGGGTCTTTTTTCCTGTTTTGTCTGCTCTGCCGGCCATTACCCATTTCTTTCTAGGTGAAGCGGCTTCTGTTCCGCATGTTTTGCATTTTGCCATACGTTCGCCTCCATGATTGTGACAGCAGAATTGACGATTAGAAACATGAATATAACTATTTGCTTAACAACTATTGGAAAAGCCCAGAACCTGAAATGAGCATTGTGGATCTTATCGGTTCTGTACCTTAAACGGTTCTAGTCTCTTGGGACTAGCACCCAAATGGGTTCAAGTCTACACTATCGAAAAACTCGGAACGGTGATATACGCCTTGCTAACAGCCTAAAATACGGGAAGATGGAATCGACGGGGATTGAACCCAAAAGGGTGCGGGACCCAATTGTCCAATTCATTAATTGGAACTTCCAGCGTCTATTCTCTCTATTCTGGTAGCGCGCGCGAATAGTAATAAATCATGAAAAAACAACGCGCTTGGCTACTTCTTCTGAACTAAAGCGCTATAATCAGCTTGGAAGAAGAAAAAATTTGGTGTGGCAAGACCGTTTTTTCTTCTTTCAGAGAGAGCGCTAGTTGTGTTTTTAACTGTTGTAGAAGAAGAAGGCTTGTCCGCCGTCGCTTCTTCTTTGAAGCACGCGTTTGTGTGTCCCTGAAGAATGGTAGCTCGAATGGTGAGCATAATCTTATATTTTGATTCTATTCATAAGTTGAATCGGGGTTCTGGGAGAATGAATAAAAAGTTAATGCAGCAGCAGGCATCTCAAATCGAGAATTTCTTACAGAAAGAAGTTCAAGAGGAAACTATCGAAAAAGCGTGGAAGTACGTGATAGATTCCGTGGTTGATGACAAGTTCCGCTTGTTAAAATCAGAGGCGAAGAAGCCAGTCCCAAGGAAAATCACTGGCAAAGAGCTAGCTAAGTTTGATTGTTGGAAGGAGAAAGGCAGCGAAGTAATTGAAACGAAGAAGGCTTTTCGAACGATAGGTGTGCGGAGAAACCAGGTCAAGGAGGGTAAGGTTTTCGTGAGGCTTGGGGCCAAAACTTTTGAGATAACCGAGTTCGTCAGGCAAGAGGTCAAAGATCATTACCGTCGCCTTTTGGAGCGGGAGTTTACTCCGCCAGAGAAAAAGGTGGAGAGATCAGCATGAGTGTCCAGCTGAAAGATGATACGCTGTCGCTCCACGTGCTCAATGTTGGGGATGGAGACAGCCTGGTAATTGAGCTTCCCAAGGAGGGTGGCAGTCGTTGTCACATAGTTGTGGATTGTGCCAGGGCGGACAAGACGATTGATTATCTGCAGAAGTTGGGGGCGACGGAGCTGAAGTTGGTGGTTGCCACTCATCCACATTCTGACCACATAGCCGGGTTGATGGCGGTGATGAAAAAATACGCTAGTATCGAGCAGTTTTGGGACAGTGGCTTCCGTCACAACTCCGGCATATGGTACGACCTGATCAAGTATCTGAATGACGTGAGAAAGGACGTGATTTTCATAAGACCAACCTCGGGCATGACTATTACGATTGCTGGGGTAGAGATCACGGTGATAGCTCCGTCAATATACTTGAGAAACCGTTACGACACTTACGGTGTGAACATAAACAATTCATCTATTGTGTTGAAATTGACGTACGCGGACACGTCGATGATTCTTGGGGGTGATGCCCAGTGGGACAGTTGGGGAAAAATCACCGAGGAGTTCCCGCACTATGAGAAGACGTCAAATCCTGAGCAGCATATTCAGTTGGAGAAGACCTTCAATCCGTTGGATTGTGTTTTTATGAAGGCGTCCCACCATGGGAGCAAGCATGGAACTGCGCTTGAGGTTGCCGAGCGGCTAAGCCCGAAGTATGCGGCGATTTCATGTGGGAAACCTTCCGAGTACGATTTTCCGCACAAATTAGCCGTTGGAGCTTTCAATGAAATAGAATCCAAGATTCTGTACACTTTCGACGGCACGATTGTGTACGGCATAAACTCGGATGGAACAATCTTGCAACACCAGTACACTGACCGAAACAAGGATTTCGCGCCTCCACCTACTAGAATATGATCTAACTAGCAGGGCCGCGCTTATTCGGAGTCTGCATTTGATTCGCTATGTTAGAAGTGAAACTAACTTCTTCTTATATACTGAGAAGAAGAGCAGGATGTTTATGACTATCAGGTACGTTGGGAAGGCGTACGCTGAGAAAGCCCATATTGCGGAAGCGAAAAAACTTGTAGAGGCATTGAATACACCGACCATGAACGGCCAAGCGACCTCGGTCTCTGGGTGCTTCCATGCCTTTGTGAGAGTTGGTATAGAAGCCAATCCATCGCTGGCTATTGCAAAGGCGATCGCTACATTCGGGTCCTCAGTCACATACCAAAGAACTAGAGCCAGCCCTGACAATACACCACAAACATAGTCAAACGATGCGAGCGTCCAGTGGGCTTTCTTTGGAACGAACGAGGCTGTAAATATTAGAAATGGCGAGAGACCTGACATGAATACCGGTAAAGCTGCCCAGCCTACCCCGTTGGATATAGCCGCTGCGGTGGCAATGAAAGGTGCGATTGACCACATAAGCCAAGACACTCTGTTCGGCTTGGCGCCACCTTTGAACATCGAACGTACGTAAACGAAGGTCGCAAGCAATGTCGCAAAAGCGGCAACGAAAACGAGGTATTCTAACATACTCCGTTAGACGTATTTTTAGAATATAAAAGCGCGCTATCAGAAAATCCATGTTGTAGTCGACTGAGAGGGATTTGACTTTTAAGAATAAGCCCCGCCTTTTTCAGCCTCAGCACGTCCTCCGGTTCTTTCGGGCTTGGGGTTTTCTTTGTTATTTCATCAATTTTTAGTTTAATCAGCTTTACGGAATTGAAGAAATCCCGAAAAGATTCAAAGTCGTAAATTAGGTTGGCAACCTCATAATCTCTATTTCTTACGACGTTTTTTGCATGCATTATCGTGTTTCTCAAGTCGTTAATAGAATCAGATATTTTCAACAATTTTTTTGAATTTACTAATGCCGTCAAATCTTTCAGATCAAACATTTGGAATGGCTCTAACTCTTTCATTCCTTTCTTCACCTTATGCTTCTCAAAACTCTGAAGTCTCTTCATATAGTAATCATCCTTTTTGGCGTGCTCCTCAAAAAACTTCAACATATCTTGATTTTTCAAACCATGCGAAGTGAGTAACCTTCTGAGTTTTTTTTCAAATTTCAGTAGCAATGGATAAACGCTTAGAAAGACTGGATCACGATTGTAGTCGCAGAAATGGACAACACCGATGACTTCACTTTTTTTGTATACGAAGAGAACATGATGCTTTTCAAACTTACTTAAAACCGAGTCATCGAAAATTCCGTCTGTAGCTTCTACTCTTTGGCTTTCTTCTATTTGCCTCTCTCTAAATTCATTGCCAACTAGTTTGTAGCATATGTTGGAGTCCCTTTTAGAGGGAAGAAACGTAATGTTCCTAGTTCGGCAAAAGTTTTTGCAGTCCTGCTCCGAGGCACTATTATAGAACAATAGTTCATTGGTCATTATCCTGTCAAAATATACTTTCGTCATGTTTTTCAACTCTTTAATCTTCAAATTGATAAACAGGCTTAATTTAAAGCGCGCTTTTCGTCTGTCTGTCACAGTTGGTGGTTAAAGGAATTTAGATTTTACGTATTTAGAATAAGCAAAGCTCAAAATATCTTAAGGGGGCTCATTATTTTTGTTTGTGTTTTACGTCTCTTCTGGAAACCACATTTCACCCTCGCCAAATATTCCGTCATCTTCAGAGTCTTCTCTGCTTTCTCGTTCAAGCTGTTCTGGATGGCGATATTCTCTATCGCCCCATGCAGTAAAAACTGCCATTTCTACATCACGAGCCCTCCGTGGCAAGTGTGTTCGCCTAGATAATTTATCAGCCATATGCCTAGTCCAATAGATCCAGTGTAAATAGAACTCAAAATCTGCCGTTGTAAGTACCGTGGAAGCAGTTTTACCATAACTAGATTGAATAAGTTGAGGAGCGCGCGCTCAGATTCTTATGATCTCGGCTTGTGTCATCCAATCCTCTAATTCCCAAACGATATGAGCTAGACGCCTTCTTTTCAACTTGCTGGGATTCTGCAATCGCAGGATTTGGTCGTTTGAAGTCAGGACATATAAGTAATAGTTATCTTTGAATTTGCTGGCAGATTTCAACTCTGTCTCAGTTAGTATTACAGGATAACTGCCTAGACGTGACTTCACCTCTATGTATCTGACATCGTCATTGCTCCTGGACTCTAAATCATACCCTACTGAAAGGCGATAGACAGGAACAACTTTCCGATGCTCAACGGTCTCCTCATACTCAATTACCTTCTTCATCGCCAAATATTCTTTTTCAGCGATTTCTGGCGTCGTTAGAATTCGCTTAGGCAGTTTTTCTTCTTCTGTTTTCACTGCACCTAATTGTTCTATTAGTTTTTTCTCCTCAACTGTCGCTTGGCTGTCTCTGTAAGATATTATCCATGCCAGAATAGTGCTCTTTGAGGGCTCTGTTATTTCATGAATCGTGTCTTGTGGATATCTGAAGCTTTTTGCAAGTTCTATTTCGTAGATTGGTCTAGACTTGAACTTGGTGAGCCAAAAAACCTCTTTTCGGTTTGGATAGTTATATTCGTATCTGAAGTGTGGGCTTTCTAAAGGTGAATCGTCATATTCAAGCTTGCCAGTGGTAACGATCCCAATAGCGACGATTTCGTGTTTGAGCTTTAAAGCAACTATATTGCCCTTCTCCATGGAAAGAAAATCCCACATTTGGCGTTGACCACTATCACTAAGCTGTCTATTTTGCCGGTTTCTGAGTTTCGGCAGATCATGGATAGTCTTCACATGGCTTAGTCCTTTGTTGTAAATATATCCGATTGCAACTCTCCCATTTTTGAGGAAATCGTCCGCAAAACCTCTCCCACTGGTATGTCCTGCGGTGAATTTCCAAACGCGCATGACACTTGAAAGAGCCTTCGCCTCTTGCATTTTCTTTTTGGTGAAAGAACCCAATTTACACCACTTGTTTGCCCTGTTGCTTTATTTCATTCCATGCGGTAATGATGTCTTTGCTTTCACTCCACCATTCATCGAACGGAGGCTTGTTTACCGTTTGTTTTATTTCGCTGTATTGTCCACGTGCAGCTACATCAGGCGATGTTACGTTGAAAGTGCAGTTTTCTGCGATTATCCATCGATCGTGAATTTCTGCTTTTAGTTTAGGATCAACCATCACTCTGAGTTCGAAGGCAATTCCTTTGCTCCGAAGTTCTTCTTTCAAATCTTTGAACAGTTTTCGGAAGTTTGAATCTGCTTTTTCAGATGACATTAGAACTTTGATTTCTCTGATTTTCTCAGGTTTCAATGAGGCTTCAGAGATTATTTCGAGTCCAGCCTTCGAAAAGTACTTATCCACCCAATTGATGTGTCCCTCGCAATTCCTAAGCGTGTCCCAGAAAATCTTCTTGTTTGTGAACGGTGTGTCGGGTGAGATCATGACAGCTTCTTCTCTCTCAATCTGCGTTCCAAGATGCTCGGCAATTTTCGAGACGATTGTTTCTTCCCTTCTCAAGAGGAATCCTTCAAAATTGTCGTTCTGTAAGCAATGGTATGCTTCTTTGCTAATTAGATGAGTTGCGAGAACATCTATGAATTCTTGCTCGTTTCCAGAGTAAGTACTTGAAATAATGTCCTGGGTGTAGACGGAGGGTTTTTTGTTGAGTTTTGTTTTGTTTGTCTTTGAAGACAGCCAAGTCATGTTTAGGACAGAGTTTACATGCTTTGCTGCACCGAATCCGTGTGGGTCAGCTTTGGGAAAGACGTGGTCTTGATTGTTTGTCCTCGCATTTTCCAGTGTTTGACAAGTTACAAAGTCTTTTGCGCCTTCCAAACCGATTAGTGACATTATTCCTTTGTATTTCGAATTAGACCTGGTTTCGACTTCCCTGAGGTGTAGGTTTTCAAGTTCCTCTTTCATCCGAATGATTGTTTTTGGAACTTTTGTGTCATCCCTAAACCATTCTCTCATTTCTTTGAAGTCTGTGGTCATTTGAGTATCAGCAGCGGCAGAATAAGCGTTGGTGAAGACTGATGACCAGTACCATTTATCCAGTTTCTCATAACATTCTTTTTGTTTTCCCTGGTTGTCAATTAGTTTGAGCAAAGCTGTTAGAACAGGTATCATCGGTTCGTATGGTAATTCTTTTTCGTTGTCTACCCCAAATCCACCTTCTCGCATGTTTTCAAGTTTTCTTAAGGCTAAGTCCTGGTATTTTGAAAATTCTTGCCAATGCGTCTCAAAATTGTTTTGTGTATTATTCTGGTAGATGTTTTTGTAAATGTCTAAGATGTCAATCCGTTTAGCTGAACTATTCTTATCATAGAAAAGCGACATGGATTGAAGAATATATATCGGCATTTTGTCGACGGTTTTTGAGTATCTGAAAATCGTGTTCCTGTATTCTTTGACTGTTTTGTCCCAGAGACCCCTTAGGTCGATGTCGTAAATGTATAATCTTGCAATCAGCAGGTCAAAGACCGTGAGAGGTTTTCCTTTTGTATTCAATTGTTCAAAGATGTCGGTGACCTGATCTATTTTCATTTCTGGCGGGAGAGAAATGTAGGGTATTTCGTAGCCTTCCCACATGTGCGCCAGTTTCTTTCTGATCACTTCTTTTATATCGTAAATCTTGTCGTCGTTTTTTGAGAGTGTTCTGAGGAATTTCTCTAGTCTTGAAAGCCAGGCACCATATTTGTTGAGTTCATAAACTGGAAATAGCAAAGACTTGAAGCATTCATCTTCGGCAAGTTTCTTGCGGTATGTTTTGATTGTATTTGCGGATTTGTAGTCTTTTAGGAATTCTGCGAAATCGATGTAAAAATACTGGGGGTGATCTTTGTAGATTCCGGTGTCATCCCAATTAGCTTTATCCGGGAACGTTTCTGCATTTGGTGCAGTGATAACGTAGAACAGAGAAGTTATTCTTTGTTGACCATCAAGTATAACCGAATCTGCTTTCAGATCTCTTCTTTCGACGCCCTTTATTGCTTGAACTTTGACTTCGGGTTCCCTCTTTGTTTCCCATAAGAGGAATGCTCCGACGTAGTAGTCGTTGAAAATTGCTTTGATGAAATCTCTGATGCCTTCCTTTTTCCATTCAAAATATCTCTGGAAACGTGGAAGTACCCAACTTGTAGAAGAACATTCGTCTATTATTTTACTGATGCGGACTCTTTCGGGATTTGGCAGTTGGTGGGGTTCAAATTTCGAGGGATTTTCGAGATTTACTTTTTCAATGAAAGTTGGAAGGTCGAATTTCTCTGGTTTTTCTTCGCCTTCATATCCTTCTGAATATTCTGTCAGTCTCTTTTGAGCCTGTTTATTTTTTTTCTTTTCTTCGCTAATTGGATTATAGTAGTATTCGATGGCACACCAGAAGAGGAACAGGTCGAAGACATCTGGGTTTTTCAGAAAGTCCTTGGCTAATCGTTCAACCAGTTTATTTAACTTCTTAATGTTGTTAGGATATTCGGACAATTTCTGACCAAGTTCTTCCATGCTTCCCAGAGCTGCACTGAGGATTTTGAAGCCGTGTATTATAGGATTACTGACAACCGGGAATGAATCGTTTATGCCAAAGAGGATAGGCGTAATCGATCCACACTGTAGTCCCGCGCTACGTGGGTCTGCAGTAAATTCTGCGATAACCTGTTCCAGGTTCTCCGGGTGTTCTTTAACGCCAGAACTTAATTTGAATATCATTTGGGCTATCTTTTTCCAATCTTCATCAGAATAGTTGTATCCGCTAAAGAACTTCTTAATGTTAAAGAACACTGGAAAAATACTTACTCTTTTGGCAACACTTGTTTTTTTGTAGGGAAGCAGTCCATAAAGCACAAGTTCCACGAATTCTGGGCTTTCCTTATCCATGTTTGAGAGTTTTGTCATCAGGTCTTTGACTTCTGCTTTTTCTCTGGCCATTGACCTAAGGTGATCTGTTCCCTTCTGGCTTTTCAAGTATTCAGCGAACTTTTCCAAGACTTCGCTGACGATAATCTTGTTTGACGTGAACTCCAACCTCACATTTGACTATTCTGGTTATGAACTAAGGGAAAACTATGTTCAGTCCTGCATTTGGATTTTGTGGAAGCAGACTATCTGATTTGCCTAAAAGCGCGCATTATGAATGGGAAGAAGATGATTAGTGAGTTCCCAATCTTTTTCTAATGATTTGCACCCTTTTTTGAGGCACGCAGTAGACCTATAAAATAGGTTTCAGGATAATCTTTAGGGTCGGTGACCGCTCTGACATAAAATGGAGCGTTCCTTACATTGAAACGCTTAATCTCTTCCACCCATTTATCATGACCAGGATTTCTGGTAGCGATAACAAGTAGATATTTTGGACCTTCGGGAGTAAGGAAAAGTTTCTCAACATCTTGGATTGATGATTGTTCGTCGGTAAAATAGGAGTCTAAGTCGTATTTTGTTCCTTTTTGATAGCCAATCAGCCAATGTTTTAGTTCAACCCAGGCGTCATCAATATTAGGATAAGAACCAAAGGTTATTCTAAAATCGACTCTTTGCCGATTGTTTAAACGTACTTCTCTCTCGAAGTCTTTGATAAGATGTTTTCCTTTTTCAATTTCCAAGAAATAAAATAGCTCCGCCTTAAACCAGTACTCAAACTGGCTCTCTGCTCGAATGAAACACTTTAGTTGTTCTACATGATCATCTAGAACTTTTCTGAGGTCAGATATTAGGGCTAGAAGCCGGTCTTCAATTTCCAAAACTTTTCCTTCTCTATGTAGTGGTGTCTCTTCTTAAGCTATAAAGAACTTTTGGGAGATCCCGCCTTTCGCACGTTTCATCTGCAATGTCAGGATAGTCCCATTTGACACGGTCAGCACGCGCTCAAGGGACATTTTGTAATATTATTATTTCGGCAGTAACTCTAATATGTAAAAGCGTTTTCAACCGATAATATTGGACTAGCTGCAAAACGGTAAAAGCAAACTGGAGTGAAACTGTTATGACTAAATATTGTCTTGAATTTTGTACAAGAAAAGATAAATCCGCTTGGTGCAGAAGAATTGAACGGGAAATATTAGGAGGGTTCAACCAAGTCTATTTAGGAGTTTTTGGGTGTTACCAGCCTGGCGAAGATACAATCTGTTTAGGAAGGGAAATGGCAGTAAACGCCCGAATGCATAACGAAGAAGATGAAACTATTCGCTTGCTAACAGACGTCATTTGTCATGAGGAAGATCACAGAGCCATTTATGAAGTGACTGACAGCAAAAAGGCAACGTTAAAGTTTGATTATCTTTTTAGACCTCCATTTAATTTCAGGGAAAACCGTCAATATTTTAGACGTGGAGATGTAGACATTTTTGGCAAGTTAACATCGTGGGGAAAAATGGTTGAGAAAAAGTCGGATTATAAGCTTGCGCAAGAGAACTTGAAGGTTTTGGTTAAATGAAGTTTTTAGATGATTTAGAAGTTTTTTTCGCCGAGAAAATGGAAAAGAATCTAGCTGAAATTTACTTCACCAATATTGAAGATGAAAACCAAGTACTACATGAAGGTTGGATCATATTATTCAATCGGCGAATGAAAATGATGCAGGAAAAAATGCCGGATGTACTTGTTCACGAATTAGAGCACTACTATGTTGCGAACCTTCTTTTTTCATGGAAAATTCCAACTAGGCAAAGCAGAAAGTTGAAGAGCAGTAACCAGGATGTTATCATGTTTTTAAGTCCCTATCCGGAATGGACTCATTCCGACCCCTCATACGGTCCTGAGGGCGAGAAAGTATGATGTCTAACATTTTAGCGTATAC
>Ga0315296_10005585_pt1 | contig 10045 bp, 10 predicted proteins | sample YL17G14_18_MG_FD_203921 | JGI IMG/M metagenome (GOLD analysis project Ga0315296, IMG submission 203921) | Sediment microbial communities from Yellowstone Lake, YNP, Wyoming, USA - YL17G14_18 | ecosystem: Environmental > Aquatic > Freshwater > Lake > Sediment | place: USA: Wyoming | collected... | reverse complement strand
TCGGTGAGCAGGGTGACCTTGTCGGGGATAAACCCCGCCGCGCGCCCAACCTGGAGGAAGCGGTCAAAGGCGTAGCGCTCCTGGCCGTTTTCCCGCAGCCGGCGGCGGAAGACGCAGAAACTGGTGGCGTCCAGGCCGGGGAAATCGAGCGGCAAGTCGAGGGCCACTTTCCAGCGGAGGTCATACATCATCCGCTCCACGGCTTCGCGGTCGGAGACATCGTCATAGAACTGCAGCAGCAGCGCCCCCGCCATCAGCGACGGCGGCAGACTCGGGCGGCCATTGTCGGCGCAGTACATGTCTTGTAGATCTTCGTCCCGAAAGAGCTCGTGGCTGACCGCACCCATGCGGCTATAGAACGAATCGGGTTTGACTTGGTGGGGCAGATCCTGGGCACTACATGCACTGCGCTGGGGATCACGGCGTCCGAGCATAGCCAGAGTCCTCCTGAATATGGGCATAGTTAGCGGAACGCCTGTATCATAGCAAGAAACGACAAGCTTGACAACTGGCACGAAGGGTTTTTCAGCACCCTCCTAGGCCGGCCGATAGATGGCCGCGCCCCAGATGGCATAGTCCAGGTCGCGGCCGAAAGGAGCGTAGCGCGCCCCGATGTCCACCATAGCACCGGTCCATGGGTCGTAGGCCCAGAAGATCTTGCCGAAGGGGAGCCGGTCGTCCTGGTCCACCTGTTCCAGATGGACCCAGTGCTGCTGGATTCCGGGCGGGGCGAAGGGATGAAAATCCACCTTCAGGGCAGCGTACTTGCCCTGGGAGAGGCAACCGGCGAGCTCGTCGACGCTCGCGGCGGTCAGCGCCCCGCCATAGTCCTTCAGGGCCTCGAACCGGACCACGTGCAGCCCATCCACGGCGGCAAAGACCAGGTCGTTGCCATTCACGTATCCGTTGTTGGCTACCAGCCACTTGTCCAGCCGGTAGGGGCTGAGGTAGCGGTGCTGCGGGTCGGCCAGCCAGAGCATCCGGGCCACGCTGCACATCAGGCAGCCGTACTTGCCGATCGTGCTATCGGCAGCGGTACCGAGCGGGTAGTTCTCCCACACCGGGTTTCTCTGCCAGAAACGCTCGTCCTGCCATTTCCCTAGCATCGCAGCCTCCTTGTAGCCACTCCTGGACAGATCCGACCAGGTCGGCGTCCAACCCTATGACCGGGACTGACTGCATTCTAGCATCTCGGATACGGTTGCGCAACCTTGCACGAGCATCCATAGATCTCTCTGAGCTGAGGGATCCGACCAGCAGCGAACGGCAAGGGTGTGCCCTGGTCGTTCGTCCTTCGTCCTTCGTCCTTCCTCGTTGGCCGTTTCGCCGCGCTCGCGGATCTCCCCCTCAAGCAGGGGATGGCGATGGAGGCCGGCCGGCAGCCGTCAGGCGGTCCAGGGTGGCCGCCATTTCCTGCACCTGGGGGGAAGAAGGGTTGATGCGCCTGGCGTCTGCGAGTGCCTGGGCAGCCATGTCGTAGCGTCTCAGGTTGGTGTAGGCCACCGCCAGCCCCAGGTGGGCCTCGATCTGATCGGGGAGCCAGACCGCAGCCCGCCGGAAGTGGAGGGCCGCCAGGGCCCACATCCTCTCCTTGGCATAGCGCCGGGCGTGCACCAGGAAATCGAGCCCACCCATGGCCTCGCGGTGGGCCTCCATGAGGATCCGCCTCCGGTCATGAAAAAAGTCGTCCTGGATCTGGAAGGCGAGCCAGACCACCGCCAGGGCAAGGAGCACGCCGACTCCGCCACAGAGGAGGGCGATCCCCCGAGATATCAGCATGCCGCTGATCGCCAGGACGGCCAGCAGAACCGCATTGGCCAGGAACAGGTAGAAGAACGGCCTCCAGCGCATGAAGAGTCCTGTCACCACGACGAGGGATATCAGGACACCCAGCGTGGAAGCAAGAAAGATGGGGCGTGGCAGCGCGGCCAGGGCCGCAGCCGCCACCTCGGGTGACACCTTGCTGGGGAGCCAGAAGTAGAGGGGCAACAGGTCGAGGGCACTGGCCGCCCCGCTGCGAAAGCCAACGTACATGAGCAGCATGACTGCACCGGCAAAGTCCCAGGCCGCCGTGCCGAGCTGTAACGAGACAGCGATCCAAAGCCAGGAGGAGCACTCCTCGCGCTTGCGGGTCTTGGACCAGAGGCCGTTTCGGCAGGCACGACACTTGCGGTCGCCGGGCTGCGTCGGGGCCGCGCAGTAGGGACAGAGGTAGATGTTCGCAAACTCATCCCCCGGGGAAAAAGGTCCCTCTCCAGGAGAAGGGGCGGGCACGGCGGCGGCAGGTCTTTGCCCCGGTTCCTCTGTCCCTGGCTCTGCCACCGGAACGGCCAGGGCCATGGCTTGTGCAGCAGCGGCCGCCTGGTCTTCCTTCTGCCGGTGCAGGGCGGCCAGCTTCTGACGCAACTCCTCGTTCTCCGCATCGAGGGTCAGGGCGTTCTCCAGGCAGATCTCGCGGTCGTCCAGGTTGTCCACCAGCTCGCTCAACCACACCCAGGCCTGGAGGTTGGCCTCCTCTTGCTCCACCAGGCGCATGAGCAGCTTGCGGGCATGGTCCCGTTGCCCTTTCTGGGCGGCGGCGATTCCGGCCTGGAGCAGGGTGTCCAGCCTCTGCCGGCGGATCAGCTCCAGGCCGCGCTGAGCCACCTTGTTGCTCGGGTCGAGGGCCACCACGTGCTGCAGGCAGACCTCCTGGTTGTCCAGGCTGTCCACCACGCCGCTCAACCAGAGCCAGGCGTGCGCGTTCCCGTCGTCTTCTTCCACCACGCGCGTGAGCAGCGTGCGGGCCTTCTCGCGCTGCCCCGCCTGGGCAGCGGCGATGCCTGCACGCAGCAACTCGTCCATGTCTGCGGAATCGCCCATGCACTTCCCCCCGAAGCCTGCTGCACGGTGAGGATTGTAGCACAGCGGGCCGAGATTGACAAGGGGCGCTCTTCTGACTAGAATGATAGCAGCGCGGGTTTCCCTGAGGTGGCCCGTGCAATCGTTCCTGACAGCGAAGCGGCTGTTGCGTCGGCGGCGTGCCCGCTGGCGCAACAACCTTGAAAGGGGGCAGTGCGATGCAGGTCAGGGACAACCGGCTCTACCTGGATGAGATTGCCGCCGAGGAGCTGGCTCGCCAGTACGGGACGCCGCTCTACGCGTACGAAGAGGAAGTGATCCTGCGCCGCTACGCCGGCCTGGTCGAGAACATCCCCTACGACGGGTTACGCGTCCACTATGCCTGTAAGGCCAATTCGAACCTGGAGATCCTCCGCGCCCTGAAGGGAGTGGGGGCCCGGGTGGAGACTGTCAGCCAGGGAGAGGTCTTGCTGGCCTTCCAGGCCGGGTTCTCCGGCGAAGAGGTCATCTACACCTGCAGCAACATCAGCGAGGCGGAGCTGCGCTTCCTGGTCGAGGACCGGATCATGGTCGACCTACAACTCCCGCCCCCGGCCGGCCGAGGTGCTGGTCAAGGGCTCCCATTCGCGGCTGATCCGGGAGAGAGGACCGGCGTTGTAGGGGCGAGACATTTCCGCCCCTTCAGAACGCGCTGCTGCCCAGGCAGGGGCCGGTTTGAAACCCGCTCTCAACGGCGCAGACCGCTGCGGAGTACGGCGAAGGGAGGGTCCGATCCGCCCGTTTGCGCGGAACCGGACTCTGAGATATAATGGGGCCCGTGGTGACAACGGCGTCGCCCCAATCGCCCGCTCAGGCGGCCCGTTCGCCAGGCTCCTGAGCGGCTGTTGTGTATGCCTGTATGGCGACTGCGAGGTGGAGCTATGGGTACTCCGATCGGAATCCGGCGCGAAGACAAGAGCCGCTGGGAGCGGCGTGTCCCCATCACACCGGAAAAGGCAGCAGAAATCCGGCAGAAGTACGGGATCGCGGTCTATGTCCAGCCCTCGCCCGTACGCGTCTTCCGGGAGGAGGAGTTTTCGGCGGCCGGCGCAACGGTGCAGGACGATCTCTCCCCGGCCGGCGTGATCTTTGGGGTGAAAGAGGTCCCGATCGAACAGTTCCAGCCCGGCAAGACCTACGTCTTCTTTGCCCACGTCATCAAGGGCCAGCCCTACAACATGCCCATGCTCAAGCACATGATGCAGCTGGGCTGCAACCTGATCGACTATGAGAAAGTCACCGACGAGCGCGGCCGGCGGCTCATCTTCTTCGGCTGGCACGCCGGGGTGGTGGCCATGATCGACAGCCTCTGGGCCTTGGGCCAGCGCCTGGACTGGGAGGGCATCGCCAACCCCTTCAGCCAGATCCGCAACACCTACACCTACAACTGCCTGGCCGACGCCCGGGCCGACGTCCGTACCGTTGGCGAGCGCATCCACACCGAGGGGCTCCCCGCGGCAGTTGCCCCGCTGATCGTCGGCGTGGCCGGCTACGGCAACGTGGGCCGGGGCGTGCTGGAGATCCTCGCCGACCTGCCCATGCAGGACATCCAGCCGGCCGAAGTCGCCTCCGTCGCCAACGACCCCCAGGCTTCTCGGAACACCGTCTACCGGGTCACTTTCAAGGAGGAGCACACCGTCGAGCCCATCTCCGCAGGTGCCCGCTTCGAGCTCCAGGACTACTACCAGCACCCGGAGAAGTACCGCTCCTGCTTCGAGCCCTACCTCCCCTACCTCACCGTGCTGATGAACTGCAACTACTGGGACAAGCGCTACCCCCGCCTGGTCACCAAGGAGCAGATCCGCAATCTGTACCAGGCCGGCCGGCCGCGCCTGCGCATCGTCGGGGACGCCAGTTGCGACATCGAGGGAGGGATCGAGTTCACCGTCGGCAGCACCGAGCCCGACGAGCCGGTCTACGTCTACGATCCGGAGACGGGCCAGGCCACCCTGGGGGTCGCCGGCCACGGGCCGGTCGTCCTGGCCGTGGACATCCTGCCCAGCGAGCTGCCGCGGGAGGCGTCCGAGTACTTCAGCACCATCCTGGAGCCGTACATCCCGGCCATTGCCCAGGCCGACTACTCGGTGCCGTTCGCGAAACTCGCCCTGCCACCCGAGATCAAGCGGGCGGTCATCCTCTACCACGGGGAGCTGACGCCGGACTACAAGTACATCGAGGGCTTCCTGGGTTAAGGTCGCCCGGGCTTCTTCGAATCGGTCGAGACCACAACGAGGAGGATTCCCATGAAGAAGGTCGTCGTCTTTGGAGCGGGGCTGGTCGCCGGCGCGCACGTGCACTACCTGCTCGACCACGGCTTCCAGGTGACCGTCGCCAGCCGCACGGTCGCCAAGGCGAAGGAGCTGGTTGGGGACCACCCCAACGGCCGCGCCGTGGCCTTTGACGTCGAGAAGGAAGGGGACGCCCGCCTGGGCGAGATCGTGGCCCAGCACGACCTGGCCGTGAGCCTGCTGCCCTACGTCTACCACCCGCGGGTGGCCAAGGCCTGCATCCAGGCGCGCAAGCACATGGTCACGACATCTTATGTCAAGGCAGAGATGCAGGCGCTGGATGCCACGGCCAGGGCGGCCGGCCTGACCATCCTGAACGAGATCGGGGTGGACCCGGGCATCGACCACATGACGGCGATGAAGGTCATCCACCGGGTGCAGAAGGGTGGCGGCCAGATCACCAGCTTTACTTCCTACTGCGGCGGGCTGCCCGCCCCGGAGGCCAACACCAACCCCTTCGGCTACAAGTTCTCCTGGAGCCCGCGGGGCGTGCTGCTGGCCGGCAAGAACCCCGGCCGGTTCCTGCGCGACGGCAATCTGATCGAGGTGCCGGGCCCGGAGCTCTTTGCCAACTACTGGACGGTCCCGGTCGTCATCGAAGGCAGATTGACCAACTTCGAAGGCTACCCGAACCGGGACAGCCTCCCCTACATAGAGACCTACGGGATCCAGTCCACCAGGACGATGTTCCGCGGGACGCTGCGCAACCAGGGCTGGTGCGCGACGACGAAGAAGATCGTCGAGCTGGGGCTGCTGGACGAGACCGAGCGCGCCGACCTGGCCGGCCTGACCTACGCCCAGTTCACCGCCAGGCTGATCGGCCAGAAGGGTACGGCCGGCCTGCGCCCGAACCTGGCCGCGTACCTGGACCTCGCCGCCGACTCGTTCATCCTGGACAACCTGGCCTGGCTGGGGTTCCTGAGCGACCAACCCCTGCCGGCCGGCCCGAAATCCCCCATCGACATCCTCACCGCCACCATGCTGGAGAAGATGCAGTACGCCCCCGGCGAGCGCGACATGCTGATCCTGCAGCACGAATTCATCGCCGAGTACCCCGGCTATAGGGAGCGGATCACCTCGACGATGATCGATTTCGGCATCCCCCACGGCGACACCAGCATGAACCGCACCGTCGGCCTGCCGGCCGCCGCCGGCGTGCGCATGATCCTCGAGGGGAAGATCGACGTGAGGGGCGTACGGGTGCCGGTCCTGCCGGAGATCTACGAGCCGGTGCTGGAGGAACTGGGCCGCCTGGGGATCCACTTCAGCGAGAAGGTGGAGCGGCCGTAAGGGCCGGCACGATGCGGAAAGGCGGCACAGGCCTGGTCTCTCTGCCGCAGGCGAACAGGGTCGGCGCCCAGGCCGGCCCTGTTCGTATATTTGACACCCCTGCCCGCCGGTCCCGGCCGGTCCCTAGCGAAAACGAAAGCGGACCCGGCCGGTCAGGATAGGCACCAGCGGAACGGCACACACAATGACCAACCACAGCCCGGCCAGGACCCAGCCGATGACTTCCCCGGCGACGGACCGGGCATAGCCGTCCTCGCCAGGCTGCAGCACCTTCCTGGCAGGCCGGGCCTGGGCGATCGCCACGGACGCCAGGATCAGCACCGGGGCAAGGAGAAGGCTGCCAAGGGGGCGCCGGGTGACGGTGCTGTAGCCTAGAATCAGCACAAGGCCCAGGAAGACCATGCCGACGATCGCGCAGATGAGCGCCGTGTTGGCCTGCCGGCGGGCCTTTTCCTTGGCCCGCACACTCTCCGTTTGGAGCGATGCCGGAGCGACTCCCCGCCCGGCCGCGACCGGCGACACCGCACTCTCCCCCTGCCGCCGCTGCTGCCTCTCCCACTCCAGGTTGAGGCCGCAGTTGTTGCACTTCAGGGCGGAAGCCGGGTTGACCGCGCCGCAGGTGGGGCAGCTTTCGGTGATGTTGTGGGCCGCCCAGTCCAGGTTGATCCCGCAGCGCTGGCACTCGACTGCGCCCTCAGGGTTCTCCAGACCACACTTGGCGCACTGCATCCTCTCTCCACCTCCTTGACGAGTCTCCGCCCATCCGACCGGGCGCTAGGGAAGCGCGATCTCCAGCAGGCGCACGACCCAACTGGCGAAGAGCAGGGTGACCATTACCCCGGCCATGCGCTTGACCGGGTCGGGCAGCGCCAGTCGCCGCGGTCTCCAGCCGAACAGGCGCAGGCTGGCCACCAGGAGATGGAAGACGGTCAGCCCGTAGACCAGGGGGCTGAGCGGATGGTAGGCGACTGCCTCCCAGAAGTGGCCCAGCGAGAGGGCGTGAAAGGCGCGGGTCAGCCCGCAGGTCATACAGGGAAGGCCCGTCAACATCCGGAAGACACAGATGGAGGGGTACCGGGATGGCTCCAAGAGGCAGGTGGCCGCCAGGACACCGCCGAGGAGCACGGCCATACCCAGGTAGAACAGCCGGCCGCGTTCAGCCGTCTGACTGCGCTCGACAACCGCAGGCTTGGCGATGGCCACGGGAAACTACCCCACTCGCCAGGGCAGGCTGTAGGGCATAAACAGCCGGTCAGCAGCCAAACCTCTTTGGACCGGCATGCCCAGCAAACGCTCGCGGCACCGGTATCGCCTGCCCCGGGCAGAAGCCTATGCCAGGGAACGGTCAGACAGAAGCCCGGTCAGCGCACCCTACTGGCTGGCATTCACAATGATGGTGATGATGATCCCCACGACCCACAGCCCCAGCGCGATCCCGCCGATGATCTGCGCCGCGGTGGCTTTCCCATAGCCATCCTCGCCGGGACGCAGAACCTTCTTGACACTTGCGCCCTGGACGATGGCGATAGGCCCCAGTACAGGCGCACAGAGAAAGATCCCGATGATGGCAGAGGTGAGAGCCCCACTGGCCTTCTGGCGGGCTTTCTCCCGGCTTAGTGCCGTTTCCACCCCAGCGGCCACCGCCGCTGCTTGGGCGGGCGCGTACGGCTGCTGAACAGGGTACGGTTGCTGAACACCGTATGGGGCTGGGGTCACGGGAGGCACTGCGGCTGCTTGCTGCGCCCGCTGCTGCCGCTCCCAGGCCAGGTTGAGGCCGCAGTTGCTGCACTTCTCGGCCGAAGCCGGGTTGACTGCCCCGCAGGTGGGGCAACGCTCGGTGATGTTCTGCACCGCCCAGGCCAGGTTGATCCCGCAGCGCTGGCACTCGGCCACTCCCTCGGGGTTCTCGTAACCGCACTTGGCGCACCGCATCTGACTCCTCCTTGATAGCGAAGTGGAACCGGGGGGCAAACTCCGTGATTGCGAACTACCACAGGGCCAGAGTCAATTATACCGGAGGGCGCAAGCCTTGTCAACCATCGGTTTGACGCATCCCGACAACGGTGATAAGATGGGGCCGCCTCAATGGGCACCTTACGGATGGAGGCCCGCGCGCGAGTGAGGAGGTGAGCGATGCCGTTCATCAGCAGCCTGCTGGGCAGGACTGTCGCCGACGCCGACGGTGAGCCGATCGGCCACCTGCAGGACGTCATCGCCTGCACCCATGGCGAAATGCTCCACCCCGAGGTCGTCGCGCTGGTGATCAAGCGGCACGGAGGGACTCTGGCGATCCCATTCTCCGACGTGGCCGTGCTGGTTGCCCCCGCGATCCCCTTGCACCGGAGGCTCCACGACATCGTTGCCTACGAACCCCACAGGAACGACCTCTTCCTGGCCCAGGACGTGCTGGACAGGCAGATCATCGATACCGACGGCATCCGCGTGGTGCGGGTCAACGACCTGGAACTGGTGCAGGTGAACGGTCACTTTTACGTCGCCAACGTGGACGTCGGCGGGCTGGGGCTGCTGCGGCGGATGGGGGTGGCCAAGCCCGCCCAGAGGATTGCCCACCTCTTCCGGCGCGAGCTCCGCTCGAACGTCATCTCCTGGGACGACGTGGAACTCCTTCCCGGCGGCCAACCCATGCGTCTTCGCGTCCCCGGGGACAAGATCTCGGAACTGCATCCGGCCGACCTGGCCGAGATCATCAGCGACCTCAGCCGGGTCGAGGGCAGCCGGCTGCTGGAGACCCTCGACGTGAAAACCCTGGCCGACACCCTGGAAGAGGTCGAGCCGGACTTCCAGGCCAGCCTGGTCCAGCACATGCCCGACGAGAGGGTGGCAGACGTCCTGGAGGAGATGGCCCCCGACGAGGCCGCCGACCTGCTGGCCGAACTGCCGGAAGACCGCAGCCAGGACCTGCTGGAACTGATGGAGGACGAGGAGGCCGAGGACGTCCGCAAGCTGCTCACCTACGCCGTGGACACGGCCGGCGGGATCATGACCACCGACTATGCGGCCATCCATCCCGACCTCACCGCAGAGCAGGCCATCTCGCTGCTGCGCGAAACGTCCGAGGACCCCGAAGCGATCTTCTACGTCTACGTCACCGATCAGGAGGACCACCTGGTCGGCGTCTTCTCCCTGGGCGAACTGATCCTGGCCCGGCCCGATGCAGCCGTAGCCGAGTTCATGGAAGGCCGCGTCGTCAGCGTCAACCTGCGGGAGAGCCAGGACGAGGTGGCCCAGGCGGTCGCCAAGTACAACCTGCGGGCGGTGCCCGTGGTGGACGACGAAGGGAAGATGCACGGCATCGTCACCGCCGACGACGCCCTGGACAAGATCATCCCGACGGCCTGGAAGAAGCGCCTGCCCCGATTGTACCACTAGATACGAGGCCCGGTAGGAGCGATCCGATGATTCTCCTGCTGCGCCCCTCCACAAGGGTGCCCCTGGAGAGCTGGGCCGGTTGGAGACAGGAGGTGCCCCATGTCTCTCTGGCAGCGACTCAAGCCGATCCGGGCTCGCCTTCTCCTGCTGCTGACCGTGATCGGACCCGGCATCATCACCGCCAACGTGGACAATGA
>Ga0315296_10005584_pt1 | contig 10046 bp, 5 predicted proteins | sample YL17G14_18_MG_FD_203921 | JGI IMG/M metagenome (GOLD analysis project Ga0315296, IMG submission 203921) | Sediment microbial communities from Yellowstone Lake, YNP, Wyoming, USA - YL17G14_18 | ecosystem: Environmental > Aquatic > Freshwater > Lake > Sediment | place: USA: Wyoming | collected... | reverse complement strand
TATCCGCTTTCTGGAATAAGGGATACTTATGGTTCCCATCGCATATCATTAACTCTCCGTTTTGGACCGGAAAAAGAAGAGAAGAAAAAAGCAAGAGAGACTAGGTTGGCGGAGGTGGCGGCAGAAAGGGCAGCTAAGGAGGAACTGGTAAAAATTGAAGAGAAAGAAGCTAAGATGATTGGAGAGAGAAGGAAAATAGAGCTTGCCGGAAATTACTATACGGAAGCAGTGGACGCCTACAGGAATGGATTGTACAGTGAGGCTGTCGGGAAATTGAGATTTGCAGTCGAGCTCGATCCCAAGAAACCCGAGATACAGAGCCTATTTAAGAAACTGTCCTCAATCATGGAAGTAATCCCCAGAGAAACCGGTGTGGGAAGAGAAGCCGAACTTATCAGAACTGGTGTGAGTTACTATATTGAGGATAAAGCGAGGCAGGCAATAAATACATTACAGTATGCTTCCGAACTTTCTCCTAAAGATAAGGAGATACCGAGATTGTTGAATATACTGAAGAGAGAGTATCCAGCCATAGCTGAGCAGGAGAAGGTAAGTGCAGGAATGACGCTTGTGGAGCAGAAGTTGTATCGGGCACTTAACTATCTCTATGAAGACAGAAGTGACCTGGCAATTGTCGAATGTCAGGAAGTCCTTGACCTTGAACCTAATAACGCATTGGCTCTTTCGAGGTTGGGCTCAGCCTACTATGTTATCGGGCAGAAAGAGAAGGCTAAGGAACTCTGGCTGAAAGTTCTCGAGTTGGAGCCTGAGAATAAGGAAGTGCCCGAGTTTTTGAGAAAAGAAGGAGTTTTACCACCGGAGAAGAAACCGAAGGCTATCCCTAAGGGAGAGGAGATGAGAAAAGAGTTCGAGAAATCGCTAGATTACTATCGGAAAGCGGAGAAGAGTCTTGATATAGATGGCAAGATAGAACTTCTCCAGTCGATTATAGATAAGTTTAAGCCTTCGGGAATAGATGTTTCGGGACTGGAAAGGGAGCTTCGAGAATTCAAGAGGGAAAAAGAGAGAAAGAAAGCAGAGGTTGAGAAAGAAGAGAAGGAGACCAAAGTTACGAAGCCGGGTCCTCCCCCGAAGATAGAAGCTCCTGCTGAGGAGAAACTAGTATCAGAAGGGGGGAAGATAGAAAAGAAATTCTCAGAAGGGGTCAGCGATTACAAGAGGGGTGATTATAACGAAGCTATCGCTAAATGGGAGGAAGTGATTAAAATGCGCACCGATGATCCGAAATTGAATAAAATTATAGAAAAAGCGAAGGCGCAAATTTCTAAAGCTAAAGAAGAAAAGATAAAAAGCATGAAAAGGCATTATGCCAGGGCAGTGGCATATTACAAGAAACGCCAGTGGGAAAATGCGATCGCTGAGGTAGAAGAGGTATTGAAGCTCGAACCGAAACACAAACAATCGGATGCGTTGATGAAGAGAATAGAAGAAAAAATATGGTTGGCTGCTCAAGAGGAGAGGAAGAAGAAGATGGACGGGTACTATAATGCTGGACTTAAATACTTCGAAAGGGGCGAGTATGAAAAAGCTATAGCTGAGTTTGAGAAAGTCTTAAAGCTGGAGCCAATCCATTTGCAGGCGCAGCGATTGATTAACGAGGCAAGGGAAAAAGCGAAGAAGTGATAGATTAATACCCGTTATGAATTTGACGATGACAATTTTGAAAATTTTTAGTATAATGAAATAGTTGTCCCGATGGGTCGGGACCAATAGGAAGCAAAGCTTACGCTTTGCCGCTACAAGAAACAATGTAACTGCAGAGCAAAGCTCTGCCAATAGGAAGCAAAGCTTACGCTTTGCCGCTACAAGAAACAATGTAACTGCAGAGCAAAGCTCTGCTAATAGGAAGCAAAGCTTACGCTTTGCCGCTACAGGGAACGTAGGGGTTCGATTCATCGAATCCGCAAAAAAGGTCTCAATAAATTGAGCCCCTACATAATTGTGGTTTTTGACAGTTTAAGGGGGTAAAAAAATGATAAAATTCAGTCTAAAAAAATGGCTCTGGATGCCGATAGTTCTTGTGATTTTGACTACCGCTTTTTCATTTGCAGTTGACTTTGCTTCTATCATTGAGCAGAAAATAGCCTTAGAGAGAAGTTTTGAAGACAGGCTTAAGGGTCTTCTCGAAAAAATACTTGGTACAGATAAGTTCGTAGTAATCGTTAATGTGGAGCCAGAAACTGAAGCTACAGAAGTGGCGACAGAAACCTGGGTTCAGGAGAAGGGGCCAGGCGGGGTAGTCCGGAAGGAGAAGAAATTTGTTCTTCCGGGAGTTCCTGTGAGAGAGAAGTTAGGGGAAGAGAGGGCTCCTGAGAGCGAGACATTTTCCCCCGGTGGGGAAATGAAAAGAGAATATCAAAAGGTAGTAGTGCTTCCAAAATCTTTTGTGAGAAGAGTTGTAGTTACCATTATTCTGGATGAGAAGATAGACGATGCATTCATTGAAACAGTGAGGGCTGTTGCTACTGAGATACTGGGTTTAGATGTAGCGCGGGGAGATGGCTTGATAATAAGGAAGCAGCGTTTCAGTGAGCCATCGCAAACTGTCTGGTCCACTTTAAAGAGTAGTCCATTCTATTGGTTGGTGTTCGGTTTAGTTCTGCTCCTTTTTCTTCTATTTCCTATTAGAATTTTTCTTAGAGGACTTGCCAGAATCTTCCAAGCAATTAGGCCAAGGGAAGCCCCTGTTGCTCCTCCCGCTCCACTTCTTGGTCCGGCTATTCCCTTTGGACCGGGTGTTCCTGTCAGGACAGAAGAAAAAACTGGTGAGGAAATAGAAGAGAAAACTGCTCGTCATTTCAACTTTATTAATCAGAGCAATTTAAAACATTTGCTCTATTTGCTAAAAGATGAGTCAGCCGAGACTATTTCTGTGATTGTCTCCTATTTGAGTCCAAGGGAAGCTACTCAGGTAATGGCTTCTCTTCCTCGTGGTGCTAAGGCAGCAGTTGCTGAGAGGATTTCCAGGGTTAGAGAAGTGGTTCCTGAGGTGGTAAATGCAATGGAACAGAATATAAAAGAAAAGATTAGCTACGTTGTTGGTGGAACAGACCAGCTGGTGGAGATAGTTGATGAAGCAGATAGAACTACCAGGGAAGAGATCTTGCAATCTTTAAGGGAGAAGCAACCAGAATTAGCAGAGAAGGTCAGGAAGCAGATATTCACTTTTGAAGATATTGCCAACTTAGATAGCTTAAGCTTTCAGACGGTTCTGAGGGAGGTCTACCTGGGGACACTTTCTTTGGCGTTGAGGGGAAGCTCTGAAGAGTTTAAGTCTAAAATTATGGGTAAACTTTCTGAGGGTGCTCAGGCAATGCTCAGGCAGGAAATGGAACTGGGTAAGCCTGCGGGGGAGCAGAAGATAGAAGAGGCTCAAAGGAAAATTGTTAGAGTAGTTCGTGGATTGCAGAGAGAGGAGAGGATTACGTTCGAACCTGTAGGCGAAGCTCGAGAGGCTGGTGGGCCCAGGGTCGTGGAAAAAGAGACAGAGGGAGTTGTAACGCGGACGCTCGGTGCTCCTGAGGAAGAACGTTCACCAGCCCCGACCGCTCGTTCCGCAAGTCCCGCGCCAGTTGAAAAAGGTAAAACAAAAACTACCTGGATAGCAGTAGCAGTAATTATAGCAATGTTAATAGCTGGTTTCTGGTGGTATCAGCGCTCAATAACGAAAAAGAGACTGGCTGGAATACCTTCAAGACGACCACCGGTAGAGGGAGTGAAATAGTTCATAGTTCGTAGTTCGTAGTCCTTGAGATGTAGATTTCTTCCATAACGGCTATGAACTCCGAACTAATAACTACGAACTTATTGGAGGTGCAACTATGGATTTAATGACTATTATTGGACTTATTATGGGGTGCGGAGCCGTTTATTATGTTATGGCGCGAGGTCAGATTACATCTCTTCTCTTCAATTTGAGCGCAGCCATTCTGGTTTTTGGAGGCACATTTGCTTCCACTTTGATTAGCTATCCTTTCAGAATTATTAAACAGGCGCCTAAAGCATTGAAATTGGTAATTTTTCCTTTCAAGAGATATACTGCGTCTGAGGCAATTGAGACTCTGGTCAGATTGGCTGAAGTGGCCAGAAGGGGAGGGATTGGGGTTTTGGCAAATGAAATCCATAATCTGAGGGATAACTTTCTCATCGATGGGATTCAGATGCTAATTGATAATCTCGACCCTGAAATGATCCGGGATAACCTGGAGAAGGAGATAGTCTTTACCAGAAAGAGGCATCAGCAGGTTGGCGGCATCTTCCGGACAATGGGGACTTACGCTCCAATATTTGGACTTTTAGGGACGCTCATCGGGGTTGTCCAGGTGCTGAGGAATTTGGCTGACCCCAAAACTATGGGCGCTTCCATGGCGATTGCTGTAACGACGACTTTCTACGGTATTTTCGGAACGAACTTCATTTTCCTGCCCATAGCCGGGAAATTGAATGCCAACAGCGAAGAGGAACTCTTGCTTAAGGAAGTGATGATTGAGGGGATTCTGTCCATTCAGAAGGGTGAGATTCCTCTAATCGTGGAGAGAAAATTACAGGCATTCCTTGCTTATAAGTTTCGCAGGAGGGGCTAAGAGAGGCGGGCTCAATAAATTGAGCCCCTACATTCTGCTGTTGTAAGATGTACATTTTCCTGTAGGGGTTCGATTCATCGAACCCGCAAACACGGGCTCAATAAATTGAGCCCCTACATTCTGCTGTTGTAAGATGTACATTTTCCTGTAGGGGTTCGATTCATCGAACCCGGGAAAACGGGCTCAATAAATTGAGCCCCTACATTCTGCTGTTGTAAGATGTACATTTTCCTGTAGGGGTTCGATTCATCGAACCCGGGAAAACGGGCTCAATAAATTGAGCCCCTACAGAAGCCGGTAGCCGCAGGCTTCAGCCTGCGTAAAACAAAGCTTTCGCTTTGCTGCTACAGAATGTGAATAGAACCGGGAAGAGGAGAAAACAAGAACAAATGGCTCTAAGAACAAAAGGAATGATAAGGAGAGGGAGAAGCCCTATCTGGCTAACTATCTATTCGGACTTAATGACCAATCTGATGCTCTTCTTTCTAATGTTATTTGGTACCAGTAGGATGGCTACCGATATTCAAAAGACAATTTATAAATCCATTCGTATGGAATTTGTCAGGAAAGAAGAAATACTTGTAGAAAAAGAAGAAGAGGCTATTAAAAGGATGGTAGATTATGTGGAGGAGAGGAGGCTTAGCGGTTTCGCCACTGTAAAGGTGAGTGAGCAGAGAGTTAGGATAATGTTGGCTGACCCCGTTCTCTTCGATTTAGGTGAAAGTGAATTGAGGCCTTCTGCTATACCGGTTCTTCACCAGGTAGCAGGCCTTCTTAAAGATATTCCCAATGCTGTTTTGGTGGAAGGGCACACCGATGACAAACCAATAGTGGGGGGTAAGTTCCACTCTAACTGGGAGCTTTCAGCTGCTCGTGCCTTCAATGTAATTAGATACTTTATTGAAGACGAGAATATACAACCCGAAAGGCTATCAGCAGTAGGCTATGGTGAGTACAGGCCACTTTATCCCAACGATAGTGAAGAGAATCGGGCTAAGAATCGAAGGATAGAAATTAACATTGTCCGTATTCCATAATATCTTTGGAGTCCTCCCGAGAGGGAGGAATAATTAGTTCGTAGTTCGTAGTTCATAGTTTATAGTCTATGAACGATGAACTAAAGCGAACGAAGTGAGCGTGACTACGAACTCTTTTGGTTGGTCGGCCTTTCCCGATCCCGTCCCGGTCTCGGGACGGGGCAGGGTGATGGAATGGAGAAGAACTATGCAAGATAAAGATAGACATTTCCTAGAAACTGGAGAAGAAATTATGCCAGAGGTCACTATGTGGGTTGTCCCTTACGGCAATCTGATGACCATTTTGATGATTTTCTTCCTCGTTCTATATGGTTTCTCGTTTGTGGTAAGTGAAGTAAGGTATGAACGAATACTGCAGTCGCTCCAGACAGATGTGGGTGGCAAGGAGAATAGGGAGTATATGGAGAGAGTAATTCAGAAGGCGAGGGAGAGAGAAGCGGCACAGGAGATGTATGGACTTATTGATGAGAGTGGCTTAAAGAAGTTTGCTAATGTGAAAATAGACAAGGAAGGGATAAAAGTAATATTTCGGAGTCCTGTACTTTTCGATTTGGGGAAGGCTGAGCTTAAGCCGGAAACAATTTCTGTCTTGAGCGCAGTGGCTAAAGTAATTAAAGATATGCCAAATGAAGTGGTGGTTGAAGGTCATACGGACGATAGACCAATTATCAGCGGAGAATTCCGTTCCAACTGGGAACTTTCAACAGCCAGAGCTTTCAGCGTGGTCAGGTATTTTATTGAACAGGGAGTAGACCCCAAAAGGCTTTCGGCAATAGGTTATGGAGAGTATAGACCACTCTATCCCAACGATACAGAGGAGCATCGTGCGTTTAACCGAAGAATAGAAATTGACATAGTTTCCCTAAAGTGACACAAAGCGTCGTTCTGAGCGTAGCGAAGGAATCTGACACGCAGTGTCATTGCGACCCCCATTGTTTGCTTGTGCCCTTAGAAATCACGAAGTGATTTCAAGGACTAAAGTCCCGGAAATACTTTGTATTTCTCGGGGCAAACAAGCATTGGGGGGAAGCAATCTCGTCACTGGGGAGGAGATTGCCACGCTCAATTTACCCCCCACCTTATTTCCTCCCCCTCAAGGGGGGAGGAGGAGAGGAGGGGGTATCCGGCTCGCAATGACATTTGTTGGAATTTTGTAGACAAGATTTCAAATTGTGTAGTGGAGGACTTAGATGCTAAAACAAATCAAATTATTTCACAAGTTCGCCTTAATTATGGTTCTTCTGGTAGTTATCCCTTTACTGATTCAAGGAATTAAGATGATCAATATTAACCGTGAAGCACTTGAGGTCTCGGTTCTGGAGACTCACAGTAAACTGGCTCAAGCGATAGCAGAAGACATTAATGACTATGTCTCAGGACTGAATTTAGATTTGGCTTTTGTTCTGGCTTTTGAGAAATTTCCAAAGATGTCCTGGCAGGAGAAGATGAAGGTTCTGCTTTCCGTTCTTTCCCGTCACGAGGATTTCATTCTCATCTCCGTGCTTAATGGAAAAGGTGATGAAGTGATTAAAGTGAATAATCCAAGTTTCGCAGAGGAGTCTTCCAGACTAATCAATAGAAGAGAGGACAAAGCTTTTGTCGAAGCCAAAAAGACAGGGGTGCCTCAGGTGGGAAATGTCTATTATGAGGGAAACTTAGCACGAATAAATGTGGTTTATCCCCTTGAGGCCGATTATGAATATGTTTTTGTTACAGCGACTTTAAGTGAGCTTTGGCGGAAGATCGGTGGGATTAGAATTGGAAAGACGGGATTTGCCTTTCTGATAGATAGGGAGGGCAGAACGATTTTCCACCCGGAATTGGAAAGGGCGAAAAATTTTGAGGAAGCAACCGGACTTCCTATTGTCAGGCAAGCTTTGGCTCAATTTGGAAACCCTAGTGGTGTGAATATCTCAGGTGAACAATTTCGTAATGAGAATGGGTCTGATTTCGTAGGAGCGTATGCCTGGGCAGAAAGTTTGAATTGGGGAGTAATTATGCAGCAGGCTAAGAGAGAAGCTTATAGCTCTATAGCCAGTATGAAGGCGAATGCCATTTTATGGATACTGCTTAGCATTCTCGGGTCGGTCTCGATAGCCTTCTATCTGGCAAAAAGCTTGAGCCGTCCGATTCTGGAATTGATGGCCGGGGCAGAAAGATTAGGGGAGGGCGATTTCAGTTATGAGGTAAAGGTTAACACGCGTGACGAAATTTCTACTCTGGCAAATACTTTCAATTTTATGGTTAAGAAACTTAAAGAGTTTCAGGAGCAGCTGGTTCTTCGTGAAAAGCTGGCTGCAGTTGGCCAGATGGCTTCCGTAGTTGGTCACGAAATTCGCAATCCATTGGGCGTAATTAACAATGCTATCTACTATATTAAAACAAAGCTTGAAATGTCTTTAGGAAGAGAAGTGGACCCCAAGATTCAAAAACACATTGGAATTATCGAGAAGGAGATTGTTGCTTCTAACAGAATTATTAATGACCTATTGGGCTTCTCTCGGACCAGGCCGCCGATGGTTCAACCCTTGGAGCTCAATAAAATAGTCGAAGATGCCCTATCAGCTGTCTCCATTCCTGAGACAGTGAAGGTGGAGATAGATCTCTCGTTGGAGCTTCCTCCTGCCGTTGTAAATCCGGATGAGATTCGCCAGGTGTTCATAAATCTTATCAATAATGCTTGGCAGGCTATGCCAGAGGGAGGAACACTCAAAATCCGTACTTACGTTGAAGAGGAACTCGTCCAGGTAGAGATTACTGATACAGGGTGTGGGATTTCTCCTGAGAATATGAAGAAATTGTTTACTCCATTCTTCAGTACTAAAACCAAAGGGACTGGGCTGGGATTGGCAGCAGTTCAGAGAATTGTGGAGAGGCACAAAGGTAAAATTAAAGTGAGAAGCCGAGTAGGGCAAGGAACGACTTTCATTGTTAGTTTACCGCTGGCTAAATGAAAAATGCTTTTGATTATGCACAGATTGAATCTGTGCCTACAATGATTTACTGGAGTGTCAAGAGAAAGCTTGACCGGGTGAAACTTTCGTTTCACACTCCAAACTGGTAGTGTCAAAAATCGAATGAAAGAAAAGTCAAAAAAGCCTTGTAAGTAAAGGAAAAAATCTTTCATAAGTGGGGAGGGAATATATTTTTGTAGATTACGTTCGAGAGATCTCTATAAACTTATTCCTCCCCCTCGATGGGGGAGGATAGAGGTCGGGGTGGAAAATGGGGTCAGCTCTATTTTTGGCCCTATCACAATTCTATTTAACTATTTCAATGAATCAAAAATAGAACTGACCCCATTTTCTCTCCCACAAGGGGAGAGGGAACAAAACAAAGATTTTTGACAGTACTTCCAAACTCGAAAGGAGGAGAAGAATGGCTAAAAATGTTAATGTCTTGATAGTGGACAATGATGTAAGTATGTTGGAAACAATAGGCGACGTCTTTCAGGATAGGGGATATAATGTAGCTATGGTAGAGGATGGGCGTAGAGCGATTAAATTAGTCAGCAGGAGATATTTTGATGTTGTTCTTATGGACATAAGAATGCCAGGTATAAATGGCTTGGAGACTTACAAAGAGGTGAAGAAAATTATCCCGACCGCTGCAGTGATAATGATGACCGGAGATAGCAAAGAGGAGTTGGTGAAGAAAACTATAGAAGAAGGTGCCTATGCTGTTATTTACAAACCGTTTAATGTTAAGAAAGTCATAAAGATTGTTGAGGAGGCTTTGAGAAAACCTGTAATTCTAATAGTAGATGACAGGGTAGAGGACCGGGAAACTTTGAGGGATATATTGGCGGGGGGAGGATACAGGGTCGTCCTGGCGAAAGATGGGTATGAAGCGGTGGGGTTTGCACAAAAAGGTAATTTCGATGTAATTCTCTTAGATATAAAGATGCCGGGGATGGATGGCGTCAAGACCTTGGAGAGGATTAAAGAATTTAGACCTGAGGCGGGAGTGATAATGATGACTGCTTATTCAATGGAGGAATTTGTAGAAGATTCCCTGAGAAAGGGAGCTTATACCTGTCTGTTTAAGCCAATTGATGTGGGAAAAATGTTAGACGCTATCCAGAAGGTTCGCGACTTGAGTAGAAAATTCAGAAAAGAAGAACAGGCTGAGGTGCTGATAGTGGATGACGATCCAAATTATAGAGAGACAGTCGCTGACATCCTCGAAGACGATGGTTACAGGGTTGCGAAGGTAGAAACCGGAATGGCTTCAATTGAGGAGGTTAAGAAGAAGTTCTTTGATGTGGTTCTGGTCGATTTCAAACTGGCTGATACTACTGGTTTGGAATTAGCCAAGAGAATCAAGGAAATAGATAAAGACACTTATGTAATATTGGTTACAGGACATGCCTCTTTGGAAACAGCCTTGAAGGCTATTGAAATGA
>Ga0315296_10005583_pt1 | contig 10048 bp, 7 predicted proteins | sample YL17G14_18_MG_FD_203921 | JGI IMG/M metagenome (GOLD analysis project Ga0315296, IMG submission 203921) | Sediment microbial communities from Yellowstone Lake, YNP, Wyoming, USA - YL17G14_18 | ecosystem: Environmental > Aquatic > Freshwater > Lake > Sediment | place: USA: Wyoming | collected... | reverse complement strand
GCCCCGTCGTCACCAACGCTACCCCGAGATTGTTTGTATACTGACCGTAGGCATCGGCCGCAATAGCGCAGGCTTGCTCGTGGAGATTACAGATATACTCGATGTCCCGGCATCTACCGACAGAGTCTACAAGATGCATGCAGCCGCCGCCGGCCAAAAGAAATATATGCCTCACCTCTTGGGCAACACGTCGAATCACATAATCTGATAACTTCATCTTGAATTTCCGACAGAGGTCGGCTGCTCGGATTTACTATATCAATTTTGTCAAAACGCCGAGGGCTTCTGTTAATGTCAATCTGCTTTGATTCCATGGACGTGGTATCAGCACAGCCTGAATCCCTATCGCCTCAGCCAGTGTTGCATTCGTGGGGCTATCGTCTACCAATATGTCTACCTTACCCCACCAACGCAGAAAGTCCTCTTTGGATTTGTCATAGAGCGGTATCTGTTCACCTTGGCGCAGAGAAGGAACTACGTGAAAGGATCGAATCCACTGGCTAAAATGACGCATGACCCACGCTGCCGAGCCAGGCGCACTGCATAAAGGTGTGGCTGTGAGCGCTAGGTGTCGAAAATTATCTCCATACGCATGAAACCAGGCCAACACTTCTGGGACAGGGACCACCTCTTTAGCAATTTCGGAAAGCCGAAATTCGTCCAGAGACGCCAAGTATTCAGATTTGCTGGCACCTAATAGTTCATGCGGAGGGTTCTCTGAAATCTCGTTATAGTTTATTGAGCAGTAGGGATGAGAAGGCACCCACCAGCGCTCCAACCATGTTTGCATCAGGTTGTTGAGCACGTCGTCCACATCCCAGATAATCGTTTTCAGCGTACCGCTACCTCAAAAGCAGGCTAATCCAGCCAATATGTTAACAGAGTCTTACGATGTCCATTCTGCATGATCACAGGGTCAGTGTAATACGAGTCATCCACATGGTGCGTTGACGATATCTCCTCAATGATCACTCCTGTGTCCGTGCCGAAACTATGTTTCACGCCTGCTTCTATCGTGACTACTTCTCCGGCTTTACACTGCCCCGTACTCCCATCCACATTGAGCCATGCATCACCGTACAGGATATTGAAGGTTTCTTCTTTCTGCTTGTGATACTGTTCAGGATGCTTCTGTTGCGGCAGCAGGATGATCAATTTCTTACAATATCCGCGGTTCACAACTGTAAGCATCGTAAGTCCGAACTTGTCGAAAAGGTCAATACCATAGTGGTGGGATATTTCAAGATCGACCTTTGGGGGTATGATCACCCCGCTCTTACGCACGAATTCCTTCACTCGCTGCACAATGTCATATACCTTTTCTCGAATCTCCCTCCTTGTAGTGTTCGACGCCAGTACAGCCGCATTAACTTCGATGTCAGTCTCGGCATAAAATTCCGTATATTTTGACATGTCATTGGCAGTTATCTGACCTTCCTGGGCAGGGATAGCAAAGAAAACATCCGCTGGCTCTATTCTTTCACCCATTTTGATTGGTTGCTTGGCGAATACTCCTCTGCGTAGGGATCGCAAACTTGCCATTTCTGCTTCGCTGAATTCTGGGCGTTTGTCCGAAACACCACACATTTCAAAAGCTCGGCTGGCTGCCTCCAACCATCGCTGGATTTGTACTGGAGTAGCCGAGTATGCATTCAGATGAATTTGTCCAGTCGGCACGCCGACATGCTTTTCAAATATTGTAGCACCGGCTGCGATAGCCATCTTAATAGCATCTACACTATCTGGACTCTCATGTGTGGAATACCCAACGCTAACTTGAGGATACCTCTGTTTGAAAAAGCTTATCTGCCTCAACTGCAGGTGAGCATCAGCCGTAGGATATTCCCCAACACAATGCATGAGAGCGGAATCTTTCCCTCTATGTTCAAAAAAGCTGACTACCTTATCAATATCTCCCAAAGCGGCACCAGCTGTGGATGCTATGATCGGCTTGTTGGTTCTTACAATGCGCTCTAAGAGCGGCCAGTCGGTGAAAGAGCAACTGCCAACTTTGATGACATCAAAATCATGCTCTTCGATCAGGTCGACAGACCGTTCGTCAAAGGGTGTGCAAATAGTTACAAATCCGAGCTCATTCATCTCGTCCTTGAGTGCTTTCAATTGGTCTGGTTCAAGCCGAGTCTTCGAAAAACGCTTGACATATTTGAAGTCTGTTCGAGCCTTGAAATCCGCATGTATGAAAGTATCAAGATGACGATACTGCAGCTTGAATCCGAAATTGAAACTGAAACCCTTACAGACTTCATACATCTGTCTTACGATTCTGAGCCCGTGCTCAACGTCGCCCATGTGGTTATTCGCCATCTCAAATATAAACAAGGGTTCAACTGATTTTAGGTACTTCATTTGGCGATGCCTCGATAAGAGTTTATGTCTTTCAATTCAAAATCAGATTATTTTCCCGAGAAGCGATTTGAACCGTAGTCAGAAGTCAGAAGACAGAAGACGGAAGACGGACATTTGCTTTCTGCTCTCTGCTATCTGTCCTCCGTCCTCTCTCGAAAGACTTGGAGATTCACCACGTCTTCCATGGAGGGTTTCCACTTTCCCACAGTGATTGCAAATACCTTAGATCACGGAGAGTATCCATGCATTGCCAGAAACCCTCATGCTGGTAGGCGTACAACTGTCCTTCAGCAGCCAAACGTTCCATTGGGTCATGCTCCCACATAACATCTTTCTCAATGTACTTAAGTGCTTTAGGCTCGATCACAAAGAAACCACCGTTGATCCAACCTTCGCTCAACGTGGATTTCTCTTTGAATCGGTGAATCTTTTTGCCATTAAACACCAGCGCACCGAAACGGGCTGGGGGCCTAATAGCGGTTAGCGTAACAAGGCCACCATGCGCGCGGTGAAAGGCCAGAAGCTTAGCTAAATCTACGTTGCCCACACCATCCCCGTAGGTCATCATGAAGGTGCCACCACCTATAAGATGCTCCATGTGCTTCAGTCGCCCCCCTGTCAAAGTTGGCTTGCCTGTATCGATTAGATGCACTTGCCATTGCTCCATGTCGTTACGGTTGAGTGTGTGAACTTGTCCGTCTTCCAATGACACAGTGAAGTCTTGACCTAAAGTGTAAAAATCAAGAAAGTAACGCTTGATTTGCTCGCCCTTAAATCCCAGGGCCAGCACAAACTCTTTGAAGCCGTAATGTGAGTAGTGCTTCATGATGTGCCAAAGGATGGGACGGCCGCCAATCTCGACTAAAGGTTTAGGGCAAACATCTGTTTCTTCTACCAGGCGAGTACCCCTACCACCGCACAAGATCACAACTGGGATATTTTCCATCATGCACGTCTCCTTGCCAGCGTACGTTTAGCTACAAAAGTAGCAAATGTCTCCAGCATATAGTCAATCATCCGCTCAGTGATTCCTGGAAACACACCGATCCAAAGCGTGTTCTTCATTACACGGTTGGTATTCTCCAAACTGCCTACCATACGATGCGGGACATCCTGATAGGCTGGCTGGCACAATAAGTTGCCCCCGAAGAGCAAACGTGTGCCAATCTTTCGCGACTCCAGAAACTGCACCAAGTCGTTGCGTTTGAAGGGTGCATCCTCGCGCACAGTAATTGGGAAGCCGAACCAGCTTGGTTCTGCGCCCGCTGTAGCCTGGGGCAGGATAAAGAAATCTTCATAGGACTTAAGTCCCTTATAGAGAGCAGCAAAGTTGCGACGCCTTGTCTGGATAAAGCTAGGCAACTTTTGTAACTGTGCTACACCCACTGCTGCCTGCATATCGGTTAGTTTTAGATTGTAGCCAATGTGTGAGTAGATATACTTGTGGTCATAGCCGCCAGGCAGCTCACCAAGTTGCCATTCAAAGCGCTTACCGCAGGTGTTTTGCTTGCCCGTTTCACACCAACAGTCACGTCCCCAATCTCTGAATGATTGCACTAAATTCCGAAATTGCGGCCTGTCTGTTAGGACACACCCGCCTTCTCCCATCGTGATATGATGTGCTGGATAAAAGCTTACCGTAGCTAAGTCACCAAACGTACCTACGTGACGACCTTGGTACGTGCCGCCTACAGCATCACAACAATCCTCGACGAACCATAGATCATATTTTTTTACAAAACTCGTCACTGTTGACAAATCAAAAGGATTGCCCAAAGTGTGCGCAAATATCACTGCGCGCGTGCGGGAACTTATCGCCGACTCAAGCTGGCTTACTTCTACGCTGTAAGTTGGAATCGCGACATCCACGAATACTGGAACGAGCCGGTTCTGCACGATGGGGTTCACCGTCGTAGGAAATGCCGCTGCCACGGTGATAACCTCATCACCGGGCCGCAAGCGCCGACCACCGAGTTTAGGTGAGGTCAGGCACGCTAATGCTAACAGATTTGCGGATGAACCAGAGTTCACCAAAATAGCATGACGCAGACCGAAGAAGCGAGCAAATTCGTGTTCGAACTTTTTGGCAAATCGTCCAGTTGTTAGCCAGAAATCAAGTGAGCTGTCTACCAAATACTGCAGTTCTGCAGCGTCAAACACTTTACCAGATACTGGGACCGGCGTTTTACCGGGGACAAAATTACCAGATGGGAAAGCAGCCCTCTGGTATTCTGCAACCAGTTCCAGGATTTGTTCTCGCAATTCCTTCGCACTAGCCATGAAGGTTGGTAAATGGTAAACGGTTGCGTTTGCGCGACTCGTTACGGTTGCGTTTTACGTAAAACGTTTCTACGATAGACGAAACGAGCAGCGCAACCGTTAAACGAAAGACGCAAATCAGCAATTTTGATTTTTGAATTTATTTGAGGAGGAACTTCTTGTACCATGCAATTGTTCTTTGTAATCCCTCCTCCAGATCAAAGAGAGGCGACCAGCCAAGCATCTTGTGCGCCTTACTCGCACTGAGATACTGATGACCGATCTCGTTGCTCGCTTCATTGAGCACCTCCGGCTGCAATTGCGAACCCATCAGGGCAAGGATTCGCTGCACTAACTCCAACACTGTAACCTGTACCTCATTGGAAAAGTTAAATGCTTCGCCGCATAGTTCACTGCGGGCAGCCAAACATTCTGCCAATAACGTGTAAGCAGCGGCACCATCCTCAACGTAGAAGTAATCACGAATGTAATTTCCATCAGAGCGGATGATCGGGCGCTGGCCGCGTAAAATTGAACGTATGGTTCCTGGAATAAGACGGTTCCAGTTCATGTCACCGCCACCATACAAGTTGCCACATCGGGTGATTGCTATGGGTAAATTATAAGTATTAACATAAGTCTGAGCTATCAGGTCCGCGCAGGACTTACTCACATCATAAGGGTGTCGGCCTTGAAGAGGAGTGCTTTCGTCATAAGGCAACTGCTGTTTCTCACCGTAAGCTTTGTCCGATGAAGCCATCACGATTTGTTTCACAGTGGGACTACGCCGACAGGCTTCCAACAGCGCCCATGTCCCACCGATGTTTGTCTGGAAGGTGGAGACTGGGTTGCGGTTGGCAATCGTCACGATGGTTTGGGCTGCTAAATGGAACACAGTATCAATTTCATACTCACCCAGCGCTCGCTTCAGCAGTGCTTGATCGCACACATCTCCTCGAACCACTTTGACCTGTTCGATCACGCCTGATTGCACCAATTCGGATTGCGGCACCCAATCCCGCACTAAGCATACCACATCCGCACTTAATTCCGCCAACCGACCCACTAACCAGCTACCCAACAGCCCTGTTGCCCCCGTAACGAAAGTTGACCGGTCCTGCCAGAACGAGTTCGTCATTCCTATACTTTCCATGGCGTTCTACCTTTCGGCTCAGGCCTGCAGCCGGACAGAAGTCAGAAGTCTGTTCTCTGTCCTCTGGCTAAGTGAAAAGTGCCTAAAGTTTTAAGTGCCTAAAGTTATGGATTATTTTTTACACTTTAGCTCACTTTAGCCACTTTAGTTCACTTTAGGCACTGATGTTGTTTAGGTAGATTTGCAACGCTGTGTTCCTCAATCAGCCGGGCAAAGAGCGCTGTACGGCGGCCAGCGGATTCGAGAGAGCCATTTGTCGAAATCTGAATTTCTAACCTCAGCGGTAAACCAGCACGACGGTCACGAACAGGTAAGCTCACTTTGACGATATCATGGGCGGCAGTATCTTTGTCGTTTTTTTCCCAAGCCAGTACTCGTTTTGTTCCATCACGGTTTGTCAAAGGTAGCGAGCCCCTTATGAAGTCCATCCTATCCGCGGCCAAGCAGACCGCTTGCCACCACTGGTCAAAAAATTTTGCCCGGCGGAAGTAAAGCTCAACTCTCTCGAAGCTTTCTATTTCTTGCTTTGCCTGGCAAGAAATGATGTGTTTTTGTCTCAAGCCTGCTATTGTTTCCCGCAATTGGACAGCGCCGGCCACGTGGAAGACCAATACCAGAAGCAGAAGCACACAGAAGAATATGCCAAAGGCGCCGGCACCGCGAGCGAGCATCATAAACATTCCCAGTCCGGCAGCCATTGCCGTTATCGCGTACATACCAATCACTACGTGGCGGTGACCAAACCCCATTTCCAGCAATCTGTGGTGCAGATGGCTGCGATCCGGTGACATTATCCCCCTCCGTGCCAGGAATCGACGAAGCATAGTAAAGGTTGTATCAAATATTGGCAAACCCAAGGCAAGTGCCGGCAGGGCCAGGGCCACAATTGTCCCTGACTTCAACGCGCACATAACACCGGCCGAAGCCAGGACAAAACCTAAGAACATACTGCCGCAGTCACCCATAAAGATTCGGGCTGGGTTAAAGTTAAAGAACAGAAATCCCGACAGGCTGCCTAACAGAGCAAGCATAAGCACTACCATTACCGGATGGCTACAGTTAAATGCAAAAAGAGCAATAACCGCACAAGTTACTGCGGAAATGCCAGCTGCAAGGCCATCGAGACCATCTGTGAGATTCACAGCATTGGTAATAGCTACAATCCAGAAAATCGTAATGGGAAATGATATCCAGCCAAAATTGAAGGAGAACAGGTTTACGAAATTTAACGAGTTAATTCGAACGCCAGCCAGGCACAACGCTGCTGCCGCAGTAACCTGGGCTAAGAGCTTATGCCGGGCCCTTATCCCGTGCAAGTCATCGACAAGACCTATCATGAAAATAAATGTGCCAGTTGTTAGTAAGGTTACCACCTGGATTTGTATACTACGGAACGCTTCTCCGATACTGTTATTCAGCAGCAAAGCCATAATCACCAGAGTGGTAGCCGATAGAAAAACAGCTACCCCTCCAATCCGCGGAATAGAGCAAGCATGCACCTTTCTTACATCCAGGCTATCATAAATCTTAAATACGTGCGCGATGTAAATAACAATCGGTGTAATTAGCATCGCCAGAAGGAGAGAGCCGACATATACAGATAGGTAAGTCTTCATGAAAAGCGTTAAACGGTTGCGGTTGCGCTACTGGTTACGGTTACGTATTGCGTATTGCGTATGACGCACGACGCATCACGCATGACGCACGACGCATCACGAAAGACGTAAACCAGTAAGCAGACGATAGTAGTAAATGAATCAGCACATACTCCGTCCCTGTCGGTGGACCGACTAGGAATTTTGCTGACAAAAAAACAACGTAGCAAAAAAGTCAGCTTTCATATTTAAGCAATCAGTATTATTTTCAAAGCACTAAGGCGCCTGCTTTTCCTTGTCGAAAACTGCTGGATTGACCGAAAGGTCCGCAATAAGCTTCTCAGCCGCCTTAGATTCAGGACGCAATTGCAAGCATATCTTTGCCTGGCGCATTGCCTCTGGTACTTTCCCTATCTCCATGAGCAGCCTCGCCAGATCTAATCGCCAGCCGACCTGGCCATAGTCAAGTGCCAGAGCACAACTGTAATAATCTATTGCTGCCTCGTTATCGTGCTGTTTCCTATAGATATTCGCCAGGGATACAAACACCGAGGCGGAGGCGCCGGGCTCTGAGCATCTTGCCTTAAGTAAATCTTTTATTTTTTCCCAGGTCTGTTCCGCAATGTCGTTATATTGCATGTCCTCAAGTATATTAGCTACGTGACTTAGTCGGCCAATATCATCTCCGGCAGCCGAGATAGCTAAATGAGGACGGCTAAGATCATTGATGTATATATTTATGACATGCTCAAACAATCCGCCATCAAGTTGCACAGCCCTTTCGAACTTTTCGATACAGTCTTCATGTTTACCTTCCAAAACATCAAGATATCCGGCAACGAAGCAGGCTGTTGGATCACAGGGAGCAAGGCGAAAGCCTTTTCTTATTCTCTCTGCCCCGGCGTCGTTATTGAGAATAAACTTTTCAATCTGGCCAACTATGCTATAGGTTGGTCCGTAGGTTGGGCATAACGCCCTTGCTTTATGGAACTCGTCAACGATATCACGAACAGACAGCATTAAATCCTCAGGGATAACGATGTCTTCTATATCGGTGTCTATTGTTTGGCTTACAGAACGCCAGCGGTAGACATTGAGCCAGTGTCGGTATTTTATATTGTCCGGCTCATAGTCTACCGCTGCTGAAGCATGAGAAATTAAATCTGCATATTCAGCCTCAGTTCACTTCCCGTTTTTTGTGTATAAAGCTTTCTACATTACGTGTCTCTTGCCAGTGAGCCTCAGCAACACGAGCTTTATTGGCACCCAATAGAGCCCATAGCCAAATTCCTGATACACCAGCAGTCAGAAGACAGATGCCAGCCCTGAGCGGAGTCGAAGGGACAGATGACGGAAGCCTGCCCTGAGCAAAGCCGAAGGGACGGGAGTTTATTTTCCCTTCTCTGTCCGCTGTCCTCCGTTCTCTGGTTTGTTGAGCTAAGACCAGTATAAGGGCGCAGAATATAGCGGACAGAACCGCATTTGCTGGAAGGTGCTGGCCGAAGTCACTTAAACTATGAATGAGTATTGCCAAAAGGCCAAAGCCGAGCCCATATATCGCCGAACAGAAAGGAGGTTTAGCGCTACGAATACTTCTGGCATAATTTGACCACACGATTATGCCAAATGTTATTAATGACAATAGACCGATCAGACCCGTCTCTTCTAACGCCTGAGCGTACTCATTTTCTGCGTGTGCGGCCAGCGCAGTTATAGTTGAGCGATCGAACATGGGATAAACAACCAAATGTGTTCCAAGTCCGGTTCCCACTATTGGGAACTTGGCCCAGGCAACGGCTATGTCTTTAAGTATTTGCAAACGGCCACTTTCAGATTCATGGAAATCTCTGAGAGTTGCCAGCCGGTTGTAGACCGCGTCAAAACTTATGTATAGGACGAGGGTAAATGCCATAAGGGCCATAACGGCTACTATCCAGCCACGGCCCTTGAGAGACCTTTGCAAGGCAAGGACCGATACAGTAAAGGTCATGGCGATAAGCATGCTGACCATACCACCTCGAGTTAGAGAAACAAAAACCGTTGCTACACAAAGACTCATAACCGCTACGAGCAGCGCCAATGGTTTTGCTCGGCCAGAGCTGAAATACTCAGAGATAACTGCCGGTGTTATCTTCTTGCCAGCAAAACCCTTGTGCAATCTGGCCAGAAACAGACCCAGGGCCGCTCCAATTGATAGGTTCACGAACTGACCGTAATTGCTGTGATTGACGAACGGACCTGAGTACCCCCCGCCATGCCATGTAGGTACAAACCAGTAGATTTTCCCGTTTCCAAAAAGGTTCTGTCCCAAGGTAATTAGAGCGATAGTGCCGCCGATTAGTGCTATAGCCATCAGAAGGCGTTTGATCTGGTCTGGTCGGCGGAAGATATTTAGAACAACCACAAATACTGCTGCAACAGCCAGAACCAGCCGAAGGTCGTGCTTTGTTAAGTACGGATAGAGGCTAAGTGGCATTGTCTTAAGAAGCGTATCTGCGTTAGGTAAGTCACCTAAAAGTTCTGCTCTTAAAGCTGCTGTGTTTGGCGAGATAATTCTTACCACAGACACCGGTAACGGAATAAGCTGTAATAGAGGTATAAGTAAAAATAGTGCTAATGGTACATAAGCCCAAGTCCAAATTATAACTTGCTCACGCTGACACACAAGCTTGAG
>Ga0315296_10005582_pt1 | contig 10048 bp, 10 predicted proteins | sample YL17G14_18_MG_FD_203921 | JGI IMG/M metagenome (GOLD analysis project Ga0315296, IMG submission 203921) | Sediment microbial communities from Yellowstone Lake, YNP, Wyoming, USA - YL17G14_18 | ecosystem: Environmental > Aquatic > Freshwater > Lake > Sediment | place: USA: Wyoming | collected... | reverse complement strand
TACGTACTGCATGGCTAACGAAAATGTGGCGACTGCGGCCCAGCAATAAAGCCAAGCATAAGGGCCAGCATACTCAAACAATGCCAGGATACCTACCAGAAGCGGCCCGCCCAAAAGCAGAGCTAGAACAAATCCTTTCACCCGATCCAAGAAGAAGGTGCGTGCGGTTGTCCTATTAAAGCCAAAGCGCTCTTCAATAGCGAAAGTGCCATAAATGCTAAACGGTAACGTAAGGAGACCGTAGGCTAAGAGCAGAATGCCGATATAGAGCAGCCCACTGACAACGGGCACAAAGCCCCACGCTCTGACAACTTGGTCGAAATAGTTGAAGCCTCCGGAAAACCAGAAAGCCAGTAGAAGAAACAATGTGAAGGTACTGCCTACCAAACCAAAACGTGTGGTGGCACGAATGTATTCTTGAGATTTGCGGTAGTCCTCTGCCTTATATACCCCCTCCAGAGTAGGAGGTAATTCGAGCTTCAGGGCTTTCAGATTGAGCAGGTTAGCAACCAGCTCGAGAGCGAACTCTAAGATAAGGGCAACAAGTATTATTATGGAAAATACGTTCATGATCGTATGTCACTTATGCTATTCGATATCATCGCTCACTCGCTAGCATAAGCGTCCTGTCCGAGGTAGACAAGTATTATGCCATCGGATTGCACCATCTGACGAATCGTGCAATCTTAAAGGACTAGTATGTTCTTCCACTTGTTGTTGAAGAATCACTAGCCTAAAATAGAAGGCAAAAGGAGAAGCTCCAACCATTGATTCATTGTAGGCACCTTTTTGCCCTATCGGAGCGTAGCTTGTAGGAGGTGATATGAGAAGCCAGCCAACTACTTTTACTGTTCAGCGGGTAAGAGAAGAGACGGCACAGATGCGCCTGATTTCCCTGAATGGTGAGAGGATCTGGTCCTTTATACCAGGGCAGGTCGCGATTCTGGGGATGGAGGAAGTGGGAGAATCGTACTTCGCTATAGCCTCTGCACCAGAAGATAGGGGAGGAATGGAGTTTCTCATACAAAAAGGGGAAGGTGTGTCCGGGGCTTTGTTTGGAGTTAAGAGAGGCAACTTGGTTCAAGGGAAGGGCCCCTTAGGTAGGGGGTTCCCGATTGACCAGTACCATGGACGTGACTTCCTTCTAGCGGCTGTGGGTAGTGCTATTGCGCCTATAAGGGGCGTCTTAAGGTCTGTTTGCCACCGAAGGGTGGATTTTGGTGAAATAGTGCTGGTCTACGGTGTTCACCAACCTGGCGATTTTCCTTTGCTCAACGAAATAGAAGACTGGCGGAGATCTCATATTAAGGTTATTCTGACTGTCAGCCGTCCTGAAGGGCTGGACTGGACTGGAAGGACAGGCTATGTGCAATCGCATTTCACAGAAGCTCTCAGAGGGCTTGGTCAACCCGTGGCAATGATTTGCGGCATGAAAGCGATGCTGGAGCAAAGCCGGGATGAACTAATTCGTCTCGGTGTGGTGGCAACTGAAATTCTGACTAACTATTAGTCCAGAATAGCTATGGTTTCATCTTCTGTTGTGCCCAATTGAACTTTCTAGCGGTTTGTGCAACCGCATAGGCGGGCAGGGGCGAGAGACTCTGCATTGACTTTTCCCTAAGTTATTGATATATTGCAGTCAAACTAAATAGTGAATACGGCTGGGTGCCTGAGGGCTCAAATGGAGAGCAAGCCGGTGTAATTCCGGCACAGTCCCGCTTGCTGTAACAGTCAGAACGCCGGCCCAGTCAAGCGTAGTCTGCCTCCGCGGAGTAGGGGGTGGGATTTATTAGTTTCTAGTAAATCCCCCTGTTCTGTCGAGCAGGGGGATTTTATTTTGCCATAAGGAGGGAGAAGCCGATGAGTAAATATGTCCGGAACTGTCTTTTCGTCTTACTATCCCTATCTTTGCTTATCAGTCTGAGTTGTAGTTCATCAAAGGCTGGGGAAACCAAGTCTCCAATTGAGATTACGGACCAGTTAGGGAGAGTAGTCAAGCTCGATAAAATCCCGCAAAGGATTATTTCGCTCGCTCCTAGTAATACGGAGATTCTGTTCGCTTTGGGATTAGCTGAGAGAGTAGTGGCGGTGACGGACTATTGCAATTACCCGCCGGAGGCTAAGCAGAAACCCAGTATAGGCGGTTTTTCCACACCGAACATAGAGAAAGTGGTCGCTCTTTCCCCGGACCTGGTACTGGCGACCTCCATCCATCAAAAGCAGGTTATCCCAAATCTTGAGCAAAAGGGAATAACTGTTTTTGCCTTAGCTCCAAAGACCCTTGATGAAGTATTAGAAGCCATCACCCTGGTTGGAAAGATTACTGGGAAAGACGGTGAAGCTTCTCGACTGGTGGCAGAGATGGGGAACAGGATTAAGGCAGTAGCAGACAAGACAGGTAGCCTATCCCAAGAGCAGAGACCAAGAGTCTTCTACATCACCTGGCACGACCCCCTAATGACTGCCGGGGCAGGGACTCTCCATGACGAGCTAATTCAGAAAGCAGGCGGCACAAACGTTGCCCGAGACCTCACCGGTTATGCCGGTATCACGCTGGAGGCGATCATTCAAGCCAATCTTGAAGTGATGGTTGCCGGCGTGGGTATGGGAACAGGCGCTGACGCACCACTTCAATTTGCCATGACTGAGCCGAGGCTGAGAAACACCGACGCCCGTCTACATAATCGGGTTTATGCTATAGATGTCGACCTCACTGGGCGTGCCGGTCCACGGATAGTTGATGCTCTGGAACAATTCGCTCAATACATACACCCGGAACTATTCAAGGAGAGCAAGTGAACGTTTACCATATAACCCATAGCCCGCGAGTTGGAATCGTCCACCTCCATTTTTGGGGTTGTAACCTGAATTGCCGGGCTTGCCTGCTCAAGAAAGAGCTATATGATTGCCACTTAATAGAGACGAAGGATAACATCTTCAATGCAATAAAGAAAAGCCCTCAAGCTCCGGAGCGCTTCCTACACCTGGAAGGGGTGATGCGGATTCTGGGAAAACTGGAAGTAAGGCAGGTCGTATTGATGGGGGCTGAGCCTACCACCGACCCCGAATTACCTCAACTGGTAGATGCACTTCATAAAAAGTTTGGCAGTTATAGTATTCTTCTCACCAACGGCTTCATACTCGCTGACCTCAAGCACATAGACGAGGTAGTGTTCAGCCTCAAAGCCTACAGCGATGAACTTCACCGTCACTATACCGGGAAATCAAATAAAAAGGCTCTGGAGAACTTTGTTAAGTACCACCAATCCGGGGTAAAGCTAAGAGCTGAAAGCATCTTTATCCCGGAGTATATTGACTGTCCCGAAATTGAGCATATTGCGAGGTTTATCGCCAGCGTAGACAAAGGTATTCCCTATCGGATAGATGCTTATATCCCTATTGGCGATAACCCATGGAGGCGTTCTACGCCTGAGGAAATGGAAAAGGCTACCAGCATTGCTCGAAAACATCTCGACAACGTTTCCTGCCTGACCGGAAACGAAGAGTTGAAATTTGAAGTCTTGAGGGTTATTTAGCGTGTCTTCCAAATCAGTTTTATCGGGTCAGACTTCGCCAATCCATCTCGCTCGATGGCGTGGCCGAATATATGCTATTGTAGGACTTTCTGTTTTGCTTGTCGTGGTGGCGGCCCTAGCCACAGCCGTCGGCAGCGTCAAGATTCCGCTCTTGACCACCTGCCAGGTTCTGGTTTCGAAGCTACCTTTGCTTCACATAACTCCGGTCTGGCCGAGCGGTGTAGAGACAATAATTCTGGAAATACGCTTGCCCAGGGTAATTCTGGCTGGGCTTGTTGGGGCTGCCCTAGGGACAGCCGGAGCTACTTACCAGGGGCTCTTCCGCAATCCACTGGCCGACCCGTACCTTATTGGTGTAGCTCAAGGCGCATCACTAGGGGCCGTGATTGGTTTCTTACTCCCGACTACCTGGCATGTCCTGGGTGCTGGGGTTGTACCTCTCTTTGCCTTTGCCGGAGCCCTGGTCAGTACCGCTATTGTCTATGGTTTGGCCCGCGTAGGCAAAACTTTACCGGTGACCACCCTCATCCTGGCCGGCGTAGCTCTAGGAGCGCTTCTGGGGTCAATCGTATCTTATCTCATCATTTCCAGCGGGGAAAAGATGCACGGTATTATCTTCTGGCTGATGGGTAGCTTCTCTTTGAGCCAGTGGGCGGATGTAAAGCTCGTTCTCCCTTATGTGGTAGTGGGCATCGCAGTCATTTTGCTTTACGCTCGCCCGCTTAATGTAATGCAGCTTGATGAGGAGCAGGCCCAGCAACTGGGCATCAATGTGGAGAGGCTGAAACTCGTGCTTCTTATCGCAGCCACCTTAATCACAGCGGCAGCCGTTTCTTTCGTCGGTACCATTGGCTTTGTTGGTATCATCATTCCGCACGCGGTGCGTCTGATTTGGGGCGCCGACTACCGTTTCCTCTTGCCACTCTCTGTCCTCTCCGGCGCCATTTTTCTAATTCTAGCCGACTTGATAGCCCGCACTGCCCAGGCACCGTCGGAGATACCCATAGGTGTAATCACAGCCATCTGTGGAGCACCATTCTTTCTTTACCTGCTCCGGCGCCGAAAGAAGGTAATCTTCTGAGGTTAAGATGATTAAAATTGAAGTGCAGAATATCTGTCTTGGTTACTCCCGTAAGGAAGTATTGAAAGATGTGACCTTCCAGGTAATGCCCGGAGAGATGGTGGGGCTTATCGGCCCGAACGGTTGTGGCAAGTCGACCATTATCAGGGCTTTAACTCGTATTATCTCTCCGTACCGGGGGAGGATACTTCTGGATGGAAAAGATATAGCCAGCATACCAAGGCAGGAACTGGCCCGCATGCTCGGCGTCGTCCCCCAGATGCCGCTCCTTCCCAGCGCCTTTACCGCCTTTGAGGTAGTGCTCATGGGCAGAAATCCTCACCTTAGTCTTTTCCAGTACGAAGGTCCAAAAGAACTGGATATTGCCTGGCAGGCTATGGAGAGAACTATGACCCACCATCTCGCCAGACGAAGGGTAGGCGAGCTTTCCGGTGGCGAGATACAGTGCCTCCTCATCGCCCGTGTCCTTACACAGGAGACGAAGGCAATTCTGCTGGATGAACCAACGGCAAACCTTGATATCGGACGCCAAGTAGAAATCCTGAATCTGATTAGGAACCTGTGCCTCGAAAACAATCTGGCTGTTCTAGCCGCGCTACATGACCTTAACCTCGCTTCGCAGTACTGCGACCAGTTAGTGCTGATAGATAACGGGCGGGTTCACGCTCAGGGAACACCGAGCGAAGTCATCACTCCCCGGAACATTAAGGAGGTTTATGGAGCCGACGGCTGTGTCTATACACATCCCGCTAATGGGCTACCAGCTGTCTTGGTCAATCCCGGCAATGGCCGGGCATCCAACTTGAGGAAGGTAATGGAAAGGGATGAGGTCTAGTGGCCATGCACGTTCTACTCATACTTTTCTTGGCCCTGGTTATTGACCTGACCTTGGGCGAACCACCTCGCGTTATCCACCCCGTGGTGTGGATAGGAAAGGTGGCTTCGTTCCTGATTAAGGGTGGGAGCCGCCGCTCTCCTACGGTACAGTTTCTTTACGGGCTGGGAGTGGTTCTCGCCGCGGCCGGCATCTTTGTTGGCCCTGTTTATTTTGTACTTCCTTACTTGAAGAGTCTCAACCTCGTAGCTTATGTCGTTGTCGCTGCCGTGATTCTTAAAACCAGCTTTTCCTTGAAAGAACTGCGGCGCGCCGCTCTAAGGGTGAAGAATCTTTTGGCAGAGGATAAACTGGCTGAAGCACGCTTTGAACTGCGCTCTCTGGTTGGACGGGATACCGGCAAATTGGATAAAAGCCTGATGGTATCCGCCGCCGTTGAGTCGGTGGCGGAAAATAGCTGTGATAGCTTTGTCGCTCCGCTGTTCTATTTTCTGCTTTTCGGCGTGCCCGGGGCAGTAGCTTACCGTGTCATCAACACACTTGATGCCATGATAGGCCACCACGGCGAATTTGAGTACCTGGGGAAATTTGCCGCCCGCCTGGATAGTGCAGCCAATTTCATCCCGGCTCGAATTACGGCGCTAACCATGGTGCTGTCGAGCTGGATATGCCGGAAGAAGGCATCTGCAGCCTGGCAGATTATGCTCCGCGACCGGGGCAAAATCGAGAGTCCCAACGCAGGATGGACGATGAGTGCTATCGCCGGCGCTCTGGGAGTGCAACTGGAGAAGGCAGGCTATTACAAATTGGGCGATAATCACAATTCTCTATCATTGAGTACTATAGATGCTTCTTTGCAAATAGTAACGGCGACTGCTCTCATCTGGAGCCTGCTACTTATCCTGGCTGAGGTGATATATCATGTTACGACCTAAGCCAAACATAGACAGACTTGTTCCAACTACTCACGGCGGCATCAATTATCTTGAGCTTGAGAAATCGGGTATTTCACCAGAAGATGTTCTTGATTTTAGCGTCAGCATAAATCCATTTGGTCCCCCGCCAGGTATCAGGCAAGCCCTGAGTCAAGCATCCGTTGACCGTTATCCTGACTCCGAAGCCACAGAGCTCAGGTTGTTGCTGGCAAGGAAGCTGGGCATAGCTCCTGACAATCTTCTAATCGGTAGCGGCTCGACTGAGCTTATCAGGCTGGTCGCCACCGCCTATTTTGGTCCCGATGACCTGGTCATTATCCCTCAGCCTACTTACGGTGAATACGAAATTGCCTGTCATCTTGTCGGTGCCCGAGTGCTGAAGCAACCGATCACGGAGAAGACAGGCTTCCAGTTAAACTTGACCGAGATGGTTGACTTAATCCGGAAGTACCAGCCTAAGGGCATTTTTCTCTGCAACCCCAACAACCCGACTGGACAATATTTACCCAGCGAGGCAGTCAAAGAAATCATGTTGGTCGCCAGACACAGTTTGGTCATACTGGACGAGGCTTACATCGCCTTCACCGAAGACACATGGTCATCTTTAGACTTAGTTGGCTGGAACAATCTGGTTGTCTTGAGGTCGATGACCAAGGACTATGCCTTGGCTGGCTTACGTCTTGGCTATGCAATAGCTACTGAGCCAATCATCTCTGTTCTTAAGCAAGTCAGACCACCGTGGAATGTCAGCTCAGTAGCCCAGGCAGCCGGGGTTTTCGCCCTTAAGACTGACGGCTATCTTGAGGCCTGCCGGATAAAGATTAAAGAAGCAAAGGAATTTCTGGTGGAAGGACTCAAAGGACTGGGCCTTTTGCCATTGCCCTCGCAGACCAATTTCTTCCTGGTCAAAGTTGGCAATGCCGCCAGATTCAGGCAAGCTCTGCTCAGGAAGGGTATTTTAGTTCGTGATTGTACTTCCTTCGGTTTACCCAATTACATTCGGCTGGCACCACGCAGTATAGCTGAATGCCAGAGGCTACTCACCGCGATAAAAGAGACCGAGGTTTACCGCCATGTCAGCTAAAACCTTGATGATACAGGGCACCGCTTCCTCAGTGGGTAAGAGCGTGATGGTGACGGCTCTATGCCGCGTTTTCCATCAGGACGGCTTTAAAGTTGCGCCGTTTAAAGCCCAGAATATGGCACTCAATTCGTTCGTCACCAGAGAAGGCGGTGAAATCGGCCGGGCTCAAGCGGTGCAGGCGGAAGCCGCTGGTATTGAGCCCTCAGTTGACATGAATCCCGTCCTACTTAAACCCGAGGCTGAAGCTAAATCACAGGTTATTGTCCTGGGTAAGGTGGTTAAGAGTTTGGAAGCTAATCATTATTACGACTATACCCCTTATTTACTGGGGGTGATAGAAGATTCCCTTAATCGGCTGCGCTCCAGCTATGACATCGTGGTGATTGAGGGGGCAGGTAGCCCGGCAGAGATAAATTTGAAAGAAAGGGAAATAGTCAATATGCGAGTAGCCCGCATGGCCAATGCGCCTGTCCTTCTGGCGGGTGATATTGACCGCGGAGGTGTCTTCGCCTCTATCATCGGTACTCTGGAACTTTTGACTGAGGAAGAGCGCGACCTGGTTAAGGGGCTTATTATCAACAAGTTTCGTGGCGACCTGGCCTTACTTAAGCCGGGGCTAGACTTTTTGGAGAAAAAGACAGGTAAGCCAATTTTGGGCGTTATTCCCTACTTCCGGGGTATCAAAATTGCTCAGGAGGACTCGGTCTACCTGGAAGAGAGGCAAGTCGGCTCAGCAAGTCGAGGTGTAGATATAGCCATAATACGCCTACCTCACATCTCTAACTACGATGACTTTGACCCACTGGAAGAAATGAGTTGCGCACTTCGCTATATTACTGAGCCTTCGGAGTTAGGTAATCCAGACCTGATTATCTTACCCGGCACCAAGAGCACCGTCGCTGATTTAGTTTACCTGCAGGAGCAAGGGATTGCGCAGGCTATTATCCAGCGGGCAAAGGCTGGCACGCCGGTGATAGGTATTTGTGGCGGCTATCAAATGCTGGGCAAGACGATTAATGACCCGTATAAGGTTGAGTCAAGAGAAATTAGCGTTGCTGGATTGAGCTTACTGGATATCGAGACTACCTTTGGCCAGGTCAAAACTACCACACAAATCGGAGCCAGGGTTGTAGCCAATAAGGGCTTATTTGAGGGACTCAAAGGGGTAGAGATTACCGGTTACGAGATTCACATGGGACAGACCAGAGGCCAGAATCGTGCGCCGGCATTTCAAGTCGTGGAGACGCCTCAGGGGAAAGCCTATTACTTTGATGGAGCGGCCAGCGATGACTGTCTCATATTCGGCAGTTACATTCACGGGCTATTTCACAATGTTAACTTTACCAATGCCTTATTGAACCGGCTGCGGCAGCTCCGGGGGCTGCCAGCAGCCGCAACAGTACCAATAAACAAAGATAAGCAGTATAACGAGCTGGCTAGAGTAGTCAGGCAAAACCTCAATATGCGACAGGTTTACAAAATAGCCCTGGGGAGGGAATATGTCCGAAAAAACCAACAAGGGTCTAATTCAAGTATACACGGGTGATGGCAAAGGCAAAACTACCGCTGCTCTAGGTCTCGCCATAAGGGCTGCAGGACACGGAATGGGAGTAGGTTTTATCCAGTTCCTGAAAAGTGAACCCTGTGGTGAGCACTTGTTCATGTCCCAGTATCATGCCTTTGACATAGTTCAGATAAGCACCGGGGATAGTTTCACGAAATCCCGGGGACAGATGAGCGAATAGGTACAGCGGACTTTAGCCCATGCTGAAGAACAGATGCTAAGTGGTAGGTATGACTTGCTTATTCTGGATGAGATTTTCGTCGCTATCCATAAAGGCTTAATCACCACCAAACAGGTCCTAGACTTATTAGAGAAGAAGCCAGGCTCGCTCGAGCTAATTCTAACCGGGCGGTACGCGCCTTCGGAAATAGTGCAGCGAGCTGATTTAGTTACCGAGATGCGCATGATTAAGCACCCATTTAACCAAGGAATTGCCGCCCGGTGCGGCATTGAATACTGAAAAAGGAGCTGTATGGAGCAGGCGTTTACCTCGTGGAGCGGCGGCAAAGACTGTTGCTTGGCGTATTACCGGGCGGTAGCCAATGGACTGCAAGTTCGCTATCTTGTAAATATGTTAACCGAAGATGGGCAGCGGTCACGAAGTCATGGACTGGCGGCGAAATGGTTACAAATGCAAGCACAGGCAATTGATATTCCATTGCTCCAGAGGCGGACCACGAGCGCTGGCTATGAAAGTGAATTCAAAAGCACGCTTCTCGCCCTTAAATCTGAGGGAATTACCGTGGGCGTCTTCGGTGACATTGACTTCAATGAACACCGGCAGTGGATTGATAGGGTATGCCATGAGGGAGGCGGAATCACACCCTATTTGCCTCTTTGGGGAGAGAGTCAGAATAAGATTCTGCAGGAGTTCATCGGTTTGGGTTTCGAAGCAGTGGTGGTGGCGACTAGAGCCGACGTGCTGGGTGATGAATGGCTAGGACGGAAGCTCGATTCCGATTTTCTGGCTGACCTAGCCAAATTAGAGAACATTACGCTGTGTGGGGAAGCCG
>Ga0315296_10005581_pt1 | contig 10048 bp, 11 predicted proteins | sample YL17G14_18_MG_FD_203921 | JGI IMG/M metagenome (GOLD analysis project Ga0315296, IMG submission 203921) | Sediment microbial communities from Yellowstone Lake, YNP, Wyoming, USA - YL17G14_18 | ecosystem: Environmental > Aquatic > Freshwater > Lake > Sediment | place: USA: Wyoming | collected... | reverse complement strand
GAGGGACCGTCACCGGTGAGCACGGCGTGGCGATCACGAAGGCGCCGTACATGAAGAAGGAGCGGGCAGATTCGCTCGAGACGATGAGGAGGATCAAGAAGGCCCTGGACCCGAAGAACATCATGAATCCGGGGAAGATGTTCGACTGGGAGGGGAACATCATCGCGCACCTCAGGTACCCGGCGTTCGGCGAGACCGATGGGTGCATGCCCTCGAAAGCCTGCGAGAGCCCGCCGGACCAGCACGCCGGTGGCAAGTAGACTCCATCTGGGTCCACTCGTCAAACGGTATGTGCGTCGCATAAGTTATTTAGATGCATTCAGCATAGCTTCGGCCCGTGAACAGAAGGTTCCACCAAGCTCCGAACGTCCTCTACTGGTGCGACACCTGCAACGTCCCTCTGCTCGGCAAGACTTGCGGAAGGTGCGGGCAGAATGGACACGCCATCGAGCTCTCTCCTCCAGGGGATGTGCGCTTGGCGTTGGAGGGGACAAAGCGCAGGCTGCGGTACCTGTTCCTCAAACAGTTCGGAGTTCAACAGCTGATACCCGATATCGTCGTGCTCAACAAGACCTCGGGAGAGGACAGGGCAGATGAGGTCATAATCAACGGTCGCAAGATCGCTCTTCTCACTTACGATCTCGAGAAGCAGGACTATTCGCTCACGCTCAGAATAGATGGTGCGCGCATGCTCGCGCGCATGAGCCCCAAGAAGTTGATCACGCTCAAGAAAGCAGAAGGCCACATGAAAGGCAACTACCTGCCGAGGGAGACCATCGCATCTGCGGATCCTAGCATCAGGGCGGGGGACGAGGTCGTCATAGAGATGGGCAAGTTCATCGGATGCGGCTCTGCCAAGGTCAACGCCAGCGAGATCAGGTCCTCCGACAAGGGAGTGAAGGTCAGAGACTTCTCGCAGGCGGGTCCCCTTGGTCATGGCAGGAAGGCCTGGACGAAGGATATCATCAAAGCGAACCTCCCGCACCTGAACGCGAGACGGGCAAAGGCGGAGCACGAGCTGAAAGACATACTCGCATCGAACAAGCTCCCGCTGACGGTCTCCTTCAGCGGCGGAAAGGACAGCCTCGTGGTGCTCGATCTCGTTTCATCCATGACAAAGGACTTGACAGCGATCTTCATCGACACCGGTCTTGAGCATCCGGAGACCAGAGAGTATGTCAATAGGCTCGCCGCCGACAGAGGCATGAAGCTGCTCACCGCACCTGCCGGAGAAGCGTTCGAGGACAACTTCCCCGCATTCGGTCCTCCGGCCAAGGATTTCCGCTGGTGCTGCAAGGTATGCAAACTCGCTCCAGTTTCTAGACTGATCGAAGAGAGGTTTCCGCAGGGGACGCTCACAGTCGAGGGGAACAGGCGGCTGGAATCCTTCACGCGTGCGTACACTGAGCTCGTCCAGGAGAACCCGTTCGTCCCAGGACAAACGATAGTGAATCCCATAAGAGACTGGACCGCGCTCGACGTCTGGCTCTACATAATCTGGCGGGAGCTGCCGTACAACAAGCTCTACGACGAGGACATCGAAAGAGTCGGATGTTGGATGTGCCCATCGTCTCTCGCGAGCGAGTGCGCGGAGATCTCCCGCCTCAGCCCGGAACTCGCAAAGGCTTGGGAACAGAAGCTCAGAGATTGGGCGGAGGAGAACAAGCTGCCGAGGGAATTCGTACGATACGGTTTCTGGCGTTGGAAGCAGCTGCCTCCGAAGATGCGCTCGCTCGCCGAGCGGCTGAAGATCGATGTGAGGCCGAAGAGGGCGGACATTCTAGCGATCCATGTCATCAAGGGCGTCAGCCCTTGCGCGGCTGGCGGCTATTCCGTCGAGGCGGTCCTGAACATGCCCGAGGCGGAGGGGCTGAAGCAGGTCGCCGAACTCCTGAAGACAGTTGGAGAGGTCAAGCTCGTGGAGGACTTCGGCGTTGCGATGGTTGGCTCGAAGAGGGCAAACGCGAAGGTATTCGCAGGAGGACAGATATCCGCGGTCTGCGACACGACGAAGGAGGCCTCGGAGTTTTTCGACAAGGTCGCCAGAGCGGTCCTCCGGGCGAATATGTGCACGAAGTGCGGCATCTGCGTCAGGGCCTGCCCGACTGGAGCGATCAAGCTGGACGGAGCAATCACAGTCGACGAAAGCAAGTGCAACCTGTGTGGCAAGTGCACTGAGAGCTGTGTTGTTGCGCACTACTTCGACAAGCTCGCAGGCGAGGTCTCAAGAAAAGATCGCCCGCACGAGAGGAAAGGCAGACTCTGACTACTTTCCCTCTTCCTTGAGCGATCTCGCAATCTTCAGCGTCTCGGACTTGGCCTTCGACAGCCCCATCCTGCCTTCGTGAAGTACCGTCTTCACGACCGGCTTGGCCTCCTTGACTACCATGTCCGTCACTTCGATGCCCTTGACGAGTACCGTCCCAGTCGCTCTGGCCATCCTGTCAACGCCTTTGTTCAAGACGCTCTGGCTCGGGCTCGACCCGCAGTGTGGGCATTCTTTCGCGTTCCCGATCGCTTTGCCGCATCTAGCACACTTGGCCATGTTCTCTTCCTCTTGTAGTAACAGCATCGACCCACCTCATAAACTTATCACAGAACATCATTATGTAGGTGGGAAGGATACGAGCGGGTCAGCATGGTAGATTTCCTTCAGATGGCGGCTGCAGCAGCGGGGTTCGGACCTGCATTGGCTCTGCTCTACTTCACGCTGAAAGACTACACTTTCCCCAGTGTCGAGAAGCCCTACTTCGACGACCGCAAGATGTTCGCGTTCTTCGCGCTCGGCGTTGTTCTGGGAATGCTGATATTCGCATTCGAGAACTGGGGGGCGTACATAGCCGGCGTCGAGACGCTCCTGGCGCTCATACTCGGGTTCGCGGCGATGGAGGAGCTGATGAAGTTCGTGATATTGAACTACCCCAAGTTCCAACGCAAGATCGACACTGGGTTCTATGGGCTCTCGATGGGGCTCGGGATCAGCTCAACCTTCACGTTCGCGACCGTCTACATATTCCTGCTAGATGCGACCAACCCAGGAGCGCTCGAGATAGCCATCGTCTGCCTGCTCGGGTTCATGTTCGTTCTGCTCCACGGCTCCACCACCGCCCTGATAGGGATCGGGGTTGCCAGGGGCGACGCGAAGGCTTATTTCGCAGAGGCGTTCCTCGTCCACGTCGTCTTCAGCCTGTTCTACGAATCGTTCTTCATCGTCGAGCTCATCCAGCCTCCGTTCAATCTGCTGGGGCTCGGTGCCGCCGCGGCAGTGGTCGCATACGAGTACATCAAGGTCCACAGGTTCTCGTATCCAGCTCTGGTGAGAGACGCAAAGCGTCTGGCCCAGAAGAAGTAGACCGTTCGGGCAAGCTCAGACAGCCTTGAACGTGCCCTCTTCGGTCTCGTAGATCAGATTGTGCTCCTGCAGGCGTGCGATGATGTCTTCGGGAGAGTCCTTGCCGAGCATGGCAGCGACCTTCCTGACATCTTCAAGACCGAACCCGGACTTCAGTTCGGTCAGCTCGCGAGCGATCACACGCATCCTCTCGATCGGGTCCTTGATAGGCTTCGCCCGCTCGGCTATCCTGAAATATGGGTCCTTCTTCCGTGACTTCTTCTCAGTGAGGACCTGTTCTCCTCCCCTCAAAGAGGCGTTCGCCTTCGCGACGGAATCGGCGAGTTCCAAGGGGGAGTCAGTGAGGAACATGATCTTCACCCGCGACATGACTATCTCGCGGCCGCACTGACAGGTCGTGGTCTTCTTGTTCGTTTCGATGCCCTTGGCCATGCCGCATTTCGGGCAGACCATAACGCCGTACCTGACATACTCTTTGGCGTAAACACCAGAGGTTCTTCGGCTCACACCGTCGCTCACGACACCACCTTCCATAGATGGCCGTTCCAACGGCGTACCGACGGCTGTGCCAGACCGCCACTACTTCCCTCGACTGGCTTCCCAATCTGGTGAAGATACCTGGCAAGGATGTTTCTCGCGCCGTTGACATCTGCGTTGATGTGACCCCCGCAGTTCGCGCACACGAATAAACCTCTGTGCACTCGGCGCATGAGCTTCCTGTCCTCGTTCCCGCAAGCAGAGCATCGACCCTTCGATGTCCCGCGTTCGTCTATCTCAACCAACCGTATGCCACTTCGCTCAAGCTTGTAGCGAAGCTGAGAGACGACTTCCCTTATCGGAAACTGTTGCCAGTTTTGGCTCGACTTGTCATTCCACTTCTTCCCGTCCTTGTCCTTCTTTATTCCACCCAGATCCCCTACCACGACCTCCTTTACGTTCCCACTCGAACAATCCTCTGCGATCTGCTTTGTCAGCGCGTGGATCCCTTGGCCGACCTGCCTCGCGCCACGCTTCGACATCCTGCTCAAAGATCTGCTCCAGTCCTTTCGCCCCTTCGGACGCTCCATGATCGCGCTCTGGACTCGCGCCCTTTCCTTGTTCCAATAGCGCAGATGCGACAGCAGCTTTCCACCTTTGTATATCTCCGTCTTGCCATCCTCGCTTGCTGAAGTCACCGGATTCCGCATACCCAGATCTATCGCCACGATCCGACCTTCCGTTCTCCACTCTGGTTCTGGGAGCAAGATCTTCGCGTGAACCTCGAAGTATCCGTTGCGGGGCATGATCTCCAACTGCTTTATCTGCCCAACTGGCAACGGAGTGCCCCACCTGAGAATCCGCAACGGCATATACTTGTCAGGATAACCAAGCTCGTCCTTTAGTCCCTTGCTGATCGTCAGTAGAATGATGCCGTTGTGCGCGATCCTGAACGCATCTTCCGTGAACAATATCGAGGAAAGGAATTCTTTCTTTCGGAAGCCTGGTGGCCTCGCGGTCTTGTCGGACTTTCGCAACGCAAACCATGATCGAAAACCGTTGCCGACCTGATGTGCGGGGTGCTGATACGTGTGCGCTGGTAGCAACACGTGATATGGACTCTCATAAACGGTTTTCTGCAAATCGATGCCAGTCGGTATCTTGCCTGTCTTGTCCCACACATCTCGTGCGTTCCAGAGTGCCGTGTTGTAGAGCTTCGTCGCTACCCATGACATTCGTGCTAGTATCCTGAATGTCGTGATGTCTGTTTCGATCCTGCCTACTCGGCATTCGTATCTCGGCATTTCGTCTGCTCGCGAATATATTTCTCTATCGTCTCTTTGCTCACCGTTCCGGCAGTTCCGACATAATAGGCATTTGTCCAGCGTATCTTCTTCTCGCTTCCGTAGCGATGGTTATAGAGACGTGAACTTATGCCCTTGAACCAGTTGACCAAGAGCGACGGGCTGTTCTGTGGTGGGCTGGATACGAACAGATGTATGTGATCCGACATTATCTCAAGGCCAACGACCTCCAATCCTTTCTCGCTGGCTATCTCTCGGATTATCCCATCCAATCGTTCCCTTACTATGCCAGAAAGAACTGCCCTGCGATACTTTGGTATCCACACTAGATGGTAGAAGATGTGATACCTACTATGCCTCGTCGCCTTCGTACCCATACCATACTCCGTTGTCTTAGAGACTATATATACATATGCCTTTGCTCGCTAACTCCGGCCCCGAAGACCGGAGAATGCGCTCGCCGTTCTTCTTTCAGTGTCATCACCTTTCAGAACGGTCTAGATGGAACGCATCTCCTTCTCGAGCAGCTTTAGGTCCGCCTCCGGGAGGGTGAGCGGACTGATGGATGCGAGCAGCACGGATTCTGTCACCGCGATCTTGTCGTTGATGTGCTGAAGCAGCTTGAGCACCTTCTGGAACCCGCTCTGCGATATCAAATACTCAAGACCTGAGAGAAGGACCGCGCAATTCTTGTTCTCGCTGATGAAAGTCTTCAAATCGGAGTACAGAAGCGCGATGTTCGACGGGTCCCTGGAGTAGCTCTTCTCCTGATCCATCGAAAGCCAGAGGAATGGCACGCCCTTCAGGTCGTATCGATCCTTCATCTTCTCCGGATATTCCCTCGTGACGCACAGACAGGGCACGCCGTGCTTGTGCGCGTCCACGAAAATGTCGAATGCCTGGTCCGGGATCTCCTCCTTGATCAGGTAGGAGTAGCCTCTCTCGAGGTTGTACTTCCTGATAGACTCCGATTGTGCGTGACTGCTGGCCCTCAGCACATCGACGACTTCGTACACCTGCATGACGCACGCGATGTATCCTTGGCTGACACACTCGACCTCATCCACCTCGAATCGCTTTCCCATCAGCTGGGAGACGATCCCAGAGAGGTATCCTCGCCCGAAGTCGCAGGTCTTGCCCTCCTTTGACTCGACAGAATCCTCCAGATTGACCATCATCTCGCTCGCCTCGATCGACTCGATCTTCAATCGGCTGAGGCCCGCCTCCATCCAAATCGGTTCGATGATCGACTTGACCTCCGTGAGGTCCGCGCACGAGAGCCCGAAACTATCGACCAGCGCTCGGCCGCATCTCTGACCGTACCTGTAGATCATGAGCCGCGCTTTCTGGTCACCTTCGACTATCTCAAGCTCTTCGCGGAGATGCGCGAGAGCGATGCCAGGCATGACGAAGAACGGAAGCGATCTCATCAGACTGCCTCCATCAGCTTCTTGCCCATCTCACTGAATGCATGCTCGACGTTGAGCCCGGTCTTGGCGCTCGTCTCGATGACTGGGCATCCGACGGATGCTCCGAAGGCTTCGAGCTCAGCGAGCGTGAACTTCCTCTCCAGGTCGGACTTGTTCCCGAGGATTATCACGGGCATGTCACCGACCATCGACCGGAAACTCCCGAGCCATGTTTTCAGGTTCTCCATCGTATCGGGTCGGGTGAAATCGCAGACGGCAAGTGCGCCGGCCGCGCCCCTGTAGTAGGCAGCGTGAAGCGCCTCTTGCGACTTCTGACCCAGGATGTCCCAGATCATCAAATCGAGGTCGACTTCGCCCACCCTGAAGGATTTCTTGGTCACTTTGGTCCCGAAGGACATGAGGTACTTGTCGTCGAAGACATCGAACACGTACCTCCTCACCAGGCTCGTCTTGCCCACGGCGCCGTCGCCCAGCAAGCAGAGTTTGATGATGTATTTTCCAGAGGGCATTCAAAACCATCTGATAATGCTCAGAATGGTATTTAACCGCTGACATGCCATTTGCCTGTCTGAGAAACTGGCTACTGGCGCGTGTTCATCAGCGATATGGAACCGGAGGAGCGGACTCGAATGAGCGAGGTCATTGAGAGGGACGGCAAGAAGACCAAAAGGACTCTCGAAGGAGAGAACGACGCCATCCACTTGCAAAAGCTGCGCAAAGAGTTCGACGACCTGGTGGCGGTTGACGACCTCGACCTCGGAATAGAACGTGGGATTCTGTACGGCATGATAGGTCCCAACGGATCCGGCAAGACGACCACTATCAAGATGCTCGTCGGCCTCCTGAGACCGACCTCCGGCAAGGCCTACGTCCTGGGTGAGAAGGTTCCGATCCGAAACAACATCTCGAGGATCGGGTACATGCCCCAGGATATGGCGATCTACACGGAACTGACCGTCCACGAGAACCTCGAACTGTTCTCCGAACTGTACCGAATGGACAAAAAGGAATTCGAGAGACGGGAGGAGGAGCTTCTGGCAGTCATTGATTTGTCCGAGCGCAAGGACAGCCTTGTCTCACAACTGAGCGGTGGCATGAAGCACAGAGTCTCACTCGCATGCGCCCTCATCCATGACCCGGAAGTTGTCTTCCTTGACGAGCCCACGGTCGGGGTCGACCCCGAGCTGAGGGTGGGCTTCTGGAATTACTTCCACGACCTGAAGGCCAAGGGCAAGACCGTCATCCTAACGACGCACTACATGGACGAGGCGGTGAAGTGCGACATCGTCGGCATGATGAGGTCGGGCAGACTTATCGGTGAGGGCACCCCGAACGAGCTCATGGCAGCGACCTCTACCACGGACCTCGAATCAGCGTTCATGACGATGGCTAGGAAGGTGGGGACATGAGGTTCGACAGAATTCTCGCCATCGCGAAGAAGAACCTTCGGTCGCTCAAACACGACAAACGAACGATTGGATTCCTCGTGCTGATGCCGCTGCTGATGATCACCATCTTCGGCTACACCTTCGGGGGCAACATCAGGAACGTCGACGTATACGTCGTCAACCTCGACCGCGCTCCCGCTAGCGTTTCGGTCTCAGCCGCAATCGTTGCCAACTTGGAGACTCGAGACACTCTCCACATCGTCAATATCTACGGCCCAGCCGACGCGGGCATCGACCCACTTGCGATCTCGAGAGACGAAGTGAAGGACACGCATATCTGGGCCACCATAGTGTTCAACGAGACCTTCACCGAGGACTTCGCGACGGCGACATCGGGCAGCGACGGCCGACCAGCCATGATCCAGCTCATAGTCGATGGCACAAACCCGAACATCGTCCAGGCGATATCGAATGACATACTCACATCTGTACGCGCGCTGGTCGGGACACAGGCATCCGTTACGCCCATCTCCATCTCGACGGATCTCGTGTATGGCAAGGATGCGAGGTTCATCGACTTCTTCGCGCCCGGAGTGATGGGCCTCGCGGCTATGATGGTCACTTTCATGCTTTCCATCATCTCGTTCGTACATGAGAGAAGCGCATCGACTCTCGACAGACTCCTCAGCACGCCCGTGACCGAGGGGGAGGTCGTCGCGGGCTATGCGATCGCGTTCGGGCTCGTCGGTCTGATCCAGTCGACGGTGATCATACTGGCCGCGGTCCTGCTGTTCCAGATACAGATAGTCGGGAACCCGCTCACGGCGCTGCTGATCATATTCGTGTTCGGCATGGGCATGCAGGGACTCGGGTTCCTGCTTTCCTCAATCGCGAAGAACGAGTTCCAGGCGATACAGTTCCTGCCAATCATCCTGTTCCCATCGATACTGCTGTCGGGCGTGTTCTGGCCGATCGAGGCGGTTCCGACGCTGCTCAGACCGATATCCAACTTCATACCGCTGACCTACGCGGTCGACGGGATGAGGTCGGTCATGATCAGGGGCTGGGGCATCGGAGATGTCTGGTTCCAGTTCGGCGTACTCATCATATTCGCATGTGTTATGCTAGTGTTGAGCACTTACGGTCTCAAGAGAAGGAAGTGAACCGAGTTGGACGCCAGACCCAGGATCGTGTTCGTTTCGGAAGGCAAGGAGATCACGCACAGGCAGATGGAGGCGCTGGCCGCTCTGAACGAAGCTGGCAGCATGAAGAAGGCTGCTGAGTCGATAGGCGTATCGACTCCCGTTCTCCACAAATACGTGCGGGATATCGAGGATAAGGCCGACGCGAGCCTGGTGATATCGAACAGCAAAGGCAGCAGACTCACAGACTCCGGCCTCGAACTGCTGAGGAGGTTCAGAGCGTACGAACTCAGGCTGAAGGACGAGGATGTGCTCAGGGTCGCGGGCACAGTCGTCTCGGAGAAGTGTCTCTTGACCGCCGCGACAGAGCTCTCGGACGCCGGTACACCTTGCCATGTCACGATATCCACCGACGATGTGAATCTTCGGCTCCTGGAGGAGAGGAGACTGGACTGCGTCCTAGTGGACGATGCCATGTTCGCGATGGAGAGATCGCCCGAGCTTCAGAGCGCGGAGATCGGCTCGGACATGCTGCTGCTCAAGGACACAGGGCCGAGGTACGCTCGGCTAGGCTTCGGGGCCCAGCGACTCGCGTTCCGATACCTTGACGAGAGAGAGATACCGCACGACGTCGTCCGAACAATATTCGAGCCCTCGATGATCGATCGAACTGACCTCAGCTACTTCGTCAACAAGAGCCTCGTGAGGGAAGGGATCGTGGAGGCCGACGGCGCCAAGGACCAGCTGTGGTCGATACACTCGATCATGGCGCTCACGGCCACCGATCGAGACGATCTGGCCGCATTCTTGGAAGAGGCCAGAGAGGCGTGGATTTACCGAAAAGGGTAACGCTTAAGCCTTTCCAGCAAAACCCTCAAATATGCTGCCCGCGCAATCAGGGTCGGTGAGTCATTGGCAGAAGCCAAGGAACCGAACCCAGAATTCACGCGCAAGG
>Ga0315296_10005580_pt1 | contig 10049 bp, 26 predicted proteins | sample YL17G14_18_MG_FD_203921 | JGI IMG/M metagenome (GOLD analysis project Ga0315296, IMG submission 203921) | Sediment microbial communities from Yellowstone Lake, YNP, Wyoming, USA - YL17G14_18 | ecosystem: Environmental > Aquatic > Freshwater > Lake > Sediment | place: USA: Wyoming | collected... | reverse complement strand
GCCCTGCGACGACCAGGGAGGCTTGAAATGGAGACCATTGAAACGGTTATCCAGGGCCGCCTGAAGGCCGTCAACGACAACACGGCCATAATGCTGGGCGGCCTGGAGGATGTCAGGAACAGGGCCAGGAGAACCGAACTGGAGAACCTCTTGCACGAGCTCAGGGGGAAGGGGTTGATTTAAATGGCAGTCCTCGAAGTCGCCTGGAAGACCCATCCCGATGGGCAGCACACCGCCACGGTGGTCACGCCCTTCGGCCTGGAGGTAGTCGGGACTGGCAAGGACCAGTCTACGGCAGCCCTGGACCTCATCCGCATGCTCTCCAGGGAAGGATACTGGGTCAGGTTCTTGTCGGACAACATGCTGACGCAGATCGAGGCGAAGATGGTATGACTGGAGAAATCCTTCTGTCCTGCAACTCCTGCGAGTCGGGGGTATTCCACGTCAAGGATAACGAGATGGACGAGGTTCTCACCATCGTCTGCTCGGTCTGCGGCGAGGTTCGGGGAACCATCCGCATGGCGAATACGCCAGGCACGGACGAATGCGAGGGCTGCAAGGAACTCGATATCGAAGGGGTGAACTGGTGATGATCGAGGAGAACGGACACATCTGGGATGGAGAGGGGGAGAATCGCTGCCACCACTGCCAGTTCAAACGCCGCCAGTACCTGGAGTTCAAGGAAGCCATGGAAAGGGCCGAGAAGGAGGGCGACGAGGAGCAGCGGGACACGATGTATAAAGCCATCGTCTGCCCTGGAAGGGGAAAACCGGCTGACTTCTCTCATCTCCCAAAGCCGGGATCCAGGCCGGAGAACATCGCGGTCCTCCAGCTCGACTTCTGGGACGAGGATACCAAGCGGTGGGGCATGCTCCTGGACTACAAGTTCAACGACCCCGCCCTGGCGAAGCGCATCAAGGAAACCGTGGACCGGATGATGGCAGAAGCAGGAATCAAGGACCGGAGGGAAAACTGACATGGGAGATACAGGCTACGGGACGGTCTATGGACCACAGGAACGGGCAGGCAGGGCGAGGCGGAAGAACACGCAGACTCAAAAGGTCAAGCGAGTCTTCCTCCATCCGGGTGAGAAGGTTGAGATCCGGTTCCAGACAAAGGGGGCCGATTTCTGGGCTTTCTTCAGGGATGCTGAAGCCCTCTACAAAGAGCTCTGCGGCGGGATCATCATTCCTGGCCACGAGTGGCCGTTGAAGGAGGAAAAGAATGCCTGAAGGTGGGATGACCTATAACGAGGCCAAAGTCCTGATACTCGGGAGCTTCGGGGGCGTCTTCCTGGTAGCAATCATGGCCCCCTTTGTAGAGGTAGGTGCATTGTCTCACATAATGACGGCCCTGATATTCATCGCTTATCTGGCTGTGGTAGGCGTAGCAGCGGTGGTGTTCTGAATGACCGAGACGTTCAATAAGATCATCATCTGGAACTACCTGTTCGTGGGGATCTTCATGTTCTTCTCCATCGGCATGTTCCTCTTTGTCATGAGGCCGGATGGGATCCACGGCATCGTCGGGTCTCTCGTAGGGGCGATTGGGTGCGGGACCATCGCAGCCTTCAATATCGTCGAGCTGCTGGGGGATGCCAGGAGAGCGGAGGAGGCCAGGTATGTCTGACGACCCCTTCGAGGGCTGCGAAGCGGGTGAATTCAACATGGCCTGCTCGGTAGAGCACCACTTCACCAGGAACCGCCAGCCCATCATCGAGGCTGAATATGAGGAGATGGAGAAGCAGAGGCTCCTCCAGATCCCGAAGCACAAGCGGACTCTCTGGTGCTGGGTCTGTGGGCATATGACCGACCCCTGTGACTATCCCACTCCAAAAGAGGGGGTCGAGGCCCATGAGCGGCACGTCAGGGAATGTGTACAGGGATCAAGAGAAGCAGATGCAGAAGTAGAAGCGGAGTTAAGAACAGGAGGTTGATTGAAATGCCAAGAAGAAATCCTGAAACTGAAGAGGAAGGCAGGCTGGTCTTCAAGAAAGTCCTGGTCGGGGGGGTCTTCTTCACCCTGGGCGGCATCGTGACCTACGCCGTGCTCGACAAGGCATTCACCAGTCAGATCGGCCCGGGGTCCGCCCTGGTCGGAATCGTCATAGGGATCGGCCTCCTGAGCATCGGGGTAGTCCTGGCCATGTCCCAGAAGAAGGTGGCCTGAGTATGACTACAACGCGGGAACTTCGCAGATTTGGGTGCGGCATTGCATTGGCATTCAGAGGACTCGCGCTGATTATAGCAAGCGTTTACGTCTTCCGAAGCATCGCCGGATGCGCTATTGGAAGCGGTATAACTTTTGCAGGAATACAGAGAATATGATGCAAATGAAGGTGGCCTGAATGAGTGAACTACGCAAAGTTTACCCCGGGATATATGTCAGCGAAGAGGTCGAAACCTGGGATGGCAAGGGCAATAAGACCATCACGCCATCCAGGGTGACGCTCGAACTTGCCGATGGCTGGACGGCCACGCTGCACGTCCCTGGGGGCATGCACGAGCACGCAGGAGGCATGGAGATGATGGTGACGAATAGGCACATCACGGGGCCTGAATCCGCAATACGGGTGAATACCCCCTGGCGGGATATGGCCAGGCACCTCGGCTGGATCGTCCGCAGGTTCACCGTAGTCCAGGAGAAACAGGAGGAACGTACCGACACAATTATATAGACATAACGACATAGACTCTGGTATCAGTCAGGAGTGGATAGAACACATGAAAATCCCGAACCTCATCCGGTGGGAAGAGAAAAAGAAGGACATCCTGGGCTATCCATATTATATCGGATGGTCGGGGAAAGTCCGTCTGTGCTCCATTTACAGACAGGCCGAAGGAAAAGGCTTCTTCCTGGACCCACACGCTTTCCCGGAACCGGAGAGCGAGAACAGCTATGTCTTCAAGAAGAAGAAGGGCGAGACCGCAGAGGAGCTCATGGTGGGGGTGAACTTCACCTGGTTCAAGTGGCTCCAGAGGGCAGGGATTGTCCCCTTCACCGAGGATCTCGCCAATGAGGTCATCGCCAGGATCGAGCAGACTTCCTTCGAGGAGGGTGAAAGCAAAGAAGACAAGGAGCTCCGTGCCTGGGTCGAGGGGCACTTCCCGGCCATCAAAGAGCACAGGGAAGACAAGGAGTACAAGGACTGGCTCTGGGCCATCAAGGTCGAGGCAGATCCACGGGTTAAGAAGGCCCGGGCGAAGACCCAGGGGAATGACCCGTCAGGGGATCCGGACCCGCGCTGGACAGCCATAGATAAGATGTTTGCCGTCAAGGGCGAAGTCCTCAAGGAACTTATGGCAAAGGACCAGGAGCCCCTCAAGGCCGAGTGGAAGAAAGACAAGAACTGGCGGCAGCGCGTGGACAGGGTGAGCTGATGCCCAGGCAGATGTTAGAGTGGACCTGCGGCTGCGGCCAGACCTTCCAGAAGAACACCCCTCTCGGGCTGCGGATGGCCATAGCCAATCACACAAGGGCCTGCCAGAAGAAACTCCAGAAGGCGATAGAGAGTGGCAAGGTGCCGTTCCACTGTGCCAACGGGCATATCTGCTATAGGGGCCCGGAGATCATCATCGAGCTTACTCCGGGATGCGACACCTGCGGTATACCCCTCAAAAGGGGCGGGATGGAGCTCTCCGAGCGGGGTAACGAGTACTTCGCGGGACCATCACTCATCCAGAGGAATATTAACAGAGAAGCCGAGGAGCTCGCCGCACGGAAGGGGCTCGTAGGGACAGTTTACAAAGAGGAAAGAGAGGTTCCGGAACTCTGCACACCCTATCACTCAGAGGAAGCGAGGTTCCCGATCACGATCACGGGGTCTGACCTGCGGAACATCACCACCTGTAACCCCTGCACGGCCTTCCAGTTCAGGGGATTCTGCGACGATTCCTGTGAGGTCTACCGTGAATTCCTCTACAAGAAGTACCCGGTGGTCGAGTCGCCACCGGACGCCCAGGGCAAGTGCTGGATCGAGGTCATGAACGGCATGATCCCAAAGGAGATCGTGGACAGGTTCGTGAACGAGGCCATTGATCGGCTTCGGAGCCTCCGCAACAAGCCGGACGAGTACGACAGGAAGCGGCTCCTCTGGCGCGTGGACGAGATGGAGAACACCAGGAGAGCCCTGCATCTTGCCATCCTCAAGGCCGCAGGGTTAACACCCCTGGACTGTGCTCCTGACACCATGGCCTTCAAGATCGTCCTGGAGAATTATGTCGAGACGCGGTGCCAGCGGCTCGGGGGGTTCTGACCATGGAGGCCAATGCGAGATCACGGGAAGAACTGATAGCCGGAATCGTATGGAACAGCGGAGGCTGCGGATTCGGAATCTGCGGGGTGGCAAATGCCATGTCGTGGGCCATGGACAGACCAGGTGAAGGAAAGCCCGACTTGAGTTCCATCGTCGTAGTGCGCGGCCCACCTAAGAAATACACGGACGAGGAGATTAGGGAGCTCGCGGCGTTCTCGGAAAGGGCGACGGCAGACTACGACAGGAGATGGAATTATCGGAGAGGGGCAAACCTGATCTGCTTCGATAAAGCGGATGAAAGGTGGATGCGTAAGCGGCTCACATGGAAAATGGGGGCATTCTTCTCCGATACGCTCAAAGAGGCAATTGCCGTGTTCGAGCGGGGGGTAGCTGCATCATGACCCACTTCTTCGCACCAATCGGCCCTGGCCTCGTCAGGAAGCCGCATCTGGGGGGCGTCCCGTGGATGCACGTTCATCCTGCACGCAATGGACGAAAAGTGCTCTATGAGGGTCTGCGCTTCGAGACGAGGGAAGACTTCGAGGCGGCGGGGTACATCGGCTGGGAGGTGGCCTGAATGAAGATCGTCAACAGCAAGACGCACGGCCTCGTCCTGATGCGGGAAGAGGAGTACCGGAATCTGATCCCGAGGGGCGGCCCGGGCCCCATCAACCCGCTGACAGTCGATGGCATCATCATCATCGACTGGGACACCTTCAGGGCGACACTGGATGGGGTTCAGTTGGGCCAGCTCTCAGCCTTCTTCGAGAAGCAATTGGGATACAAGCCCACAGAGCACCCGTCCTGGGACCGCAGGAAGATCCAGCCAGGGGCGGAGGTCAGGGGGTTCATCTATGACATCCTCTTCACCGAGCTGGAGGAGACCCTATGAAGGGCAAAGACCCGCTCTGCAAGAAGATGGGCAAGAAAGAGCTGGAGTACACCGTCATGCTCGAAGATCTGTACCGCAGGGCAATGAAGATGAAGCCCGAGGAGCTCGACACCTTCATCGCGGAGGTCAAGGAGAAGTTCCCGGGCTATCCAAAGGAACCACATCCGCTTGGTAGCCGGATGATGAAGCAGCGGTACGTGAACGGCATGCACGCCTCGGCACTCGCAGGGATCGCGGCCATGGCCTCGGTCTCCTTCGGAACTCCGGGGTATGCCATCTCCGAGAACCAGGCATCAGTGATTACCCACCTCGTCCACAACGGGTTCTACGGCAGGCACGAATACGTTGCGAGGGTGAGATAACATGAAAGTCATCGGGGTATTCAGTGGCAAGGGCGGGGTCGGGAAGTCCACCGTGGCATCGTTTCTGGCAGTTGCCCTTGCGAAGCAGCACAAGGTATCCCTGGTGGACCTGGACGTAAACACACCCAGCATCCCGGTCCTCTTCGGGAGGCGGCGCGAGATCGACAACCTCCATATCCACTCCATGGGGTTCGAGCGCACCGGCCTCCTGGATTTCACAGGGACCGTGCTGCGAAAGACCGTCCGGAGCCTGGTCGAGAAAGCCAAGAAGGATGAGTCCGATGTGGTCGTCATCGACTTGCCGCCCGGCCTGACAGACGTTCATCTGGAGCTCGTCAACGTCATGAAGCCCAGCCTCTTCGTCCTGGTGGTCCAGCCGAACAAGCTGAGCGAAGAGGATGCAGCCAGGACGACCATCCTCTTCCAGAAGGTGAAGGTGCCCGTGGTCGGGGTCATCCAGAACATGGTGGGCGATGTCTTCGAGGGCTACAAGGGGGCCACCGTGCTGAACCTGAAGATCCTCGGCGGGATCCCCATGGAGAAGGAAATCGCCACCATGGGAGCAGCGGGGAAAATCGACGAGATAGAGAACCCGCTGGCAGACCTGGCGGGAAAACTCTTCACGATGGCCGGTGAGGCCGAATGGAAGATCATGCCCAAGGGACTCTTCGAGGGGCCATCCTTCGATGAGCTCTATAATTCGGGAGAGCTGCTCAAGAAAGAAAGGGGCAGTGAACGGCTGGTCCCGAAGAAACTGAAGTTCATGGGCCTGCGGAGCTGGGAAGAGATCCGGGCCATCATGCTGGGCGAGAGCGAGTTATTCCCGAATGCAGCCGTGAGGGAATTTGGGCCACACACAGACGAGACCCTGCTGCTGAACGATACCGATACCCTGCGGCGGATGCTCGAAGGACTGGACGAGGATAACACCGGCCTCTTCATGGTCGTGAGGGCACCCTGCACGTCAATACGTCTGTTCCCGGGAGAGATCGGCACGGCCCACCTCTATACCGAGGGGCAGTACTACTATAACCTGCCTCGCATCGCCTACACCACGGATCAGGGAGAGGTCGTCCTGTTCGCCCACGAAATCAAGCCATGCAGCATCGACAACCTGAACCAGTATATCGAGGACGGCACCATGGTCAGGGCCAAGAACTCCAATGCGCCGAGGTACATCCCTACGAAGGAGAACCTTGAGATGATCGGTGCAGCCTTCGGGAGTCGGGTCGGTCTCGTGGGGGAGTGGGAGAAAGATTACATCGCAATCAGCGGAGGCGAATCAACATGACAAAGAGGAAGGAAAAGAAAAACGGCGGAGAAACTGGAGAAGAGATGGTAATATCCACCGCAATGATCGTGGTATGGATACTAGCATTGTCCCTACTCGGGGTACTCGTAGGGATGATAATCTGGAGGATCCAGGGGATGATGGGCTTCGGTCTCCCGATCATCGTCTTTGAAATCCTCGGGGGTATCATCGGATTTACCATGGGGGGGCTCTCTATTTCTCGGGGGTAGTACTGCGAACTCATGCAGTATCACACGGAAGCAAAACCGTACTCAGGGGAGTAAGAAAGCATGACACGAAACGCAATGATGGCATACTTCGATAACGAAATTGCTGCGCTCCAGGTAATCCTGTCGCTGCGCCAGGCAAAGTACGTCAAGAAATACACCGATACCAGCGTGATCTTCAACGATGACTCACGCATCTGGCTGGACAAGGCCCCACTCGGGGGTTTCATCCTGACAAGAAGCGTCCCAGGAAGGTAAATAAGGTGGATCCAATGACCGACACTTACCCGGAAGACGCACCGATGGAAGTGAAGATACAAGAAGAGCTGCGATGCATCAGGTGCGCGATGGAGCGGCTTCTTCGGGTACTGGATGAAGGTCTCTTCGTAGACTACGAACTGGAGAAGTTCGGCAAGGCAAGGATGCCGAAGGAGAAATGATGACCAACACAATTTGGAAATACCCACTCGATGTTACTGACCATCAGACGGTCATGATGCCGAAGGGCGCAAGGATCCTGGCGGCCCAGCTCCAGGGAATAACACCATATCTCTGGGCTATAGTGGACCCGAAGAACGAGCCCGAACCGAGGGCCATCCGGATCATCGGCACAGGGCATGCCTTTGACCCATTCAGAGGGGTCCATCTCGGGACTGTTCAACAGGGGATCTTCGTATGGCACATCTTCGAGGAGGAAAGCTGATGGCAGACGCAACTGTAAGTGGGGCATGGGGGTCGGCGTAATGTCAAAAGTTATCGTCGCAACATTCACGGACAAGGCAGCGGCAACCCAGGTCTTTGAAGGGCTGCGGAAGGCAGATTGTGTAAGGGCATCGGATTACAATACGATCTGGTTCACTGACGGCGTAGTGATCGAGTTGGAGGAAAGCGAACTCCTCAAGGTGATGTACCTGTTACGAAGCGATGCGAGGCCACGATGCCCGGGTGATACGCGATGAGCGGCGACGATGTTACCTGCGAGTATGCCTGCAATAAGTGTCATAAAGCAGTGGACCCGGGCAAGTACAAGCCAGGGGATATTTGCCCATACTGCCATAAAGGAAAGATTATCGTGGACAGCTCGGAAGATTTCGCAGGGGGGGTCTGACCATGGCGACTATCATCATCACCAGGCTCTCGGACAGGCAGAGGAAGCTGGCCGGGTGGATAATAGGGTCCATGAAGGACGTGTATCCCGAGAAGTACTTGCCGGTTCTCCATCCAGCGAGGCTGGAGATCCCGCTGGACGGATACACAATCAGGGACAAGTTCGAGAGGCTGCCGGTGGTGTACTTCATCGACAGGCTGGATGCCTTCAATGACGATTCGGCGCACCTCGGCCAGAAAGCAGAGCTGCGGAAGGACGGGATGGCAGCCCTGAACCTGGCCAACCAGGTCAGGTTCAAGTTCCGAAAAATGAGGGGCAGGGCATGAGCGAAGAGCTGAAAAGCGGCGTGCTGCAAAGATACAAACATGACATCAACCTGGTCAGGGCCAGGACCGAGGACCAGAAGGTGCCGGTCAAGCACCCGAAAGGTTTGGCTATCATCTGCGTGCTCTATGCTGAGTATCAGGCAGGGGATGCCCTGGCCGGGCTCACGCTCGAACAGGCCCTGCAAGACACGGATCTCATGCAGGAGTTCGCAGCCGAGGCCGGGCTGCCTGTACCGGGTCCGAAGGAACCGAAGATCCTCTACAGCAGGCACAGCATCGGGAGAATCATCGATGCCTTCGCCAAGAACTACCAGGTCTTCAGGGCCGTCAACCAGGCTGCCAATGGCTACTGGACCATCGAGAAATGCATTGACGAGGTGAAGTGATATGAGAACATTTATTACAGAAATAAAAGAAGATGAAATCAGTCCGTATATTGTATGCATGTCTCGGATAATTAGGCCAATGGACGGAACCACATTCAACACCGGAGATTCAGTTAAAGTTGTTTTCATCAACAAGGATGATCCCGCATATCCAGTAGGTCTGCCAGGGGCCGAAGAGTTTACACAGAATAAACAGTACGGTACTGAATATGAAATGTGGCTAAGCGCAGGAATTTACACTACTGAAAGTCAACGTATGTCTAATCCCAGTGGATATCCAAAGGAGTATTCTGTATTCAAAGATATGACTTTGGACCAAAAACGCATACAGGCAAAACAGAGAGCGAATTCCATATATCACGGATATTCCAAAACTGCAAATACCACATATACTACATCGCACGGAAAAGTTCTAAAAGAGTTCCAGGCATTAAAACCAGATCCCGGTGTTGATCTGATGAAACCATTTAACGACGGTTATATATCGACACTTGATACCGTAGATACAATCTGTGATACCATGGGTCCGGCAATGGCACAGATGTTGGGAATCAATCTTGACGATTTACGGGCATTAAATCAAGCAGAAAAACAAGAATTTATCGAATCCATGAAACATCATCAACCAATTTACGCAGGAGATCCTCCGATGAAAGGCATGATATTGAAGGGGTCTTCCGGGGCACCATCGGATCCGCCGAAGTCTGAACCTGATAAACCAAAGAAGCGCGACAAGTGGGGCGGGGGCTCCATAAGGGTCTGATTATGTCCATGAAGTTCCCGAACAAGGAATTGGCCCTGGCCGAAGGGTGCAGGCTCGCGGGGGTGGGCCCGGAGATCATGGAAGGCCCCTTCTGGATCCGGGTGGCGAACCCGTCCAACACCGCCCAGGAACCGGGGATCTACGATGTTGAGGTGTACCGCCTCACCCTGCCGGACGGGAACCGGGTGGCCATCGGGGTCGCCCCTATCAGGGGCGGCCACCGGGATATGGGCCGGATATGGCGGCATTATCTCGGTGACTGGGAACTCTGGGCCATCACGGACGGGGCCATGAAGAGGTTGTGAAACTCATGACAGACATTGAAACTCTCAAGAAAAGATTCTCCCTCCTGATGCTGCCGGTACTCCTGCTCATCGGTGAGGGAATGGCATTGCTCATGGTCGCGCCGGTCCAGAGTACCGGCGTTACCGCGTTCCAG
>Ga0315296_10005579_pt1 | contig 10049 bp, 15 predicted proteins | sample YL17G14_18_MG_FD_203921 | JGI IMG/M metagenome (GOLD analysis project Ga0315296, IMG submission 203921) | Sediment microbial communities from Yellowstone Lake, YNP, Wyoming, USA - YL17G14_18 | ecosystem: Environmental > Aquatic > Freshwater > Lake > Sediment | place: USA: Wyoming | collected... | reverse complement strand
GTGCGGCTAACTCGGCGCTTCGGCCGGATTCGGGAAGTTACGGTTGTCCACACCTGTTGACAGCCCTGTGTATAACACTCACGCCGGCGTCGGCCTACTCGTTGCCTCTGTTGCCAGTCAAGGCCACACCGCCGGTGAAGAGATCAGTCTGCCCTGGGATGACGGGCACCTTACGACCCGGAAACACACTCAGCGGCGGTGCGTCGGCTAAGGTCGGTTTTCGTTTCTCGGCACGGTTCGAGAGCATCGCGTCACGGAGACCGCCACGAGCCTGCCTGATCGGATCGTTCTTGTCCAGCTTCGGTCTCTGACTCATCTCTCGAACCGAGGAGGGTCGGGCATCCTTAACCGCTCGAGCTCACGGCGTGGTTGCGTGATCCCCACTCGGTCTGTCTCCACCCAGGCAAGCTGGACGCGCACGCGACGGTAGACGGTGTGCGATCCTTCGGGGAGTGCCTCACCATCTCACCGTCCAGCCGATCCGCCTGCGCGGCTTCTCGCCTGAGCTGCGATGCGACACAAGACGTACCGTCGCCTACCGGGCCGTCTGCTCGTGCGGATGGCGGTCATCGGGACGGTCGTCTGTGCGGGAGGCGCGCGCGGAGGGAACCGGCCATCGAGCCGATGTCACGTCGCAGCTTTTGCACGAGACGCCGGACCACTGAACGATCAGGCTCCGTTCGAGCTGGGGCTCGTCGCCGGCTGCGAGAACTGGTACGGCTGCCCGTTCGGCAGCTCATACTGTTGTGTCCGTTGATTCCAGGTCGGCGCCGGCGGCTGCTCGTACTGTTGAGGCGGCGGCTGGTACGCCTGCGCCGCCCGCATCGCTTCGATCTGGCCGCGATCTCGCCATCCTGCTCCGTTGCAAACAGAGCACGGGATGATCTCCGAGCCGGGAGCGAACGAGCCGGTTGACCTCGAGCCGATCCCTTTACAGTCGTCGCAGACGACGCAGTTCGGATCTGGTTGGAGCTCCGGCGCCGAGACGTAGCCGGCGGGAACGTAGCCGGCTGAGCCGCAGCCGCCGCACGGTTCCATTCCGGCCCATCCGTCGCCGAGCACCTTCTGCATCGCCTTCTCGTGCCTTGACAGCTCACGCTCGAGCGCCTTCTCGTCAAAGACCGGCCCGGTACCGACCGGTACCGGCGTCTCTTCCTCTTCGGCTACTTCGTCGTCGTCGCCGACCTGGTCGTCGGGCTCGTCGGGCTCCTCGGTCTCCGCTCGGGTTGCCTCTTCCTCGATCATCTCCATGATCTTCGACACTCTGAACGTCCTTTCGCCGCAACTCCGCAGATTGAAGGACAGTCGCTCGGCGGGGAAAGGGGGATGGCCAAGCGACTGTCCACCGTTGAACCGTGAACGCTAACACCTGTGGACGACGTTAGCAACACGCCTGTCAGCCGGACATCAGGAACGTGTTGGCATCCTCGGCTGTCATTCCACGCTCGATCAGCTCCGAGGTAGCGAACTCGAACGTGTAAAGCGCCTTCTTGTAAGCCTTCTTGATCTGCGATGGCGTCAGCTCGAGACGGCTGATGCCGAGCTCGGCCGTCCACAACTCCACGATCGTTGTCTGCTCGCCTGCGGTAGCGCCGACCCTCGCTAGCAGCTCGTGCGCCTGAGCGTCGTCTATCGAGCCGTCCAAGTATTCGTTGTGGGCGACGGTGAACAGCCTCGAGCGAGCACGGTCGGCCCACTTCGTCCCACTCGCGCCCCCTTGCGACTCCCACCACGAGACCATCGCGTCAACGTCGGTCTCTTCCCATCCCTGATACATGAGTATCTGACGGCCTCGAGCGACCGTGAACGCACCCGAGGTGACGAGCCGATTCAACTGGAACAGGCTCGGATAGGTGAAGCGAATAGCCCACTCCCACTTCGTGTACTCGGGCCGAATATCCGACTGTTTCACCGCCCGATCGAAGTCAGCTTTCGTCGCGTCGCCACGACGGATAGCACGCCACATTTGCAGCGGTGTCATCGGCCGGCCACGATTCAGGAAAAGACCGTCCATCGTCTCGGGTGAGGCGCCGCGCAGCGCTCCTAGCCGGTACGACTCGGCAGCGTCGATCCATCCGCGCAACCTGAGGCCGGCGACCTCGGCCGGCGACATCAGGAAGTGACGAAGCTCCTTGATCGCCGGCGCCCACTTCGTCTTCGTGCGGCCCTCACGGATACCGTGATCGACTGACTCCTCGGTGACGATGCCGCGATTCCACATATCGAGAAGCTCCATCGGGCCCGGCGGATTGCCCGAAAGCTGCGCCAGTACTTGCAGGCGGTCACGGTCGAGACCTGCGGCGGCAGCTTCGGAGACTGCGCCGATCGGCACGGTCTCTGTCGGGATCGTGAACGGCGGCGACCCGCTCGAGGCGCCCGGCAACAGACCGGCCTCGGGGATGAAGCCTTGTTGAACGGCGTTCGCCACGTCCTCGGGCGACAGCCGAACTTCCTTCAATGATCGGAGCGCCGGCCACCATTCCGGCTCGATCGAGAGACGATCGAGACCACGGTTGAACTCTCCGGTGGTCAGCTCGCCTCGGCGCCATCCACTGTAGAGCTGCCCGATGCCGGGACCAACGTCGGAGATCGCGACGAGAGCCGAGAACTGAGCCTCGCCGAAGCCTCTCTGTGCTGCCCACGCTCTCGCCTGCGTCTCGTCCACCTGGCCGGTAGCGACGCCGGCGGCGAGCGTCCCCACATCAGGCGGAACGATCGGATAGGCGGCGTTGACGGTGTTCTGGATCTCACGGACGGCTGGTGCGAGCACCGGCGCTGTCGCGACGCCGAGCGCGTACGCGGCACCCTCCGAGACGGTACGGCCGAAGAACCTTCCGATCAAAGGGATACGTGCCGCAGCGGCCATCTAGGCGATGTCTCTGGTCTCGCGAAACCCTTTCAGGATGATCGGCACAACATCGTCTTCGATCGAGACGAGCGTTCGTGCGAACTCCTCGATCGAGAGGAGCCCGGCGATCGCGATCGTGTCGAGGAGGAGCGAGTCGAGGAGGCTGGTGTTCATGCCGCAGACGTTACGGCCGGCTTTGCGGACGTTCGTGCAGCGAATCCAGCCTGCTCCGATCTTCGCGAGCGCCGCCGTGAGAACGGCTGCGCCGATCACGACAGCGGTTCCGCGTTCGAGCGACTTGACCCGCCGTCCCAGCCCGGCGAGCCTGTCGGTGAGCGCGCGCTCTCGAGCTCGGGCTCCGGCGAGACCGTGCGGTATCTCGACTGCGATCGCGTGCTCGAGCGCGCGCAGGCGAGGCAGGATCAGAGCGACCGAGAGGGCGAGCCCGGCCGCTACCGGCTTCAACGACTTCTTGATCGTGGCGCCGAGCTTGCCGGTCGAGGGGTAGGCGATCGTTTTCTCGATCACTCGCACGCGGTTGATGACGGTCGTGTGCTTCGTGATCGTCACCCGGCCGGCGTGCTCGAGCCGCTGCACAAGTGGAAAAAGTGTGTGCACTGGGAACCGAACAAACACGTACCACTCGAGGCGATCGGCGAGGATAGATAGCGCCACGATCTCATCGACTACGGCGGTGATCGTGTTGCCGAGCTGCGTGAAGGCGGCGCCGATCTTCGGCTCGAGCGAGTGCTCTGCGGCGCCCATCGCGTGCACGAGACGCTTCTCGACAGCGTGAAGCCCGTTGGCTGCGCGCCGGCCGATCCACGGAACCCACGAGACGAGACCCTCTGCGGCGCCGAAGAGCGCGCGGATGAGGTAGTCGTTGACGTAGATGAGCCCGAGGGCGACGCCGAAACCGACGACCTCGAGGAGCGGTATCAGGAGCGGCCGAAGAGTGAGGGTCTCGACTTCGGGCAGGATCGGCGCGAGGGCCACGGCGCTACTCGTTCGCGGTACGTTCGAGCGCTGCGATCACATCGAGGATCGGCTGCCGTACCGCTGTCAAAGGTTCGATCGGCTCCACAAACGACGTGATCGGCACCCTGGCGATGGCGGACATCGGCCCTGTTTGGTTCGGGCTCGGCGGCGCGATCGTGACCACGAAGTCGATGAACGCTGCTAGCAGTCCGTTGTCGTCAACGTCCTCGGCGTAGGCGGCGCCCGTCACTTCCGACATTGAGAACATCGCTTCGATTAGAGAGGCGACCTGCTCCATGTATGCCTCGGACCCGAACGACTTCCAGAATTGGAGCGGGATACGGACGATCGCGTAGACGTTGTGAGGCACGGTTGAGAAGCCGACTTCCATCACGTCTCGTACCGTCGTCGGCCCGAGAACCTGGACGGTCTGATGCTGCGTTTGCACGGTTGCGTGAGCGCTCATCGTCGTCTACCTCGATGCTCTTCGGAGGTTGCGGAGGGCGGAAGATCGGATTCGCTTGGATCTTCGCAGGTTCGTCGGAAGGGTCGTTGCGACGGCACGCTGCAAGGCGTGCCAGCCTTTCTGCGCTGTCGGCGCGATGGCGCCGGCGTCGGTGAGGTTCTTCGGGTCGAGAACGGGACTCATACCGTGACCGTTTCAGACGGCCCGCCGGCGCCCGGTCCCGGTACGAGAACGAACGGGCCCGACTCGAGCTGCCCGATCTCCTCGGTCTTGTCGATTGCGTAGATGGCGACTGCCGATACTTTTACTCCCGTAATGGCGGCGCCCGTCGTCGGGCTGATCGCCTCTAGCTTGATCATGCTGCCACCGACGAGAGCCAGAGACGATACCGAAGCCGAGAGCGTGTAGACGGTCATCCGATGAGTATGGCTGAAAGACGGTCGGAGGGATAGTCAAGAAGGAGAAATACGATCATCGTCTGATTCCTGATTGAATGGTCAAGTCGGCCTAATAGACCGTAATGAGTGCTTCGGTGGTCGGATGGAGCACCGCCGATACGAATCTTGCGTTCATCACCTTATTACTACCTGAGTTGTTGTGTGCATCGAACCTCACAAATCCTGGCACGAGAGACGAGTCGAAATAGTAGACGGCATGGGACCACTGGTAGACATCATTCTGGTTATTGGACGCGATCGAGCCTGTCGCATGATCGAGAGTGTGTCCCGATGAAGTTTGGTCAATGAACCTTGAGAAACCGCTACTGTCCCACAGCGCCCATAGGTCAACGACTAGGACTCCCGGTTCGTTGACTATTAGCGCCGTGTCGCCCGCTGCGTTGACCACCGTCGGAGGGAATCCAAGTAATCCCGTATCGAACGTAGCGGTGTCGTCCGTTTCGAACCCGTACCACGTTAGGAGCGTCGGGACGCCACTGGCGATCGTCTGATTGTGACTGTTGTAGGTTGTTGCGAGAGCGGCCCATTTCGACGTACCGGACGCGGCGGGCGCGGCGGCTGCTGCTGCAGCTAGAAAGGGACTAAAGGTGACTTCTCCCGAGTCACCTGTCGTTAGCGTTTGGGAAGGGAACGTGCGCGAGAGAAGAACGCCCTCCTGCGAATAAATCGAGAGGCAAGGAAGGAACGTACCCGAGGCGCCGGCGGCGTCCCAGGTAGCGGTGACGCTCGCTAGCTCGATGTCCTGTCCTGGCGCAAGCTTAGTTGTGAACGGGACGGTGCCACCGCCTTGAGCGAACGTCAATGACGGCGTTGACGGCACGCTCAGGTGCCGGCGTGCGGTGCGTTCGGCTTCGGCTGGTTGGTCGTGTAGAACCGCTCCCAGGTGAAACGGATACGTGAGAGCTGGTCGGTCGCCTGAATGTTGACGACGTGAATCCGAAAATCGAACGAGGGCGGCAGAAGGATCGGCGGCAGCGGCGCCAGTACCGAGGTATCAACGGGAAAGATGTCTGTCGCGAGCCACGCCGAAAAGAAGTAGTCAACCGTGCTCGCGGCCGCTGCCGATGTCGAGGCCCCTGCGAGAGCGAACCGTGAATCCTCGCCGTTCCGGTACTCGACAACTACCTCTCGTGCTGCGACATCGGCCGAGCAGACGAGACGGCAGAAAACGGAGAGCAACCTCGTATGAAAGTTGCCTCCCAGCTCCTGCACGAAGTCGGCGCCGGCTGCCGGCGACGTGCCGTAGACGACCTCGGGGAGCCCGTAGCGTTGCAGCGGCGGCGAGTCGAGAAGCGGGGCGCGAAGATCGTGCACAGCCCGATCCTACCTTCCCTGTCGGCTACGCGGTAATCAGGTTGAGAGCAACGAGGGCAGCGTGGATGCCGCCGGCGCTGACAGCTACCCCGGTCTGCAGGGCGACGGGTGCGACCCCGTAGAAACCGACCTTGCCGCCGGTCGTTTGCAGCGTGAGGTCGCCGTTTGCTGCGATCGTCACGATCGTCGTGCCGTCCTGGGCTGGCAGAAGGATCGGCGAGTCGATGTTCGCTGCCGAGAAGTGGATAGGGCCCTGACGAGCCATCAGCTAGCCCAGTTCGGCGAAGAGGAGCGAGACGAGCGGCGCGGTACCGCCGCCGACCTGAGCGGCCTTGATGAACGTGACGCTCTTGTTGTTCGAGTTGATCACCGGGATCAAAGGACGGTTCCAGCGGCGAGCCATCTCGTAGAACCATCCGGAGCTGATCTGCGCGTTCCAGTGGCCCGGCATCGGGATCGTGAAGTTAGCGGTATCCGGTCCGAACACGCCGACGGTCGTGACCGGAAGATCCGTTGTCAGACCGAGCAATGCATAGTCGGTGTTCGCCTTCAACCTGTCGTCGTCGGTGTTGATCGCTTCGGCAACACCGTAGGTGCTGGTCGTCGCGTGCGGTACCGGCGACGTGCGAATCCCGATCAGGTTCCGCAACCTCGAGCTGACTTCCTGCGCGCTCATCAGACGGGCGCCCTGCACCTCGGGCGACTCGTAACAGAGGAGCTGCGTGAACGTCACATCGTCGTTCGCCGCACCCTGCACTTCGACGATCAGGGTGTCGGTCGGCTCGTACGGCTGCGTCCAGTACGGCGGTAGGTAGATCTGCGGGTTGCCGTCAGCACCCGAGAGTGTCGGGTTGAACTGGTGGGCGAACCTGATCCCGCGCGTGTTGTCATGCAACAGCGGCGAGCGGATCGAGAAGTCGCACTTGGTGACGTTGTTCGCACCCCACGCCTCGAGCAGCTCGACCTTCGTGTTGGAACCGAGCCACCTGATCGAGAGAGACTCGCCGTCGGCGGCTGCGAGTGCCTCGAAGTTCGTGCCGGTGATGGCGTCCTTGAAACAAGTGATGTCGTCGAGGATGACGCCCACGTCAGTCGGTCCCTTCTAGAGTGTTTGAGGTTGCGGTAGCCACGTTAGCCGAGAGCCTAGCCCGGCTTTACGTAGCCGCGCATGTAGTTGACGAAGAAGAGCAGGCGTGCGTCGCGCTCGGCGTTCGTGTTCGCCGGCATCGACGTGAGCCGAGACTGGCCGGCTGCGATGTAGGCGAGCAACGGAGCGGCCGCAGCCTCAACCTTGCCTTGAGCGTTCGTGACGCCGGTCGCGTAGTTCGCTGCGCCCTTGCCAACAACGCCGTCTAGCCATCCCTGCCGACCTGAGCGGCGGAGCCCGGCGGCAACCTTGCCGGTGTCGATTGCCTCGATGACACGAGCTCGCATCCGCGGGATTGCGGCAATCGCGAGAGCGGTCGGGTCTTTGTCGGTTCGCTGGGCGCCTGAGACGTAGTCTGTAGCGGCTGCGCCGCTCCTCTGCGCCCACTTCGCTGCAAACTCTTGGGGGGTGATGAGTGCCATATACCGAGTGACCGTACATGCTCTCAACATGAAAAGGAAGGAGAAACAACGGGGGGGGCCCTGGGGTTATTGAGACTGATCGAGGCAAGGTGTAGATTTGTCGGTGACGTGCCGAAGGGATATGTCCGAACGACGTGCAAGATCTGTCACATATCGACAGATGTCGTCGGCAAGCTCTCTTCGCGGGGTAAGTGTGTCGCGTGCGGAGATATTCGGATGCTCTCAAACAATTACAACCTGATGGGCCATTCGGGCCCGTTCTTCGATCACTGGCGGCGCCGGTCGCTCGCGGCGCTCGGAGTGTTTGCCTCAGACGACGATCGGATGTAGACTCGCGGCGTGCCTCTCTCGCCTGTGAACAGTCACGGCTCGGGCTATCCGCTCGGGCTGACGGGAGCGACCGCCGCAACGAGGTACGTCGGCGCGACAGCCGCCGGCGCACCGGCATCCGGCACGTTCGCCGTCGGAGACTTCATCATCGACCAATCCGGCAAAGTCTACGTCTGCACCGTCGACGGCACCCCGGGAACGTGGGCGGCAATCGGAGGCGTGACGCCGCCCGTTCTTCTCACGGCACCAGACGCAACTACCGAGATCCTTACCCTTGTCGGAGCGGCAGCACAGACCGGGCATTATCTTCGGATTCAAACGAGCAGTTCGGGGATCGCGTTTGTACTTGACCCTCAGACGGGTTTAGAGGTGAGCGCCAATCCGGATCAGGGAAGATCGGCTCTCATGATATCTCCGAACGCGATGACGTTCGTAGACGAGGCAGGCGATACCGTGGTTGACATTGAGGGAGGCTATATCTCCCTCGGAGCGTCAGGTACGGTAGTCGTCTACCCCACCGGGCATCTGGTTATCACGAGCCACGCTGCGCCCGCAGATGGCGACCTGTCAGCCGGCGACTGCGCGTTGTGGTTCGATCAGACGAACGGCGCAGGTAACACGAAGCTGATGGTCAAAGGGAAGAGCGCCGACGGGACCGTAAAGACCGCCACAATCCTTCTCGCCTAGGAGTCGAATCCTAGACTTTCGGCTAGGTGATCCTAGACCTTTGGCTAGTAGGCAAACGCCCGGGCTGCCGTCATCATAACCGGGCATGACAACCACACAGACCGACGCCGTGACCGCACCGGCGACAGAGACCACCGCCATCCTCGAGCAAGAGACAGCCACTCTGCTCCTCGCAGCAATGGACGCGCTCAAGAGTATCGCTGACGCCGCCGCGCGTGAAGCGTGGCTTACGCCCTCGTCCATATCGGCGGCCGGTCGTGTCAAAGCCCAGGATTACGGCAGACTCTCGGCTCTCGCCGATGTTGCCTCGGACGCGATCTTCGATGTCTTCAACACTGCCAACGCCTACTGTGGGCTGCCGGCAGCTCGAGACGCGCTCGACCGGCGACTGGGCGCATCGTGAAGGCGTGGAAACGTCATCTGCGGATGTTGCTCGAACGGATAGACGGTGAGCTCGCCGAGGTACGTGAGGGTCTCGTAGAAGTAGACGAGAAAACAGCACGGCTGCATGGGCGCCTGTCACGGCTCGAGCTCCGGGTCGATTCATCACGCATCGAGCCAGAGTCCTTCTCCCGGAAGGTGGGGGCATGACCGCAACAGAGATCGAGCGGCCGAGGCGGCTGACGCTGTCGCAGATACTCGAGATGGTACTGGCGCGCCGCACGGCCGTCTCAGGCGTCACTCTCACCCGTACCGCGAGCGGCGACACACAGATAGACGTGCAGGTCCGACTTGACGACAACGTGACGACCGTCGAGGACGCCGAGCGGAAGGCGCTCGAGGTGTACGGTCGCATCTCCGAGCTCTACCCACATCGCTCCGGACACGACAACTCGTCTGTGACGCTGTCTCGTAACGCGAAAGGTGAGACGCAGATAGAAGTTGTGTCACGAACGAGTGACGGCCTGGCTACGGTCGATGAGGCGAGCGCGAAGGCAGTCGATGTGTACGACAAAGCAAGGATGGCGTATCCGATGGCGAACGGTCTAACCGCGAAACCCGGCAGCGTCTCATGACGACCAAGATGAACGCTCGCAAGGCGTGGGACGAGGCAGTCGCCCCCGCTCGCAAGGCGTGGGACGAGGCAGTCGCCACCGCTGACAAGGCGCGGGCCGAGGCAGTCGCCACCGCTGACAAGGCGTGGGACGAGGCAGTCGCCCCCGCTCACAAGGCGTGGGACGAGGCAGTCGCCACCGCTGACAAGGCGCGGGCCGAGGCAGTCGCCCCCGCTCGCAAGGCGTGGGCCGAGGCAGTCGCCACCGCTGACAAGGCGCGGGCCGAGGCAGTCGCCCCCGCTGACAAGGCGTGGGACGAGGCAGTCGCCCCCGCTGACAAGGCGTGGGCCGAGGCAGTCGCCACCGCTGACAAGGCGTGGGCCGAGGCAGTCGCCCCCGCTCGC
>Ga0315296_10005578_pt1 | contig 10049 bp, 8 predicted proteins | sample YL17G14_18_MG_FD_203921 | JGI IMG/M metagenome (GOLD analysis project Ga0315296, IMG submission 203921) | Sediment microbial communities from Yellowstone Lake, YNP, Wyoming, USA - YL17G14_18 | ecosystem: Environmental > Aquatic > Freshwater > Lake > Sediment | place: USA: Wyoming | collected... | reverse complement strand
TGATTTCCGATCTTCAGGTGTCCGACGATTCGATAAGCTTGACATTTAGGCCAACCTCCCCGTTCTGTCCGCTCGGGGTCCAGCTCGCCATGAACATCAAGAGAAGGCTCAAACAGCTGAGCGGCGTAAAGAAGGCGAACGTCAAGGTGGTCGGGCACTGCCAAGAGGCCCAGATCAACAAGACGCTCGCAGACGCCTGAGATCGAGCCGCGATCGAAAACCGCCCGGATTAGGCTCCGAATTTCCTCGCTCGGTCGGCCGTACCCAACAAGATGGGCATGAGGTCCATGCCTCTGATTCTGCCAATCGCCCCTGATGAGACGGATATCTCATCGAACTCCTTCACGCCGTCGATCCGGGCACCGCCGCCTGAGATAGCCAATGGCACTGGGTCCGCGCTGTGCTCCTTGACCGATACTGGCGTCGAATGGTCGCATGTGAGCGCGACGACGACGTCTTCGTGAATCTCCTTGAGGATCAGACCCAGCATGACATCTATGTTCTCGACCACGGTGACCTTCATGCGGAAGTCGCCATCGTGGCTCGCGACATCTCCCGCCTTCACGTTCACGAACACGAAATCATTCGAATCGAGCAACTTGATCGCCGCCTCGCCCTTCGCGCAGTAGTCCGTGTCAAGGCCGCCCGTCGCGCCCGGGATGCTGGGGACCTCCATGCCGACAAGCTTGCAGATGCCTTTGACCAGCGTCACCCCTGCCACTGCAGCGCAGCGAATACCGTAACGCTGGGGAAGGGGCTCCAATTCCCCGATGCTGCCCGCTCCCCTTGGCAGTATGACGTTCGCGGGCGGGAGGCTGGACTTGGTCCGTTCTCTGTTCACCGGGTGCTCGGCCAATATCTCCGCTGAGCGCCTGACGAACTCGTTCAATGCGTCTGCGGTCTTCTTCGCTTCCGGGACAAGCGCCCTAGATTCCAGCACTTTGCCGTCCTGGTGCGGATCGACGTCCGTCACCCTGTGGTCGAGGCCGCCTCCCCTCAGGACTAGAACGCCCCTGTGCTCCGAGCCCTCCTTGAAGATGGCGGTGACCCCATTGATCTTCATGCCAGTCACGGCCTTTGCGAGCTCGGATGTCCCGCTCTTGATCCTTCCAGCACGCCTATCGGTAACGACGAACGACTTGTTCGCCGTGGCGAAATTGCACCTGAAGGCGACATCTCCCCGGAGCAGCTCCAGCCCCGCGCCCGCTGCCTCGATCGGCCCTCGGCCGGTGTATGCCTTGAAGGGGTCATACCCGAACAGCGCCAAGTGAGCGGTGTCGCTTCCCGGGATTATCCCCGGTCCGATCACATCCATCGTGCCGCTCATGCCGTGCCTGGTCAATGCGTCCATCGCTGGCTTGCGGGCCATCTGAAGCGGGGTCTTCATGTCGAACTGCTTGACTGGACGGTCGGACAGACCGTCGCAGACGATCATAAGCATCTTCTTCTTGGCCATGGACGATGGTTGAATGGGCCGACTCGTAGTTAATCCCTACCTTCTGCTCAGCGAACGGTCCGTGGAGAGCGTCAGAGCCAGAGCGACCCCGATGAAGGCCGCACAGAGCAGCATGACGGACGCGAACCCGAACGCGAGATACAGCGGCGTGAGGGCGAGAGGTGACATGGCGTAGCCCGTGAACCTCGCGCTGTTGAAGACGGACGAGGATGTCCCCTTGAGCGAAGGATACGCCCTCACGACCATCGTCAGCAGAGACGCCCACATGAAACTCGACCCTACCCCCATCAGGGACATCAGTGCGAGGAATTCCCAGTACTCCCCGGCGAACTGCATGACAAGGGAAGCGCTACCAACGAGCACGAACCCCACGGATGCACAGCATCTCGCGCCGCGGACATCGACCAGTTTTCCGGATATCGGAGAGACGATGAGGCCGAGGAACCCGGACACGCCCAGCACGATGCCGATATCCACGGACGATAGGCTCAGCTCGGCCGACTCGAGATGCTCCGCGACGAACGACATGATGCCTATCTGGGACAGGAACGCGAGGAACCCGGCGAAAGAAAGCAGCGCGATGTTCCTGTTGCGGACGGTGGATGCCAGCTGTTTTCCGAGCGCCCTCACGGTGACAATTCGCCCGCCGCTCTCGACCTTCGAGAAGAGAAGCAGTACTGTGATGATCAGAGCAAGCGCGAGCAGCCCGATGATAAGGAATGTGAGTCGCCAATCGGTCAGGGCCAGGACACCGGCCAGCAGGGGGCCTGTGGTCACGCCCGCGCTAGTCGACATCCCGAAATAGCCCATCGAGAGTCCTTGCCGATTCGGGCCCGCGATATCCGATATCACGGCCATCAGCACTGGCTGGACGAACGCGTATCCTAGCCCTTGGACAAATCTTGACCCGATGAAGAAGGCGAAGGACGGCGAGAAGCCAGCCGCGAAGCTGCTCAGCGAGTATACGGCCAGCCCGAAGACCATGGTAGACCTGCGGTCGTATGCGTCCGAGATTGTGCCCGAGAATAGCTGGCCGATCGCATACGGGAACATGAACGCGGGTATGGCAAGCAAGATCGCGGCGCTCGAAACACCCCATTCGTCCTGCAGGGTGCCTAGCAAGACGAGGACGGCGTTCCCAGCGAGGGGGCCCGTGAACGCGATGACATAGGCGACCAACTCCCTGGACTGCATCATGCACCGAGCCTTCTCGCGACGAACGCCAGAGCGCCGAGGGGGAGATTTGAACTCCCGTGGTGACGAGCACCAGTAGCTCTCGAGGCTACCGCCTTAAACCGAGCTTAGCTACCTCGGCAGATCTGCTGGATTGCTGCTTGTGGATTACGAGACGAGTATTTGTCATTTTCAATACTGCAATGGTGGCGCACAACAAGGGTTATCTGAGAGTGATCTGCTTCGACCTCGCAATGAGCATAAGTGTGAAGGTGCACCTGCTGCCGACCAGGAAGGAAACGAAGACCCTGAAGCTCGAGAAGGGGGCGACCGTCGAGGGCGCGATCCGAGCGCTGAGCCTCTTCCCCGATGCGTGGATCGCAGTCAGGGGAGACGTGCCCCTACCTTCGGACGAGCCGCTCAGGGACAACGACGAGATCAAGCTGATATCTGTTGTGTCCGGGGGATGACCTCGGAACCGAGGGCGGACACACACTACTGGCTAGGCCAATATCGAATTTTATTTGCAGCACAGAAAACTATTTATTGGTCGGCGCGATAATAGTCCCGAAGAACAGCGCATCCAATCTCAAGCTGACATATCATCACATAAACCACATGAGTGTCACCGGAAGACCCCAACGGCGTGAATGAGCCGGGCCGGATCCTCCAATAGATAAGATGTCTGTCAACGGCCGCTGGCAGGCTAGTTCCAGCACCGAAAGGACAGTCCTGGCCAGAAAGCGGCAGAGCGTTGACGAGCTGTTTTTCGCACAGAGGTGCGTACAATGGACATAGATCCAAGCACAACGAAATACCTAATACAGGCCAAGCTCTCGACAGATGGAATTGTCGAGAAACCCGACATCGTCGGAGCGATCTTCGGCCAGACCGAAGGATTGCTGGGCGATGAGCTCGATCTGAGGGACCTCCAGAAGAGCGGAAGAATAGGGAGAATCGAGGTCGAAGTGAGCGCTTCCAAAGGGAAGTCCGAAGGCGTCGTCTATGTTCCGTCAAGCCTCGACCAGGTCGAGACCGCCATACTCGCGTCGTCGCTCGAGACGATCGACAGGGTCGGCCCGTGCAAGGCGAGGATAACCGTAGAGAAGATAGAGGACGTGAGGATATCCAAGAGGAACAAGATAATCGAACGCGCGAAACAGCTCCTGAGCGAGTTGCTCAAGACCTCGAAGACGAGCGGGCTCGACCTCGCTGACTCGGTGAGGCAGTCCGTCCAGGTGGAAGAGGTAGTGCACTACGGAAGGGAGAGGCTGCCAGCTGGCCCGAACATTGACGATTCTGACGCAATCATCGTGCTCGAAGGACGCTCGGATGTTCTCAACCTGCTCAAGTACGGAATAAAGAACGTGATAGCTGTCGAGGGGACTAACGTCCCGCAGACGATAGTCGAGCTATCCAAGGAGAAAGTCGTCACCGCGTTCGTGGACGGCGACAGAGGCGGCGAGCTCATTCTGAGAGAGCTGCTGCAGATCGCCGAGATAGATTTCATCGCGCGCGCGCCCGCAGGACAGGAGGTCGAGGAGCTCACGCAGAAGCAGATAGTGAAGTGCCTCAGGAACAAGGTGCCTGCAGACCAGTTTGCAGAAATGCTCAACATACCCACAGGCCAGACGAAGAATAGCGAAAAAATGGGCAGACGTGACGAGGACAGGCAGGACCGCCACAAGCATGAGGATGACAGGGGAAGGCACAGGGAGCCGCAGAAGCCGAGACAGGTGGAGGAGAAGCCGTCCAAGCGCTTCAACCCTGATCAGACGAGGTACAAGAGCGCTCTCGACGAGCTGAGCAACACCTCAAAGGCGAAGCTCCTGGGAGAGAGTGGCAACCTCGTCAAAGAGGTCCATGTCAGCATGCTGGCCGAAACCCTCAAGGACACCTCCGAAGGCGTCTCCGCGGTCGTGCTCGACGGCATCATAACTCAGAGGATCCTAGACCTCGCAGTGGAAAAGAATATCAGCGCGGTCGTCGGTGTTAAACTGGGCAACATCGCCAAGCTCCCGACCAATGTGGAAGTCTTGACGAAGGAAGACCTCAGTTGAGCATTGTGGGGTTCATGACCGCAGAGAAGGCGAACAAGACATTCGACGAGTTCGAGACCACTGAGGACATCAAGGTACCCTCGGACCCGCTTGAAAGGGTCATAGGGCAGGAGGAGGCCGTCCGACTGGCCAGGATAGCCGCGTCCCAGATGAGGCACTTCCTGCTTGTGGGTCCGCCTGGAACTGGCAAATCGATGATAGCTCAGGCACTGTCTCTGCACCTCGCGCGCCCTACTGAAGAGATCAGGGTGGTACACAATCCCGAGAATCCTGAGAGGCCCCTGGTCGAGGTAAGGAGCCTCGAGGAGGTCGAGAAGGACCTCGAATCCAAGGGCTATGCCGAGGGGGAGTATATCGACCCGAAGGAAGCTCCTGTCAACGTCGCTGAGAGGCTAGGGTACAGGTGCTCCAACTGCGGGGCGTACTCGTCCCCGAAAGAGGGTTTCTGCCCCAACTGCTCGAGGGCTAAGATGGCCCAGGTCAAATCGACCGCGAGCAACCCGTTCGGGGATTTGCTTGGAGGCCTTGTGGAAGTCACCATGGGCCAGATGGTCGGTCGAGAGCGCGTGACCACGACCAGGAAGAGGTTCGGCAAGGAAGAGGTGGTCGTGTTCGAGCGCGCCGGCGAGATGATAAAGATCCTTGACCAGCAGGCGCTTGAGAAGAGGCGAGAGCTGGAGAAGGAGAGCCCGAGGAAGGTCATCGTATCCATCCAGAGGAATCCGTTCTTGTTTGCCACTGGAGCGAGCGAGGTCGAGCTCCTTGGGGATGTTAGGCACGACCCCTACGGAGGACATCCGCAGCTCGGCACCCCGCCCTACGATCGCGTGATCGCGGGTGCGGTCCACAGCGCGCACCAGGGAGTGCTATTCATCGATGAACTGCCCCACCTCGGCCATCTGCAAAGATACATACTCACGGCGATGCAGGAGAAGAGGTTCCCGATAACCGGCAGGAACCCGCAGAGTTCAGGGGCAAGCGTGCGCGTGGACAATGTTCCGTGCGACTTCATTTTCGTGGGCGCGTGCAACATCCAGGACCTACCGCACATACTCTCGCCCTTACGGTCAAGGATCAACGGCGGAGGATACGAGGTGCTCGTGGAAACCGTCATGCCCGACACTGAAGACAACAGGTACAAGCTGGCCCAGTTCACCGCCCAGGAGATTGTGATGGACGCCAAGATACCGCACGCCACCAAGGAGGCCGTCCTGCTGGTGATAGATGAGGCCAGGAAGAGGGCGAAGGTGATAGACAACAGGGACAAGTCGCTCACGCTCCGGCTCAGGGAGCTGGGGGGGCTCCTTCGGGCGGCGGGAGACATCGCGGTCGGGGAGAGCGCTCCGACCATCGAGGCGGTTCACATCAAGCAGGCGCTTAGGCGAGCGAGGCCGGTCGAGGAACAGATCAAGGAGAGGTACGGGAGCTACATGGGCGCCATCTCTTCTGACATGACCGGCTCCGAGAAGGAGTCCTCGCCATACCATTACTGGAACTATCACGTCCACGACGACAAGCGCGGATACCAGTAAGAGGCCGCTTTAGCTTCGAAGGACCTTCATCATCTTGTACGCGTCCTCGCCGTTGCTGTAGAACTTCTTGATCTCCCCGCAGATCGAGAACCCCTGCTTCTCGTAGAAAGATATGGCCGTCCTGTTGCTCTTCCGAACCTCGAGTATGACCGTGTCCATCCCTTTGGCCATGGCGTTCGCATGGAGCTCATCCATCAGGACCTTCCCGTACGATTTCTTTCGGTGCCGCGGGAGCACTGCGAGGATAAGGACGCGCGCGACCTTCGACCCGGACGGGACAGCGGCGACGAATCCGACGATCTTCCTGAACTCAAGGAGCACGAGAAAGCCTTCGCTCCACAGGTTGTGGATCGTGAGGTACAGTGAGGGTGGGTAGTTCTCGCCAAGAGATTCCTCGACAATCTTGACGACGGAGGATATGTCGCCCGGAGCGAACTGCCTTGTAAGAATCATCAGATGGCAGTCAATAGCGAGCGCGATGATTAAGATTGCGAGGGTCTGTGCCGCGCTTCCTTTTGCGGGCCATCCTCGTCACGAGTGCGCCAGCTGCAATCAGGGCCGGAATGAGCCACAGCATCCGAGGAGGCACGATGGCTCTGTTCTCGTCCCCGATCGGCGTCGGCGAGACAACCTTCACGCGTATCTCGTCGACGGCCGAGTTCCCCCAAGCATCTGTGACCTTCAGAACCACGACATGCTGCCCTGGGACCGTTCCTTCGAACAGCGCCCTATCATCGCGTGAATCAACGATGCCGTCAGCATCGATATCCCAGGAGTACTCCGCAATCAACCGGTCGTCGGAACATGAGCTCGCATCAAACACGACGCTCCTGCCGAGCATCAGTTCGAGGTCGGAGCCTGCATCGCACACGGGCGGAGTCACGTCCGGTAGCCAATCGAAACTGAAGGCTTTCAGGAAGTACGATGCCACTTCCTGGGACTCGACCATGATGGCGAGCTCACGATTGCGTGAGAAGGACGCCGACACCCAGTTGTTGCTAGAGATCGCGCTAATCCTTCCGTCGATCACGGTTCCTTTGTTGTGCAGGAGAGTGATGGGGCTTCGCTCGTCCAGCAGCCCTGACATCATCAGCTGACTTGAAGTAGAATTCTCCTCGAGGCAGTTGACGACCTGCATGTTCCTCCCGGAATTGAACCACGAGGAATCGAGCAGCACTTTCGTCTCCACGCCTCGGGACGCGGAATCCAGAAGACTCCTGACCAAAGGGTTCAGATGACGCTCGCTAGTCCATCTGGAAGTCCAGTAGAGATCTGCCTGAAACTGTTCGACCGCCACCGAACTCACCGCCTGCATGAAGTCCAACAAGTACGGGTGCCGGACCGACCCATCCGGAGACGGAACGACCGTGACCGAGGCCTGCTCTGTCGACAAGAACGGCGCGAGAAGCGCCTGGTCGTACACGGCTCGAGACGGTAGCGGCAATACCGAACTCGCGTTGAATCTCGGATCGAGGCGCCAGTCGCTCACGTCCAGCCTGCTCCGCCGCGCATCTGAATCGAATAGTCCTCGGAGATAGCCCGCGAGGTCAATGTCTGAGACCATCACACCCCAGCCACGGTTCCCGAATATCCGGTCCTGGGGCAACCCGTCCTCCACGAGATTCTCGGACATGACGATTGATCTCGACGAGTCGATGACCAGGTACTTGGCGTGCAGAGCGCCCACGTGCTGGACGACTCCCCGGCTAAGGTTGCCGTTGACCGTCCGTATGTCGCACCCTGCAAGGCGCAGCACGGAGAGGAATGCGATCTCTTCTTCGTTCATGCCTCCTGCGGGCGCACCATCGACCAACAGCCGGACCTTGACTCCGCGGTCCGTTGCCTCCAAGAGCCTCTCGCAGATCGGGTCCGACGAAAACTCGTAGGTGCAAATCCAGATGTCGGTCCTCGCGAGGTCGATGGCGCCGGCTACGACGTCCAGAGAGCAGTCTGGGCTGGTGAAGGCCGTGACGGCTCCTGCAGGAAGCTCGAACTTCGGCGAGCTGAATTCCGTGTAGCCGTATCTGAACTCGCGGAACGGTTCCCAATCTGCAGCTGTGTCGGTGTCCAGTGGCAGGCCGTCGACTTGGAGCCTCTTGCCAACCTCTCCCTTTCTCAAGGAAGGGATCGGAGGGCCGGACCACCCGGCAAGCGACTCGTTGACCGAGCCGTATGCCACCGTGTCCGAGATCTTCCCATCGGACGACAGCAGTGACAACGAGTCCCCTGCATCGGCGAGCCTGAAACTGCCGATTATGGCCACATGGCTCTCTATGCCCGGGGAGTCCATGGAAAGGCCCGGAAGTCTGTTGTACGCGTTCCAGAAGGAGGTCGCGTTGTACGTAACTGTGAGAGTATTTCCAGGAAAAAGCCAGAGATCTGAGATGAATCTCATTTCGCCCTCGCCATCCGTCACGCTCCAGTTTCTCAGGCAGAAGTAGGAGTCGTCGCGGCATGAGATCGAGAAGTATTCGTCCCCTGAGAGAGCGCACGGATAGAACTCCGAGATGACCACTCCAGGTGACTCGGCGGCGGTTGCGGACACTGCTGCGTCGGTCCTTGCCCCGCCTGGATGCGGCATGGAGACCAACGATAGAAGAAGCAAGGCCGACGACACCGCTCGAAGGATTCCACGCCGCATCGGCCGAGCAGGGCCGGGAAATGTCAAAAGAAGCTCGTGTACACGTACGCTGCGCTATCTGAGCCCTGAGACGAGGTCCACAAGCACTGCCCGTCTATCCCTGGCCTTTACGACTCCGCTGGCCAACAGAACACCGTCCGTGCCGAGCTCGATCGCCTTTTCGACATCCTTCCCGTTCTTGACGCCCGCGCCGCACAGGACGCCCACCCGCCCACTTATCGTCCTGATGGACTTCACCGTGTCCGAGACGATCTTAGGGTTCGCGGTCGTGACGGAGACGTCTCCGCCGATGAGCTCAGGCGGCTCGATCGCGACGAAATCGGGCTCCATCGCGGCGCATGCCTTGCTCACAGCGAGGTTGTTGGTGCACACGATCGTGGCGAGGGATGCTCCGCGAGAACGGTCGATGATATCGTGTATCTCGGCGACCTTGATTCTGCGCTCCGAGTGGTTCACGAGCGTACCCTGGGCGCCGGACGCCTTCGCGTTCTCCACCGTTATGTGTCCGGTCGTGCTTCCAGACGGGACGCTGTCCAAGTGCTGGGCGAAGACAGGGATCTTGACGCTGGATGCCACCAGGGCGAGGTCGAGCATGGGCGGCGCGACGATTATGCATGCGCCCGTCTCGGACGCCACCTGCTCGCACAGTCTGGCGAGATCGAGGGCCGCTCGCCCGCTGGCCTCCTGATAAGTCTTGAAGTTCACAACGATGGCTGGCTTCTTGATCGGCAACTGATTTACCTCACTCGAGAGGCTTCATCCTGGGTTCGAGTTTCTTGAGTATCTCGGGCCGAGTGGTGTACTCCAGGTCCTCAGGCGAGACGATCCCTGGCATGAACGGCCCGTGGCCCCTCATGTAGATCGATATCTCCATGGCCTTGTTGCGGACGTAGTCCCACTCCTTCCCGGCGAAGTAATCGATCGGTTTGTGGTCGCCCGGCTTGCTCCCAGGCTGCTCCGCGCATTGGATCTTGCCGTTGCTTATCTGTATGCCAAGCGCGCAGACCCGTGGCGGACCGTCGTAATACGATGGGTCGGACTGGTCGACCCCGCAGGGGTACCAGGCACCGTAGTGGGACCCCCTCATCCAGCCGGCCACGAGCTGAGGGAAGGCGAACGGCTGAAGTACTTCCCCGACCGCAGGAAGGCCGGACTGGCACCTTACGAGCATGACTGGGTCGTCCTTT
>Ga0315296_10005577_pt1 | contig 10051 bp, 8 predicted proteins | sample YL17G14_18_MG_FD_203921 | JGI IMG/M metagenome (GOLD analysis project Ga0315296, IMG submission 203921) | Sediment microbial communities from Yellowstone Lake, YNP, Wyoming, USA - YL17G14_18 | ecosystem: Environmental > Aquatic > Freshwater > Lake > Sediment | place: USA: Wyoming | collected... | reverse complement strand
GCACCGCCAAAGCCTGCAGGAGAAATTGCGAGAGCTGGGCATCCAGGCGGAGAGGCAGTGAGAAAAGGTTGAAGGTTGAAAGGTAAAAACCACGAAGAAGGATCAGACCATGATAAACAAGAAGAGAATCGTACCTCTGCTCGTGTTTGCGGTGATGCTGTCGTTAGTGTCTTTGGCGGCAGGTCAGACGTCCAAGGGCAAGAAAGTCTTTGTCATAACTGACCTGGAGGGCGTGTCGGGCATCGTGGATTCGGACACGCAGTGCTCTCCCTACCAGAGCCCACGCTGGGAGGAGTCGCGCAAATTGCTCACCGGCGAAGTCAACGCGGCTGTGGGCGGGCTCCTGGAGGGTGGCGCAACGGAAGTGGTGGTCTGGGATGCGCACGATGGCAGCCGCACCTTATCGGTCACGGACATTCATCCCCAGGCGCGGCTGCTGGCCGGCTCACCGGTTTCGCCGACGATGGAGCTGGATTCAAGTTACAGCGCCGTGGTTTTCATTGGGCAACACGCCATGGCCGGCGCGCAGAACGGAATCCTCAGTCATTCTTACAGTTCGCAAGGGATTCAGAACATCTGGGTCAACGGCAAACCCACGGGAGAAATCGGCGCCCGCACCATGCTCGCAGGCACGTTCGGCGTTCCCGTCATCATGCTTTCCGGTGACGCCACAGCCTGCAAGGAGATCCGCGATCTGGTGCCGGGCGTCGAATGCGCTGAGGTGAAGCAGGGCGCCAGCCGCACCGCGGGCTTCATGCTGCCGCACGCCGCGGCTTGCGCGTTAATCCGGGAAAAAGCCCGCCGGGCTGTGGAACGCCTGGGCGAGTTCAAACCCTACAAAATCACCGGGCCGGCAGAAGTGAAGGTGGAGTTCACTCCACGGGGAACGCCGGACTTCGCGCCGCGCGAGGGCGTCGAGCAGTTGAACGACCGCACCTGGGTCTTCCGGGGCAAGGACATCGTGGACGCCTGGCTGAAGTATTCGTCGTTCTAGCCCGTGTTGCCGTTGGACCCGTGTGCCCGGATGCGAAGACAGGGGGGGATTTCCGGTGGGAGGTGTCTGATGTCTCGCGACAGACTCTTTTGCGGCCGTCGCCGGTTTCTCGGCGCGATGCTGGGCGGAGCGGTGGCAGCGGCCCTGCCGAGGGCAAGCCGGGCAGAATCCCGCGACGGCCAGGGTGAATTGCCCACCCGCGTGCTGGGCAAGACGGGCGTGCGCGTGACGGCAATCGGGTTGGGGGGCGCGCGCCTACCGATGCTTTCCGATGACGCGGCGGTGCGGCTGGTGGAAGCGGCTTCTGAGGCGGGAATCAATTTCTTCGACAACGCCCACGGCTATGCCGAGGGGCGCAGCGAGAGAGTCTACGGCCGGGCGCTGCGGGGCAAGCGGCAGAAGATTTTCCTCACCAGCAAGAGCACGGAGCGCACCCGCGCGGACGCCCAGCGCGAACTGGAGGAGTCTCTGCGCAATCTTCAGACGGAGTACCTGGACCTCTGGCAAATCCACGGCGTCTCCACCAAGGAGGAAGTGGAGCAAATCTGCGGGCCGAACGGGGCGCTGGAAGCTTTCGTGCGCGCCAAGCAGGAAGGAAAGGCGCGCTTCATTGGCTTCACCGGCCATCACGACCCCGAAGTTCATGCGGCCATGCTCGAACGCTACGATTTCGATACCATCTTCATGCCCCTGCACGCTGCCGACCCGCATTACTTGAGCTTTGAAAAGCGGGTGCTGGCGCGCGCAGCAGAGAAGAATCTGGGCATCACCGCTATGAAGGTTACGGCCAACGGCTGGCTCCTGCGCGCCATCACCGTGGAGGAGTGCTTGCGCTACGTGCTCAGCTTGCCTGTGGCCTGTGCCATCATGGGTTGCACCACGCCGGGCCAACTGGAGGACGACTTGCGCGCGGCGCGCAGCTTTGTGCCACTCACCCCGGAGGAGAAGGCGGCCCTGCTGGCCAAGACCGAGCGCTGGAAGGGTCCGCAGCTTGAGTATTGGAAGAAAGACGTCACGCGGCCTGCGGCTTCACGGCTGGGGGCCTGACCTGCGCTATCCCGGATAACATCTGCGGAGGAAGGCTGACATGAAGGTGCACAGTGTGTTCTCGCGCCGAGATTTTCTGGCCACGGCCGGTGTGGCTCTTGCCGCGACCGTCGTGCGAGCAGGCGCCGGGCCCGGCAACCAGGAAGCGGAGCCGTCCGCGGTGCGCTTCGCGGTGCGCGGACCTTTTCGGGAAAGGACTATCCGCGAGCGCGCCTTGCTCCTCCAGCGGCTCGGCTACCAGGGAATCGAGCTGGGAGACGAGTTCGTGAACCGGTCGGTGGAGTCTATCCAAGCGGAACTGGCCGGCACGGGTATCGCGGTCAGCGCCATCACTGGCTCGCTACAGCTCTTGGATACCGACCCAAAGGTGCGCGCGCGAGCCATCGAACTCGACCGCCAGCGTCTGGAAATGGCACGCGCCTTGGGCGCAAGCGGCCTGATTGAAGTCCCCATCTTCGGACCCAACCGCTTCCAGGACCTTTCTCCGGTCATGACGCCGCGCGAAATCGAAGACCGTCTGTTGGTTGCTGCGCTGAAGCAGCTCGCGCCCGACGTGGCGCGCACCGGCGTCAACCTCCTCATCGAGCCGCTCACCAAGAAAGAGACCCACTACATGAACCTTCAGGAACACGGCGTGGAAATCATCAAAGCCATCGGCGCCCCGGGCTTCAAGCTGCTCAGCGACTTCTACCACATGCAAATGGAAGAGAAGGACATTGCCCTGACCCTCACCACCTGCGGCGCGTACACCGGCTACGTGCATCTGGCCGACGGCGTGAAACGCACCGAGCCGGGCTCTCTGCCGTTCGATTACCGTCCCGGCTTCCGGGTCCTGAAGAAAGCGGGCTTCTCCGGCTGGCTCACCGTCGAGTCCGGCGCCACCGATAACCCCGCGGCCGCGCTCGCTCGCGCGCTCAAATACATTCAGCAGCAGTGGCGCGAAGCCTGATTCTGCGGCTTGCGGGGAATTTGGGGAAACAGGAAATGAACAGGAAGCTCCCGGCTTCCGGGCTAGAGGCGTCAGCCGCCGCCAGCGGGGGCGCAGGTGGGCGTGGAGCGGGTGCTGGTGCTGCTGGAACTGAACGTGGAGAACTTCAGCGCCACTTGCTTTGAGCCGCAGTCAGGACAAACGAGCGGCTCGCGGCTCTTCCCGAGGACCAACTTCTCGAAAACCTTCCCGCATTTCCCGCACACGTACTCGAAGATCGGCATGGGGGCCTGAAGCTACTCCTTGGGTTTGTCGCTCGTGTCTTGTTGCGGCCCCGCCGGGGCCGGAGGTTTCACGGCTCAGGTAAAGAAACGCGAGAGCCCTGGGATGCGCGGCAGCACCAAAGCGACCAGGAGTAGAAGAACAAGAACAATCAGCAATCTATCCACAGCCATGATTATACCCCTAATCCTCAGTTGTTCAAAAACGCCAAGCATACCCCACGCATGAGCCTCCAGCCCAGGCGTGCCGGCCTTCCTTAGCATCTCGAAGCCCGCGGATGCCACGGCAAGATCATGCGGCTGCGGCCGCCAGCACGTTCGGAGCCAGACTCAGACTCGGCGGCACCCAGAGGCATGCCCTTGAACCTGCCCTGGCCAGCCCGGCGTCGGCGAGGTCCAACGCTGCCGCAAAGCGACTGGCAAATCAGCAGAAACGCGGCTGACTGCACGGGGTGCTCCTGACTTCTGCGCTTTTTCCTTTGATTGCTCTTTACAGATTCGGCCACAGGGATTCCCAGATCTTGAACTCGTGGTGATAGCCGGTTTCTTCGGCGCGGGTGAGCTTGCGGCCGGAGGCGACGTCGAGTGTTTCTTGGAAGATTTGGCGCCCCACTTCCTCGATGCTGGCCTTCTTCTCCAGAATGGTTCCCGCGTCGATATCGATATCGGCGTTCACGCGGGCAAGTTGAGAATTCGAGGCGATCTTCACCACCGGGCCGAGGGCGCACCCGATGCTCGTCCCGCGTCCCGTGGTAAACAGGGCCACCTGCGCGCCGCTCAGGAACAGCGCAGGGGTCGAGATCTGGTCATAGCCGGGCGTATAGAGCACATAAAGCCCCGTGCGTTCTCCCAGCCACTCGGCGTACTCCAGAAAATCTTCGACGATGGAAGTTCCGCCCTTGGCCTTCACACCGCTGGACTTCAGGTAGATGTTGTACAGGCCCCCCTTGACGTTGCCCGGGGAGGGATTGTCGGCGAAATTCTCGCCAAAGGCGCGGGCGTACTTCTCGTAGCGCTTCAGCGCCTGCATCAGCTTCCGGCCTACGGCGCGCGTCCGGGCGCGCTGGGCTAGGTCCACCATCGCCGCGCCTTGCAGTTCGGGGATTTCGGGTAGCAGGACGGCGGCTCCGGCTTTGACAAACATGTCCGCCGCTACGCCCACCGCGGGATTCGCCGTTACTCCCGACCAGCGGTCGGACCCGCCACACTTGGTTCCCACCACGAGCTTCGCGATGGGTACGCACTCGCGCTTGTACTGGTTGGCGAGGTGGAGCAGGTCCCGCACCATGTCCAGGCCGCGCTCGACTGTTTGCCGGCTGCCACCGTTCTCCTGGATGGTGAGGTTCAGGACGCGCTGCTTGTACTGAGGGATGACGGTCTCGAAGAACGGCGCCGAACATTCCACGCAGGTCTTGCCGCAGCCGAGGTCCACATAAACCGCGGCCGCCAGGTTCGGGTGGCGCAGCGTGTTAGCCAGCACGCGGTTCACCACGTCCACCGCGCGCCCATCCGGCATGCCACAGCCGGATTCGTGCGCCACGGGAACCACCCCGTCCACGTTCGCGAACTTCTCGCGCGTGTAAATCTCCCGCACAGCGCGGGAGGCAATCTCGCGGGCCTCCGTGGAAGAGCACATCCCGGAGGTCACTACACCCACGTAGTTCCGCGTCCCCACGCTGCCGTCGGGGCGAACGTAGCCGTCAAAGGTGAGTGAAGCGAGTTGCGCATCAATGGGGGTCGGCGTGGGATTGTCGCGGTAGCGCACGCGCAGCCGGGGCAGGCGGTGGCGAAGATTGGTGGCGTCAATCGGGTCGCCCGGCGCGACGGCGCGCGAGGCGAGTCCGATGGGATCGCCGAGCGAGATGTACGCCTGGCCACGGCGAGTCTCCTTGATGGCAAAACTCTGCCCGCGCAGCACGCGGCCGGAGATGGTGAGACGCTCGCCGGAGTGGAGTAGTTCCGCGCCTTTCTCCAAAGACTCAACCGTGACCACGGCCACGTTATCCTTGTCGGGTTTGACCATGATGGCGACATCTTCCAGGTTTCGTACTTTCATATGTCCCCTTTGGGTATGTTCAATACTGCTCGCAATGCCATACACCAATTGGCCCAGACGAGTGTACTTCAAAATGAATCACGTGCATATTGCCAGCACAACCAGAATCGCTAGCGGCACGGGCACCACGCGCAGCAGTGAACTTAGTTAGAGATCTCCAGAAAGTTTGCACCGAGACGCGGCAGGGCGGCTTGCTTCGACCTTGTCGCGACTGGCTGGCTGGCGGGTAGACCCAAGGCTGGTTTCTACAGGGAATCAAGATACAAGCGGCGGACCGGCGCGTCGATTGCTCGCGGACACGGCAAATCCCCGGATGTTTTACGCCGCCCCCGAAAGGCGGAGTACCGCCGCAGCGTTACCAGGCAAGAGTGCGCGCGGTGTCCCGGTGGTCTCGGCTACAGAGCCCATCCTGACCGGCGTTCCGGGCTGATGTGTGGCTCTGATGAAACCACGTTGACGACTTTCAGATTGGCGCGATCCCAGATCAGCCTTTCTCCCGTGCGCAGGGCCACGTTGCCCAGCAGCAGAGTTTCGGTGACCACGCCGGAAAACTCGAAATTTGCGCCGGGCCTGGGCTTACTCCCCTTGCAGGCGTCGAGCCACTCGCGATCATTCCCCGGCGAGCGCGGCAGCGTCTTGGGAGGTTGTTTGTACGCCTTCATCGCGGCTTCGGGGATCAACGTGGGATTGCCGCCACTGAAACGGCACAGGATGGTGCCCTTGTCTCCGATGAAGAGCAGTCCTTCTCCTTGTTCCCCGCTGATGGGTCGCCCCTCGGGCCATCCTTCGGGGCGCGCCGGCAGCAAGCCGCCGTCATACCAGGTCAGCCTTACGGGTGGCAGGTCGCCACGGGCGGGGAAGTTGAAATAGACGATGGAGGCCAGCGGGAGGGTCTCGTCGTAGCGCTCGCTGGAACTCGCCTCCACGCTGGTGGGTGCCTCCAACTTCAGCACCCGGAACATAGTGTCGAAGCTGTAGCAGCCCATATCGCCCAGCGCGCCGCACCCGAAGTCGTACCAGCCGCGCCAGACCACCGGAAGATAGGCATGGTTGAAGGGGCGCTCCGGCGCCGGGCCGAGCCACAGGTCCCAGTCGAGTCCCTCCGGTACCGGCTCCGTTTCCTTGGGGCGGTCGAGACCTTGGGGCCAGAAGGGGCGGCTCGACCAGTTGATGACCTCGCGCACCGGGCCGATTGCGCCATCCCAAATCCATTCGCACAGCAGGCGCGTGGATTCGGAGGCTTGATTGCCGACGGCAACCTGCGTGGCCACGCCCGTCGCGCGCGCTACCTCCGCCATGCGGCGCGCCTCATAGATGGTGTGGGTCATGGGCTTCTGGCAGAAGACGTGTTTACCCTTCTTCATGGCCGCCACCGACACGGCGGCGTGCAGGTTGTCCGTAGTGCCCACCACCACCGCATCGAAGTCCTTCTCCTTCTCGAGCAGCTCGCGAAAGTCACTGTAGGCCGTGCAGCCGTGGTACTCACCAGACCGTTTCTGGGTTCCGTAATAGCTATCAACGATTTTCTGGCAGGGTTCGCGTCCCGCCACGCCGCCGGTAACGCGCAGGGAATGGGTCAACTGAATCGGCTGCTCGGGGCTGAGCCAGTCCCAGCCTGTGCTCACCCCCAGTAACCTGCGGACCGAGTCGCGGAACTCGTGTTCCTCCCATTGCGGATAATCGCCGCTGCTCTTGTTGGGGTCGCAAACTGAGACGGCCTGCACATCGGGCTGCTTCAAGAAGTTGAGCATCACGCGCAAGCCCTGCGAACCCACACCGATGAAGGCAAGGTTGACCTTATCGCTGGGCGGGAGGTATCCCGGCCCGCCGAGCACGTGCCGCGGGACAATCGAGAGGCCGGCTGCGGCCGTGGCGGCTCGGCCAAGGAACTTGCGTCGCGATAGACGACTCTCAAGAGGCCCATCAGAATGAATCCGATTCTTCATTTCGCCACCTCCTCGGGTGAGCTCACACGCTCTGCATCAAAAGGTCGATGATATGTTGTACCCCTCCGTATGGGTCGGGGCCACCGTACTCAATCGAATAGACTCCGCGGAAACCTGCCTGCTGCGCAATCGTCACGCAGCGCGAGACGAATTGCGCGTCGTCCATTTGTTCCCGGCGGCGCGAGGCCTTGGCATGGCAGACGGTGCGAGCATAAGGAAACAGCAATTGCAGCCCGCGCTCGCGAGTTTCCTGATTCGGGAAGTTGCCGAAGTCCGGCAAAGCGCCGAAGAAGTCGCCGCCGACCTCGCGGAATATGCGCACCAGCTCTTCCGGGTGTTCCGAACCCACCCCACCGTGGTTCTCGACGATGACCGCCACCCCCTTGGACGCTCCGTAGTCCGACAGCTTGCGGTAGGAAGCAACAGTTGGCGAGAGGTCGGCGGAGTTGATTTTGCCGGGGTCGCAGCGCACCGAGCCGACTCCGAGTTCGCCGGCAATATCGATCCACTTCGAGCAGGCCGTGATGATCCGCTCGCTGAGTTTCGGATCGGGATCGGAGAGGCCGCCCCCTAACTCCAGTTCGTCGATATCCACACAGATATTCGCCAGGTGAGAGTGTGCCTTCTGCAGACGGCTTTTCAGCTCCTGCATGTAGGAAGCACTGGTCGCGGCAAAATGTGGAGCAACAAACTCGACCTCATGAAGCTCGTAACGGTCCGCGACCATCTCGGGAAAGTCGAGCAAGTCAAGAGGCTTTTCGGGCGCCGGCACATTGTCGTCCCGCGTGGAAGGAAAGAGATTGTGAAAACTCCAGGTGGAAACGCCAAGGCGAGCGCGCTTGGGACTGCCTTGCCCTGTAAGCAAGCTGCGCGCCATAAGGGTTCCTCCCATCCATCCCGTCACCGCGCTAGCGGAACGTGCCAGGAAATGCCGCCGATTCATAGGTTGCTCCTTGAGAATTCCCAGGGTAAAACGAACCTGCCGATGAAAGTTCCTGCCGGCGAGCGCCGCGGAGCTAACCGCTAAATCCGGATGAAGATCCGCCGGCGATAGAGGTGATAGACGCCCAGCCAGAGGACGCCGAACGTTCCGAAGGCCACCAGGAAGTTGCCGAACATCCCCAGGTGTTTCGCCAGCCCACCGAACAGCGTATTGCTGATCTGCGAGAAGGGGATGATGTCCGGGGCCATGTAGGCGACGATGGCGTTCATGCCCATCACGGTGAAGGGGAACGCCCAGCGCCGGTAGCCCAGCACGTCAATCAGCCAGTAGAACAACGCCAGGAGCAGCAGACACCAGCCGCCTGACCACAGCACCATCGAGCTGGTCCAGATGTGCTTGATGATCGGGAAGGCAAAGCCCCACAGCCAGCCGGCGAGCAGGCAGCCGAAACCCGCGGCCGTAAGCAGTAGCGCCTTCCGCCGTCCCGGCAGTTGCGACCGCAGCAGGTGCCCAGAGAGAACGCCTATCAGCACCGTGGCGGCGAAACCCAGGCTACCAAAAATCCACGTATAATGGGTGCCGTCCCGGAAGCGGCCAAGCAGCGCCTCATCAATCCACATCGCCAGGTTGCCGTCGGGCGTGAAGACGCCGGCGCCGTGGCCGGGCACCGGCACAAATGCCATGAGGGCCCAAAAGACCACGAGCAGCGCGCCCGTCAGCGCCGCCTGCCAGCGTACCGGCAACTCCACCAAAGCGATGGCGGAGATCAGGTATCCGGCGGCGATAGCCTGAAGCGTGTTGCTGTAGAGCTGGAGGTTCGAGAGGTCGAAAGCCAGCAGGTGTCCCTGCGCGATCATGCCCAGCACCCAGAGCACCACCACGCGATAGATCACTTTGCGATAAATGGTGCCGCGACTTTCGCCCCGAGCCAGCCGCTTCCCGAACGAGAAGGGCATGGCCGCGCCTACGATGAACAGAAACAAAGGCATGATCAGGTCCCAGCCGACGAAGCCTTCCCATTCGACGTGGTCGAAGTGGCGGCCGAGCCACGGCGGGAGCGGGTTCGCGAACAGCTTGAAGAACTCCATCACCAACGGGCCGCCGCCCGCGATCCACAACATGTCGAAACCACGCAAGGCGTCCACCGACATGACGCGCTCGGAGGACATGGCCGCCGGGGCTTTGCTGTTTGCGGATTTGCTCTGGTCCATCATCACGCTCCCTCAGAGGTCAGGATTGAAGTGCCTTCAACTGAGAACTGCCCGGCGTTTCCGCTCCCGGGCCGCCGCCAGTGTACATGGCCTCGCCTCATTTGGGAATGGTTTGGTTTGGCTTTCCGGCGGCTCGGTGCTAGGTAACCCGGACCCGACCAGCAGGTCTGCGGGGCGGCGATCTAATGTCGCAGGCCTGCGACCAGGTCTAGAATTCTTGACAGATGGCGTCGACGAAGTTAGCTTAGGCGTTTGCGCCGACACAGGCAGACCCCCCAGTTACGTTCGAGACCAGCGGATAGCGCGGACTTGTTTTCTAAGTCCGCGGCCTTTCCGGTGAGCGACGCGAACTGCCGCAGAGTAACAGAACGACTCTGCGCTACTCAAAACCGGTTGAACAGGCTGATTCTTTTATGAGCATCCCCACGAGAGGTTTTGTCGACGCAGAGCAGAGCGCGAAAGATGAACCCAGGCTGTTCGCACCGGGCAATGTTCTGCCGTTTGTGCTGGTGACGGCGTTGTTCCTGTTCTGGGGCATTCCCAGCAACATGAACGATATCCTCATCAAGCAGTTCATGAAGTCGTTTGAGATTACCCGCTTCAAGGCGGGGCTGATTCAGTCCTCGTACTACATGGGGTACTTCC
>Ga0315296_10005576_pt1 | contig 10053 bp, 11 predicted proteins | sample YL17G14_18_MG_FD_203921 | JGI IMG/M metagenome (GOLD analysis project Ga0315296, IMG submission 203921) | Sediment microbial communities from Yellowstone Lake, YNP, Wyoming, USA - YL17G14_18 | ecosystem: Environmental > Aquatic > Freshwater > Lake > Sediment | place: USA: Wyoming | collected... | reverse complement strand
CATTGGCGGAGGAGATATAAAACTTTTAGCGGCTGTTGGTAGCTTGAAAGGATATAGTTTTGTTCTTTGGGGCGGAGCATATGGCGTAATACTTTGTGGCATAATGGCTGTTATAACAATGGTACGCCAAAAAGTTCTTATACAAAGCATAAAACATATATTCTACACATTATTCTCACTTTTAATCCCAAAACTAAAGCTTGTTCCTTTAGAAAAAAAAGATAGTTTTCCTTTACCATTCGGTTTTTTTATTGCATCAGGGATGATTCTTTATTGGTTAGAATTGACCTTTAAAATCAAATGGCTCTAAAAAATAAAATAAGTTTATCAATTAAATTTACGTTCCTCATAATTATTTTCCTATTTATCATTTTAACCGTATTTACAAACTTCTTTCTATCTCAACAAAAAAAGATGCTAACCGACCAATTAATTAAACGAGAAACTACACTTATTAAAACATATGCTTCCCAATGCGAAAGTGCTCTAAAAGAAAAAGATGATTTATTGCTTTTTTCATATTTAAAATCAGTCATGGAAGATGAAAACGCATTTTGTGCTTTCATTCTAAATAAGGATGGAAAGGTAATAGTTCACAATAAAACAGACCAGTGGGGACAAATCTATAAAGGCAAGATTTCAGAAAGAGCACTAAAAGCGAAAGAGCTTTTAATTCAATCCTTCAGACGTAACGGAGAGAAAGCATATAATATCTCATTACCATTATTATCAAACTCTCATATTTTATGTATCGGTTTTAATATTTCAAATATTAACCAAATAATAGACCAAGAAAGAAAAAGTCTATATATGGCATCGGGTATTGTTTTATTCTTAATGTCAAATCTCAGCTTTATTCTTATTAAAAGGCTTGTTGTAAAACCTTTGAAACAAACTAAATCAATAATAGAAATAGCTTCCAAAGGAAAGTTAGATGAAGAGATTAAAGTTACTCATCACGACGAAATAGGTGAGGTGCAGGTTGCGTTCAAAAATCTGGTTAATCAATTTAAAGACATAAATAAATATCATGAAATCGAGATTAATACTGCCAAAAAAAGTCTTAATCTTTTCTTACAAAACATTGGTAAACTCATAAAACAGGGAACAATACTTGTAGATTCTAACAATAATATTATATTTCTGAACGATTTAGCGAAAGAGATATTTCGTCTTCCTAAAGAAGAATTTACTGGTAGGCATATTTTAGAAGTAATTAAAGAGAAGGAATTGCTTGACTTACTGAAAGATTCTAGAACTCAACCAAATCAAATCTTTGGAACCGATACAAAGGAATATAAAGCACTCGTAACAACTATTCAAGATGAAGAAAGATTGATTGGAACTGTGGTTTTCTTGGAAGGTTAAAACCCACCTTTTAAAAACATCAAAGCGATAGGTCCAAAAAGAACAATAAAAATCGTAGGAAATATAAAGAAGAGTAAAGGAAACAGAAGTTTGATTGGTGCCTCGGCAGCTAATTTCTCAGCAAGGAGAAAACGCTGAGTTCTCATCTGGTCAGACTGTGTACGCAATATAGAAGCAAGACTTCCGCCAAGTTGTATAGCTTGTATAAGAGAGTTTACTACTTGAGTAAGCGCAGCATGATCTATCCTTTGAGCCATATCCCTTAAAGAATCTACCCTTGACTTTCCCATTCTTATCTCCTGCTGCATATTAAAAAATTCATCCTCCAAAGGTCCTTTTTCCCCTCTTTCTACAAGTTTGTTTACCGCAGAGCCAAAATCTAAACCCGCCTCTACACAAAGAGTAAGTAAATCCAAGGCATCTGGTAAACTTCTAAAAACAATCTTATGTCTAATATTAATCTTTTCTTTTAACCAGTAATTTGGAAAATAAAAGCCTACAAGCAGTGCTAACAGAAGATAAATCAAATTAGTTGTTTCAAAAAGAATCATTACCAAGAAAAGTAAACCAATACCAGCTAAAATCTGAATAGCAATAAAATCCGATGGGGAAAAATTTCCCGGATTTCCAGCCAGTCCAAGTTTTGTCTTAATGTTCCTTTCCATCTCTATAAAAAATGGAAATTTTAATTTTTCTACTGACCTACCTACTATTTTTATAAGCGCCGTCATCAATCGAGTCAATGGACCCCTTGGTTTAGCTTGTGGGATTTCTCCTTCCTCTACTGCCTGAGGAATTCTTTTACCGCTTGGCCATATCTGATTAACAAGCAGGACCGTAAAAATAAAAGTTAATAACATAATCCCTAAAAGTAACAACTCTGCCTCCCGTCATTAGGAACGAAGTCAAGCTATCTCGTCAAATATCAATTGTAATAATCTTCTTAATCAAAAAGCCACCTATGATTAACATAAGAACAACTAAACCAATCAAAACATAACCTATAGGGGTGGTGAACATTGGTCTCATCATTTCCGGGTCCATAAAATATAAGACAAAGGCAAGAAGAATAGGCAATGAACCAACTATTATCCCCGACATTCTCCCTTGAGCAGTAAGAGCTTTTATCTTTCCTTGAAGTTTATTCCTTTCCCTCATTGTAGATGCTATGTTGTTCAAAATTTCTGCCAACCTGCCACCAGCCTCCCGTGCTATATTTATTGCTGTTACTGATATGTGAAGTTCTTTACTGTCCACCCTTTTGGTTAAATTATCAAGCGCCTCTGCAACAGGGACTCCTAATCTGACTTCATGAGTAACCTGCGCAAATTCTTCAGAGATAGGTGGCGATGATTCCCGAATTAAAACCTCTAATGCCTGCTGGAAACTGGAACCGGCTCTTAAACTATTTGCAATACTACTTAAGCCCTCAATAAGCTGTTTGTTAAATTTATCTATCTTTTTATTATATAGAATCTTTGCTATAACTTTAGGAAGAAATAATCCTAAAATACCAAAGATTAAACCTATGAAAAATTTACCCGTAAATAGAAATACGAAGCCGGTTATCACAACTGCGCTTAAGAGTTTAATTGACCTGGCTAATTCCGTTCTGGAAGAAAAAAGAAGAGTCCGTATAAATAGTTCTTTTCTGCTCGGCGTCCTTTCCTCTTTTATTTTCCGAACCAATCTTTCTTTATACCCGCTTATCTCTTCTATCAAAAGGCCGGAAAGGACAAATACAATTGCAAATATTCCAACTAATAATAACAATTTGTAAATAAGCATTATTTATCTCATTTCTTCTCAAATATTCCCATATCAAAAGCTATACCATGAGACTTTGCTTCCCTTATGAATGTGGGGATTACACCTGTGGGTCTAAACTCACCCATGACTTTTCCTTTTTCATCTATCTCTTTTTGCTCATACTTGAAAATATCAGCGGTGGTGATAACATCTCCCTCTAAACCTGTAACTTCAGTAATATGAGTAATTTTTCTCGAGCCATCAGAAAAGTGGGCTTGTTGAACAATTATACCAATAGCACTTGCAATCTGTTCCCTTATAGCTCTTACAGGTAGCTCCATTCCGGACATCAAAACAAGAGTCTCAAGTCGAGATAAAGCATCACGAGGACCGTTGGCATGAATAGTTGTTAGAGACCCATCATGACCTGTATTCATAGCCTGTAACATATCAATCGCTTCTCCTCCTCTACATTCACCAACAACAATCCTATCCGGACGCATCCTTAAACAATTAATTATCAATCTTCGAATGGGTATAGCACCCTCTCCTTCTATATTTGGCGGTCTTGATTCTAATGAAACTACATGTTCCTGAGGCAAACTCAATTCTGCTGAATCTTCAACGGTAATAATCCTCTCATCCTCAGGTATAAAAGAAGAAGCAATGTTTAAAAGAGTGGTTTTGCCCGAACTTGTTCCTCCAGAAATAACAATATTTTTTCTCAATTGAACGCATATCCTCAAGAATTCTCCCATCTCACGAGTTAATGTCCCAAGGTCAACGAGTTCGTCTATAGAAAGTTTTCTTTTTATAAACTTACGAATAGTCAATACAGGTCCTACAAGTGATAAAGGCGGAATAATCGCATTGACCCTTGAGCCATCTTTAAGTCTCGCATCAACTAAAGGTGAGGACTCATCGATTCTTCTTCCCAAGGGAGTAACAATTCTTTCAATAGTGCTCAAAAGGTGCTGCTCATTTGTAAATTTCTCATCAGTTAAGATTATCTTACCTTCTCTTTCAATATATATTCTATCCTTACCATTAACCATAATCTCAGATATTGAAGGGTCCCTTATAAATTTCTCTAAGGGCCCCAAACCTAAACACTCATCTAATATCTCCGTTACTAACATCGTGCGCTCTTCGCGCGAAGTTACGCTCTTTCCTTCTTCAGCAAGAATTTTCTCAATGGCTTTCTTTGTTGTCTCCCTTATCTCTTTTTGCTTTTGTACATCTTTATCTGATGTCAAATCGAGGCTCTTTAAATCTAACTCTTCAATCAATCGTTTATGAATGTGAACTTTTAAATCTATAACCTCCTTACTCCATCCAACTTCTTTCCCGGACACCTTACTAATTAATTCCTTTTCCTCTTCAATAATTTCTGCTGTTGAGATTGCTTCGCCCCAATTCTCCCCCCCACCTTTTTTCCTCCCCCTCAAGGGGGGAGGAGGAGAGGAGGGGGTATCGGGGCTCGCAATGACAGGAAACAATCCCTCTTCTGTAACTAAAAGGCTGGCTAAATTCCGTATCCCTTTAGAAAAATGAGAACGTGGTGAAATCAAAATAGCGGGTGAAGCTTTGTTAATCGATTCAATAACCGTTTCCGGGTCATATGATATTTCCCCTAAAATCTCTTGGCCTAGATAAGATTCTATCTCTTTCCCTGGCAGACCCCCTTTCATATCACTCATATTTAGAATGGTTTTAATCCTCTGAGGAGGGAAATGCAAAGACTGTAATGTATCAAGAAAATTTTGGGCTCTTTTAAGGGACAGAAGCTCTGGTGTAATGATTAACAGTACTAAATCAGAATTGTCAAAACAAGATGTAACTCTGTCTGTAATCGTATTTTCCGTGTTAATAACAGTATAAGGATATACACCTCTGAGAGAGTGGAGGAGTTTATCTATATGGCGGGAGGTAACTTGAGATGATTTCTTGGAATCCGGAATGCTTGAGAGAAGCTCTACCCCTGAGGAATGGGAAACAAGACAGCCTTTAATCAAACCTTCACTCAATCTATCAATAAAAGGCAAAAGATCTAATAGAGATTTCCTTTTTGAAAGGTTAAATAATAAAGCGACTTCATCTCCCGAATGAAAACTTAGGTCGATTAAAGCTACTGGCTTATGGATTTCTCCGTGTAAAGCTATAGCTAAATTAGTTGCTATTAATGTCTGGCCTACCCCACCTTTGGCTCCAAAAACAGAAATTACTCTTGACGTTTTTCCCATTTTTTCTTATGCATTATACTTGGGTAGCACTTACTTCTCTTCTTCCTTTTTTACAAAAGTTGGAGTAATAAAAATCGTTATGTCAGTTCTCTTCTTAGAAAAAGTCGTTGACTTAAACAGATATCCCAAAATAGGAATATCGCCTAATAAAGGGACTTTCTTAGCACTCTTTTCCTTTTCAGTCTTTACCAGTCCAGCGATTACTATTGTATCCCCTGTCTCAACTTGAACCTTTGTACTCGCTCTTCTTGTCGATATTCCAGGAACCTTCACTCCCGCAATAGTAACAGCATTCTCCCAATCCAGGTCGCTCACCTTCGCTGTAATATAAGCATCGATGATACGTCTTTTTTCTTCTCCTACAGGCAGGATTTCCAGGGTAACTCCATATTCTTTCCAATCAATACCTATAGTCCCTCCTTCTTGAGGAACAGGGATAGGCACCTCACCTCCAACAAGAAAGCTCGCACTTTCCCCGCTCAGCGCAACTAAGATAGGTTTTGCAAGTATTTGCGCTTTGCCTTCTTGAATCATCATATTCAGGGTTGCTGTAAGTTTATCCAACCTTTTAAAAGTGCCAACTTTAAATAATCCAGGAATAGACTCTTCTTCAAAAGAGATTTTGTCTACCCATTCTATCCCCAAAGTTCCTAATGAGGATATACTTGTTTCTAAAACCTGAACACTCATCTGAATCATAGGTCTATAAACAACATATTTATTTACCTGAAGAAGAAGGCTCTCTTCCTTACCCGTCACGTCAAATAGGAGCAAGGAAGTCATACCTTCGTTTTTCCCCAATATTAAAACTTTTCTCTTGGTGAGTGCTTTAACATCAGCAATACTTGGGTCTCCAACCGCTACCTTGGAAATATCGTATTCCCTTGTGAGTGCTCTTGACTCTCCCACTACCACTTTAATAACATCCTCCTGCGCTCCAACATGAATAAAAGACATTAAGAGAAAAAGTATTATGAATATTGCCATTCTCGTTCTATATCTCACTCTGTTTCTCCTTCTCTCAGAAATCTCATCATCTCACCCGCCCTTCCTTTTTCCTCTTCAACCCCCCTAATAATTGAGGGTAGGACTTCTTCTTTTTCTCTTAACTTTATTTTTCCTTTGCCTTTCTGCTCAATAATCGAATCAAGTCCCACTGGAGAAGCAGAAACCGTCTCTTTTTCACCAGAAGCATGCAATAAAAGTTTTAACGTGCTTTTCTCCTGAGCAAAAGTTACGATTTGTGCCTCCCGAAAAGTCAAAGCCAGAGTTACCGTATTTTCAGAACCTGTTGGAGATATCAATTCTTCCCATCCTTTTTTCTCTGCCTCTTTTGCTTTCTTTGTAGTGCCCCCTATTACTTCCTGCCCAACAGCTAAAACCAATACATTCTGCAAAATAGAAACCGTCTCACTTTTTTCTTCTTTCCCTTCCGTATAATCAAAAGTGCCAATTACATCAACATAATCCCCTGGCTTAATCAAACCAGAGACCCCACTCACATCATCAACTCTTATTGAAATAGCCCTTTTCCCTTTTGGAACAATTATTGATAATCCTGTCTCCTCGCCAAACATAGCCAATTTTGTAGCAACAATCTGCTCACCACCCATAATCGGAATAATGGAAGAATAAATACTCCTACCTTTCTCGTCCAATAAATCTTTTACAGACGTCAAAGCGCCCGGCTGGCAAAACTTATTTGGCACGTCTACTACTTGCACCAGATCCTCATTTATTACAGAATATGGAGCAATATACTCCTTTGCTACAAGCACCTTCACTCTTTTGCCTGCTTCAATATATTTATCCTCCAATGAAGAAAGATAAAAACCAACCAAAACCATTACTATGAATCCTAACAAAATAGAAACCAGAAGAGATTTCCTTATTTTCAACACATATCACCTCTTTATTTCTTGAAAAATGGTAGCCGACGGTTTTAGCCGGCGAATATCCGTAGTAAATCTTAGAAGGAGTCTCAAACGATAGTTTGACTTAAAACGAAAGCACCTGTGCTGCTATTAATATGGTTTCATTCCCCTGCTTCTTCTAATTTTCCTGATGCCTTCTGGAAAAGCGCTTTAATTTTTCCACCAAAAATCCTAAGAACAGCAAAAACAGCAATCGCAACCAAAGCGATGATAAGAATGTACTCAGTCATAGTCTGACCATCTTCATCAAGCAGTAATCTCTTCAACATCCCAACTCACCTCCTTCCTTTTATTCTTATCTCTTCAATATCAAGAGTGCAAACCTGTCCCCGGAACTCCATAATACCACGAATCATTCATTACAACGCACTTCTCTTTTAAATAAATATTCTCGGGAAGAAAGGAACGAAAAGCGCGTGGTACGCCCACTTCATACTTAACTATAACTTCTGATGGAGAAAATGATTTTCTTATATGAACTTCTGTGCTAATTCTATCCCTTCTCAAAGAAGGTTTCCCGTCTGCTAAGAAATCCTTCACTTCGGCTTCCACCCTTGGTCTATCATAGTTACCATGAACAATTAACCAGGCGCCATATCGAGCGCCCATTAGCAATCGGCATTTGGCAATAAATATCATTGAAAATAACATAATTCCACCCACTAATATCACCAGAGTAGGAACGATAAGAACAGACTCAACAAGCGCCTGTCCTTTTTCGTTTTTCTTAAAGCGAATAAACATAACCTTTTACTCTCATAAATTGTCAGTGCTGACCCTGCTTCTCCCTGTCATTGCAGCCCGAAGGCCGTGGCAATCTCATTCTAGTCAATGCTCAAAAGGAGAGCCCACAGGAATCAAATGCGCATCATATCCACCAAACATAGCAGAAAGATATTCTGTCAAAGCTGATATGCCCGACCTCCTTCCATGAGAAGGAAACATCGGTCCCTTGGTATTATATGCACGTGCTGAAGCTATAGCATATATCGTGGGCATTTTCTCAATCCCCAATAACCCCTTACCCAAAGGGAAAAAACCTCGTTCGGCTTTCTTAACCGCTATTACAGTTACTTTCAACGCATTGTGAATCTCATCTTCATTCTCTTTTAGCTCAAGCCACCTCTTGGCACCACGCTGCCACCTGGTAGGTATGGGAATGGGTATTCCCCATATCACCACTGTGTCACAATAAACGATTAATCCCCTATTCCTGTCCAAGGCACCGTCCAGAGAAAATATATTCGGAGAGGCAATTACATAATCAGCTCCATTCTCCTTGGCCACATTATATGCTATTATATAAGCTCCAACACCACCAAGAGTATAATTATAAAATTCCTGAAGAGTAATTAGAGATTTGACATACTGGTTGGGTAGGACGGTGCCTACATACGGCCACCAGACGACCACTTCTGGAAAAGGTAACTTCCTCAAAAAAAATGCAATTATCTTTCTGATTGTCTTGGGTGCATGTCTTAATACCAATTCAATCAATGATTCTAAAGGAATCCCTCCTAATGACTGCACAGGAACTCCCAGGAGTGCATTTATTCTACCAATTGAGTTAAGCGCCCTCGCTTTCATACAAGCAGCACTCTGGGCAGCGGCATCGGCAGCGTTCTGCAACATAATCCTATCTCTTACTAACTTCCCCACATTAACAACAGTCATCCAGAACATCACCAACGCCAGGAGAGTCAGCGCAACAAAAGGCAATATCTGCCCTCTTTCATCTTTTAAACGATTTATCATAAAACTCCCTATCAGGCGATTTCACCATTTTGCAAGTTACATTCCCTGTAAAAGTAGGTGACCAAAGAAATTTATGTAAAAACTGCACATATTTTACTTTACTCTCAACAACCCCTTCTTCAGAAGCGGCTTTCATCCTGAGAGGCATAACACCTGCTCTACAAACTGGTAACATAACCCAAAAACCCGCCTTTGCACTACTTTTCTCTACAACCTCTGCCCTGGCAACCGAATAAGCAGCATCATTAGCAACAATCATAACCGTACCAAGCAAAGCCAACTGCATAATGCCAAATATCAAAACTAATATAGCTAAAATAACTATTGCCGTTTCTACCAGCGCCTGTCCCTTTTCATTTTTCTTAAAACGAATAAACATAAGCTTTTATCCTTTTATAAGTGCCTCCTCATTTTTCCCTCTCCCTCGGGCGAGTAGCTCCCCTTCCCTTTTCCTCTCCCCCTGTGGGAGAGGGTCAGAGTGAGGGGACCAATTGCGTTTTTCGTCCTACGGTCCCATTCCAACCCAACCTGTACGAAATCGCGCTATCCTCTCAAAGTATGCCTTCAGCGCGCGGGCAAAAAGGCTATTAACGCCAATAGCAGCAATAATAAGCACAAAAGCAATCAAAGCATACTCCACCGCCGCTGTCCCATCCTCATCAATAATCAATTCCCTTATTGTTTTCACCATTTTAAACAGATTAGCAGTGTAAAATGAAAGTTTTACTCTATTTGTAGTTCAAAATTATACTCAAAACTTTCCTTTCCGTCAAGGGTATTCTTGAAATCAATACTTCTGCTTTATCCAAATTGGAGTAGCGAAGCAAAGCTTCGCAATCGTTACGCGGAGGCTATCGCTCCGCTTCAAAGAACTTTTTCTCTCTCTTTAACCTTTACTACTACTATTTGGGAACGGCTCAGGACTTCTTTGCCCCCTTCTCCCTCTATTTAGTAAAGACCTTCTTTAATTTCACTTGAGTTTTCCCTTTTACGTATATTTCGCA
>Ga0315296_10005575_pt1 | contig 10053 bp, 6 predicted proteins | sample YL17G14_18_MG_FD_203921 | JGI IMG/M metagenome (GOLD analysis project Ga0315296, IMG submission 203921) | Sediment microbial communities from Yellowstone Lake, YNP, Wyoming, USA - YL17G14_18 | ecosystem: Environmental > Aquatic > Freshwater > Lake > Sediment | place: USA: Wyoming | collected... | reverse complement strand
GGGGTAGATACCTAATTCTAAATTATGAGTTATGAATTCTGAATTACTAATGTCTAATCCCTGCGTTTTACTACGGGATAAGTGCCAGTAAGTCACTGCGTTCCTAACTGGCTCTAATGACGGGTTTCGTTGCATAATGGTAATTTACCAAGAATAAATATTCCTGTCAAGGAAATAATGATATTTTTTAGGGGTATTCGGCGAAGGAGAATGAACCCGTATCCACTAATAGGACGCAGATTTTCACAGATAATCGCAGATAATTAAAAGGGTTACGGTGAATTTAAGTTTTCACCCATTGGATATTATTGAAAATCCTGTTAATCTGCGTATTTGCGAAGCAAATCAGTGTCCCATTATATTTGAAATGACGGATTCCCTCTTAATATAATTTCCTCAACTCTTTGAGGTAGTTTCGGAAGTTAGTGGCTACTCCTGAGATGGTGTCGGCTGAGAATTTGTTCAGGAAAGCAGTGGCTATTTCAAAGGCAACGACTGCCTCGCCTATGACAGATGCAGATGGAACCGCACATATATCAGATGATTCTACCTGTGCTTTTGCCGGACGTTTGGTCTTGAGGTCTATGGTCAATAGCGGTTTTTTCAGTGTCGGGATGGGCTTAACCACGGCTCTAAGAAGAATATTCTCGCCATTGGTTAATCCGCCTTCCATACCGCCGGCATAATTGGTCGTTCTTTTCCAGCCACCATATTTATTCAAGATAGGACGATTATGGTGTGTCTCAAACAAGTCCATTACTTGTGAACCGGGTTTATCAGCATAGCCGAAACCCAGTCCGATTTCTACGCCTTTAACTGCGGGTATAGCCATAATTGCCTGAGCCAGCCGGGCATCAAGCCGGTCTTCCCAATGTGTATGGTCGCCTAATCCGACCGGGATATTAGACCCGAGCACCTCAAAAACCCCGCCTAAGGTATCGCCGGATTTGGTTGCTTTATTCAAAAGCGACTGCCAAACGGGTATAACCTTTTTGTCAACGGTGTAAAAATGATTATCGCGCTGGATTCCTGCTTTCGCAGGAATGACAGGGCGGACAAAAATAGGTCCTATTTGTGTAACATAGCCGATGACATTAATATTGAAATAATTTAATATGGATTTGGCAACAGAGCCGGCGATAACGCGTCCGAGGGTTTCTCTGGCGCTGGAACGTTCTGCACCGGGCCTGCCATCCAGAGACAGGAATTTCATTGCCGATGCCATATCAATATGACCGGGCCTGACCTTTGTGAGCGGCGATAACCTGTCAATCGTATCAACACAATTCCTAACCAGAAGGGTCAGAGGCGTGCCGATGGTTTGCCCTTTTCGGATGCCGCTCAGGATTTCTATTTTATCCGGTTCCTGTTGCATACGGGGACCGCGTCCGGCGGCGATTCTGCGGCGCTTCAATTCAGAGTATATCGCATTGATGTCTATATTAATACCGACCGGCAAGCCCTTTATTACTGCAATAATACCCTTACCGTGTGATTCACCGGTCGTAAAATAAGATAACATGGTGTTTGAATTTATTTAGGATTAGGTGGTTGGTTATCTGAAGAATTAGGCGCGGATAATGATTTCTCAGCTTCTGCTTTCATCTTTTCCAGTTGTTCTTTTATTTCCGGAGTAACAGTAGTCCTAATTAGAAGTTTGGATGTTTCTTCTACAATTTTAGAATATTCTTTCTGGGAAGAATAAAAAGAAAGTAGTTCTTTTTTTAATGACCACCATTGTGAACTATCCTCTTTCTGGTCCTCTAAAAGTGCCTTGCATGATTTAATGGCTAAATCATACTTCTGGAGGTTTTTATAACATTCAATAAGCGATAAAGTAAATTCCGGATTGCCAGAAAAGTTTTTCTCCGCATCTGATAAATATGGAAAGGCATGGTCCCAGTCACCCATTTCAGTAAGAATCAATCCTAACACGCCTTTATTGGCAGATATTCGGGGTTTTAACTCATCAGTCTGAAAGAGAGTATTATCAATGATTTTGTTCAACATCAAATTAGCATAAGAAAGACGTTTTGATTCTTTGAGTTTATTTGCGATTTCTTCCATTAAATCAAAATCATCAGAAGTAATAGATAAGATGGCGTTCCATACGGAAGCAGTAAGTTTCTCATCGGATTCATTTAATACTGTAAGTAAGGATGATAAAGCAGTCTTATCTTTAATTGCCCCCAGAGCATCGGCAGATAGTTGTCTTGTTCGTGACTCTTCTTTATCATTAAGTAAGATTTTTATAATTTCCGGGCATACTATTTTATTACCCAATTTGCCTAAGGCTTCTATAGTAATCTGCTTTATATCCAAAAATTCGTCATTAAGAAGTTTAGCTAATTGAGGAACGACATCCCCTACGCCAATTTGACCGAGACTATTAGCGGTAGTCCAACGGACACGAGACCTTAAATCGTTTATAAACGGTAGAATCTCTGTGGCACTGGTCGGGTCTTTTATATCACCCAAGGCATCAATAATAGATTTGATAATTTTCTCTTCATTTTGATATTTAGGTGATTTAAGACATTCATGCAATTTAGAAACAGCCAAACGAGCTTCCTGCTTAAATGTTCCGATTGTTTCTATTACAATTAAAATGGTTTCTAATGGGCTATTATCTATAAGACCAAGTAAATGCGGAATTATTTTAGGATTTTTGATTTTACCTAAAGCAATAATGATTTTATTCTTCAGATTATCTGTTTCTTTTGGGTCATTTAATATAATTAAAAGCGGCTCTATTGCTCTTTCATCACCTAAATCACCCAAAATAACCACCACCATAAAACGGAAGTCATCAATTGAAATATCTGCCGGGGCAGACTTAGAAACTTTTAATGCTTCTGTTAATTTTGTTACCATTTGTTTGGATTTCTCTTGCTCCAAAGTTTTCACCTGTTCAAGAGCATATTTTTTCACTATTATAAATTCATCATCCAAAGCATTGGTCAGCAGATTAATCTCGCCTGCAGCATCAGTAAGTCTCCGCACTTGTTCCAGTCTCATTTTCAAAATATCCACTTTCAATAAAGCAATATTTTCAGCGTATTGTTTAATAAGCTTATCTTTTTCTTCTATCTGTTTATTATATTCAATAATAGACTTTTCCAACCATCTTTCTCTCGGTTGATTACGATTTAGCGACCACCATTTTGTCCATTCTTCTTTGGTATTAAACCTCTGGCGGGTTATTACGTTCAAGGTATTAATAATCTCAGAATTAAATTCGCTTTTGCGGCCAGTCAATAATCCTATTAAAAATGGAATACTACGTTTACTGGGGACAAAAGACAAGCCTCTGACTAAATTTTGCCGAATTGTTTCTGACTTTTCAGGTTGATTCAAATGTTTTATAATCATTTTAGCGACCGACTCGATTTCGGAATTACTGAAAATAGAAAAAATATAAGGTTGGAATGCGGGTTTGCCTGTCTCTAAAATATAAATTATTTCTTCAATAAACCGCTCATTTTTATGGCTGGCTAAAGCCTTTAGAACCGATTTAACTGTTTCTTCATTATCGCTTTTTAATGCTTCGGATATTATTTTATTCGCTTTTCTTGAGTTTAAAACAATTAATTTCTCGGCGGCCAGGTCTCGCCCGGTGGCATCAGATTCGTAAAGCCTTTGCTTGAGATGTTCCGGCTCATTATAGACCTTAGTTGCCTTTATTTGCTCTTCAGCAAGTAAAAATCCTTCCCGGTCCGGCGATGGTATTATCTCTTTAGAACCCTGACCGCGACAGGAACTTAATATACTAACTGAAATAATTATAATACCGCATACCAATATTCTCATAATTATAAATTATAACTTATATTGTTTACATCGTCAATACAAAAATATATGAAAATCTTTGCCTATTTGCATAAAAAATATATAAAATTAAGTTATTATGGATACTCATTCAAAATCACGAGGGCTAAAATATAAGCTGTGGATTGCTTATATTCTTTTGTCTGTTATCCCTGCCTTATTTTTTGTTTATCTGTTAAGTAATGGATTTATTATAAATCTTCAGAAAAATAATATTCCTACAAATCAACTAATCACATTAGGACTTGGACTAGGCGCTATTATTTTAATGTCTATATCAGCCCTATTTTTATTATATCGTCCTATTTCATCATTGGAAAAAGTCAGTAAAAAAACAATGAGTTTTGTTATAGAATACCTTCCCAAAGATGCCATATCCAGTACTACTGATGAAGTGGAAAATTTAAATCTTTCTTTTATGGAAATATTCAAAGAAGTTAAGTTGAAAGTAAATGAGGCCAATAAATATGCTCAAGAGTTAAGCGAACTTAACAAAAAGTTATTGCAGATGACGGTTAAAGACGATCTTACCTCTCTATATAATCAGATTTATATAAAAGAAAGATTGGATAATGAACTCAAACGAGCCCATCAATTTAATCAGCCTCTTGCCATCCTGATGATAGATATCGATAATTTCAGAAGATACAATAATTCCTATGGTCATTTAGCTGGTGATAATTGTCTTAAAGAGGTAACCCGTTTAATCAAAGATAGTATCAGAGACATTGATATACCCGCACGCTATGGAGGCGAAGAGTTTTTGGTTATCCTACCGGGCGCTAAAAGTAATGAGGCAACCCAGATTGCCGAGAAGGTTCGTCAAACTATTGCAAAGTATCCCTTACAAAAAATACCGTCTTCATCCCAAGACCGCATAAAAGAACAGTCCACTACTGATGCAATTTCTTCACTTACTATAAGTATTGGTATTTCTTGTTATTTCCAGGGTTCAGGCATTAACACCGCCGATGATCTGATTCGGGCATCAGATAATGCCCTTAATCAAGCTAAGAAAAAAGGTAAAAACCAGGTGTGTTTAAATATATAACATACCCCTTCCTCTCTTAAAAGAGGACTGAGGCCTGCCTGCCACAGGCAGGGGGTGCGTTATTAGGAGTTTATTATGAAAAAATTAACTATACGTGAGATGCCTATTACGGGCAAGCGAATCCTTACCAGAGTGGATTATAATGTCCCGACAGACGATAAGGGCAGCATTACTGATGATACCCGTATTCGTGCAACCTTACCGACTCTCAATCACATCTTAAGCAATAAAACCAAATTAATTTTGATGACCCATTTAGGGCGGCCTAAAGGGAAAGATGAGAAATTGAAATTAGACAAAATTGCCGCCAGGTTAGAACAACTTCTTAAGCATCCCGTTAAAAAACTGGATGATTGCATCGGAGAAAATGTTGAAAAAACGATCTCAAAGATGAAAGAAGGAGAAATTGTTCTGTTAGAAAATTTGAGATTCTACCCGGAAGAAGAATCAAACAACAATAATTTCTCCAAGAAACTCGCCTTATTAGGTGATTTATATATCAATGATGCTTTTGCCTGTTCTCATCGGGCGCATGCTTCTATTGTAGGTGTTACCCGCTACCTGAAATCAGGCGCCGGATTACTCCTGGCTAAAGAAATAGAATATCTCTCTAAACTTATGGAATCACCCCAGACCCCTTATATTGCCATATTTGGAGGCGCTAAAGTTTCTGATAAAATTACGATTATAGAAAATCTTATGACCAAGGTCAACGCTATTATTATCGGCGGCGGAATGGCTTACACGTTCTTAAGGGCGCAGAGTAAAAAAATCGGGGCTTCTAAATTGGAAAAAGATTCTATTGATGTCGCCTCCAAAATACTTTCAAATGCCAAAAAATCAAATATCGAAATAGTCCTGCCCATCGACCATCTGGTTACCAATCATATCGACGGCAAGGGACATATTAAAATCGAAAAGGAAAATATATCCGATGGGTTTAGTGGCGTTGATATCGGCCCGGGAACAATCAAATTATTTACCGCCAAATTACAGCCCGCCCAAACCGTTGTCTGGAATGGTCCGTTGGGAATATTCGAAATCGATAAGTTTTCCGAAGGGACACGTTCTATCGCCTCGGTACTGGCATCGTTGAAAGCTACGACCGTTGTGGGCGGCGGAGAAACAGTTGCGGCAGCCGAAAAATTCGGATTCGCCGGTAAAATGTCTCATATCTCAACTGGCGGCGGTGCATTCTTGGAATTCTTGGAAGGCAAGGAATTACCAGGTATCGCTGCATTAACAAATAAATAAAAGGAGTATTTATGACAGTTATTCTTGACGGTAAACATTTAACGATTGAAGACGTGATCAAGGTCGCCCGAAATTATGAGGAAGTGGAACTGCATCCTTCGGCGATAGAAAGAATCAAGATCTGCCGGACAATGCTTAACGAAAAAATAGAAGCGCACGAAATAATGTACGGCGTCACTACCGGCATCGGCGAATTTTCAGAAGTGGCTTTAACACCAGAACAATCCGAGAAATACCAGAAATATCTTATCTATTCACACGCCGCCGGTATCGGCGAACCCATACCTGAAGATGCGGTCAGGGCTGCGCTTTTATCAAGAATCAATGTCCTCTGTAACGGCCTTTCAGGTCCGAGATTAATCATAGTCCAGACCCTGGTTGAAATGCTCAATAAAGGCGTCACGCCGGTGATGTGCCAGCGCGGTTCGGTGGGCGCCTGCGGTGATTTATCTCCAATGGCACAGATGGCATTAGTCCCTATGGGCGAAGGCGAGGCATTTTATAAAGGCAAAAGATTACCCGGCGCTGAAGCGATGAAACAAGCCGGCATACCTATTATCAAATATGAACAACGAGACGGCCTGGCAGTCATTAACGGCTCCAATGTCATTACCGCTATGGGATGCCTCCAATTATATGACGCAGACCGATGGCTCAGAACTCACGACATTGCCGCGGCTATGACCCTTGAAGCAATCAATGCCAATATGAAAGCATATGATGACAGATTGCATCAGGCACGCGGTTATCCCGGTGCCATTACCTGCGCTGAAAATATCCGCCGGCTGACTGAAGACAGCGAACTCCTGCAACGCAAAGGCAAAAAGGTTCAGGATGCCTACAGTTTGCGTTCCACGCCTCAGGTAGTTGGCGCCGCCAAGGACACCCTTAAATTCTCTCGCCAGATGTTTGAGATTGAACTCAACGGCGTGGGCGATAATCCGCTATTTTTCCCCAAAGATAAAACTGTTTTAACCGGCGCTAATTTCCAGGGAACACCGCTGGCATTCGCTCTGGAATTCTTAGGCATTGCCATAACCACGGTTTGTGTCTTATCAGAACGAAGACTTAACAGACTACTCAACTCGCATCTTTCACAGGGATTACCGGCATTCTTAACCAAAGGCGCTGGAATGTTCTCAGGACTGATGTTATCACAATATACCGCCGGTGCATTAGTCTGCGAAAACAGGTGTCTCTGCACACCTGCCGCAATCGGCTCGATTCCCGCTGCTGCTGACCAGGAGGATTTTGTGAGTATGGGCATGACTACTGCCATCAAGACCCGTCAGATAATAGACAATGCCTACGGAGTTTTAGGAATTGAACTTATCGCCGCCGCGCAGGCATTTGATTTCCGGGCGCCGGTTAAACCGGCTCCGGCTACTAAAACCGCTTATGACGTTATCCGCAAGTATGTCGCCCATCTGGAAGAAGATAGACCGCTGTTTGATGATAACAATGCAATGGCAAAATGCGTCAAGTCAGGCGAAATACTTGAGGCAGTAGAAAAAGTTGCAGGAGCATTAAAATAGAAATAATTTACCGCTAAGACGCAGAGAAGAGAACACGAATGGCACGAATACGGACGAATTTAACGAATTAAAACTCTTATGAACAACCCCCTTTTATTCCCCCTTTGTTAAGGGGGATTAAGGGGGTTGTTATTCGTTTCCATTCGTGTGATTCGTGTTTAGTATTTACCTTTGCGGTAGGAAAGAAATAAATTATATGGAATACGAACCAATTCAAGCCCCGCGCGGCACTGAAATCTCCTGTAAATCATGGCAGACCGAGGCGCCAATGCGGATGCTGATGAATAATCTTGACCCGGCAGTAGCCGAAGACCCTCAGAACCTTATTGTTTACGGCGGTTCAGGCAAAGCCGTCCGTAATTGGGATTGCTACCATAAAATCGTAAAAATACTAAAGAATCTTAATGAGGACGAAACTTTATTAGTCCAATCCGGCAAACCAGTGGCTATTTTCAAGACCCACGAATTTGCACCAAGAGTTCTGATTGCCAATAGTCTCATAGTCCCAGCCTGGGCAAATTGGGATTATTTCCGTGAACTGGAATCAAAAGGCTTGACTATGTACGGACAGATGACAGCCGGCAGTTGGGTCTATATCGGCACCCAGGGTATCTTACAGGGCACATACGAAACCTTTGCCGCAGCTGCAGAAAAACATTTCAAGGGCAACCTCAGAGGCAAATTGGTCGTCTCAGCCGGGCTGGGCGGTATGGGCGGCGCTCAACCACTCGCCGTTACTATGAATAAAGGCGTCTTCCTGGGCATAGAAGTTAACCCGGAACGGATTATGCGCCGTATCCAAACCGGATATTGTAATATTATGGCTGAAAGACTGGATACTGCCTTGCAGCTGGTGCGTGCCGCCAAAAAGAACCGCGAGCCCCTTTCAGTCGGGCTGGTCGGCAATGCCGCTGAAATCCTGCCTGAACTCGTAAAGCAGGGCGTTGTGCCTGATATCTTAACAGACCAGACCTCGGCGCACGATACCCTCAATGGCTATATCCCCAAAGGTTTATCTCTGGAGGAAGCAAAAGAATTGCGTCAATACAATCCGAAAACATACATCAAATTTGCGGTTGAATCCATAGTTGCTCATACCAAGGCAATGATTAACTTGCAGAAGATGGGTTCAATCGTATTCGAATACGGCAATAATATTCGCCAGCAGGCAAAATTAGGCGGCTTGAACAATGCCTTTGATTTCCCAGGCTTTGTGCCGGCTTATATCAGGCCTCTTTTCTGTGAAGGCAAAGGACCGTTCAGATGGGTAGCACTTTCCGGCGACCCTAAAGACATCTATACCACTGATGACATAATCTGTAAGAAATTCAAGTCTAATAAGAAACTGGTCCGCTGGATAAAAATGGTTCAGCAACAGGTCCAATTCCAGGGCTTACCGGCTCGTATCTGCTGGCTGGGACAAGGCGAACGCGCCAGATTCGGCGAGATTCTCAATCGCCTGGTCAAGACAGGCAAGGTATCGGCTCCGATTGTCATCGGCAGAGACCATCTGGATACCGGCTCGGTCGCATCGCCATACCGCGAAACAGAAGGAATGAAAGACGGCAGTGATGCCATTGCCGACTGGCCTATATTGAATGCCCTGCTCAATACCGCTTCAGGCGCAACCTGGGTATCGGTCCATCACGGCGGCGGAGTCGGCATCGGCTATTCTATCCATTCCGGAATGGTTACAGTAGCAGACGGCACGAAATTAGCATCCAAGAAATTAGCGCTGGTTCTCAATAACGACCCTGGAATCGGCGTAGTCCGCCACGCTGATGCCGGATATGAACAGGCGATTCAGACTGCACAACAACATAATATAAGAATGTAACCCAGCACATAACTTAAAACTTGGGCTTCCCGATGTAGAAGTTATGTGCTGGGCTACATTCTACATACTACCTACTGTCTTAGCACCACCACATCAAATGTATTCTCAGCAGCAGTTCCTGCCCAGATAGACACTGAAACAGAACCTGACGGGCCTAAAATTATCTGCCTCAATTGAACCGGTGAATTTCCTGCACTCGGATAAAAACCCAGTATTTGTCCGCCAACTAATTCGGGGTCGGGACCTGAATCGCCAGAAAGCGCGAGTGCCGGAATTGTAACGCTAACTGCTTTATAACCTAATTTAGGTCTCGTTACCGCACTATCTTGTAACTTGGAACTTGTAACCTGTAACCCGCCGATTTCATCGGCGGTTACCGGCGGTGTGATGGGTCGGACAATAGACGGCGGGGTAAAGGATAACTTGGCAGGGGTTACTGACGCATTGGCGATTTTGGCTGTGGTAATGGCGTTATTGGCGATTTTCTCGGTGGTAATTGCGCCGTCTTTGAGCCGTGAGCCGGTAACCTGTTGCTCGCCGATGTTGGC
>Ga0315296_10005574_pt1 | contig 10055 bp, 11 predicted proteins | sample YL17G14_18_MG_FD_203921 | JGI IMG/M metagenome (GOLD analysis project Ga0315296, IMG submission 203921) | Sediment microbial communities from Yellowstone Lake, YNP, Wyoming, USA - YL17G14_18 | ecosystem: Environmental > Aquatic > Freshwater > Lake > Sediment | place: USA: Wyoming | collected... | reverse complement strand
GTTGAGCTGGTCCGGAGCGCTCGAGTTCCCTGGCCGGCGGTCCGCCTGGCTGCTGAGCTGGTCCGGAGCGCTCGAGCTCCCTGGCCGGCGGTCCACCTGGCTGTTGAGCTGGTCCGGAGCGCTCGAGTTCCCTGGCCGGCGGTCGGCCTGGCTGTTGAGCTGGTCCGGAGCGCTCGAGCTCCCTGGCCGGCGGTCCGCCTGGCTGCCGAGCTGGTCTCGAGCGCTCCTCGATCTCTGGCCGTAGGCCTGGCTCGTTGCTCAATTGGTCTCTCGATCGCCCTGGCCTTTGACCTGGTCCTGCAGGGCGGTGACTCCGCCGGTGCTTTTCGGACTATGCTCAAGAAATTCACACGGCCAGCCGATAAACCTGATATGGATCAATTACTTGAGCAATCACCGGCCATCCAGGACAATCGCGGCATCGAATCAGAAACGACCTTAATCGATCAGGCCGAAATCTTAGTGCCGATCGAAGACTATGCCACAAGACGCAATCTGTCACGCCGAACGGTTGACCGCTACGTACAGACCCACCGTCTTGAGACGCTCAAGCAGCACGGTCGGACATACATTCGTGATATGCCGCTAAAACCGCCGCCCGCTCCGACAGGTCACGTCCGAAATGTCACGGACTCTCAAATCGTCTTGGCTAACCGAAGTGACTGGATCGAGCTTGGCTATCTGAAGGCGCAAGCCAAGTCTAAGACAATCTGGCAAGTCTACGCCGTGACCCTGACTGTCCTGTTTGTCGCGCTGCTGCTTGTGAGCCTTTGGCTTTACCTTCAATGGCAGATCGTCAAGTAATTCGGCGGCTACCGGCCCGGGGATATGTTTCGTTTGTCACAAAGAGCCATCTGCATTCACGCGATTTGCAGATCGAGCCGGTCCGCCAATAGCAGCGCTCGAGCATAGAGAGCCGTCCGCCTCTACATATACCTCGAATTGGTCAAGCCGCTTGCCGTGGGCGTCCTGGAGCAGAATAGAGCAGTGCGTAACATCAGCACGTGCCGGCGGCGGCTTCGATAAGATGACAGTCGCTTCGACAGCCGCTCGACATCGAGAGAGCAGCCGCAGCGATTCGTCAGCCACAGCAGTCAGCACCCGTAAGGACTTGCCCGTGATAATGGGGCTTAAAATGATTAGGGCAGGGACGTACTTCTCCATTGGTCAATAACCCCAGAGCTCGACAATCTCGATCGACTCGGGCAATTCCTGGCAGCTCGGCCAGATCAGGAAAGCCAGGCAGATCAGTAAAACCAGACAGATCAGCATCAGCCAGCCCAACTGCCTTTTTTCTCTCTCATCGACCATACTTTTTTGCAACAAGTAGTTCGGCGGCTGCCTGCCCAGGTCCAGGCAGCCGCCGCCCAGAATTAAAATGTATAGCTCAGGCCAATTCCGAAGACGGCAGTATCTGCCGACAGTTGATACTCTACGTTAAAGTCAACAGTTTTTGCAAGCTCAAGTGACAGGCCGACATACGCGCCGAGCTGCAAGTCCTGCTCGATGTCACCATTGACCTTCACAATCGTATCAGCGACTCGACCAGTACAACGCCCTTCAGCCTTTGTGAGAAACAAGACAGGCCCGCCGTAAATCGACAGGGCATCGAAATCGAAAACAGGTCCGCCAGCAACTTGCACAGAGTAGCCCTTATCAACTTCGTGCAAATCAAAGTCTGCCGATGTCACGTCACCCTGAGCTTGCCACCACGTGACTTGAGCCGCTATGCCCCAGCGAACATTCGCTGATTTGGCAAGGGTCGTTTTTGCTCCGAAGCCCCAAGCAAAATCATAGCCAGGGGCCGAAGTCGCAAAGTCATACCCAGCCGGCAAAGTAACATCAGTATCAGAGGAGAACTTCGCCCCGCCGAAGCGGACAAAAAGCTCAGAACCATCAGCAATGCCGTAGACGTACTTAGCATAGAAGCCGTCACATTGCGCTTCGTAATCGTCACTAAGTCCCAACACTTTTACAGTGTAATCGGCTTCGGTACGGGCATACTCAATGCCGAGAGAGCTATCGCCCTTTTTCAAGTTGCCGGCTGCCGGCCCCAGCGGAGCGATCGCCAATAGCCGGCTACCCATCAAAAGCACGATCATAAAAAAGGTCTTTTTCATCTTATTTCCTTTCCTGTCCGTCCCTGGGAGCTCCGGACATATAGTAAGCAAGCCCGCCGAATCTCGATCAGCTCGCGAAAGCACAATACGAAATCCGACAGGCTTGTTTACTTTGATTGCACTTAAGGTAGTTGCTTTCGCGAGCTTTCATAGTTTGAATCTATCACGGACAGGACAGCAAGTCAAGGGGAAAACTGGTCTTGACCGCTTTTGGCCTCTGACGTGGTCCTGTCTGGAGCTGCTGCTGCTATGGGGCTGCTGCTGCTATGGGGCTGCTGCTGCTATGGAGCTGCTGCTGCTATGGGGCTGGTCTCTTGACTGTTCTCGATCCTGGCCGGCGATGGCTCTGGCCGGCGATATGATTCAGGCAGTGAATGTCGTTTTTCTTATTATTAGACGTCAAGGGAATGTCGCTTTTCTTATTGTCGATCCCCATCGACAAGCCGCATCACTATGGCAGAATATCCGCGATTCTCTATCGCCAATGTGTTCGTAAACCTTGTAGAGAGCAAGACTTATATGCGTTTTTCGGCATTTAAGTCAGAAAATCCGATCTCAATAAAAAAAACTGCGTTGATCCGTGCGATAATCAAGCAATCGGTGAACCTCTCGGAGATCGGTTCTCTGCAGAAGATTGACTGCACACGTTTGCCGCAGGATGTTAGGACTTATCGCGCATCCGAACGCCTCGATCGCCGCCTGATTTATGATCCGCTCGAATTGCCTGGCTGTGATATGGCTTATCGGTGATTGTTTATAGAACGCGAAGCCGCCCAGCTTGTCGCTGTCGGGTCTCCACCAATACCGATTCATTAATTCGACAAGCCGACAAATCCATTCGCTCAAGGGAAGCTCTCTTTGCGTATGACCTTTCGGCAGACCTCGATAAACACATAGCGTCTTCACCGGCTTGCCCAGGGCGAACAAGTCTCTGCTCAGCAAGTTTACGACTTCGCCGATTCGTAAGCCCGCGTCCAGCATAAGAGCCAGCATCGCGCAATTGCGGATCGCTATTTTTTGCTCGTTGGGCGTGACTTTGTTTTGATATAACCGCCTGAGAAGCAAGTGACACTGCTTGTTTGAAAGAACGTTTTCCATAATTCCGGACAAAACTTTCCACTACTTTTAGACTGATTTGCCTGGACTTGGCAATTTTAATGCTTTTGCGGTTCTAACCGGCTTCACAGCAGCCGCGTAGAAGCCCGATCTTACGACCGCGAGCCTTATTGTACCAGGCCAGGGCAAATTTTCGATCCTGGGCGATTCGGCACGCAGCTATGGTCTCGGATGATAGGTCTCATAGCTTTTTTTGAGATCACGCAAATCAAGGTGAGTATAAAGCTGCGTAGTGGCCAGGCTGCTATGGCCCAGCAATTTCTGGATCGTCCGCAAGTCCGCACCGCGATTCAAAAGATGAGTCGCGAAACAATGTCTCAACGTATGAGCACCGATCCTTCGATCGCCGATCCGTTTGGCGTACTTTTGGACGATCCGCAATACGTCACGCCGATGGATCGGATGTCCCTGCCGACTTATAAAGACGTGCTCCAGCATAGCGGGATTCGACTTTATAAAATGCGATTCGTGCCAGTAGTTTTTAATTCGCAGCCAGGCAGACAGCGCAGCACAAGCCGTTTTAGTGATCGGGATCAGACGTTCTTTACTGCCTTTGCCCAGGCACTTGAGATAGCGATCCGGCAATTCGAGATCTGGAATTTTAAGACTTACGATTTCACAGGCACGCATACCAGTCGCATAAAGCAGCTCAAGCATTGCCCTGTCACGAAAAGCCATAGCGTCCCGTTGAGGATCAGGCGATTCGAGCAATCGGCAAATCTTGTCGGGACCCACCACATAAGGCAGTCGTTTTGGCAATCGCGGTCCGCGCATCGACACGATCGGCAGGATGTCCTTGCCAACTTCGCCCAGCAAGCCCGCATAACGGAGCAAGAGCTTGATCGCTACGAAGAAAGCATACCGAGTCGAAGGAGCATTGTCTTCGAGCGTTTTCATAAACTGCTGCAAAACCGACAACGTCACTTGCTTGATCTCCGTGACGCCCTGGCCGGAACAGTAACGAGCGAATTGTCTCAGGTGTCGGCTATAAGCAAGTAAGCTGTTTTCGGCCAGGCCTTGCATCGAGCATTCGTAGTCGATAAATCCGACCAACACAATACTCAAAGGATTTTCTAAGGCCGAAATGTCTCTGAGTTCTTTGTCCAGATATTTCGATTTCATAGTTACCTCTCGAAACAGAAAATGCCAGGGACTCTATGACGCTCGAAACAAGCGCAGGCGTCGTTACCGATAGCCAAATCCCTGGCATTGATCCGTTGTGAAAAACTAGGTTAACTTGTAAGTGACGGCATTTCGATTTCATAGATCAATCCGTGCCGAAGCACAAGCCACAAGCAAACAAGAACGTCACTTTCTCGTTTTATAAAACACGATCAACACGATGATCGCCGTAAGCAGCCAAGCGGATATGAGCGCTGGTTCTTTGACTTTTTCCCAAACCTCTGCTGCGACAGTTTTGACTGATTCGACAAAGGCAAGAGCGAAGCCCATCGGATTATATCCGAGAATCAAATCAACGATCTCTTTTTCGCTATAGAGGTGTTTTGGGTTGGCCACGATCTCGATCGTAAAGTCGAGATTCGCCTTTCCGGTATAATCGACTCGGCGAACGTAAAATTCGTCCGGATGTTTGTCAAGACGCCACTCGATAATCGCGGCCTGCGTAGCACGTCTCCACTTACCCTCGCTGGCACGAAAACTGAAAAGAATCCTCTCGCCTGGCTGGAATGTCGCAAAGTGAGTTGCCATAATCTGAATCATTGTAATTGCCCCCAATTCTGGATAAAGTTTTCACTATTTTCACCTCATTTTACCAACGATCGAGTCGATCTGCTATTTTTGCAAAATCAGCCTGGCGAAAACGCTCCAGGAAGCTCTACAAGCCCCGATCTCGATCTAAGCCGAGTTATGATGGCCTCTGAAGCCAGATCGAGGCAAATCCAGGCCAAAAACGCCCCACCAACGCTACTTTACGACTCGTCTGAGCCAGCGATCGGCGCTTTTCCGGATTTCTCGAGCGCTTCGACCTGTCGGTGACGGCTTTTCTGATCCGTGCGGGCATAGATCGCGGTCGTAGTCGGGCTGCTGTGGCCAAGCTGCTCTTGAACGAACAGCAGGTCGTGCTCCTCGTTGTAGAGTCTCGTTGCGTAAGTATGCCTGAGCACGTGCGGATGGAGAATGTCACTTGTCTCCGCAGTCTTTTCTATAGGCCGGCCAAGTGCCTTGTTGCCGATCCGTTTGATCTTACTGTAAACGCTCCAGTAGCAGTACGGCTTGTATGCCTTACCGTGATCGCGCCGCTCACTCACAAAGACAAAGTCGTCTGGCCTTGCCTTTGGCCGATACTCCTGAACATACTTCCGCAATCTCTGGGCGAATTTAGGACCGAGCTCGACTGGCCTTTTCTTTCCTCGTTTGCCTGTCTCTACCCACAGCAAGTTTTTATCCTTCGTTTGCGGAATGTTACGGATTCGCAAGCCGCACAGCTCAGCAGCTCGTAAGCCGGTATTCAGCAGCGTCAACACGATCATCTCATCGTTGATTGACCTGCTGCGGTGACGCAGCCGTGCAGCATCGGCTTTCGTGCTTAGGTAGCGCCGCAAGGTTTGCTCTTCGGATTCGCTCAGAAACTTATCGGGCGGCAAAGTAGCCTGCTCCTGCCAGGCTTTTCGCTGCGACTTTTTCTTGCCGGCCATTTTTGACCTCCGAACTTGCCAGAAAACTTATCGGTTTTCGCACGCCTGAGCGGTGTCCCGATCCTATACTTGCAACATATTTTAGAAAATATAGCAAGTCCAGCTCTACCTGTCAAGGCCTTTTTTGCCGCCGCCGGCAGCGCCGATCGAAATACGGCTTCGCCTTACCGATCCAAGTACCGATTGTCCTGCTTGTCGAACGGTCATTGCTCCGGATTATTCGATCGTCAAGTCGTCGAAATTGACCGCTACCTTTTGTAGCTTTGCGCGGTGCTTCTCTTGTTTCTTTATCAGCCGCCGCCTTGCGGCCAATTTGGTCAAACCGTTTATTTCACGGCTTATCAGCTCATTTATCGTCCGCGGGTCCAGCGCATCCAGCTCCCAGGATTCGTTCCCGTACTCAGCAATGTAATTGGCGCATCGGCTGTCCGTCACCTTAGCCGGATTCGCCGGCGGATTGTACTGCTCAATCTGGTCAAGGTTCAGTGCTATCCGTCTAACTGAAACCGAGATCCCGAAAATATCAAGCCTGTCCTGAATGTCCCTCGACATATCTATTCCGGACGGATCGTGATCGCCCAGATATAGAATGACGGCTTTCGTGCATTGTTTTGCCCTGAGCTTATCGTCAATTCGGACAGCCGCTCTCCACATTGCCGACTGGCTTACATAGCCCTTGCAGGCAAAATACGGAACGTCCAGCGGACCGCAAGCCCGCTCAAGTACGCTAACTAGCGCTTCCTTTTCCACCCAGACCTCGATGTAAACGGGCTGGTCCGCTCGGCTGTCAAGCGCATAACTGTCCGCTGCGGATTGCAGAATGTCCGATGGGCTGTCCCAATGTGAATGCTCTTTTACCTGCCGTGTTCGATCGACGATAGACAGCCAGTCGATCTCACCTGCTAACCGACCGTGGTCGATTATGCTGCCGAGCTGTTTGTACTCCCTCTCCGTGTTCTCGATGAAGCCGCGAGCTACGAACTGGTAGTAGAGCTGCCTCAACGTCAACTCGTAACCTTCAGCCGTGTACTCGGCGATAATCTCGTTTGCCTTTTCGATCGTACTGAGTGTGCCATTGCGGAATTTATATGTCTGGTATTGAATTTTCATTTTCTTACCAGTCCTTTCATCGCACTTCGGCTCGAGCGCAGTCCTGAGTCGTAGCTGGAGCCGATCTCCGGCCTTTGCATCGAGGCCGATCCTGAACTGACCTTTGACTGGCCAATAATCTTTGTAATACTCATAAACTCTCCGTCACTACCGCTGCCGGCAGTAAGCTCACAGCCGGCACTTGCCGGCGGGCACAGTCTTGACATAGGATCGCTTCAATCCGCCTGTCACGGTCAACGAGCTTAAGCGGGCGGGTCCCTGCCCTCAGCTCCATACCGCAGGACGAGCAGCTGTAACCAACCCAATTTGCACGCGGGCTGTAATGCCACCAGATCAAGTCATCCAGTTTATCGACTTTGGTTATCATATTGCCTTACCCTGTCACGCCTAGCTGCTGCAAGATCACCCGCTGCCCGCATTCAAGCTCGGCGTCACTCAGCGGCTGCCAGCCTGCCGGCAGCACCGATCGGAATATGTCTTCGGCTTACCGGTCGCCAGCCGTGACTTTGACAGAATCCACTCCAGGCTATTCATTGCCCTGGCTGCCTTGACGATCGCCGCTTGGCGTTTTCTAAATTCGCTCCGCGTCATCAATTCACCCTTCATTTTTTATGCTATACTTTATGTAGGATTGAGGTCGGGTTTTTCTGGCTGCCGGCGGCCTACATCTCCACTGCCGGCAGCATATTTTTCACGCAGTAAGTCCCCACGCCCGCCGCAATTTCTCTTTTTCAGCCGTGCACTCGGCCACACTTTTCGCATTTTCGGAGTTCCACTTTGCCGCGCGACGCTGGGCGTTAAATCTTGCCCGTGCCCGCCTGAACAATGTGCTGGGCGGGACGGTCTTTGCCTCTGCCCGGGCGCCGTTTAACGTGCCCACGATATAGGCTGGCAGCCTGAAGGTACAGAGTCTCTGTTCCTTCTGCTGCTTGTGCTCTTGCAGGATAATGCCGTTGGCTATCGCGTTTTGGATACTGAGCAGCGGATGGCATTGTTCGTAGACGATCGACCGTGCAACTTTACGTGCTATGCCCTGAGAAATTAGTGCCTGAAAGGCCCGCTCTTTTGTGGTTTCGCTATCTGTGCTGGCTGTTCCTGCGAATAAAATCTGGCACGCGAATTGCGCAAGCCCCGCTGAACCACAAATTGTCGTTCCAGCCGCCGCGGCTGGTGGAGTTCGGGGCGAAGCTCCGAGATTAAACTGCTTATCGCCGTAGGCGATTCCGCTGTTCAAGGACAACGCCTCAAACATAGTTGCTCTATCAAAGGGTAGATAAGTTTGTCTAGTAACTCTGTTCTCCACAGAGGTTTTATCCTTCTGTGAGGTAATTTTGGCGTAGGTTAGAATTTGGGCACAAAATTGGCTTGCCTTGCACGTCAAGCGGTAATCGCTGGCCTGGCCTGGTCTCTTTTTCACTTGCAGGTAGCCTCGTGTTTTCAGATCGTGGACGATCCGGTTGATCGATCTTGCGCTGCAGCCGAGCTGTTGGGCTAAGTCCTGCTGCAAAGGCCAGGTCTCAGACGCTTCACTGCGATAAGAGCGATAATGCAGCAGCGCTATCAGGAGTTTTTCCAACGCCGATAAGTCTGTCTGAGATAGCAGGTCATACTCGACAACGAGCCAGGCCTGATTCGATAGCAGCCGGACGCTGTATAGGTTCGACCGGCGGTAACGCCTCAGTCGCAAGATCAGGCCGGCCTCCACCAGGTGATCGATCGCCAGGCTGACGGTCTTTTGCGATACGCCAATCTCTTTTGCCAGGCAACGGACACCAGGCCAGCAAGATAGATTCTTGCCCTGGTGATATGCTAAAGCCCCATGAACGAGCTTGGCATTGCCCGATAACTGCCGGTCTGCCAGGACACCGCCAGGGACCGAGATCGATCTTGGGGCGCTGGTCGCTGGACTGATTTCTGATTCAGTTAAAATTTTTTGTGCTGCCATTGAGGAAACTTCCTTTTTCCTCTTGACAGCAGGCATCGGGGAGCGTTATAGTGAGCACCGTATTGATCGTGTGTGCTCGGTCTTGACGCTTTGCCGCTGTGCCCCCCAACCTGCTGCGGGTTTCAAGACCGTGCTTTTTTATAGGCACAAAGTCTCGAAAACCCATAAAGATAATCCTAAGTTTGTACAGCCGCCCAGACAAAGTCAAGCGGTTTTTCGCTGTTGTCATTCTTAAGCCTTTGAGCGAAAAATATTAGATTTTGTTTGACAATCGCCATCGGGGTCAAGTACGATAGGAATAAAGGTGATGAACCTTTCTTCCTATCGCAATGGCCTTGATGCCTGCCGATTGGCGATTGTCAGGTTTCAGGGCTTTGCTTTTTTATGGCAAAACGACCAAGAAAACAATCAGCATATTACCGGACCTGCCAGGCATAGCAAGCTCTAATTTGCAAAAATCTCTCAGCGCTGGCCGCCCGCCGATTCGCCGGGCACTCCAGGTCGGATGATCTGGCGATCGCCCGCCACAACGAAAGCTACGGCGTCAATTTTCCGGTAAAGATAACCAAACGTCACTCTCTGCCGTTTTCTTAGTGGAGAAAAGCCATCGACAATGTTCTGCCGATGGACCACGTGGGCGATTCGCACCGCCGAGATCCGCCGCCCACGTGGACCTGCATCGAAGCGGAGCGGTGTAAGTGTATCGCGTTTGTCGCACTGAGCTGATTCCGGCACCTGCCTGGACTAAGAAGCACGTCCGCCGGCAGCAGCTCAGAGCACATCCGCCGGCAGCAGCTCAGAGCACATCCGCCGGCAGCAGCTCAGAGCACGTTCACCGGCAGCAGCTCAAAGCACGTCCGCCGGCAGCAGCTCAAAGCACGTCCGCCGGCAGCAGCTCAGAGCACGTTCGCCGGCAGCAGCTCAGAGCACGTCCGCCGGCAGCAGCTCAAAGCACGTCCGCCGGCGGTCCGCCTGGCTGCTGAGCTGGTCCGGAGCGCTCGAGTTCCCTGGCCGGCGGTCCGCCTGGCTGCTGAGCTGGTCCGGAGCGCTCGAGCTCCCTGGCCGGCGGTCCACCTGGCTGTTGAGCTGGTCCGGAGCGCTCGAGCT
>Ga0315296_10005573_pt1 | contig 10056 bp, 14 predicted proteins | sample YL17G14_18_MG_FD_203921 | JGI IMG/M metagenome (GOLD analysis project Ga0315296, IMG submission 203921) | Sediment microbial communities from Yellowstone Lake, YNP, Wyoming, USA - YL17G14_18 | ecosystem: Environmental > Aquatic > Freshwater > Lake > Sediment | place: USA: Wyoming | collected... | reverse complement strand
CGCGCACAGTTAACTTGACCCGTTCTGCCCGCAATAACTACCCAGGGCCGAAAAACACTTCGCGCGCCCGACTCTTGCGTTGGCGCCAGAGAGCAGAGAGGCAGTCTGCCAGGCGGCCCGGCTTTATGGGGTATCTGTGCCGACGTGTTCGGCAAGAATTTCGCGTGCGAGCGCGGCGAGACTGCCAAGAATCGGCGGACATCTTACGAACTGGTCAAAGGTCGTGTCAAGACTCAGAATCGGCACCAGCGCAGGAACAAGGCCGTCAGCATCGATGCCAACGGCCTTCTCTGACCGGACAGGAACATGAACGCGCCGGTTCAGGCATAGAGTCCACTGACGCCGGCCTGCATATCCTCGAACGTCACATCGGCGTACATGGCTGCCGTGATCGTGGGGCTGCTATGCCCAAGCTGCTTCTGCACTTGCCGCAGATTGCCGGTTTTTCTGAGCAGGTGCACGGCCAGGGTGTGACGGGCGCTGTGGATTGACAATTCCGCCGGCAGACTGGCTCGCTTTACGGCTGCCTTCCAAACTCTTTGAAGGCCCTGCGCCGTCAGAGGTCCACGACAGCCGATGAACAATGGGCCTTTGGTGGCAACCAGACCGGCCCGTATGGACTCCTGCAGGTCGGCGATCCGACAGGCCCGCCATGCCAGATACGCTTTCAGGTGGTCGGCAAGCTCCCTGCCGACGGCCAAGGGCTCCGGCTTCACCCGCTTGCGTTTCTTCGCCCGCGAGACGGTGACAAGGCCACGCTTCAGGTCGATATCCTCGACGTTCACCTTGGCAATTTCGGACACTCTCAGGCCCGTGCTCAGCGCGAAGTCAACGGCCATCCATCCGAGAACGCCGTTGACGCGTCCGGCTTTCAGGTCCACGATCGCGCGGGCCTCTGCCACCGTGCGAAGCTGGCGGCCCTCCTCGACGGACAGATACTTGGTTCGGTCGATTCCCATGATTCCATCCTCCCGATTCTGTACGCATTACTGTGCGTTTTGGATACCCTACATCGTGTCTTGGCGGCGATCCGCAGCGGTTCTGTACGCACTATTGAATTTCTGCGTACAAAACCCCGACGGCCGGACAGAAGAAAAGGGCCGGCCCCCGCGAACAGGAACCGGCCCCGGCTCTCGGCTCTTAGAAACTCCGTGACCATGCCTGCGTGGTGAGCGCGACACCGGCCATTGCCGCATTCACACCTTCCAGCGTCCCTTGTGCGGCCTGAGTAAGAAGTTCATCCTCATACTTAGCCAGCAGGTCCCGCCACCAGTCATTCAGCGGGTGGTCAGAAACTTCCAAGGCATCTGCCAGAAGAAGAGTTATCTTCATCTCCAGGCTGATCCCCGCGAACCATTGAGCGATCAGTTCATCCGCGCTCGCCGGTCGCTCCGCTACTGCTGCTTGTTGTGCTACCGCTACTGTGCTCTTTGACTTTACCATGATTACTCCTTCCAAAAAAGTGATGCCCCGTTCAACGATAATCCGCCAAGACACATCAGTCTTGACGAACAACACAGAAGAAAAGGCCGGACAGGCGCACCCATCCGGCCCGGAGTCTCCCTGTCAGTCCATCATCCGTTCGTCGGCTATTGCCTGGAGCATCCGCCTGAGATTATTGCGGTTCTCTTTCGCAAGGGCCTCATAGGCCGACAGGGGCTTTCCGTCCAAGCCTTCAGCTTTGGCGATGCTTTGGGCCAACAATGCGAACGGTTTGCACAAGCCCTGAGTGTTCAGGCGAATCTCGTGACACCGGCTCAGTAGTGGGCTTGCGTCAATTCGATCCTCGAACAAATCCAACGCTTCGCTGGTTGTCGTAAAGCACCAGACGGCGTGCTTTGGGATTCTTTCGAGGAAGCCCAACAGCCGGCGGACAATCGGACCGCGCAGGCCGTGAGCTTCATCGACAATCACGCATCGACCCGAACGTGAGCCCCAGCCGTACATCCGCAGCGTCCGGTCGAGATTGTCCAGGGCATCCATATCGAGCACGTCGGCTGAATCGAAATGGTGAACCCCGAAGTCAGGATCAGCGCCCATCCGGGCAATGATCCACGCCAGCGTGCTCTTGCCGGTCCCAGGCTGGCCGCTAATGAAAAATGCCTGCCCACCCCAGCCCTCACGGTCGATAATGCGTTGGATCGTGCTTACTGCTTTGTCCTGCCCTACTACCCCGTCAAACGTGGTGGGCCTCACTCGCTCGTACAATGCTGTCATGGTCGGACTCCTTAAACGTGGTTTACAGATGCTCCTCGTACAATCCCAAGCGCCCATGCCCTTGGGCGCAAGGGTCGGCACGTCAAGCCGCCGCAAGCCCGTTCGTGTCGATGGCAGCGACGGGGACCGCACCGTATTGGGCTTTCAGATACCAGCTATCCGCCGGACTATGCACGCAATGATGCCCGCACGGATGTTGCCAGACTTGGCGTTTGCGGTTCCATCGGAAACCGATAGCCGACAATCCCTCACGGACATCGGCCGCAGGCTTTGCAGGAAATTCGAGCCAAACCCAGCGGCCGACGATTTCGCCATACTGAGATAGACCGTGCGCCTTGAGGTACTCCAGGACATCGATGATACTTGTGAGATGCTGTGTTGGACTTGTCATGGTCGGACTCCTCTTAAGTGATGCCCTGCCCAGCGCGGAAGTCCGACCAAAGACCACGAGCACGCCAGGCAGGGCAGGAATAGTATAGTGGGTTTTGTCTTTGGTCGGAAACATAATCTTGTGCTCCTACTATAATAGTGGTCGGACAGGCCGAAAGTCAAGCGGATTCTGGCTTATTCTCTGTCCTGAATTGCCATAACCCTTGCGAACGCATGGAGATAAAAGAATCTTGCGAGCCGCCAGAATTATCAAATGGACACCTTGCGTTGCAATACCGACAAAGCGGAGACGCATGGTCGCATACTCGCCAAAGTGCCTGAAAACAAGGCTAAAACCATGTCCAAAGCGCGCCCAAACTCAGGCCGCAGACGGGTTCTCGGCGTCGATTCCGGAGTCAACAAGCATGCTTTTTCGGCCGAGGGGGGGGCAGGGGGGACGATGACCCAGGGGACCGTATCCCCCACTATAAGGGGGGACCTCCCTATGCTTGTGCCGTCCGCAGCGAAATTCAGATTACCGGCAACGAGTAGCGACAATAGAGGAGGCAGAGGTCATAGGGGTCCCCTTTTCCCTGTTGGCCCGGCCCGTTGTGGAATTCGGGTGAATCGGGGGCGTGCTCCCTGCGCACAGAAAAAGGGGAAATGGGATTCTGGACACGATACGGCGTGAATGGTGACGCCTACGGCCTGCTGGGCTGGGATCAGTTGAACAGCGGCAGTCCCCTGGCGGCGCGATCGCTGTACTTGGCGAGACGGGCTTGCCGGGCCGTGTCTTGCTGTGCCAGTTCCTTACGCAACGGCTTGTCGATGCCTACCAGCCTGGGTGCACCTGCCCGCAGGCCCGATAGTTGTTCAACCATAACCGTCTGGTTCATGCGACGAGAATACCAAAGGCCCGAGCGATTGGCAAGCCTGTCCCGGCCCGGAGTACCCTTGAGGGTCGCGATCTTCGCTGGATGTGGCCCTGGGCGTGCGTAGAAGAGCACTGTTGCCACGTTACGGGCTGTCTGACAGGCGGAGGCGAACGCCAAGCGTAGCGAGGCGGCAAAGGAACAACCGAGGACGAAAAACCGCAGCCGCATGGCCGAAAAACAGGACGTAGGACACAGTGTCCTACCACCAGACAAGAAAGAACCTGGCAAGGTTGCCAAGGCGTCGGCGAGCAGGACGAATCGTGGTGCCGTGGCTCGCGGCGATAAACTCACCAAGGAGTGCCGCGACTTGGCGGACAAGTTGGTTGCCGAGCGGCCTGATATGGCAGAACAGGTGGCACGACGCGCGTTTACGCGGTTGGTGGTTGAAACTGCTGAGCGAATTCTGCTCGCAGCGCGGTAGACAGTTCGGTGTTGTTGATTAGTTTGCTTGCAGATTTCACTATCTGGTTCAAATGGTGCATGACCATAGTCTGCTTAACTTGGTTTGCTGACAGGTAATTCTTAAATAACACCGTATGACCAGACTTATCCTCCAGATATCGCGCGACCTCCGATGCGTTCTTGAGCGGACGAAAGTGCTCCCATATCTTTTGATATAGCTGAACCTTGAGAGTCTCCTCTCTTGTCACATGATCTGGGGAATGATCAGGAAATAGGATCGCTTCAACAATGTGCACAGCGGAATAGAACGCAGTTGTCGTCGTCCAGTCACAGTAGTCAGGGGTAAGCAACAGATGCCCAACCACTTGCATGTCATGAAGGGCAAGTTGAATATGATCCGCTTTACTTGGCACTCATGCCCCCATATTGAATAGTGGCACCAGGCTTACAGAATGAAGCATATGCGTGTGGGCCACAATTAGGGAGCGACTGAACGCTAAGGGAGATTCCTGAAAAGCCGTCACTGTGAGCCACTTCAAGGTCCAGCGTTGTCAACTCACTTTCAAACTCATCATCATACGCTTTTCCCTGAGTGACCACCAGAAACAGGAGCCGGCTCTCTCTCAGTGTCAAAAAGGTCTTAGCAATCTTCTCGCGATGGGCGTAGGCCCATGCACCAAGATGATTAAGCAAATCAGTGAACTGGACTTGAAAACACAATCTTTGTTCTTTACTATAGATACGGCAAGCTTCAATGACTTCTTCCATTGTCATGACGAACTTACTGTGGTCACTTGGCTCAATAACGACCTGCTGCTCTTTTTCTGACCAATTGAGGTGGTACACACCCTGTTGAGCAACTGCACACATACTCCGCTCCGAAATTGACACGGAACCGCCGCTCGGATGCTCTGCTTGGGTCCCTCGTTTTGGGCTTCTAAACCGTCGTCGTACTTTATTCTGCCTCTTTGCCATACCAGTGTCAAGTAAAAATGCCACTACATTGCTATAAGTGTCGAACGCATAATCACTTATAGCAGTAAAAATTCCAAGCGTCCAGTCAGGGTTTCCCTTAATTGAGGCGCATTTTCAATTATCGACGCATTACCTAGCGCACTTGATAGGTTGCAATCTGGCGGGTGTGCTGCTAAATCCATGGTGATTCCATAGGCATTCTCGGTGGGCGCAGACTGTGCCTAAAGTACATACTTCCCTCGACAGGGCATGGAAGGTAATCACGAAGAAGGCCCCCGCCAGCCCTGAAAGCCTTGAGGTCTACGATTGCGCGCCGACGGGGGCGAAACAGCCAAGGCTACCCCCTCCCGTACTACCCCCCCGGCGAGTTTCAGTGCTCGAACCCGCTACCCGCGTGGGGCGCGCCGTTGATTATTCTACTTGACTGGAACTGGGCTTCATTGGTATATTGCATGGTCGTGTGGGATTTTGTGTGTTTCACTTGCAGGAGGGTAAAGGTCAAGCGGTCGATGGCCGATAATATCTGAAGGTATTCAGGGCCATATTGTCGTCGGGAGAGTTGTTATTTATCATGAGGATTGTGCATGGCAGAAGTCTTTGAGTTTTCTCACACCAAAATCGACGACCACGTTGAGAAGGTCGGTGTCGATATTCGACCGGCCATAGAGATCAAACTGGATCGTGAGAAACTATACCAATTCGGGTTGGAACTGATCGATGCATACCCGCAGCTCTTTGAGAGTCTGGTCCAGTCGCCCATGGACTATCGTGTCACAAAGAAGTTCATATTCCCAGGCAAAGGCGAGGCTGAGATACCGACCTTGAGTTTCATACCTCGCGGGCTTGTTTTCACTTTCCCGAGACGACTTGCCATATTTGGCGAAGAGTTGGAACTTGAGGATGTGGATGATGTGGTAGTTGACTGCCTCAAGAAGTTCCGTCGGAAATTTCAAGATAGAAGAATCTTTCGCGTGGGACTCGTGAACGAGTACGTTTTCTTCACAGGCGCCTTGACTGGTGCGAAGATAATCTGTGAGCGTTTCACCCGACTTGCTCCCCCTGTAAGTGAGGAGGTTCTTCTCAGAATAAACTTGGCTACAGATGATTTCAACAGGACAGTCGAGATAGAGGCTGTGCGGAAACTTGAGCGGATCGCAGAAATCCCCGGCCATACTCAGCCGACAGGCTATGGAGTGAAGGTCAAGGTCGATGTAAACAACCGAGATATGGGCAAGGATTTGGACTATAACTCAGTCATGGGCATACTCCAGGAGGCTCGGATGTATAACAAACGAGACCTCTACGCTTTTCTCAATGGTACGGTAGGAGGTGAACAATGACAATAATCTGCTGTGAACGCACTGCTACGCTTGATGAGCAGTCTTGCCTCCCGTGGGAGAGTTCGTATGTTGCGTCCGAACGCCGCATCTGCGTGGGGAGCATCCAAACGGAAAACGGCAGTGCTACCCAATCGGTGTTGGCTGTTGTACCACAAGGCAAAGAGATAAATCCATATGAGTGTGCGCGGTCGTCCCACGTGCTCGCATTCTGGGATCATCACGACGAGGATGTTTACACTTTCGACGATGGCAATCCGGTATGAGCGTTGCGGACTTCTCGCCGGGCGATATCGTCTTGATCGAGCACAGACCCCTTGATGACCCCTCGACAGTCAAGCCACGCCCTGCGATCATCATCTCCAGTTCGGCCTTCAACAAGGGCAACATTGATGTTGTCGTTGCAGCCATCTCGTCAGTTATTCGGCACGGTGATCCAAAGCAGATCATAATCCAAGACAGTGATCCCGGCTTTCCTCAGACTGGGCTCAAAATGACTTCTGTGGTGAAATGCGGAGCGGTGTTTGCGTATCCCAAAAGCCTTATTCGCAGAAGACTTGGCAAAGCTCCAGGGGATGTTCTCGCGCAGGTCAGAAAATTCATGGCCGAGTTCCTCACGAACGATTAGTCACAAATTGAGCGAATAACGCGAGCCACCAGGGATGGGGGTTATAGAAGATCAAACCGAGGCACCCTGTCCCGGCCGCATCCGGACAACCAGAAAGAAGCCCCCGCGCTAATGTGGCGAGCGCCTGAAGGCTCTCACGCGGGAGCTTGTAGGCAGATGTTCAGGGCCTACTCGTTCTTCGTAGACCCTCTGGTCACGCATCATCGTTTGAGCGCGCCGAGCTTGATCCCCAACTCCTTCCTGACGGCAAGGTAAACATGATACTTCTGCATCGCCGAGCCGGTAAGCGCCTCTTCTGAGAGAGCATCATCAATGTCGTCCCTGGACCATTGCTTGCTGTTGCACAAGCCCTGAACGCCAAGGACTGTCTCAATGAGAGCCTGCGCGAGCCAGGCTCGTAAAGCGTCGCGCACGATCAACCCAGCAACTGACTTCTGGCCAAGCTCCTTACGAAGAAAAGACTCCATATCCGCGAACGCACGGAAGTCGGCATTCATAAGCAGCAGGTTCTTCTCTGGAAGGTACTTTGCCGCACGGTCCTCGATGAGGTCGCCCTGACGGGTGCCGTCCGCAACGCTCACCCATTTGACTTCTGGAATCGGGTCTGTTTCGACTTTCTTGCCGGGTGCACCACCCCTTTTCTCAAACACGGAGTAGATGTTGCTGCTTACTCTCCTCTTGGAAGGGACGACGGAAGGATTGTCGGGGCCGTTGCCTCCCCCTGCAGCGGTTGCAGCGGTCCCGCCAACGAGCCGGTCGGTATCAAGTTCGCACGGCCCCTCTGGGATCGGGCGATAACGGCTGACGTTGAAGAGTGGCATGATGTCCTTGAGCCGGTCCCGTATGCTCTTGGCATGGTCGGATGTAATGGATTTCGCGGAGTTCTCCTCTACAAAGTCCCTGAGTTCTCGCGGCATGCACTCCTGGAATTCGGCGGCCCACTCCCACCAGGGCAACGGCTCACTGTCGATCTGCAGCACCGTTCGGGACGTGTTGGTTGTGAGTGACCCGCTGCGGTCGATATGGGGCTCGACGTAAATCACGACCCACCGATAGCCGAAGGTGATACCGAATTGCTGTAATCGCGACATGCCGGACCGGCCTGCAGCAAGCTCATACAACTCGTTTTGATACAATGCGGCCATGTGTCCCGATGACTCGATGAAGCCGCTATTCTTGCCGGCAGTGCCTTCGTCCCTCAATATCCACCAATGGGCCCTTGCCTGAGACAGAGAGACACAGCCGGACTCCTGAGTGTACTTATCCAGATATGGCTTTTGACCAGTGAGGGTCCGAAGGTAGTTCCTATTCGCGTCCGATCTTGGATACTGCCAGCCTTCTCTCGCCTTGACGGTGATGCCCTCTGGAAACAAGAAGTACCGAGTGTTCAGGTACTTGGAAATCCAGCGGGAAGGTAAGGGACTCGCAGGCGGGGCCTTCATCGTGTCTTCGTCGTCGGAATTGCCCAACAATACGACGCGCGTTCCATGCCCGTCAATACCTGCCGGCTTGCAGTCATCCTCCATGGGAAGGTAATGTCCGTAACTGCCATCGGCCCGATGCCACTGCTTGAGGCCGTATGTGTGCGACTTGGGATCTCGGCAGAGTTGAATCATGGCCCCTTGGCCGACCTTCCACGAGAGGTACACCACCCCGCAGTGATTTCGTGCCGCCGTAGCAACCTTAGCACCAACGCCATAGTTGCCCGTCAACGTCTGCTCGGATATCGACGAGGAAAGCTGATTGATGAATCGCACCATGTCCTCTCCCGTCATCCCATCCCCATCGTCGGTGACGCAGAGCTTGTACACCTCCTCAAGGTCGTGCGCATGCCAGTCTGCATCCCAGATGATCGTGCCCCTGCCGCCTGTTCGTTGGATCGCCTCAATGGAGTTTTGAGTCAGTTCCCGCAAGAACTGAAGCGGATGGCAGTCCTGACCAAGCTTATCCAGAAGGAAGCCTGTATTGTGGACTGTCATCGGCAGAAATCCCTCACCGGTATGCTCGCCTGAAGAGCCCATATTCTATTCTCCACATCTGCCTGGTACGTCCCAAAGGACAATGGAGTACACTGGTTCCGGCTCTGGAGAATCCTTCAGTCACTCGTGGCTTCCTACCTGCGCGTACTATTTTACACATTCCCGCCCACAAAGCAAGGAAATTTCAGCATAAGTGAAGCCCCCGCGTCTGGAGGGAGAGGAAGCGAGACGATGCGGGAGCTTGTAGACTCGTGCGCTACTTCATCTGTGCCTCTTTCTCCTTCTGTTCCTGGGCCTTCTCCTTTGCGAGTTTCATCGCCTCTTCGGGTGAGAGTATTCTGTCGGGTAGACCCTTCCCGCCGAAGTCGCAGCCCTTATCGGCAGCGTAGACCAGCAGACGGTTGTACCGGGTCCGCATGGCTTCCCATTCGATTCTGTCTGCGTTCTTGAAGTCCATGAAGAAGAAGGGGAATATCAGGAACACACCGGCAGTTGCACACACGGCGTTATAACCAAGTTTGTCGGTATGCGGCATTATTCGCTGCATGTCCGCTTGGAGTTGGGCCGTCTCCGTCTGGAGGGCTTGACAGGAACGGTTCTCGTCGCCTGGCAGGTATGCGGGGATCGGGTTGGCCATCCTCCCGGCGCAACTCGATAGGAATACCGCCAGAACAGTGACTAAATTGGTGAGTTTTCTCATGCTTTTCTCCCTTCAAAAAGGACACTCGCAACTGTCTCTCACTGCTTCCGTGAATCGCTTCGTGCGCCTCCCTGCTGGTCACGTACAATTATGGACTTGTGACGCAGAAAAAGTCAAGGGGAATGTCCCGATTGAGAGACAAAGCAGGTCAGGGGGCCTTCTTCGGCGGGTTGAAATACTCTCTCAGGGCGTCTTCGCTGATGTAAGTAGACGAGCCGAACTTCTGGGCCTTGAGCCGTCCAGTCTTGATATAAGTGCGAAGGGTTCGCTGTGTGACATTCAGCTTCTCGCTGATCTCTTTAATGGTGTACAGCCGCAACTCCCCAAGGGTAATCGGCATCGTCACTTTCTCCTGCTGTCGGTTTTCAATGCCGGGAAGTATACCACCTTGCGGTTCTCAGGTACAGGGGATGCCAGCAGTTTCCTGTTCTGAGCATATGCCTTCCTATCCTCTGCACAGATTGTGAGATTCTCGCGCTTTTATTTTCCACTTTTTGCTTGACAACGGCCATGT
>Ga0315296_10005572_pt1 | contig 10056 bp, 13 predicted proteins | sample YL17G14_18_MG_FD_203921 | JGI IMG/M metagenome (GOLD analysis project Ga0315296, IMG submission 203921) | Sediment microbial communities from Yellowstone Lake, YNP, Wyoming, USA - YL17G14_18 | ecosystem: Environmental > Aquatic > Freshwater > Lake > Sediment | place: USA: Wyoming | collected... | reverse complement strand
GCGCGGTCATGACGATGGCGAGCACGTTGATCGCCGGCCCGGAGTACAGGAATGCCGTCGCCGGCCCGATTCCCGCGCCGCGAGTGTAGATGCCGGCGAAAAGCGGCAGCACCGTGCAGGAGCAAACCGCGAGGATGGTTCCTGAGATCGAGGCCACGGAATAGGAGAGCACCTTGTTTGCCGTCGGCCCGAAGTACTTCATCACCGAGGCCTGGCTCACGAAAACCGCTATCGCCCCGGCTATGAACAGCGCGGGCACCAGGCACAGAAGCACATGCTGGTGGGCGTAGTCGTTCAGCATGGCGAAGGCTTCTACCAGCGCGCCCTGTACCCGGTAGCTGCCGACGGGCAGAAAGTAGGCTGCCAGGAATACTGCCAGCAGCAGGAGGAACTGCTTGAGCCTCGTGTTCATACGCTTACGGCCTCATCGCCATGGCGAGGTCCTCGACGTGAGCCAGTTGATCGGCAAGGATCTCGCGCATGCGGTCGAGCACCTCGAAGATGCGTTCATCCCGGATGCGGTAGAAGATCGAATGTCCCTCGCGCCTCGTCTCAACCAGCCCCGCGCGGCGGAGGATCGCCAGGATCTGGGAGAGATGGGATTCGGTTACGCCCACCTTTGGCGCAAGGCGGCAGACGCATTCCTCCCCATCCCGCAGCAGATCAAGCAGCTTCATGCGCGTGGGGTGGCCCAAGGCCCTGCAGACCGCAGCATGAAGGCTGTAGATGCGATCATTGGGTCGTCTCATGAGCGCAAATCTCCTTATTCGCTTACCTTTGCGGATTATAGACGATCAGCCATCGCCTTGTCAAACCCCATCGGGTGTGATCCTGTCAGTACCGGCCCAGGCGGAGCGCTGTCGCGAATTCGCGAGGCAACTCGGTGGCCTCGATGGCTTGCGCCGCCGCCTCGAAGTCATAGCTGATGCGGGGTAACTCAACCCGGATCTCGTCGCCCATCTCGACCACGGCATAGCACACGCGAGTGTCGCCGTAGCGGGGGCGGCCTGCGGTACCCGTGTTGACAAGATGAACCGTCCCTGCCCAGCGGCGGTAAGGCAGGTGGGTGTGGCCGCAGACGATAATGTCTGCTTCCGTCCCCTCGAACATGCGCAGCAGGCTTCGCTCCGGGCGGTCCTCGTAGAGGTACTCGTTGATGCGGCGGGGACTGCCGTGCACGCACAGAATCCGTCTGCCTTCCATCTCGAATCGCAGTTCACGCGGCAATGATCGCAGCCAGGCCTTGTTCTCCGCCGTCACCACCCGTTGTGTCCACCGCAGGGAGCGATCGCCGCGTTCGATGTCAGCCGGATCAGTATACGCGCAGCCGCACTCGTCCTTGTCGAAGCCGACGCCGTCGTCATAGTTGCCCACGATCGTGGGGATGCCCTCGGCGCGGATAGTCTCGATCACCTCGTTCGGAAAGGCGCCATAGCCGACGAGGTCACCAAGACAGACGACCCGGTCGGGAGCGCGTCGGGCGATGTCCCCAAGGACAGCGTCCAGGGCATGCTTGTTAGCGTGAATATCGGAAAAGGCCGCGAGCAGCATGGGGCCTCCCTCATTCCGCTTGCATCGTCATCTCGATGCCTCTGGGCAGGGCCACTCGCGCCGCGACTTGCACCGACTTGAAGATGCCGGCCGGAACGACACATCCCGCGCAGCAACCGGAGAGATGACTCCTGGCCGCTCTCAGAACCACACCATCGAAGCCCGCTCCGATCTCCGCATAGCCGTCAATCTCGGTTCCATCAAGCGTGCCCGCCAGCGCGCCGATCTTCTGGCAGTCCGTCTGAATGTCGAGCGTCACCATCTGCTCATCTGGCGAGTCCGCGGTAACCCTGGTGGTATAGCCGCACACGCCGGCCTTGATCTCCATGAGGCACTTCACAATCCGTCCCCCCTGTCTAGCTGCAGCCGCACGATGGCGGCTTGCGGCCCACGACGTGAACGCTGGTGACAATGCCTGCCAGATCAGGCGCGCTCGCGCCGCAGCATTCGCTGGACAGCAACTCCGCCGCGTCCGCTTCCGACACCACGCGGACCTCGGTCAGACCAGCGTCTTCGAGTCCGCGCAGGTATTCGGCTCGGTTGACCGCGCCTGAAACGCAGGAGCAGTAGGCGTCCTCGTCGCTCTGAAGCGCTTCCGGTAGCGGCCCGTCCAGCACAATATCGGAAATGGCAATCCGTCCGCCGGGCTTGAGCACCCGAACGATTTCCCCGAAGGCCCTGGGCTTGTCGGGTACCAGGTTGAGCACACAGTTGCTGATCACAAGGTCTATCGAAGCGTCTGCGACCGGCAGGTCCTCGATATCGCCATGTCGGAAATCAACATTCGAGTATCCGCCTGCGGCCGCGTTCGCCCGCGCCTTCTCCACCATCTCGGGCGTCATGTCCACGCCGATCACACGCCCCGTCGGCCCCGCGCGCTGGAGGCAGTATGGATCTGGTTCCACCACTCCGCCATGACGATCACCTGCGAGTTGATAATCTCCCCCAATTTCGCTGGCACCCCGCAGTTTCCTTCGCCTCGCCAATTAAGTCTGTGGCGAGCCTATCTGAAGACCGCTCCGGGCGGGCCGCTACGTCCACAAGGAGCAAATCTGCGGCCCTCCGACCGCGGATCGCGTGATTCCGCACTTGGGGCGGCCCACATTGCGCTAACCCCCATCAGCCGTTGCCGTCGGCTGCCATCCCGCGGCCAGATCATCCATTTGCTCGCGGGTCTTCAGGTACAAGCCCAGGCATCGGAGTCCTTCGCGTGGGTCGTCAGACATCAGGCACGTAACGATACGCTCCCTCCAGCAGTCGGGCCATGCGTCCCCTGACAAACTCCTTGGCTTCGTCTTCCTTCGTGCCTATAGGCAGGCTGATCTCGTCGGGATCGAATCCCGGCGCGTTCAACTTGCACATGATTTCCAGCACGTACTCGCCTTGCTGATCGTTCCACACGAGACGATAGCGCCTGAGGCAGTCCGGGCTCTCGAACCAGTAATCCAGTCCGACCTCTACAGTTGGCGTGTGAGGGCCGTTCATGAGTTCCTCCGCGGTCCAGATGCTGCTATCGGCTCCACCAGACGGTATCGGATGACGCTCGTCAGCGTACTGATGATACCTCCGGCGGCCGTTATTGTCGAGGTCTTGGTCAGTCTCCGCCCGTTTGCGCCGTGCGCGTTTCTAGGAGAGCGCGGGCGTACGCCAGCCCGCGCCGTCGCAGCCGCTGGCGTGAGAAGCAGTGGCCACCGGCGGCTCGGCCACGCCGGCAGGATATCATCGACGGCCACACAGCAGGCCACCCTTGCCAACATGCCGCCTTTCGCTTCCTACGCTGTAACAAGTGCCGCCACCTTGTTCATGGCCGCGCGCTTCGTGCGGGTGTCCGAGTGGAGTACTTGGCGGTGCTGCCCAGGTCGGCGTGACCGAGGAGCTCCTGGACGGTGCGGACGTCCACGCCGTTGCGGATGACGTGGGTCGCGAAGGTGTGGCGGAGTTGGTGTGGGGTCGCCGTCAGGAGGTCGGGGTGCGCACGTGACCGCGAACGGCGCGCCACGTGCCCCTGTGTGAGCCTTTCGGCCGCTGGATGGCGGTGAGGGCCAACTGCTTGCGTTCCGCGCCGCTGTGGGCGCGCATGGGCGCCATTTGCCGCCTGGCGCGCTTACGTTGACCGCAGTCGGCCTCGCTGAACCCTTGACTTCCTGGCGAACATCCTCCCTAATCACTTATCGGATGCCAGAACCGGCCTTGCAGTAGGAAATCGCGCCGACCTGGCTTCTGGCAAAACTAGGGTAAAACTAGGGCAAAACTATGGTGAAACTATGGTGAAATCAGGCAGTAGGCCCTTTGGGGTAGGAAATGGTCTTCCTACTAGCCGCCAGGTGCGCGGCAAGCGCGTGTCGGCGTCAGCGGGGAATCGGCTTGCCCCCCTCGACGAGTTCCTCTCCGCCCTCGCTCTGGAAGGACGGTCCCCACATTCGGTCCGGGCCTACCGGCGGGATCTGGAGCCACTGGTCGCAGCGTTGCCGGCCCGCCTCGACAGGGTGCGCCCCGCAGATCTGAGAGAGCACTTCCGCTCCCAGCAACAGGCCGGACGCTCTCCCTCCAGCATCAACCGCGCCATCGCCGCAGCGCGCTCGTTCTTCAACTTCCTCGTCGATAACCGGATACTGGATTCCAGCCCCGCCGTCAGCCTGCGCTCCATCCGGGTAGGCCCAACCCTGGCTCCCAAGCACCTGACAGTCGAGGAGGTGGACAGGCTGCTTGCTGCGCCGAGGACTGATGCGGCCGCCGGTGTGCGTGACCTCGCCCTGCTGGCCTTCCTCTACAACACCGGCCTGCGGGTCGGGGAACTGTGCGCGCTGAGCCGCGCCGATGTCCAGTTGCCGGAAGAAGGTTGGGGGCAGGTGCAACTGGTGGGCAAGGGCAGGCGCCTGCGCTGGGTGCCGCTCAACTCCCATGCCCGCCGGGTGATGGATGGCTACTTGGCCCAGCGCCAGGACGACAACCCGGCGCTGTTTCTCAACCGCAGCGGCGAGCGCTTCTCAGTGCGGGGAGTGGCCCTGCTGGTGAACCGCTACCTGCGGCGCATCGGGATCACCGATCGCTCGGGGCCGCATTTGCTGCGCCACACTTTCGCCACCCATGCCCTGCGGGCGCGGCCCAACCTGCGCGCGGTGCAAGAGCTGCTCGGCCATTCCAGCGTGACCACCACCCAGCGCTACACGCACATGGAGGCCGATGACCTGCGCCAGCAGGTGGCGGGGCTGCCCGCCGGCGGGTTCGGAAGCGTCGCGTAGGCTTCTCCCCGCGACCTGAGCGGCCACGGCATCCTTGCTGCAGGGCGCGCCATCCTCTGCCGCCGCGTTCCGCAGGTGGCGCCGGCAAGGCCCGCACGCCGCGGCTATCCCCCTAATCCTCGTCTTCTCCCTCGCGGTGCTCGTACGGGTACAGCGCGGTGTCGAGAAGGTCCCTCATCTCCTTCATCCGCGCGTACTCTTGTTCCGGGGTGAGTTGCTCTTCGGGCGCCGGCGGCTCTTCTTTCACCGCCGTCCTTTCTATGGGCTCTCCCCTCGCCAGCCGCTCCACCTGGAAGCCGGCCTGGTAGAGGCGCACCACCTCGAAGGGGCTCAGCTGGCGCGCCAGCACGAGCTGCCCTGTCTGCGGGTCCTGCTTCACCCACTTGGCCATCGCCCCGCGGGCCAGCTTCTGCATGTCCAGACCGTCTCGCGCCTGGCGCTCAGCCATCTCGGCTATCATTCGTGTCTGGGCTTCCGAACGCGCGCGGTCCTGTTCGTCATCCCATGCCGCCGCGCGGTCAACCCATCGCCAACGACTGCACAGGTCCTCGATCGCCCCCCGCGTCCACCCCTTCTCTCCCGCATGAAGCTGCCGGAGTTTGGCCAGTGATCTCTGGGGCCCCATATCCCTGTACGCGCAGAACTTGGCGAATGCCTTATCGGACTCCGCGGGCATGCGCTCCCACGGCTTGGTTTCCTCTGTCTTGCCATCCTGCGCCTTGCCCTCATTTGCCTCCCGGCTCATGGCATCGTCCTTTCCGCCGTTTCTCCGCTGAACTGCTCCCACCGGGTCAGTATCACGTCGCAGTAGCGCGCATCCAGGTCCATGCCATAGCAGATCCTTCCTGTGCGCTGCGCCGCGATGATGGCTGTCCCGGACCCCAGGAAGGGATCGGCCACTAGCTGTCCCGGCGTTGTGGCATTTGTGATGGCGCGCTCGATCAGCGGCACCGGCTTCATCGTCGGGTGCAGTTCGTTCTTCGCCGGCTTGTCGTGCTGCCAGACTGTGGACTCGTTGGTGGGCCCGTGCCAGCGAGGAGCCTGACCGCGCTTGTGGGCGTAGAACAGCGGCTCGTACCAGTGCTTGTACTGGGCGAACAAGGCCCCCGCCCCGTTGTTCTTGACCCACACCAGCAGGTTGCGCTCCTGCCAGCCGGTCTGCTCCATGCAATGCAGCACATCTCGAATGTGAATCGAGCCGAACCACAGGTACAGGGGAGCGCGCTCATCGCTGTGCGCATGGGCGAGCGACAGGCTCGACAGCAGCAGGCTGCGGTAGGCCTCCGGTGTCAGTTCGTCCCAGTAGATATCGGATGGCTGATCCACGCCCCTGCGGGCCTTCGCGATGCGCTCTTCCTGGGCAGCGCGGCCGCCCACGTACCCGACCGCGTAAGGCGGGTCGGTGATCACTGCCTGGGCAGTCTTCCCATTCATCAGCCGCTCCCAGGCCGCGCTGTCTGTCGCATCTCCGCAGGCCATGCGGTGCGGGCCAAGCTGCCAGATCTCGCCCGGCTGGACGCGGGTCGGCCCCTTGGCCTCTTCCGCATCCGCCAGGGCTTGCGCTGCGTCGAAGCTCTCTTCCTTCTCTCCGAACTCGTGGCGCGTGGCCTCTGCGAAGATCTCCCCGATCTCCTGCTCCCCGAATCCGGTCAGTGACAGGTCCGCGTCCGCCAGCTTCAATTCCTCCAAGACAACAGCCAGCTTGGGGAGATCCCAATCGCCCTGGATCTTGTTCAGCGCAAGGTTGAGGGTTTTCTCTTCCTCGGTTGAGAGATCGACGACGACCACGTCGGTCTCCTCGACGCCCTGGGCGCTGAGCACCTTGATGCGCTGGTGCCCGCCCACCACGTTGCCGGTGCGCCGGTTCCACACCACCGGCTCCACCAGTCCGAACCGGGAGATGGAATCAGCGAGCGAGTCCAGGGCTTCCTGGCTGATGATGCGCGGGTTGTAAGGAGCGGGATGCAGCTCCTTGACCTGCTTCCTCTCGATCTGCAAGTGCGTGTTCATATGCACACCTCCCTCAGACTCGGCGGGGAAAGCGAGAACGGCCCCTTCCCGTCAGCACGGGCGGGCCCAGCACTCGCTGTTCTCACGCCTTCACCTTATTATTTCCCAAAGGCGTTTTGGGCGGGGCTGAAAGCGTGCAAAGGTGGCCCGAAGACACGGGTCCTGGCGTGCTATCGCACGCCGGAATGTTCAGCACTTTCGGAGCCGGCGAGGACCGCGACACAGGTACTCCAGAGGGGGTGGTTTCTCAGCAAATCCCCGGTCCAAAGGGCCAGCTGGCCGCGTCAGATCGTTGGGCCGGGTCACAGGTCGGGGGGAGCGCTTTGCGCCCGTCCTACACGCCAAAAGGCCCTCTGGCTGCGGGTTTCACCGATTCTGGAAGGGAGTCTAGCCTGCCGAGTAGCCATGCACTGCCAAGCAGCACGACGTGCGTCGCCATGCCGGATTCCGAACCTGGCTGCAGAGATGAGATTGGGGGCCGGGCGCGAGGCCCTTAGTCATCGCATCGCCCGCGCCTTCTGCGCTAAACCGCCGCCCTTGCGATGCGTCAGAACAGCGCGAATGTTTTCGCGGCGCACATGGCAGAGTCCGGCCCGTCAGGGGCGCGAATGCGCTTGACGCAGACCTGACTGCCTGCTACGATCGAAGAGCGCTCGTTGGGGCGCGAAAGGGTAGGGCTATGACACCCGATGTCTCCTCTGTGTGGCCGTTCGAAGGCCCCGCGTTGGTTGCAGCCAGGAAACTGAACCGCTGGTGCCAGACCTTCGGTGTCAGCGTTGATTCGGGCGAGGTCATGAACGTCTGTTGGCTCGGCGCCCGACTGGCAAAGGCTGACTACGACCCAACCCGAGGCACCCCTGAGGCCTGCGCGTACACATACGCGAACAGCGCCGGGATGGCTTACATTCGTAACGACCTGAAGTGCGCTGGCATGACGATGGACGTGGACCTGTCGGCGAATGCCTCTTCTGAGCCGAGCCTTGAAGGCTCACTGCAGCGGCTGGAGTTGAACAAGGCCCTAAGCACGCTCTCCCCCTGGCAGCGGCAGGCGGTGGTGTGGCGCTATTGCATGGGATTCGAGCAAGTGGAAGTCGCAGCGGCAAGAGGTGTATCGCCGCGGGCTGTCCGGAAGACCGAGTCCGCCGCAAAGCGCAAACTGTGGGTGTCGTTGACCGCATGAGCAGTTCCCCACCAAGAAAGTTCTGACCCCTGGTTCCTCTTTCAGTCCCCCCAAAACAATAAGTAGGTAGAACACTTGCCGGAACGCGTGCGACCGGCTAGCCGGGAGCGCCACCCTTCGCTCGCGCACGCGTTCCGGCGAAAGGGTAACAGGGTCTATGGGACTTGAATCACGGGGCCCGCGCCAGGGGATTCTCTGTTTCCTTGCCTCCCGCGGCTCTGGTGAGATTGTAGGCCACCTCGTTCTCGAGAAGCCGGAGTGCGAGCACCGATGCTGCCGGGTCCATCACGGCTGGAGATTGATCTGCTCGGCGCTCGTGCTGCTCGCGCGGTCGCGAGCTGGCTGGTGGAGGTAGAGCGAGGATGCGCCTTGCACACCGATCGGACTTCGCGGAACGCGGCACAGCAGGCACTCGCCGCGCGAAGTCTCGGCGATTTGCCAAGGTTCCTCCGGAATGGCTGAACGACCCCCTTCTCAGGCCTCCGGCTCCGCTGGCGCTCATCGTCGCACTCCTGTGTCATGTCGAGCGGACGTTTACCACCGAGGGGGGTGCGATGATCGGGCTGCCGCTGAACCCCTACCACCGCCGAGGCCCGAAGACCGCGGGTGACGATGGCCGCTTCCGGGCTCTGTTGCGGCGTGCCATCTGGACGCGCGAAGACCTGGGTCAGTTGGTTGGGGCGCATCCGAAGCACGTGCAAAGGGCACTTCGCAGACTCGAAGATCCGGAGCGGCGCAGTGCTGGCCTCCCACATCTCTGGGTGTTCCGGCAAAGCGGAGGTTGTGTGCTGCTGTTGGATGTTGGAGAAGCATCTTGGAACGCACTGCGGGGGCGTACCCTCCTGATCCCAGGCGATCACTACTTCGGGCAATGGCTCCAGGCGTTGCCGCAGATCGGCAAGGCTCTGGGATTAGTGGACAACGCCAGTCTGCACGGTGAGAGCGAAACGGCGAGGGGGAGCATAGATGCTCCCCCCTCGACCCCGACAGGGAGCGTGGATGCTCCCCCTCCGGGCGCAAGAGGGAGCACGGATGCTCCCCCACCGACAACGGCGTCTGGTGGCCTTCTAGCGCAAACCAGGAGCCTCCACGGGCAAATCGCCGAGGGCTTATCGCCGGGGAGAGATAAACAGAATGAGAGTGAAAGAAGGAGAGGGGGTCTTTCTCAGTCACAGTTAGGAGGGAGTGGGGGACATCCACCGTCGCGCCCTGCGCCGTTTCGCCACCAGTCTGACGAGCTGCGCAGGATTGCCGAAGCGAGCGGCCTCCTCAAACAGATGGCCAGCGATCGGGCGACTGAGCAAGAGCTTGCGAGAAAGCAGGAGTCCGCCGAGTCCGACGATGGGGAGTATTACCGTAACCTTGCCAGGCGGGCGAGGGATTTGAAATGAAGAACCCGCTCAATCCCGAGTTGATGCCCGCCAAGGAGCGCCTGGCCGAGGTGGCCTCCCTGCTCGCCCGGGGCTTCCTGCGAGCGCGGCTACGGGCGGCAGAAAAGTGCCAGAAAGGCCTTGCTATTCTTCGGACTTCGAGCCATGAATGTCCCAAACCCAAGTCCGAGGGAGAGAGCGTATGAGCAGCACGGTGTTGAAGCAGATCGCCGCCCTGGGCCGGGCGTCCACCCCCGACCTCCAGGAGCGGTGGCGGCAGCTGATGGGGGCCGAGCCGCCCCACTACAACCGGGACTTCATGGTCAAGCGGCTTGCCCACCGCCTCCAGGAACTCGCCTACGGCGGGCTGAGCGAGCAGGCGCGGGCGCAGATGAACCAACTCCTCGATGACGCAGGCTACAACGAACTGGGCAGCCTGAGGGCAGGCTCACGACCGAAGGCGCGAGCGGACCTGCCGGTGGCGGGGACGCGGTTGGTCAGGGAGTGGGACGGCCAGCGCCACGAGGTCACAGTGGTGCATGGCGGCTTCGAGTACCGGGGCAAACGCTACCGCTCATTGAGCGCCATCGCCTCCACGATAACCGGCACCCACTGGAACGGACGCCGCTTCTTCGGGTTGCCCACGCCCGACAACGGAAGGAGGGGCCGGTGAGACGGGCAGACGATATCCAGGCGGCTCCCC
>Ga0315296_10005571_pt1 | contig 10056 bp, 19 predicted proteins | sample YL17G14_18_MG_FD_203921 | JGI IMG/M metagenome (GOLD analysis project Ga0315296, IMG submission 203921) | Sediment microbial communities from Yellowstone Lake, YNP, Wyoming, USA - YL17G14_18 | ecosystem: Environmental > Aquatic > Freshwater > Lake > Sediment | place: USA: Wyoming | collected... | reverse complement strand
TTATGTGCTTCTGATATTCTCTGAGAAATGCACGTTCACGGACAAGCGTAGCCATAAAGTCACAATTTGCCTTACACATGGCTTCAATGCTTTCGACTAACATCCTCTCCGAAAACGACAATTTCTTCTTCACTGTTTTTGGCGTTCTCATTTTGGTTCACACTATCCACTTTCACGGCATACTATATAAAGCTTGAGGCGAAAACGGTAGGTTTATATAGCTAGGCTAATACCGTCTAGCCGTGAAGGTTTCACAAATGCAATGCAAATATCCAACAATGACATATAGAAATTACATAAAAGGATTTTCTTCTGAAACCATAAACGGACAATTCTATTGCCGAATATGCAAAAAATGGATAAACAAACAAAGATGGATACACTTCAAAAGGAAACATAGATATGCAGTGTAAAATAAACCCGAAATACTTTTGTTTTCGGCAAGTGAAGACTGGAAAAGGAAAATGGGACTATGCAAAAGGCATCTGTCAAGAATGTGAAATCTTTAACCGAGAAAAACAAATTCCGTTAGAGGTGATAGAAATGGGAAAACAAACAGCCATAAAATGGATTGAAGCCAAAAAGAAACAGCTTGAAGCCGCAAGAACAGCAAACCGAAAAGCAAAAGGCATGGAAGACCTTTACAACATGCCAATAGGCGAAACCGAAATCACGATAGACGTAAACATTGAGCCGAGAACAGCAAAAACCAAATACGGTGACCGTGACGTTTTGCGAATCTACGTTGGCAAGGAAGGCGAAGCAAAAGACTGGATGATCAGCCCAAACTCGCCACTTTACATGACGATACTAGAAAACATCAGCGAAGGCAAGGCACACATGGTCATAGTCAGAAGCGGCACAGAACTATCCACCAGATACAGCATAAAAAGTGCGTGGTAAAACATGAACCGAATCAGCGACTTAATCCTTGAAAGCGCAAAAGCCTACATATTCGTAAGGCACATTGAAGAACACCTAACCAACATTGGACAACGACAGAAAGTCATGTGCAAAATATGCGGCAAAACCATAAACCAAATCTGGAACGAATACAGTCAAGACCAAAAATTGCGAAACCAAACAGTTTAAAAGCTTCATTCCCCTTCTTTTTCTACATCTCCCAAAAAGGTGAAAAACTTGTTATGCCCAGAATGTAAGTCAGCAATGACGCATATCATGCAAGGGTTAGCATACGACTTCGACACAGAACCACCAAACCCCTCAAAATATGTGATTGTAACGTGTCCAAACACGGAATGTCCAAACTACATGAAATTCCTCAGAAAAGCCGTGAAACCATGACTAAATACGCTTTAAGCTTAATCCAGAGAGAAACGACAAACACAGTTTCCAACTGGGGAAACCATCATAGAATAGACACTTTTCACCATTGCAAAAAATGCGGAAAACCGTTACGGACTAGAAACCGAAATCCAGACGAAACAAAACGGACTGGACTATGCCAGTCATGCTGGGGAAAATGGCTAGGAAAACACACTAGAGCATTAAGAAAATGAAAGCCACAAAAGTCACCAGAACAAGACGATACCGAATAACCAAACGGCATCCACAACGACCAAGAGCCATTATCAAGATGGATTTAGGCAATGTCGAACAGCAAATAAGCCTAATAATGCCGCCAAACGCCAAAATAGTCAATGTCGAAGTGCCGAAAGAGAAAAACCCCGATTTAATGACGATTTACTTCTCAAACATCAAGGTTTGCTACTATATGAAGGACAAAAAAGGCTTCGTTTACGATTCAGACGGCGTTTACTGCGGAAGTTTCGATTTTAACGACCTAAAAAGGCTTTTCGTCAAAATCGGAGCTTCGTTAAAGGCGATAAAACATGGAAAAGCTTAATTATAATTACTACTACGTTAAGGGTTTTTTTGTGGCAACCAGAGGTGAAACAGAATGAATAAAGCCAAAAATATTAGGTTAACGCTGAAAGACATCGGTTTAAAACCAAAGATAACCCTATGTAAAAATGTGCATGGGATGTACGGAAAAATCTATATGGTTCATACCACATCAGAAAAAGCGGTAAAACATCTGAGAAACGAAGGTTTCAGCGTTTCAAAAGTTGAGGATGTGTTATTAATTGCCTAAACCCAAAACTCATGCACTTGCCATCTACGGAACGACACGGTACAAGACGTTACAGCAAGTCAGCTATAAGCAACGGTTCTGGAAAAAGCGTTCAGACGGAATAAGACAGCGATACCGAAAGTCAGTCACCAAAACCGTTTCCAAATTCAAAAAAGGCGGCGAACGGATAACGCTTTTCGGAAGCTTGAACGACATAGCGAAAGCCGAAAAGAAGATTGAACGTGAAAAGTGGATTCCCAAAAGGAAGTTTCAAGACCGAGTACCCGCTGACGAATTCCTAAAGAACCCCGAAAAATACGCTAGAAAAGGCGATTGGGTTGACAGAAAAAAGAAGAAATCACCCTAAATTCGTTTATGGCTTTACCACAAGTCACGGTTTACTTTTAGACCTAGACAACACCACGTTAGACGAAACCCGAAAAATAGCCAAAAAATACATGGAACGCTTCAAGCTGGAAGGCTACATGATACTAAGAAGCTCACAAAACAATTACCATGTAGTCTTCAACAAATACCTTTCATGGAAGAAAACATTAAGCTGTCTATTCAAAATCGTCTGGTGTTACCACTACCACAAACACGGAGCAAAACCGAGCCTAACCTTCTGGGCGATCCTTCAAGCTTGCAAGGAAACCGAAACGCTGAGGATAAGCATGAAGGAACGCAAAGCCGTTCCGAAAGTGATCCAGACAAAAGGCAAAACCAACAAGCTCATTAAGGACTACTTAGACTTCATGTGTGAGATGAACAAAACATGACTTGCATATCGTTTCTGATATTGCCACCAAGACCGTTTCCGAAGCCGTTAAACCCGAAACCAGAAAAACCAGGCGAAGCATAGAGGCTTATGTTTATGGTGTCTGAGGCATTTGGAATGTTTCGAAAACTACGGACAAGTAGTAACTTATTCATTAATGAAGCACAAGCAAAAGCATAAAAGCAAAACCCTTAAATAAAGCCCATCCCTCATGTCTCTCCGAAGTGAACCAAAATGAAGATACTAGAAGGATACCAAAAAAAGGTTGAGGAAGCCTTCAAACTTCAAGCCATCATAGAAGCTCACGGCATGGTCTGTGTCCTTGAAGCCGAAGACCTCAAAACCGAAAACATAGAGGAAACCCTCAAAACATTGAACAACTGGATCGGTAACTATGTCGAGCATGAACCCGACAAAACAGACGGGTAGACCAGCAAAAGACCAGAAGCCACATGCAATAGAACTTATCAAGCAACAGCTAGAACAAACTGGAAAAGTCAATGCGAAAGAAATAGCTCAAGCAACTGGCTACGAAATCGGACACATCAGACGGTTAGCAAAACAAGTCCAGAAGCAAAAACTGAAAGGCGAAACACCAGAAGTCGAAACAATAGAAGGCGAAACCGTAACACCGTCAGTCAAGGTTGAATCAGTCGAAGCAGAAGAAATACCAGAAGCAGAAGTCTTGACACCTGAAGGCATAGCGTCACAAGCAGTGGCAAAAGGCTTTTTCGATGAGAACGACATCTTTTCATTGTTTGACGGTGTAAACAGCCTTTTCCCCGAAAAGTTTAGGCGTGACGAAAAAGCAACCAGAGCCGTATCTAAAGCATGGGTTAAGCCTTTCAACCGTCTACTAGACAAGTATGCAGACGAAAACGTTGACCTCTACATAGCTTTAGCCGTGACAATCATGTATTTTGCGCCTTGCGCAGTCGGCATGGTGCGTGACAGAATGTCAAAACCCAAAAAGGCGATTGAAAATGCCAAAATACAAGCCTAGCTTCGAAGATTCAATGGCTCACGCAAGAACAGACGATAGGCTAGAACAAGCACTAGGACACAAGCCACCAAGCCTTTCAGACCGTCTGAACCCCAAAAAGGCAATCGAAAAGAAGATGATGCAGAAGGCATTGTCAGAGCTTTCGAAAATGGATGCTAAAACCATGTTTGTCATGTTCCAAGAAAAGCTAATGCCGTTCTTTGCCGTGAACCCAAACGTGGAAGTGAAAGCGACAAAACTCAAAATCAAGGGAAAAAGCTATTACGGAATCATTCTCAGAGATGCGTAGCCGTGTTCCAGATCAAAACAGACGACATAATGGTTGTATGTGGAAAAAGGCGAAGCGGCAAAACCTTTTTCACCAAGTGGCTACTGTCAAAATTTCCCAGAGCCGTCATTTGGGATTACAACCATGAATACAAGCTCAGAAACAGCGTCATAGTCTACGATCTCAAACAGTTGATACCTCAACTCTTAACTGGAAAATACCGCTACATCATTTACAGACCGCTAATCAAGACAGAACAGACTTTCGAAGCTTTCTGCCACACTTGCGAAAAACTCAGAAACATCGTCATAGTCATTGAGGAAGTTGAAAGATTCGCTACGGCATGGCTCATTCAACCTTCACTCAAAAGGTTGATTGACACTGGAAGACACAAGGGAATAGGCTTAATCTTCACCATGCGAAGGACATTGAGAGTTAATCCCGACATAACCTTCAATGCAGACTTCATTTTCGCTTTCAGCCAACACAGACCGCAAGACTTAGACTACCTAGCCGAATACATGAACCCAGAGACAGTATATAAACTGTCTAAACTTCCTTCTTTTTGGTTCATCTGCTATGAAGACCGAAGCGGAAAAACCTATGTGTGTCGAAAAGTATAGACTCGTCAGTTTTTGATAGAACAAGAACCTTTAAATATGGCTTCTCTATCCTCTCTAGGCTAGGTGTAAACAGATGAAACTCATACCATCTGGAACGAAAGACGTTTTCGACCTTGATCTAATAGCTGGAATGATCATTGGATGGTTCTTGTTCACGCTATTCGCTGGAATGAAACAAGGCTACTCTGGTGGATTAAACAAATATCTAGGCGAAGCATTACCAAGATGGATTCCAAGCACGTTAGACCAATCATGGATAAAAACAGATAACATCATCTGCTATGCCGTAACGATAGCCGCAATACTTCTAACGAAAGGCAAAATGCGAAAGCTAATGATAATTGCTCTCTGGACAGAAATCATTTGCCACATCTACGCTTTCACACAATAGGTGACTGAAAATGCGAAGAAGTAAACTTTTGAAGAACCTAGCAACTTTTGCCGCTTCAACTGAAAGCATCAAGATAGGCGCACAGAACATCCGAAACATACGGATCGGTCTTGACGGCTTAGGCACTGGAACAACCGCAACGACTCTAGCCACGCAAATCGCTGGAATATCAACCGTGAAGCTGACGGTTGCAGGCGAAGTTGAAACGCTCATTAACCACGTTGACCTTTTCGCCTTAAACTTCATGCTACATGACATTATGCCCGACATTTGCCCATCGAAGCCAGTTTGGCTATTGTCAACCACAACCAACGCTACGGCACTATTCCTAAAAACGATGCTTCCAGTAGGATTGACAACCGACAAGGAAAGCTACATTGAATTCGGCTACACTGGAATAGCAAATGCTGGTACGCTGAGGCTTGACATAGCAGTTGAATACGGTGACAAGCCATATCAAGCTAAACCGCTTTCGTTGAGGTTCATAAGCCTCAATGCAACCGCAAGCCTAGTCGAATACGACATAAGCGTAGCTGGAAGGAAACTAGTCGGATTGCTAGTTTTTGCAACCACGATACCCAACAGCACGACAGACGAAGCGTCAGTTGAAGAATTGAAACTGCTTGTGAAACGAACCGAAATCTACCACACGGCATGGTTCAACATGGACTCTGTTGACGTTGACGTTGAAGACACAGTCGTACACGCAATCACCGACAACTATCGATACATAGATTTGCTTGACGATCCGATACCTGCAGATGACCTTAAAGTTGCAATCAAAAGCGTAGCCGCAACCGATGCGGTTAGAATCATAGGCATCTACCGATAAGGCGATTGACATGAACTGGAACAACCTAGTCGGAATGACGATAGCTGGATTAGGCGCAATAGCACTATGCCTAAACGGAAACATTAACGGAGATGCGGCTGTCGGTCTGCTAGGCGCCATTCTAGGCTATGCTTTCGGATACGCTAACGGAAACAGATCGAAAACGGCAAGTTAACTAACTGGTAGCGATACCCTAAACTGAGGTGCGTAACCGTTGAAAGTTTTGCCCCAAATTTCCGTAACCACAACCGAAACAAGATATCAGATAATGGGTAAACGGTTTCTGTTGTGCAAGTCTGGAACGTCAGCCGTAAACGTAGGTTTCAGCTACGTTATAGCTGGACACAGAACAACCGACATGGTTCAAATCCCATTAAACACCACTTACCGATTCATCGCTCCGAAAGGACACCTTTTCTATCAGATTTTCGTTTCAGCCGATTCTGGAACGTCAACACTTGACGTTGTCGCCTCAGATATAAATATGGAATTGGTTGACTGATGGCTTATCCGTTACCAGAAAAGACAAAAGTGCCTCAACATCGTGCAGACTCAACATTGAGTCAAGCGAATCCAGTGACAGCGACTCTTTACACGGTTTTGGACACCGCTAAAAACGTGAGAATCATCAGCATATCAACTAACATTACATGGGCAACCACTCAGCCGACACCGTTAGAGATTGTCGTGACGATAGACGGAATTTCAACCGTCTTCACAGTTGCTAATCCAGTGTCAGCAACCGTTTATTTCGCAAGTTTAAACGCTAACGCCGCCGCAAATGCTCAAACGCTTGAAACATCGGATAGAACCGCAACTGGAAGACCGTTTTTGCTGGAAGGCAGAAGCGTCAAAATCGAAGCTAGAATCACATGGGCAACCACTCAGCCGACACCCCTAGTTGCAAGGGTAAAATACGCTAAATGGTGAAGCAAAAACAATGTTTGAAACTGGAAAGCCAATCGGACACACAAGCGAAGAAGTAGTGGACACTGACTTCAAGTTTCTGAAAGGCGAAGTCGGCATCATACGAAACGCTACGTTTCAGCTTGGAACACTATACAACGAAACCACAATCCTAAATGCGCCTTCTGAACAAGCGTTAGCCAACGCTTTCGGCAACTCGGTTAAACAGCAAGGTGGCAACGTGGTTTACCTTAAAGCCGAAAAGAGAGTAACCACTATTCTAGGAAAAGAAACAGACCACTATACGGTTTGTCTTGACATAATAGAATGTCATTTTGTGGCTGATCCCTTCGTGGTTGACGACATCATATTTCTTGCGATCATAGCCGCGCTTTTCATTGGTGGCGTTATCTGGATAACCAGACCACTATGGCTTAAAGCTGGTGGCGTAACACCGTCAGACCTTGCTGGTTACAACCTTGCCGATGTGGTTTGGTTCTACCCAGTTTTGGCTGTCATAGTCGTTTACATCATCTATGTAGCGGCTAAAGGTAGGCGAAAGAAGTGAAGTGGTATCACTATTTGCTCATAACCGTCATTGTCGGTACGATTTTGGGCATGCCGCTGTTTCTTGATCCTTACTACCATCAAGAAAAAGTGAGTTTCTCGGTTTGGGTTTACCGTGAACTAGACGAGTTACGGCATGGCGAGAGGTGAAAACGTGAAGGTCACTAAATGGCACGTTGTCGGAATCGTTGTTTTGGCTATCGTACTTGGAATTTTCACTGTTCCAGTTGTGCCGACTGACGAAGGAAACGAAACGGTTTCGGCATACATAACCAAGAAACTTAGCGGTGACGGTGGCAAGAATGTCCTTGAATGAAAAGATAATTGTTTTTGATGAAGACGGAAACCCGAAAGAGTTTCGGTATTACGAAGCTGAAAAGCTTGTTGCTCGGTTAGGCACGATTCTTGACAGCGACAACAACTTCATAGGACTGAGAGAACTTAGCGTAGAAGAAGTTTCGCCTATTTCATGGTTTGATAAGCTCAGACATAAACCGCAACCGAAACGCATTGACATTACAACCGTTGACTTTATCGGCTTGATCAACTGGATAAACACGATTAAAACGATCAAGACAATCGAAAAAATTGAAGAAATAACGGAAATCAGCAAAATCGGTTCACCATTAAGGATACGAGACAGTTTATTAGGTGCAAGTCAAATCGGTTTAGACGGAAGCAACCCTCAAGAGCATCCACATATAAATGACTTCTATGCTGGGATGAAAGGCGACATTTTTCCAGACTGGACAACTGACATAGATTTAAAGGCGTTTTGGAATGAGGATGGAATGAAAAAGCCAGTAGGCGTAACATGGCTTAATGCTTATAGCAGAAAAGTGTTTGTTTATCCGATAGTGGCTTGTTTGATGCAGAAGGGTTTAGGCACGTTTGCAAATGGTGGCATTGACTATTTCTGCGGGTTTGAAAGGGGAGATGGAATACATAGTGGAATAGCGTCATGGATAACGTACTGGAACACTGTTCATGTAGCCGCTACAATGGGGGGTAGCGGTGCGGTTGATTTGGACATTACGAGTCTTTTGCCTGCCGACTACAAAACAGCAGGTTATTATTATGGTGTCAAAGTGAACAGAAACAACATTCAGTTTTGGTATGGAATCATTAACACAGCCACAAAATTGACTGGAATAGCGATTTTAGCTCCTAATGCGCCAACATACAGTTTGGCTACTGCTCCTTACGCTGTTGGAATTAGTGCGGGGTATTTGCCGTCTCACATGCCAGTTTTAGCCGAAGTCATTGACACGATAAATGTTGCGCGCACTATGCCTTTAGCTCCAAGATGGTTAAGAGCCTCAGATGGCGATCCATGTCCACCCGAAATTTTCAGATTATACAAGACTGGAACAACCAATTTAATAGCTGGATTGACGCTGACGAGTGGAAGCGTTACGAGCCATCCTTTTCCAACATTTGGTTATGAACAAAAAATAGTTCAGTTTATGAGTGACAAAGCTGGAACTTTAGAATTGCAAATTTTAGGAATGAGCGGCAACTGGAGAACCTATGACTCTATTACGACAGTAGCGAACGTATTGGATATTTACCGTGTTCAAGGTATGCCTATTCTGATGAGGATTGTTTTTACGCCTAGCGCATACAACTGCATTATGGCTGAGGCTGAGGTGTTCCTAAGTTGAGTTATCACACTGATTCACCATTTATAGTTTCGGCTACGGATTTCGACATCAGAAATCTGGTTTCTACGTCTGATAGTGTAGAAGCGAAACAAGCTACACGGACAAACCTTCTGAACAAGCCAGAACGTGAAGACTTGCTTTTGAAGGATACGGATTTTGCGGCTAGTGCAAGTCTTCAATCGTATTTAGCGGCTGTTCAAAGTCAGAAGCATAAGGTTTACGCTTTCGGCTATGAGGCTGTTGCCGATGGTGTGTTTTACTTTAGTGCAACCGTGAACGGTGCGGCTTGGAAGTTTGGAAAGCGAATAACGAAAGGCGTTTATGCTCAAACATTTGTGCATCCAGTCGTGTGCGATGTGAACACGGCTCTGAATTTCATGTCAACGACTGGAGCAAGCAAAACGTGGATTCAATATAAGACGGAGGCTTAGAAATGACTGTTGTTAGGAAATATCCAACGGCATATACCAATACTGATAGCTGGGCTAATCCTGATTATCTGTTAGGTGCAAGCGATGGTTTGTGCGGTTCTAAGTCGGGGGTTGCATGGCAAACTTATCTTTGTTATTTGAGGACTTACGGTTTCGCGATTCCAGTGGGTTCAACGATTAACAGCGTCAAAATCGGGTTTAAATCCGCTTATGAGCATGTCACTGTTTATTTGAGTTTTAGCTATCGAGGTGCTGGTGGAGGCACGAGCATATATTCTGCTGCTGTAGGTGTTTGTGCTGACGTTACCGTGTACGAGTTGGATATTAGCTTCCTTGGGATTACGGTTGCCGAGTTGAACAACGAAACGTTTACGTCTTGGGTTCAGGTTTACGTTGAGGGTGAAGGCGTGGGTGGCTTTGTTGATTGTGCCTACATTGAAGTGGATTACACTGAACCAGCGGTTGGGAAACGAGAAATCATGGATGGTTTCGTCTTAG
>Ga0315296_10005570_pt1 | contig 10057 bp, 8 predicted proteins | sample YL17G14_18_MG_FD_203921 | JGI IMG/M metagenome (GOLD analysis project Ga0315296, IMG submission 203921) | Sediment microbial communities from Yellowstone Lake, YNP, Wyoming, USA - YL17G14_18 | ecosystem: Environmental > Aquatic > Freshwater > Lake > Sediment | place: USA: Wyoming | collected... | reverse complement strand
GATCTATCGAGTTCGGGATCTCGATTTTGATCATGAAGAGATTCACTTCCATGGAAGAACAAAGCTCCAGTTTTCACCTCTGAAGAGGGATCCGATGACGGTGAAGATCAGGGCTCCGAAGATGAAACAGGTAAATAGGATGATTAAGATTCTTCGTCTCTCTTCACCAATAAAAATTCTATTGAGAAGGGAGCCAAACTTAGTCTTAGGTTTTCTATCGATATAAGGGACGAGAAGAAGCCAGACGATAATGAGAAGAGGAAGAATAATTGCAGGGATCACTGGCTTATTGGTGTAATGGATCAGTTCCTGGATTCCTGTGAAATACCAGGGGGCTTTCCCAGGGTTGGGAGTGACAAGAGGATTGGCCAGATCTTCTAAGGGCGCATCGAAAAAGAGGGAGATGATCAACAGGACGAAGGTGACGGCCAAAGAGCAGATTGTCAAAAGAATGATGTAGTGGGGGAAGGACTCCACCGTATCCTCAGTGGCCTTCTCCACCATCGGTGAAGTTCCATCCACAATCTCCATGATGCCATAGGTTTTGTTTGGATCCTTGATGAAAACCGGATGTTTATTCTCTTCCATTTAATTTCCCTTTTAATTCCGAATTCCGCACTCCGCATTCAGCATTTTTATAGTGGTCCTGATATTCCCCCGTCTTTCCTTACTCTCCAGAAGTGAATGGCCATAAAGAGTCCGGTCAGAAAAGGGAGGACCACACAGTGGAGCACATAAAAGCGAAGCAAGGCCTCATGGCCTACCTCCTCTGCCCCTAGAACAAAGAACCGGATATAATTTCCAAAGAAGGGAGTATAACTCATGATGGTCGTTCCAACGGTAATTCCCCAGTAAGCCAGCTGATCCCAGGGGAGGAGATATCCTGTATAACTCAAGGCGAGAGTGAAGATGAGAAGACCAATTCCGATCACCCAATTAAACTCTCGGGGAGGCCGGTAGGAACGGGTGTAGAAAACCCGAACCATATGAAGAAAGACCGTTACAACCATCCCGTGGGCAGCCCACCGGTGTAAGTTTCTTAAAATCTTGCCATTAAAGACGAGTGCCAAAGCCTGCATATCGAAATAAGCCCTTTCGATGGAGGGCGTATAGAGAAACATTAAGAGAATGCCGGTAACGGTGAGGATGATGAAAAGGAGGCAAGAAATACCTCCGAGACAGAAGGTATAGGAAAATCGAAGGCCATGGCGTTTCATCTTCGCCGGGAAGATATGAAGGAAGAAGTTGTGGTACATCACCATGGAGCGTTTCAGATCGGTATCCGGTATGCCCGTTCTGAAGATGGAGCGCCAAACTGCTGAATCTGAGATGCGCTGAAGGATTCCTTTTTTCACCTGAACTCACCTCCCCCTCACCGTTCCCCTCTCCCCCGAGGGGAGAGGGATGGGGTGAGGGGTTCTTTCTTAATGAACACGCTAAGTTTCATTCTCTGTAGAGCCTTGATTCCCTATGATACATTTCCATCGTGATTGCACCCGTTGGACATCGTTTGGCGCAGAGGCCACACTGAATGCATCGGGATTCGTCTTTAATCATGGCGGTGGCGACGTCGAGCCTTTCGGCTTCTTCTAAAGATACTTGGTAAAGGGATTTCACCAGTACCAAGAGCCTCTCGTCGCCCTCAATCTCGTCGAGCCTTGCCATCCTGAAACAGAATTTTGGACAGATATCGACACAGCCCCCACAAAGAATGCATTTGGTCCGATCGAATACGGTGAAGATGTGGCATTGGAGACATCGCGCGGCCTCTTTGATTGACACTTCCTTCGAAAAGCCCAACTCCACTTCTTTATCAATGGATTTTCGTCCCTCTACGGGAAGGGTATCTATTTTCTGTCGAGGTATCTTTTCCAGATCGGGTTCGATTTCCACCTCTGGGACAATAGTGAAGTAGGCAGGCGTCTTTTTCAACTTTTCCCCACTCAGATAAGTGTGGATCGAAAGGGCGGCCTTCCTTCCATCGGCGATCACTCTAATCACATCCCTGGGGCCAGTGACAAAGTCTCCACCGGCAAAGATTCCGTGAACATTGGTCTCAGAGGTTTCCGGATTAACAGCCAGACGGTCCCAACGAGAGATTTCAAGACCGATCTCTTCGGGAAGAAAGGAAATGTCAGGGGATTGGCTAACTGCCGGGATGAGAAGATCAATATCGATGTCGAATTCAGACCCCTCGATAGGAATCGGCCTTCTGCGGCCATCCTTATCGGGTTCCCCTAATCGATTTCGAATGCATCGTAGGCCAGACACGCTTATTCCATCCTTAGAGAGGACCTGGATAGGGGAAGTGAGGTAATGAATCTTAATCCCTTCCTCTTCTACTTGCTCCAATTCTCTATGATCCACAGGCATCTCCTCTCTGGTCCTTCGGTAGAGGATTGAGACCTCCTTCGCATGCAGCCGAAAGGATGAACGTGCCGTATCCATGGCCGTATTTCCGCCTCCCACGACAGCGACTTTTTGGCCAATTTTCAGATCCTCTCCCAAATTCACCATTCGCATGAAGGTCACACCGTGGATCACACCCTGGAGATCTTCTCCGGGGATCCCCAATTTTTCTGCCTTATGTGCGCCCGCAGCAATATAAACTGCATCGTACTCTTTTCTCAAAGTTTCTAAATTGAGCTCTTTTCCAATCGGAGTGTCAGTAAGGATCTCCACCTCCAGTCGCCTCACCTCATCAATTGCCTGTTGCACTACCTCCCTGGGAAGGCGGTAAGGAGGTATTCCGACATTGAGCATTCCTCCCAAGATAGGGATTGACTCATAAATCTTGACGGAATAACCCAATCTGGCCAGGTCATTGGCAGCAGAGAGTCCAGAGGGTCCGGCGCCAATGATCGCAACTTTCTTCCCATTTTTTGTGATGGCCTTTTCATTTTGAGGTGAATAGTTTTTATGATCAGCAGAGGCTCTCTTTAATGAGCAGATGGAGATGGGTTGGTCGATGAGGAGTCCTCTCCGGCACTTCTCTTCACAGGGATGGACGCAGATTCGACCCAGGATGGCCGGAAAGAGGTTGTCTTCCCGGTTGATTTGAAAGGCCAGATCGTAATTTTCTTTAACGAGCGCTGAGATGTATTGAGGGGCTCGGGTGTTCACAGGACAAGCATGCTCACATCCGATATTTTCTTCGAACCAATGCTGGTCCGGAATCTGGATATGGAAGCGATTGGAAAAAGATTGCTTCATGGGGTCCTGAGTTTAAAGATTCTGAGAAGGTTAGAAACTCCTGAGCGCATTTCATTGAGCCGGTTGAAGTAGATGGAGGCCAATTTCTTCATCATCTCCATCCCCATCTTCGGATCTTCCTGCATCGTCTTCTTTATATGATCGGCATCCAAGACCAATACCTTTGAAGGCTTCAGACAAATAGCTGTCACATTATATCGGAAAGGTGCCATCAGAGAGGCCGTACCGAAAACCGCCCCTTCCTTCTCAATCTTGGAGGTCATGAAATCGATCTGTTCCTGGGTCTTTACCTTAAGATCGACGGCACCCTCGATGAGGATGTAGAGATGAATGGCCTCCTCTCCCTGGCGGAAGATCGTTCTCCCCTCCGGAAGGGTTTCGACATTAGATTGGGACAACAAAGCGTTTAATTGAGATTCGTCCAGGGCTCCAAACAATTCAGCCTTCTTCAACCATTGTGCAGTGACCATATCTTTCTCCTCATGATACATCTCCCCCCTAGTCAGGCAGGATTCAACAAGGGAATAATTATACCCATAAATTAAAATCCAATAAACAAATTCCAAATTTCAAATAAATCCCAATAACCAATTTTCAAATAACCAAAACGCCCCCTTACCCTTCCTACTTTCAGGTAGGTACTATCTGCCTTCTGCGATCTGCCATCTGCCTTCTTGAATTACAGTGTTCCCCTATTGAGATACTCCATGAGGTCCACCATTTCCTGTCCTTCAATTTTCTGCCAATGCACTTTGGCCTTTCTCATCTGTTCTAACATCTCCGGCCCGTGGTTCCACATGGTCTGGGCCATCAAGATGGGAGAAATCTTCCCTTTCAGGTTAGCCAAGCCTGACATTTTGGCCCCTCTGGCATGGCAGAGGTTACACTGTTTTTTGACAAAGAGAGCCTTCCCCCGATCCGGATCACCGGGTTCGTCAAAGTACCGTGTTGAAAAAAGGTAGGCGGTTAAATCGGCCATCTCCTGAGGGGAGAGAGAGGGCAGATCGATCCCTTTTTCTTTCATAGCCTGCAACATTTTGTGGGAGTGATTCCACATCATTCCTGCAAATTGGGCTAAAGTTCTGGGGAAATCTTTTCTCTTTTTCAGATCCAATTCTCCTCGAGGGGTATGGCATTGAATACATCCCTTTCCTGCAAAGAGTTTCTCCCCGGATTGGGGGTCCGCTGGAGAGAGATGGACCTTTTCGGTTTTGGCGCTTAGGCTTCGGACATAGGCAATGAGGTCAACCATCTCATTGCCTATGAATCCAACCGGTGAGATCCCCATCTTCTTCATCTCTTTATCCATTTGAGGGGCATGATTCCACATCATCTGCGCCCACAGGATGGGATTCACATACATCCCCCACCGGCTGAGGTCTCCCTTTGTCCCCTCCTTTACAGTATGGCACTTGATACAGGCTTTCGTTTCCAGCAATAATTTACCCTTTTGAGGATCTCCCGGCTCATCCATATATCGAATAAAATAGAGGAAGGCAAAGAGGTCCGCCATCTCTTTCTTCTCCATTTTCTGGAGTGGGATTTTTTTTGCCGACATCCTTCCCCACATGTCAGGCCCGTGGTTCCACATCAAGGCGGCGAGTTGCGATGGACTCACATAAGATTCTGGAAGAGTTCCGAGGTCAGGTCCTCCCTTTCCTCCCTCTCCCCAGATAGAGTGGCAGAGATTGCACTTTTTCGTTGCGAAAACCTTCCATCCTTCCTTTATATTTCCAGGGAGGAGGTACTCTCCCTTCTTTTCGACTCCCGATGCCTGTTCAAAAAGGATGATCGTCCCTCCAAAAAAGAGAAAGCCGATCAGAAGCCAGATGGCAATGTGTTTCATCTTCATTTCCTTTCTATTTCTACCCCCCACCCTCACCCTCCCCCTCAAGGGGGAGGGTGAGGGTGGGGGTAAGCTTATGGTTTCTTCTTGGGAGTCCGGATAAATTCGAGGAGATCAGCCATCTCCCCCTTTTTAAATCGAGGCCAAGAAAGGCCTTTCTCCCTCATGGCTTTATCAATCTCTGCACTGTGGTTCCAGATTCCAGCGACAATCTCAATAGGATTGGCCGCCTTCTCGTACTTAGAGAGGTCGATGTGCATCAATTCTCCTGGCTTCTTATCCAGGCCATGACATTTGGAGCATCCCATTTCTGAAAAAGTCCTCTTCCCATTGATCGGATTCCCAGGTTCGTCGGTGAAATGGAGGAAATAGAGATAGGCGATAAGATCTGCCATCTCCTTCGGGGTGAACTTTGGAATACCGGATTGCGTCTGGGCCATCTTGGCCAGGACAGTGGGTCCCTTATTCCACATGCTGGAAGCGATCTGGGTGAGGCTTTTATAAAATGCTTTTGCCTTCTTGCTAAGGTCTTCTCCTCCCTTTCCACCTTCACCCCGGATGGCATGACATTTAATACAGCCCTTAGAAGCGAAGACCTGTTTCCCCTCCCTGGGGTTTCCAGGGGTGATGAACGCGGCTTCCTTCGAGCCTCCTTTTGTATTCGTTTTGATAAACTCCAGGAGATCCATCATCTCCGAGTCTTTAAACTCCGGCCACTTAATGCCGACTTTGACCATCTGGGCAATCATGTCGGGTCCATGGTTCCAGATCACCTGGCTCAAGAAGACAGGAGAGATGTTTTGTGGAAATTCATCCAAACCCGATTCACCCTCTTTGCCCTTCCCCGAAAGGGGATGGCAGAGGTTACACCCTTTCTCATTAAATACATATCTTCCCAGCGTTGAGTTTCCAGGCTCATCAAAGAATTTGAGAAAGTAGAGATAGGAAGAGATATCGGTGAATTCCTTTCCCGTCAGGTTGGGTTTGAAGATTTTCCCCCTCTCCATTCCCATGATCATGCTGGGGATGTGGTTCCACATTTTTGCAGCCAGATCCAATTGAGTATCTCCAAGGTCTATCCTCCCAAAGTCGGGCCCAATCTTTCCTCCCTCACCTTTGAAGGCATGACATTTGACGCATCCCTTGCTCACAAAGAGACGGGCGCCTTTGGCCGGATCCTCAGGAAGAACCTGTGCAAAGGTCCAGGTGCCTATGAAAATAAGAAGGATAACCGTTCCGGCAAGGAGGATTTTTTTTCTATTCATAAAGAACCCCGATTCTCCACTCTTTTTAATGCTTGAATCCTGTAACTCTTGAATCCTGGACCCCTCGGACCCATTTATTCAATTCCAATTCCCGGGAGATAGGTTTTGATTCGGTCTCGAACTTCGGCGATCGACTTCTCCCTTCCTTCCCTCACTTCCCAGATCGAAACAATGGGGAAGACTTTGGTGAAAACCATGTAGAGGAGAATGAAGAATGAGATACAGCCTGCCAGGATCGACCACTCCACCCAAGTGGGGAAGTACATGACTGTTTCGTTCGGAAGCCTTGGATTGGTCAGGGTGGGCACGACGATCACAAATCGCTCCAGCCACATCCCAATAATGACGGAGAGGGATGCGATTAACGTACCCAGGGGTGTTCGAGTTTTGCTGAAACTGAGAATGGGCAGGGGGATGATGAAACAGAAAATGAACATTCCCCAGAAGTAGGGGGCAAACCTTCCTGTAAATTTAGACCAGAAAATGCTCATGTGGAGGGGCTCTCCCCCGTAATAGACCGTGAGATATTCGGTAAACGTGAAATAGAACCAGAGGAGTGTCATCACTAAAAGGAGGATTCCCAGATTGTTAAAATGGACGGGTCTCAAGTAATCTCCCAAATGGTAAACTTTTCGGATCAAATTCATCGCTACGATGAGGGCTGCAATCCCAGAGAAGATGGCGCCGGCAACGAAGTAAGGACCGAAGATGGCACTGTGCCACATCGGCTGGATGGTCATGGCAAAGACGAAGGAGACGACGGTATGAACTGAGACGGCGACCGGAATAACGAGAATTGCCATGAAGGCAATCCCTTTTTCCAACAAATGGTGCTGTCTTTCGGTTCCTTTCCAGCCCAGTGCCAGGGTCCGGTAGAGCCATTTCCATTTCGCCCCCTGATCTCTGAGAAGAGCAATATCAGGGATCAAAGGGAGGTAAAGATAGATGGAACTCGCTATGAGATAGACTGAAATGCTGGAGACGTCCCAGAGCAGGGGAGATTTAAATTGAGCAAACTGAATGATGTTGAACATGCGGTCCGGCCTTCCCAGATCCATCAATATGTTCCCCACGCCGAAGAAGAGGACGAGGACCGTAATGACTTCCGCAGATCGGGTGATGGATCTTCGCCATTCTGCCTTTGCAAGACGAAGGATGGCTGAGATGAGCGTCCCGGCATGACTGATCCCGATGAAAAAGACAAAGTTGGTGATATAGACACCCCAAAAGATGGGCCTCGCCAATCCTGTAATGCCGAGCCCATAACGATATTGGTGGAGGTAGGCCCATGCCGCCCAAAGGATGACAGCAACAAGAATGGACAAAGTAAGATAGAAAGCTTTCCCCGTTTTTCTAATAGGCTCGAATAGAATAGCGTCCTGTTCGAGGGTAAGGTGTTTTTCTTCCATCACATTCCTTCTGAAAGGTAGTAGACTTTTGGTTCTGTTCCCAAATCTTCAAGCAGTCGAAAAGCTCTCTTCTCGCGGGAGAGTTTGGATACGATACTGAAGGGATCGTTCAGGTCACCGAAGGTCATGGCTCGGCTGGGACAGGCCTGGACACATGCCGGGATATAGTCATCGGGCAGGAACTCTCTTCCTTCGGCTTTTGCCTTTTCCCTTGCTTTGAGGAGTCGGTGATGGCAGAAGGTGCATTTCTCCACAACCCCTTTCGTCCGGACGGAGACATCTCGATTGAGAGAACCTTCCATCTCTTTTGGCCATTGAGGTGTATTCCAGTTGAAATACTTTACCGTGTAGGGGCAAGCAGTCGTACAATACCGGCAACCGATGCATCGGTAATTGATCTGTGCCACCAGTCCTTCCTCATTGATATAGGTCGCCTTCACTGGACAGACTTTGGTACAGGGAGGGTGATCACAATGCATACAGGGTCTCGGAAGAAGTCTGGCCTTGATGTAAGGGTATTCCCCCTCGATATAGGGGATCAGTTCAATCCAGTGAATGGTGCGGCCCTTTGCCGACTCCTCCGGTCCGATCAGGGCAATATTATTCTCAGCATGGCACGCAACGACACAAGCCTGGCATCCAGAGCATTTGTCTAAATCAATGACCATTCCCCATCGAGGCATCAGTAACCCCCAAAATTCGAAGCACGAAATCCTAAATTCGAAACAATCTCAAATAACCAAAATGCCAAATTTCAAAGTCCAGAACCCATCACCTTTATCCTCTCCCCACAGGGAGAGGGGAGGGTGAGGGGGATTAGGCTTTATAAATTTTGACCCGTGTGGATCCCTGAATGGGATGGCTAGTCAATGGATCCAGGTCCTCTTGAAGGAGTCGATAGGGGTTTTCACCAAGATTTGAAGCCCAGCGTCCCCCTGAACGGTGGCCCAACCCAATGGGGATATTGACCACCTCAGGCATGGCTCCTTTGTAAATTCTGACCTTGACCTTAATCTTTCCCGCCATCGATTCCACCCAAACCCAGTCCCCATCGGAGATCCCAATACTCTTTGCCGTCTCCGGATTGAGTTCCACCCATGTTTCCCATCTTTCAAAGAGCTGGGGACCAGCGACCTGCTGGAGCCAGGGTTGATTGGCATTCCTTCCCCCTGCCATTGCCATTGTCCTAAAGACATGGAGTTGGTAGGGATATTCCTTTTGATCATCCGTTTTCTTCGGCTCTTCCCAATGGGGGAGAAGAGACGAATCCTTCAAGTCTTTTGAAGCAAAAGAAGGGTGGGCCTGTTTCAATCCTTGAACGGAGAATTGAAATTTTTTGGAAGGGGTCTGGAAAATACGATCCCATTCTTTAGAATCGTAAATGGGATCCCACCATCCGCCTTTCTCCTGGAGGAGTTTCCAAAACTCTTGGAAGGTTTTATAGGAAGGCGCCCACCATCCACTTTTTTGAAGAAGGCGCGTCCAGGCCTCATCAAACTGAAGACCGAAGGTATCGCCTCGCTTCGCTTCAAAGATGCCTTTGAGGCCATAAATCATGACCTCTTTAAAGTCGTTCCATGGAAAAGATTTCTGAGTCTCACCTCCCAGAGCTTTGGCTATATGAAGTAGGACATCGCCGGTAGCCTTTGTCTGATAAAGAGGTTCGACAACAGGTTGACGAATTCCAAGGACGGGGAAACCATTGTTCAGGAAGAGGGGGTCATCCTGCCATCTCTCAAGGGGCGTATGGTCAGGTAGAATAAGGTCTGCAATTTGTGTGGTATCATCTATGTATGGAGAAAAGCTGACGATTAAAGGGATCTCCGAAAAGGCTTTTGAGAAGAGATCCGGGTTTGGATTGGAGAAGAGAGGATTGGTATAGTAGAGAAATAGGACTTTTGGTTTATAGGGTTTTCCGGAGATGACGTTCTTCGCCAAAAGGTAGGGGAGATGTCCTGCCATCAAAAACTCTTTGCCTCCATCCATTCTCTCCTTTTCCAGACCTCTTTTTGCGATGGCATCCCTTTTTACAGGAGGGAAAGGTTGATAGGGCATGGTCCTTGGGATCAGTATCCCTCCAGCGGTATCGATACTGCCTGTTAATCCATTCAGAACTGCAACTGCCATTTGGTGAAAGGGCCGATCTCGATAGCCAATGGCAAGAGAAGGTTGGTTTGTGGCAAACTCCCGGGCCAGGCGGATGATGGTATCGATAGGGACTCCTGTCTTTTTTGAGACGACCTGAGGTTCATATTCTGAAAGAACGTAATCCTTGAAGCCGAGGTGTTCCCTGCCATTTTGGTCTGTCCAATTTTCAAATCCAA
>Ga0315296_10005569_pt1 | contig 10059 bp, 18 predicted proteins | sample YL17G14_18_MG_FD_203921 | JGI IMG/M metagenome (GOLD analysis project Ga0315296, IMG submission 203921) | Sediment microbial communities from Yellowstone Lake, YNP, Wyoming, USA - YL17G14_18 | ecosystem: Environmental > Aquatic > Freshwater > Lake > Sediment | place: USA: Wyoming | collected... | reverse complement strand
GCCGCGTCCATTGGCTGCAATAAAACAGGCCTGACGCTAGCTGGAATGGGCAACAACACGGTAATCAAACTAAGAAACTCCCACAATGCAAGCATAAAGATGATTTATGTGTCAGCTGACAACTTTTATCAAACGGTTCGAGACCTTTACGTTGACGGAAACAAAGCGAACCAAACAACAGGAACAATGCACGGGATTTACACAGACACTTGGTACACCCAAATCACGGGCTGCACTACAACACAATGCCGCGGCGACGGCATTCACGGGGACATTGGGTGCCATAATGGCAGAGTGTTTGACAACTACACTAACTACAACACAGAAAACGGGATTTTGTGGTATGGAAACTACTCAGTAGTTTCAAGAAACGTGAGCAACAACAACACTAGCGTAGGAATCAGTAATGAAGGAAACTTTAATGTAGTTGCGAACAACACGTCTTCAAACAACACAAGTTACGGTTATGACTTAGACGGATCGGCGGGAGTCTTCTTTGGCAACACAGCTATTAATAACACCAGCTACTCGCTTATGTTGTCGGGAGAATATTGGGCAATTGTTGGCAACACCTTCATGGAAACCAGCGGAACGTACAGCCTCTATGCGTCTGGTTCAACAGAAAATGTCATAAGCAACAACATCTTCAAATACGAACGCAAGAACGTGATTTATTTGAGTGGCTGCAAGTACAACAACATTGAAGGAAACCATTTTTACGATTGCTGCAACAATGCAAACAATAGTTGGGACATAATACATTTGAGGAATACATCTACCTACAATGTTGTGTCTGGAAACTCAAGCCACACAGACCAAACCAACAAGCAACGGTATGGAATCAGAGAAAATAATGCGGTTGATGACTACAATTTGATCCATGGGAACATTATGATACAGGCAGCAACAGCAAATATTTCAACGCAAGGAGCAAATACTGTGTCGGCAGACAACATAGCGCCATAAAAGGAGGGGGACGAAAGATGCTTGTAACACCACAACTAAGCCAGGAAATAGAACGCCTTTTGCCTCAAACGCAGGCACAGCTCGCGCAGGCGCTACAGCAGGCAGGAACAATGATTCCCGCAGCAATCTCCACAGCAGAGATTGAAAGCATTCTCTTTTCCGTAGGCGACATAAGCTTATTAATCAAAAGAGCGGAAAATGTATTGAGGTGATGAATTGGCAGAAGGAAAAACAGTTGAGGAGCTGACAAGAGAGTGGCAGGTCGTAAGCGACAAGTTCAAGAGCATTCTAAACAGCGACATAGAACGCCTGCTGCGCATAGTCGCAGACGCCTTGACAATCAAGATGAACAACATCATGCCCTGGTACGCAACAGGAAACATGAAAGCAGTGAACACAACCGAAGAAACACTGTTCTCGCAGAAAGTCAGGCCGGACCAGATGGTTGTCCTAACGCACGTTTCAGCAATGAACGAAGACCACGCAAACACAACAACAAGAATAGCGGTTGAAAGAGGCGGAACAAACTTAATGCTGAACCGCGACGTGCAAAGCGCAGTAAATATTTCAGTGGACTGGGACGGGCAAGTCTTGATGGCTGAAGGCGACAGGGTAAAAGTAAGCTTCTTTGGCTGCACAAGCGCGGACGACATAGAAATCTCTTGCAGTGGCTACGAAATCAAGGCGTGATAAACCATGCCGATAACGTTCGGGCCAAAGCGCAACATTGCACAAGGCAGCCCCAGCGAGCTATCAGTATGCTCTGTAACAGGAACACTGGCGCCTGATGCGACAGGCTTGTATTTTAAGACAGACGATTGGGCAGAGCATTCTTGCTACCGCAGGAACGACAGCGCATGGTTCATTTGGTGGAACCAGTACAATTCAACCTGGTATATTTCAGCAGAAGCCGGTTCAGCCGGCCAATACCAGTGGACAAGCGAGGACATGGCAAATACTGAGTACGCGCCATCAGGAGATTCTTTTGGCACGGCAACAGTAACAAAAGTAAAATAGCAAAAAGGGAGGGAGAAAAAGTGTGGTACGTATTAGAAGACACGGTTCCCGCAAACACGAGCTACGCGAACAGGCGGGAAACAGAAATCAAGGTTGCAGGAGGAATACTGCACACGATTTACGTGACAATCCCGCCAGGCAGCTCAAACCTTGTGCATGTCCAGCTCAAGGCCGACAGCTACTTTATTTTGCCGCGTAACGAGGACAAAAGCATTACAGGCGAACACGTTAACGTGCCATACTCTGAATGGCTTGAGTTGAAGGCAGCGGAAAACGACCTGCAGCTCGTAACATGGTCAACAGGCACTGACAACGCACATGTTGTGCGATTACTCATTGGGATATTACCAAAAAGTGTGATGGAAATAGAAGAACAGTACTTGAAGAACCTGCGAATGTTTATGAGCCTATTCAGGAGGCGAACCTGAATGCCCGGCGACATGCCCGACTGGTACACAAAAGCGTTTACCAGCTCTGCAGAAGAAGAACAAGAAAAGGCAAGCGTAACAGCAACTGAAACAGTGATAACTTTCTCTGCAAGCGTTCACAGCTGGTGCTTGTACAATGACGGGCCAAACGCCTGCCATTACGCGCTTGCGACAGGCGTTACAACAGACAATTTCAAAGTTCCGCCAAGAGCCGGAATTGTCAGGGACACACCAACAACAAAAATCTATTTAATCTGTGCGACAGGCCAGACAGCAACAGTGTATGTTGTTGGGGTAAGGTAGTGATGCAAAATGACAATGAGTCAATTTGGCTGGGTGTATCCATCACGCTACTTAACGTGGGAAGCTATTGACAACTGTGAGAGTTCAACATTCCCATTGACAATTTATCGTTTTGTTCCGGCAGAAGTGGTGCTTATTGATAGCGCAATACTGCAATTCAGCATAGAAAGGTTAAGGTCGTTTCCAGGTATAACAAAAGGAGGAACCACGCAACTGGCCGAGTATGCTTCAGACGAAAATACCTTGTTGTTGTGGCACTGCAACGAAGCAGCGGGGGCAACAGTAAATGACGCATCAGGAAACGCAAACAGCGGTACCTGGGCAGGCACGGCCCAGTGGAACACTACAACCAAAAAATTCGGTGCTTCTTCTGCGGGGTCATTCTCGCACACCAACTATATCGCCTTTGACAAGGCAATCTTAAGCGGTTTGACAATCGGCACGTTTGAGTGCTGGCTGTACGCAGACAACATAACAGCTGACAACAGCATAATTTGGGTTGAAGGCAGCAATATTAGAATAAGAATTAATGCAAACGGCAATGTGAACTACCAAATAAGTTCGCTTGTCGTAGATTCAGCAGGAACAATACCGGCTGATACCTGGACGCATTTTGCCGTAACATGGAACGGCACAAATGTTGTTTCATACCTAAACGGAGTACTAGACACAAGCACGGCTTCGGCTCAAACGCCTTCAACAGCGAGTATTCCAAGAATAGGAGATGATCCTTTTAGAAACCCCTGGGACGGCTATATAGACGAAGTGCGCATTAGTAACATTGCACGCACAAACTTTGGCTTCCAGTTTACTACCTGTGAGCAAACATACAACAGCCCAAGCATTTCAATTAAAATTAACGGAACAGACAGGACAACAGCGCTTGGCGGCCCCTGGACAAGCAATCAGAACAACATAGACATCGCAGACTATTTGGAAATAGGCGAATGGAATACAATTGAGCTGATTCCAAACCAGTTGTTAAAGCTCAATGTCAGCGTAATCGCAACGGTGGTCGTATGAACAACAGCGACAAGGAATACTTTGAAGGCAGGTTCTGCAAAGTAGAGCAAAAGCTGGCAAGAGTCCACGACGACGTGCTCGTGCTCAAAACACAGAGGGACAGCGCAGTAAAATTCATGTACCTGGTCGCAGGCGCAGTTTCGCTTATCGTTTCACTAGCGGTAGGAACTTTGAGGAGGTGAAAGACATGCCCGGGTTTTTGACGGCGATCGTGAAAGCGGCCGCTTCTGGTATTGCTGTTGGATCCTTGTTCTATGCGGTGTTCGCGGTTGGCGGCGTAGTGTCAAGTGCACTATCGCCAGCTGTCGGGTTCGCGATAGGCTTTGGTTCAGCAGTAGCCATTGCGCTGGTTGAAGAAGACGCAAAGTAAGCAGCCAGAACAAGCGGTTTACCTGCAGGGCGCTTGGGATAGCGTTTTCCGTCGGCCCTGCAAGGACTACTTCTATACATAACAAACCAGCGGAACTCTACTCTCTCAATAACCTTATAAAGACATCACAGTATAGTGATATGTGGTGATGTAATGAATAAAATAGAGTTTGAAGTAAATGCAAACATTGCATTAGGAACAAACTATTTCACCTTGCGCCACCCAAACTTTTACAGCTTCTGCACAGGCAGAAAGGGCGACAAGTTGGATCGCAAGCTGCACGTTCACGACGGCGACAGGTTCAAGGTAACAATCCAAAAGGTGAAAGCGTGAGCTACGCGTACAAGTTCGTGCCGAGCACGCTGACACGCCTGGTGAGGCGATGAAATGCCCCAGCTAAGCATCTACATCTGGAAGCATCTCTACAAGCCTTTCAGGCGCTACTGCAAGGACAAGAAGATGCTCAAGAGCTCGCTGCTCAACGAAATGCTGAGCGAGCGACTAAACAAGGAGGGATACTTGTGAGCGAGGAAAAACCGAAAGTGCTGGAAACGATAGTCGAAGGCGAGATCGGAATGGTAAGGCCATGGAGCAAGGGAAACGGCTTTTTCCTGTGCCTCAAAGGCGACAGCAACGACTACTACAAATTTGGAAAGAAGCTGCCAAACGAAGGCGACAAGGTTCGACTAAAAGTGAGGCCTGGAACAGGCATTTTTTCCGAGAAGATCGAGGTAACCGAGATAACAGAAAAGCCTATAACGCTTGCAGAAATCAAGCAGACGAAGAAAGACGCTGACGAAATCGTGGAAAAAAGCACTATGCCAGGCGACAAGTTTTTCTTTAAGAAAGAAAACCTGATAATTCGCCAGACCTGCATCAAGGCAGCAGCAGCAGCAGCAGCTGCGCTTGTTCGCCAGGGCATAATCAAGGGCAAAGTTGACGCTGCGGACGCACAGATTTACATTGCTGACAAGCTGTACGGCTACGTTACAGAGCAGGAAGAGCCAGAACAAGAAGAACCGGAGGCGTGAAGCATGGACAAACCAAGGTGTTTTATTCCTAAGTGTCGTATGTGCGAATGGTTCGAGATGTGCGCAAATTCAATTAAAGAACCCCTTATGCCAACTAGTGAAACAACTAAACTATGGCACAAGCCAATAATTAAAGCGCAGGTTCAACCAAAAGAGAAGCGCAAGCTCAGGACCGGCAAAAAGATAAAGGACATGAGCATTGAGGAAAAGAGAGCCTACTGGCGCGAACAGGCTGCAATCAAGCGCAAGCGTTTGCTTGACGAAAAGCAGAACCTGACGCCAACAGGCAAAAAAGTAATGAAGGGCCTGCAGCGAAACGCTGACAAGCTCAAAGAAATCAAGAAGGAGTTTCCCAATGAGGTTTCAGAGAGACCGTAAGGAAAACAAGGCCAGGACAAAAGAGGTGCACGACTTTTGGCTCGACCAATGGAAGGACGACTGAAAGCCTGCCCGACCTGCGGAAGCACCGGGCTGCTCGTAAGAAAGCAGCTGCACATGCTGCGCTTCAAGTGCCAGCGCTGCGGCTTCCAGCACTTTGAATAGTGGAAGCGTGGAGGGTGTGTGGTATGTGGATAAGCGAGGAAAAAGCGGCTGCAATAATCAAGCTGTTCTGGCAAGAAGCAGAACTAAAGGAAGAAGTTTGCACTTGCGAAAAATGTGTTCTTGCAATGCAGAACACGATTGAAGCAGCGCTTTGATGATAAAGCCAGGAGGAAAGCATGAAATGCGGTAGGGGATTGCTCGGCTGGCTATTGTGCAGGCACAAAGGGCCAGGCGGAGAATGCACAAAGCTTGGTCTATGCGACTACGCGGAGAGTGAGCAATGGCCATGAAATGCTATGTGTGCAAAACAGAGATTGAAGAAGGCAAGCACTATTACCATGTGCAGGCAAAAAGGCGGGGCTGCAGGAAAAACGTGCCAGGGTTCAACGAGTGCGTCCAGTGTTACCGAGCACAGAAAACGCTTTAGCGCTTTGGGGCAAGTAAGTTTTTCCCACCAATAGGGGTTTAACTACCTCCTAAAAAGCGCTAAGGCAAAATGGCAAAATCGTGCAAGCACAAAGGTGCATGCGTGGGTACAAACAAAGCAGGTTATTTAACCGCTTTCTTTAACGCAGCTTCGCAAACGTGAGAAATCGTCAGGCCTGCTTCTCTGGCCTGCTTCAAAACCTCAACATCAATGCTAACGGTTGTGGTTGCTTTCATGTTCTAACCTCCTATTTATTTAGCTACATATGTATTTATAAACACTTCGCTACAATAAATAAATAAATAATATGGAGGTGTAAGTTATGGAAGAAAATAAAGAAGTAAAAACAGATAACGGCAGCAAGCCTGCCACTGAAGCGCAAATGAAGCTGCTGGAACAGTTGTGCGACGAGCTCGGCTTTGAAGGCGACGCTAGAAGCGACTTTCTGGTATCCCACACAATTGAAAGCGCAAGCCAACACATTCATTACCTGAAAGAGCGCAAGCTCAGGGACGCACAGCTACGCTTGCAGAACGCGAAAGTGCAAGGCTTCGACAAAATCACTTTCGCCATGCTGTACAAGCTGTTTGCTGCCGAGAAAAGGCAGGGGCAGTTCGAGCAGAACTGCTTTGACCACGGCATGCAGGAAGCAATGGCCATAGAGCTCAGAGTGTACAAAGAAGCGGAAGCCCACTGCAAAGCATGGGTTGCGGAAGGCGGTTCTCAATGAACCGCTCTCCTTCCTACGCTGAATTTGAGCACCTGCAGGACAGAGTTGACACGCTGGAAAACGTGCTCTGCGACGTTGCGACTGACCATAAGCTGTTTGGAGTAATTTCCCAAACAGACTTGAAGCGCGCACTGAAAGAAGCAAATATTCTGGAAGAATAGGAGGTGTAAAAATCCATGAACGAAGAACACGAAGCCTTTCCCGAAGAAAAAATGGCTGCATGGCGCAGCGGCATAAACAACGCAATCGACGACCTGCGAGTACACCGACACAAAATAGAAAACGCGTTAAACGCAATTTCCTACATCGAAGACGAACTAAAAGACATTGCCGCAGCAATCGAAAAAGAGGGCTAACAACCCTCTCTCTTTTTTGGGCGCCTAATTCAAGAAAAGCAATAACAGACCAGCTCGCTCTTACGAGCTTCGCTGGGCTGCGCAATCGAGGTGCTCAATCGCCCCCCTTAAGCGTCAATGGCAGTGTTTGCAGTGCAGGAAATTCTTGCAGTTTTCGCAATGCTTTGAATGCTTTGCTACTCAAAACAATACGTCGTTAACGAAATCTTGACGTTAACTATCATAATTTAGTTACCTTAGCCGTTCTTGGTGGCAATCCAAGCAATTGGCATGGGGTGAAAGCGTTCAATCCATCGAATTGGCGGGAATCAAAGGGGTGCTAACGCCCTTTGCCCACCCCAGTTGGGACACTGGAAACGCAGCATAGCAAGAACAAAGCACTGTGCACAGTGCCAACAAACACTCCACCCAAAACCACCTCGCACCGCCCATCACACGCAGCTACTATATCGTTAATAAACACCGTTACACCTTACACACACAAAATTTTATTAATAATGGAAAGGGTTTGTTGTTGTTGTAAAAGGGGTTAGTCTTAAATAGTTGTTTGGGGGTAGTAGTGTAGGGTTCTGTGTATGCCTGTTCGGTCTTTGCGTTCTTTGCTGAAAGAGAAAGAGGAGCTTTCTAAGTGAGGGGGGCTTTGTTTTGCCAACTGGAAACTATACGACGCCTTGGGGAAAGAGTGTTTCTGTGCCAGTGTCTCCCTGGACTGTGGCCAGGTCTGGCAGCTATTTCTATATTTTGTTGATGCAGGATGGAAGGTATCGCGCTGGGTTTAACTCGCCGACAACCTCGAGGACAACAATCAAGGATTCCCTAAGCGAAGCAAATGCCTGGGTTGAGAGCCTGCGAAAAGCATACTTGCCAGAGCCGGTTGTTGTCCCACCAACTCCAACGCCACAACCGGCTTACTTTGCAGTGAGCTCGACTCCTTCAGGCGCAAGCATTTTCCTTGACGCAACAAACACAGGGAAAACAACCCCAAGGGACATAGAAGCAAGCCCAGGCTCGCACTCGGTTGGCGTAAGCCTTTCAGGATACAACAGTGCAGTAAAAATCGTTACTGCAGTGGCAGCAAAATCAACAGGCGTAAGCTTCACACTCACAAAAATTGCCGCACCGGTAACGCCAACAGTGCCAACAGTGCCAACAGTGCCAACAAAAGTAAAAGAAGCAAGAAGCCTCATGGAAGCAATTTCCCTATGGCTCACAGGCGACGTGCCGGACTGGCTCGACAAATGGGAAGACTTCCTCGACTGGCTAACAAACACTTTTGGCACAACAATGCCAGCGTTCGAAGTAGACAAAATAACAGGCGAGTTCAAACGAAAGCCGGAAGGCAAAAAAGTAATATTCATGATCGGCATGAGCGCTCCAATCTCAACAGTAGGGAAAACAGCAGCAACCGCAATAGTCAGCCAAACAGCAGACGACTTCCTGGCAACAGCAATAAAAGAGCCACAAACAGCCCTCGCATGGATAAAATCACTCACAACCAAGCAACTCGGAGAATTCTATGCGACAATACAACAACCCTATGTCAAAACGCAAGTTATCCAAACCGTTGACAGGCTATGGCTTGACACAATGGCAAAAAAGCTGCCCCTAAGCGCAAACCTGCTCAAACACTGGAAGCTTGGGCTTGGCGCAGTGATTGGGTTTGCTGGCTGGATTGGCTGGGTTTCCTGGCCACAAATCGACAACGTTGTCTTCGCGCTCACAGGCGGCATAAGGAATTTGATTTCTGCCAAGCAATGGGACGCAGCACGCGAAGCAATAAACAACGCAAGGGCAGGCTTTGCGATAATGAGAGCAAACCAGCCATTGTATGCGCTCGGCAACGCGTTCTTCCTCGGGGCATGGGAATCAGAGCTCGCAGGCTGGGAGAAACAGTTTGATGACATGGAAACAATAATAAGCACAGAAGCGCCAACGGCTCCAATAACTGAAGTGCCAGGGGTTCCGGCAGAAGTGCCTTCAAACGCAGGAAGACTACAAGTGCTTGTGTACGACAAAGCAACAAACGCATCAATCAACGCAACACTCGTAATAGACGGCGTTTCACAGCCCTACCATTTACACGCTTACAACATCGACCTTGCGCCGGGCCCGCACGAAATACGCGTCGAAGAAGAAGGCTATACCCGATATGATGACACCATAGTGATTACAGCAAGCAGGGTAACAACGATAAACGTGTTCCTCGAAAAGCCCGCAGCGCCAGAAGTGCCGACACCAGAAGCGCCTCTGCCAGAAGAAGTGCCGCCGGTGCCAACAATGGGCAAAGTGCAGGTAACAGCAAACGTTGAAGCGGAAATCTGGAGCGCAGGCACAAACACAGGCTACATAACACCCGCAGTTATTGAACTTGCCCCGGGAATCTACGACATAACACTCAAAGCAGAAGGCTACATAACAGAAACAAAAACAGCCTACGTCAAAGCAGGGGAAGTCTACTCTCTCGCGTTCCTGCTGACAAGCGAAACAAAGGAGCCGCCAGTGCGCAAGGCATGGCGGCTCGACATAGACAGCTCGCCGTCAAGCGCAAAAATCCTAATCAATTACGCTTTCACTGGAAAATACACCCCCGACTACGTGCTCCTCGACCCAGGGGAGTACGTAGTTTCGCTTACCAAATCAGGTTACAAAAGATGGGAGCAGGCCGTAAGCCTGCAGGAGTTCTGACATGGCCGAAGACACTCAAAGCGCGAGCATCAAAGCAAGCGTTGTAGAAACAACAGAGGAAACATTCAAGCCAGGGGCAGCAGTGCCAATCACAGCAGACCTGACACCAGAAGAAGCTGCCCTGGCCCCGATTACGGAAACACAGGCAACCCAAATCTTTGCAGAGCTCGAGCCACTGGA
>Ga0315296_10005568_pt1 | contig 10060 bp, 14 predicted proteins | sample YL17G14_18_MG_FD_203921 | JGI IMG/M metagenome (GOLD analysis project Ga0315296, IMG submission 203921) | Sediment microbial communities from Yellowstone Lake, YNP, Wyoming, USA - YL17G14_18 | ecosystem: Environmental > Aquatic > Freshwater > Lake > Sediment | place: USA: Wyoming | collected... | reverse complement strand
TCTTTAGGCCTTCGGGGATTTTGGGAGAGAAAGTCTATGAGAAAGTCTAACTCGATTTCGGAATGCGGATTTCGGATTGCGGATTGGAGAATCCCGAATTCCTGAATTCACAATTCGGAATTCAAGGCGGTTGAATAATGATTCAGGGGAAAAGAGTAGGGAAAGGGACCTTATTAATAGCAGTGGAGGTGGCATTTTTCATCCTCTTTGTAGCGTTTATGCTGACACATCATACTGGAAAGACGATCGCTTTCATTATCTTTTTTATCTTCTTGGGAATCCTGTTCAAAAAATGGGAGAAAGCCCGGCTCGCTCTTCTCGAACTTTTTAAAGAGATGAAGATCCTGGCAGGAGGAGTGTTTATTTTAATGTTACTCACAATGCCGTTCGTTTTTCAATCGAGTCCTTACCTGATCCATATTTGTGTGATGGCCGGACTCTATGCCATTTTGGCACTCGGCCTCAATTTCCAATTGGGCAGTACCAATGTGGTCAATTTTGCAACAGCCGCTTCCTATGGAATTGGAGCCTATACCTCTGCCCTTCTGGCGGTCCATTATAACCTCTCCTTCTGGCCGGGGCTCCTCATTGGTGGAAGTGCCGCCTCTCTTTTCGGTCTCCTTCTTGGCATCCCTTGCATGAAGACAAAGGATTACTACCTCTCCTTGGTGACCATTGCCTTTGGTTTAATTATCTATATCCTTCTCATCAATTTCTCGTGGACAGGTGGCCCAAATGGCATTCCCAACATTCCTCCTCCATCGATTGCGGGTTACTCTTTCAGAGACCCCTTGAACCTCTTTGGATTTAGCCTTCCCTTTCAATCGAATTACTTCTATCTCATCTTTCTCTTAGTTGGGGGAGCTCTCTTCGTTGCCCATCGTCTTCATCACTCTCGTGTGGGCTTAACCTGGAATGCCATTCGAGAAGACGAAATTGCTTCACGATGCCAAGGAATCGATGTTACCTGGTATAAGATCTTGGCTTTCTGTATTGATGCCTTCTTTGGAGGAGTGGCCGGGACGGTCTATGCCCATTATATCGGCTTTATCTCCCCGGAGAATTTCGCCTTTATCGTATCGGTGGTTGTCGTGACCATGGTAATTTTAGGGGGGATGGATAATGTCTTTGGGGTGGTCATCGGCGCCATCCTTTTGACCGTCCTTCCAGAAAAGTTTCGTGCCTTTGAAGATCTTCGGCTTCTCATCTATGGGGTCATTGTTGTGATGATGTTGATATTTCGGCCTCAGGGCCTTTTCCCTCAGAAGTTGAGAATTTATGAAAAATAGAAAGAAAAAGGAGAAATGTAGGGTGCGTTCCCCGAATGCACCTTCATGGAGAAAGATTCTGTGTCTCTATTAGAAACTGAACAACTGACGATCCATTTTGGAGGCCTCGCTGCTGTGAATGAAGTCGATTTTTATTTGGATGAGGGTGAGATCGTTGGCCTGATCGGTCCAAATGGATCTGGAAAAACAACCTTTTTCAACCTTCTCACCGGAATCTATAAACCCACAGGTGGTAAGATTCAGTATCGAAGGGAGAATTTGGTAGGCCAGCCTGCCTTTAAAATTGCAAAGAAGGGCATTGCCCGGACGTTCCAGAATAATCGACTCTTTCTCAACCTAAGCGTGCTCGATAACATTTTGATTGGGATGCATCCCCATCAGGACTCTAATTGGTTTGATGCGATATTCCGAAGGCGATATACTGAAGGAGAGCTCCAGAAAGGGGTGGAGAAGAGTTTGGAATTGTTGAACCAATTTAGTCAGGAACTGGCAGAAAACTGTTATCGGCGTGCGGCGGATCTACCGCAGGCCGATCGAAGAAGAGTGGAAATCTGCAGGGCATTGGCCTCCAATCCAAAGTTGTTACTCTTGGATGAGCCTTCTGCCGGAATGTCACCCGAAGAAACAGAGGTGATGATGGAGGACATCCGAAAGGTAAGAGAAAGAATGAAAGGAATTGGAATGATCATCATCGAACACGATATGATAGTGATTAAAGGAGTGGCCGAGAGAGTGGTTGTACTCAACTATGGGCGAAAGATTGCGGAGGGAACATTTGAGGAGGTTTCCAATAATGAAGAGGTATTGGAAGCCTACCTTGGAAGGGAAGAAAAGGATGTTGCGGCTTGAAACAATTTCCACTCAATACAGTGGCATCCCAGTGCTTCGAAAGGTAAGCATGGACATTGAGAAAGGGGGGCTCGTCTGTTTACTGGGGAGCAATGGTGCAGGTAAGACGACCACACTCAGAGCCATTCTGAGATTGATTCCAATTACAGGGGGCTCCATCTTCTTTGAGGAGCAATCGATTCATCAATGGAAAACCCACCAGATTATCGAAGCAGGAATCAGCGTCGTTCCAGAAGGAAGAAGGCTCTTTCCAAAGATGACCGTCCTTGAAAATCTGAGACTGGGTGCCTTCACAACAATGGGTGAAGCAGAGATGAACAGAAGGCTGGAGGTAGTATTCCAATTATTCCCCCGTCTTCAAGAAAGGCTCTATCAATTGGCGGGTACCCTGAGCGGTGGAGAACAGGGCATGACAGCGATTGGCCGGGGGATGATGGGTAGACCAAAGATTCTTCTTTTAGATGAGCCTTCATTGGGTCTCGCCCCTGTTTTGGTGGATGAGTTCTTCAAAGCGATTAAAAGGATCAATGAAGAAGGGACGACGATATTGCTTATTGAACAGAATGCAAGAAAAGCCCTTTCCATTGCCTCAAAAGGTTATGTCCTTCAAAAAGGTGAGATCGTGGTTCAGGGAAATAAAGAACAACTCTACGAAAACGATCTCATCAAAAAGGCCTATTTGAGGGGGTAGAAAATTTGTTCTTCCTAAAAAGTTTTCTTTCAACTCGGAACATATATTGTCTGCCTCTATAAAAAGCTATAAATATCGAGCAATTAAACTAAAACATCAGGAAAATATTTTTATGAAAAAATTTTTCTTGACAAGAGAATTCTGTTTTTGATAATTTGCATTTGCGTATTTTGAAAATTAGTTTCCAAAATATAACAATGACGATTAACCAGTCTCTTGCCCACGGACTTGATATCCTCCTCCTTTACGATACTGCAACACACCTATTCACCGTCTCCGAAATTTCCAAAAGGCTTGGATATAGTCAAAGTAAGACCTACAGGTTAGTCAGAACGTTAATCAAGTACAGGTTTCTTCAGGAACATAATGGAACGGCCCAATACTCCCTCGGCTTGAATGCTTTGCGCTTGGGTCTCCTTGCTCACCAACAATTCAATATTTCTGAAATCGCTCGCCCCCTTATGAAGGAGCTTTCTGTTCTCACAAAAGAGACGGTGCTTTTAACTGTGGTCAATGGGACCAAGGGAATTGTTCTCGAGAGGGTGGAGAGCGAGGAACCAATCCGATATTCCTTATTCCAACCCGGCGCAAGTATTCCCTTACATGCAGGGGCGTCAAGCAAGATCTTGATGGCTTACCTTCCTGAAGAAGAATGGGACCGAATCATAGCTAAAGAAGGGTTGAAGCAATATACTTCCAACACTATCACTGACGCCGATCAATTAAAAGCCCATCTAAGGGAGATTCATAAGAAGGGATATGCTTTTAGTGATCAGGAGGTAGATCGAGATGTCAGGGCCGTGGCCGCCCCAATTTTGAATGAGTCGGGTGAGTTGATAGCGGGTTTGACTGTCGCTGGCCCAGTATATCGAATCAAAAAGAAGAAAGTAAGTTCGCTTTGGAAATTGGTCGTCCAATATGCTGGAAAGGTTTCTTCCAAGCTTGGACATATCACCAAGTTTAAAGGGAAGGAAGGGTTGAATGACTAAAATTTATTGTACATATGAAAAGTATATCCAAATTGAAAGAGAAAACCAACTCAGTCTGATCTGGCCAAAGAAGAAAGAGAGATGAAATTAATTAAAGAAAGGTTTTGGACAAGATGCTAAAGTTTAAAGATTCTTATTTCCCGATTATTTCAGCTGTGGGATTAATTCTTATTTGGTATGTAATCATTTTTCTTCTATCCGTTCCCGATTTCTTATTGCCTGGTCCCTATGCTGTGATGCGCGAAATTATTTCCGAGTCGTCTATATTATTAAGGCATCTTTTAGTTACCGTAAAGGAAACCATTTTGGGATTTTTCCTTGCTATCGTTATCGCGATCCCAATCTCAGTGGCCGTTGTGTGGTGGAAACCTGTTGAAAAAACAGTGATGCCTCTTATGGTTTTTTTACAAACTGTTCCTAAGGTTTCTATCGCTCCCCTCTTTATCATCTGGTTTGGTTTCGGCTATATCCCCAAAATACTCATTAGTTTCTTACTTGCCTATTTCCCTATTGTCATTGAGATGATTACAGGAATGCGGGATGTCCCCTTTGAGATGCTCGATCTTGCTAAATCGATGTCGGCTACTCCCTTTCAGACCTTCGTTAAGATTCGAATTCCAAATTCACTTCCCTATTTGTTTAACGGATTAAAGCTAGGGGCCATCCTTTCCTTGACAGGAGCGATTACAGGGGAATTCATGGGTTCCACGGAGGGCTTGGGATTCATGATTTTATATGCCAATGTCCGTTTAAATACAACACTGCTTTTTGCGGTTCTCATTTTGCTCTTATTTCTTGGGAAAATAATCTACTCTATGGTTGAATGGATAGAAAGGCATACCATTTCGTGGCACGTCGTATTGCGTGAAAAAGAGAAAGTTCAACTTACTGTATAATAAGGGTCGAAGAGATGATTAGAGTCAAAAAAAATAGATGGGATGAAAGGATAAAAAAATATATATATCCAATTTCGGGAATAATAGGATTTATTATCTGTTGGGAACTTGTAATTGTACTTTTTTCTGTGCCCGAATATATTTTACCAACCCCCTATGTAACTGCCACAAGTTTTTTTAAGAATCTTGGCATTCTTTATCCTAATACTTTAGTAACCGTCTATGAAACATTGGTAGGGCTGGGTTTGGCAATTGTCTTTTCTGTTATTTTCTCAGTGATCATCGTTTGGTTTAGAGTGATAGAGAAGACCGTAATGCCTGTAATGGTGTTTCTTCAGACAACCCCCAAAATTGCAGTGGCCCCATTGTTCTTAGTGTGGTTTGGTGTGGGATATACACCTAAAATTATCATTAGCTTCTGGTTAGCATATTTTCCTATTATGATCAACACCATAACTGGATTAAGAGATGTTCAGCCAGAGATGATAGATCTCACCTCCTCCATGTCTGCAACAAAATTGCAGACATTTATCAAAATTCGCCTCCCTAATTCTTTACCTTACTTTTTCAGTGGCGTCAAATTAGGAGGGTTAGTTGCCCTGCTGGGCTCAATCGTAGGAGAATATGTAGGGTCGGACAAAGGGCTTGGATATCTCATTATGTGGGCAAATAACAGCTATGATGTAAAGTTACTTTTTTCCGTTGTCATCGCTTTGGTTTTGTTAGGAAAGGCTATCTACTCGATTATTGTGTGGATAGAGAAGTATGCCATTTCATGGCATGTTATTGCCAGGAGTGAAGAAGAGAAGTTTTTCACTGCCTAATCTTTCAGATAAGGGAGGTGATAGTAAACCAATAAAGACTGTAGTGGGAGAGAGATGTTTTCACCAAAATATTTTTATCTATTGAGAAAGGAGGTTAAAATATGAAAATAAAATTTAGAACCATTAGGTTTGCAATAGGTCTTTTAATGACTTTGGGATTGATAGGGTGGGGTGAACAGTATTCAGTTTCTGACGCGTTAGCACAAGAGAAAGTGTCAATGCGCTTTTCTTGGAAGGTTGGGTCAGAGCATGTCCCGTTTATTGTTGCTAAAGAAAAAGGATTCTACCAACAAGAAGGAATTGATGTCACTCTCAAAGAGGGTATGGGTCTTGGTTCAACGGGAGTATTGAAGCTTATGGGCGCTAAAGAGGAAACCTTCGGTATTGCAGGAACGAATTCAACCGTTAAGGCGATTGTTAGGGGGGTCCCTGTCATTCAAGTCATGATTGTTAATTCATCAGGACTACAAGGCATTTTGCTGAAACCAGATTCTGGGATCAAAACACCTAAGGATCTCATTGGAAAGACTATAGCAGGGTCAGGATCGGGCATAAGCGATATTTTTGAGGCCTTCCTTGATATAAATAATGTGCCAGTGGATAAAGTCAAATATGTGGCTGCGGGCGCTGCACGTCTTGAAGCAATGATATTAGGAAGAGCGGATGGGTCATTGGGTAATGCATTTAATGATCCAATTGAGGTCAAAAAATTGGGGATGAAGGAAGTCAACGTCCTCTTATTTAAGGATTGGGGAGTCCCTGATAGTGGGAATGGTATCGTAGTTCATACAGATACATTCAAGCAAAATCCTGAGTTGATCCGGAAATTTGTCAGAGCAAGTTTGAAGGGAATTAAAGCAATGATGGCGAATTTAGAAGAAGCTGCAGACATTTCAAAGAAACATTTTCCTATGGTGGATAGAGATACCCTTTTGCTGTATTTAAAAAATTTCAAAGAACTAGGAATACTTTCCGATCCATTAGGATGGCAGGATCCGAAGAATGTTCAAGCATTAAGGGATATGACCGCGAAGTATGATAAGTTGCCCCAAGCAAAAGATTCGCCCCTGAGCAAATTTTTCACCAATGATTTTCTTCCAAAGAATTAATTTTGTCAGAGTGGAAAATGAGGTGTTCTCATTTCCACTCTGACATTTTTTTAAATGAAAACAAAAAAATGTCAAAACATATTGCTAAAGAGATATGTTTAAGAAGAGGATATAAATCATTTCTTGGAGAATTTTTTTCAGTAATAGTGAATTAATTAAAAAGGCCTCATCCAAGTGAGAAAAGGGGCTGAGGAGGATGAGTAAGGAGATGGTGACATGAAGAGAGTGTTGGAAGAATATGATATCTTAATCATTGGAAGTGGGATGGCGGGTGTTAGGGCAGCCATTGAGGCAAGGAGAGCGGGTCTTAAGACATTGCTGGTTGAAAAAAGCATTCTGGCAAGGGCAAGCGCTTCAATCTATGCTGGTAGTTTAGTGGCTCGGAGACCTCCTGAATATTTGGTCAAGATGGGGTTTTATGAGCCAGGCATGGATTTCGAGAAGCCCTTTGATAAGACTTTCCATTATTTTGTGAAAGAAGGGGCGAGGACCGGTGGTAGCGTATATACTGCAAACCAGAGAATCTCCATGACTGTGGCTTGTGAAATGCAGGGCCGGACAGATGAACTTAGGGACTTTGGTGTTAAAGACGTTTTCTCTCAGACGTGGTTGGGACCAATTGGACGAAAGGGGCGCGACATCATGCTGCCTATGGTCCAATATGCCAAAAAATTGGTTTGGAGACAAGAGAAATGGCAATGATTACAGATCTCATCCGTCAAGGTGAAAATATCATTGGGGCCATTGGGTTTGATATACTTAAAGGTCGTTTCTTAATTTTTCTTGCTAAGGCCGTTATCTTAGCGACCGGATCACATGGACAAATATATCAGAGAAGTTATGCTCCAATCCGCATGACAGGGGATGGTTATGCTATGGCATACAGGGCAGGGGGCATCTCTTTCGGACATGGAGATTATGGGTTTTGATAATTGGGGAATTGCGGAGCCAGGACTTCCCCAGTATTGGCTTCCTCCCTCCATAGCCCGCATAAGCGGAATTCTGCGGAATGCTTTAGGGGAGCCTTTTTTTGATCGATTTGCCCAAGAGCATGGGATTCTCGGAGAGAGGGCAACTCTTTCTCCGAATGATAGTTTTTCCCGGAGATATGGGAGGCCATTTATAGAGCTCATTCCTTATTTGATCAAGGCCTGCACGAAAGAGATTTTGGAGGGGAGAGGAAAGGAAGGGGCTGTTTATATAGATCTCACGCATGTACCAGAAGAGAGAATGTACGTGGATCACAATGGACTCTGGGGTCTTAATATCCTAAGGGGTTTTGACTGGAAGAAGAAACCCATTCGGATTGCTCCGATCTGTATGGGAGATTTTAAGGGAGGAGGGGTCAGGATAGATGAAAATGGAAGAACGGATGTTCAAGGATTATTTGCGGGTGGTGACGTGGCACCTGGTTCTTCCATGCTGTATGCACTCATGACTGGTGTGCGTTCAGGAAGAAGCGCAGTCAATAAAGCCCTTTCCCTTTCTATGCCAGAGTTAGATGCTAAAGTAAATGAATGGGTAGATGAACGAGGAGAAGAACTTAAGGTCATTTTCCATAGAAAACCGAATAAAAATGGTGATCCCCAAAAGATCAAAAATGAAGTTAAATCAATTATGTGGAGGTATGGAGGGGTATTTCGAGAGGAAAAAGGATTGAAGGAAGGTATAAAGGGCCTCAAGGAAATCGAGCAGGATTTTCTCCCAATGATCTTTGCCTCAGGGAGTTTTAGGAAACTTAGGGAAGCCGTTGAGGCAATCAACATGGTGAAAGTAGGAGAGATGATCCTTAAAGCTTCCCTATTTCGGACAGAAAGCAGAGGGTATCTTCAGAGGTTAGATTACCCAAAACAGGATGATAAGAATTGGTTAAAAAAAAATAGTATCATTACAAAGGGAGAAGATGAAATGAAAATAGAAGCGAAACCAGTGGATTTAATCTGGGTTCGTCCTGATGAGGTTCAGGAGGGTGAAAGATGAAATGGAAGTTTGGTAAGATCATTTTTGAGTTTGACAAAGATAAATGCCAATGTGGTGTGGGTCGATGTGTGGAGGCATGTGGACAAGGAGTTTTAGATTTTCTGGAAAGGCCTAAAAAGATGAAGGTCATTAATTTAACTCAGTGTATTTTTTGTCGTCAGTGTGAGGATGTTTGTCCAAAGAAGGCCATATCCACCCATGGTGCTTTAACTTTGCAGGACATTCGTGTTGGAAAATAGAAACAAAAGATGGGGAATCATTTAAATGACTAACGCGATAGAGATCAAAAGATGTCAAGTGATTTATCCTTATAAAGGTGGCACTATCCACGCATTGGAGGATGTAAATTTTTCAGCACGGGAAGGAGAATTCATTTCCATTGTAGGTCCCAGTGGATGTGGGAAAAGTACTTTGATCAAGGTGGTTGCCGGTCTTTTACCTCCCACCAAAGGGGAAATTTGGGTAAATGGTGAACTGGTCAAAGGCCCTCATCCAAATGCAGGAATTGTGTTTCAAAACCCAGTTCTTTTAGCGTGGAGGAATGTCATCAGAAATATCATGCTCCAGATCGAGGTAAGAAAAGGATTTCAAAAGGACGTGTATATGGAAAAAACGATGGAACTGATTCGTCTTGCCGGTTTAGAGGGTTTTGAGAAACGTTATCCTTGGGAACTTTCGGGAGGGATGCAACAGAGGGTTTCTTTTTGTCGTGCCCTCATCCATGATCCTCCATTGCTTCTGATGGATGAGCCTTTTGGGGCGCTTGATGCGATGACAAGAGATGAAATGAATGTGTGGCTTCAAAAGATCTGGATAGAAAAGACAAAGACAGTGCTTTTTGTAACCCATGATATTTCTGAAGGTGTCTTTCTTTCAGATCGTATCTTGGTTATGACCTCTAGACCAGGAACTGTTAAAAAAGTCATGGATATTGATATTCCAAGGCCAAGGCAAATGGAAATTAAAGAAAGCGTTCAATTTAATCAATATGTGGGTTTGGCGAGGAGGTTGATGCATTCCTCAGAATAATCGAATCTTTAGCAGGAACAGACTAAGAGAATTCCCATGCCTTTGGTATGCGTGACAAGATAGATAGAGAGAAGGAGACTTACACTATGAGGATAGTAGTAGAGGAATCAGACGTGTTGGTCATTGGAAGCGGAATGGGAGGAGTGAGGGCAGCCATTGAGGCAAAAAGGGCTGGTTTAAGGACTTTGCTTGTTGATAAAAGCATTTTGACCAGGGCAAGCGCTTCAATTTATGCCGGTGCTCTCGTGGCCAGGAAACCTCCTGAGTACTTAGTCAATATGGGTCTTAAGGAACCGGGCATGGATTTTGAGAAGTCCTTTGATCAGACTTTTAATTATTTTGTGAAAGAAGGGGCGAGGACTGGTGGGAGTGAATATACTTCCAACCAGAAAATCTCTATGACC
>Ga0315296_10005566_pt1 | contig 10063 bp, 6 predicted proteins | sample YL17G14_18_MG_FD_203921 | JGI IMG/M metagenome (GOLD analysis project Ga0315296, IMG submission 203921) | Sediment microbial communities from Yellowstone Lake, YNP, Wyoming, USA - YL17G14_18 | ecosystem: Environmental > Aquatic > Freshwater > Lake > Sediment | place: USA: Wyoming | collected... | reverse complement strand
GAGATATGCATATTGGTCATGCTTTTTCTTACTCTCAGCAGGATTTTATAGTCAGATTTAGAAGAATGTTTGAAAGTAATATTTTCTATCCTTTTGGGACAGATGATAATGGGCTTCCTACAGAAAGGCTTGTTGAGCGAATTAATAAAGTTAGAAGCAAACAAATGTCACGTTCAGCTTTTATCGAGCTATGTTTAAAAACTCTAAAAAATATAACTCCTGATTTTATCCAGCAATGGAAAGATTTGGGAATAAGTGCTGATTACAATGTTTGCTATTCAACTATTGATAAAAATTCTCAGAGAATATCTCAAAAATCCTTTATTGATTTATTCAAGGTAGGTAGAATCTATAAGAAAAATTTCCCTACTCTCTGGTGCCCTGAGTGTCAGACAGCAATAGCACAGGCAGAACTTGAAGACAAAGAATTTCAAAGTTCTTTCTTTACAATTAAGTTTGAGGCAGAAGCTGAGACTCTTCCCATTGCAACAACTCGTCCAGAACTAATTCCTGCTTGCGTAGCAATTTTTGTGAATCCTAGAGATAAGAGATATAAAAATCTTGTTGGAAAAAAAGCGAAAGTTCCTTTGTTTAATTATGAGGTTCCTATTCTTGAAGATAAATCAGCAGATATGAAAAAAGGAACAGGAGTTATGATGGTTTGTTCTTATGGAGACAAGTTTGATGTTGATGCAATTAATCGATATAAATTAAGGCCGAGAATTATCTTTAATTATGATGGAACTGTTAATTGGAATAATATTAGTGATAATTTTAAAAATAGGATGATACGTGATATAACACTTGCTTCCTTAGAAGATAAACCTATTAAAATTAAAGATTTTAGAAAACTCATACTCGACCATTTAAAATCCCAGAATCTAATATTAAATGAAAAACAGATTTCCCACATGATTAATGTTCATGATAAATGCGGAACAGGGATAGAATTCTTACCAACAGAACAATGGTTTATAAAAATTCTTGACAAAAAGAAAGAACTGATATCCCAAGGAAAAAAGATTAGATGGTACCCTGAACATATGTACAAAAGATATGAGAACTGGGTAAGGGGTTTGGAATGGGATTGGAGCATTTCAAGGGACAGGCATTTTGGAATTCCGATTCCTGTCTGGCATTGCAGAAAATGTAATGAAATAATTCTTGCTAATGAGAAAGAGCTTCCTGTTGACCCTATTCAGACAAAAAAGATATGCCCAAAATGTAAAGAAGAAACTGAGCCGGAGGTAAAAGTTTTAGATACTTGGGCAACATCTTCTTTGACTCCTCAGATAGCATCTTCTTTAGTCAAAAACAAAATCAAATTACCCTATTCTTTAAGGCCACAGGCACATGACATAATAAGAACTTGGGCATTTTATACTATTGTTAAAGCTTACTTACAGGAGAATAAGATTCCGTGGAAGAATATTATTGTTTCTGGTTTTGTTAGACTTGAAGGAGAAAAGATGTCTAAGAGTAAGGGTAATATTATTGAACCAAGAGATGCGATACAGAAGTATGGCTCTGATTCTCTACGATTTTGGGCAGCAGGTTCTAAGCTGGGAGAAGATTTAAATTACCAGGAAAAAGACCTGGTTACTGGAAAAAAATTTATTACAAAACTTTTCAATGCATCGAGATTTGTCTTTATGAACTTAGGAAGGACTAAACCTAGAAAACCGGGAAAACTTGAGCTTATGGATGAAATATTTCTGAAAAAACTAAACAGAGTTATTTATACTGCAACTAACCATTTTGAAAATTATGAATACTCAAGAGCTAAATTTGATATAGATGAATTATTTTGGAATGCATTTTGTGATAATTATCTTGAGATTGTTAAAAAAAGAATTTATAATGGGAAAAGTAATGAGAAATTATCTGCACAATATACACTTTATCATTCACTTTTAACAATTCTTAAATTAATTGCTCCTATAATGCCTTTTATTACAGAAGAACTTTATCAAGAATATTTCAGAAAATTTGAAAAAGATAAAAGTATTCATATTTCTGATTGGCCAAAATATGACAAGAAAAAATTAAAAGACGGGAAGAATAGAGATATAAAATTATTTTCAGATAAATGGAATTTATTAATTAATTTAATTTCTAAAGTTAGAAAGGAAAAAACAAAAGCTAAAAAACCAATGAATGCCGAGATAATTTTAAATTTGGATAAAAAAGATTATAATACCTTAAAAGAACTGCTCCAAGACCTAAAAAATGTTACAAATGCTAACGAAATTAAAACAGGGAAGTTTAAAGTGGAGTTTTTAAAATGACAAATAATCTTTTTAAAGAAGATTAGACAAAACCAACACTATGGCAAAACTGAGCAAATCCGAATTGATGGAAATTCTCGAGGAACTCGAGAAATACAAAGGGAGACATACAGAGCTCGTTACGGTTTATGTTCCTGCAGGATATGATATTAATTCTGTACAAAGACAGCTTGAGGCAGAAAAATCAACTGCAAAGAATATAAAATCCACCGGAACAAGGAAGAATGTCATTGATGCTTTGGAAAAGCTCGTTCGTGAACTTAAAACCCTAAAGAAAACTCCTGAAAATGGCCTCGCTCTTTTTGCAGGAAATACTTCTAAAGTTGAGGGACAGCAGAATCTGCAGTTATGGGTTATCGAGCCTCCCTTTCCGGTAAAAAACAGGCTCTATAGATGTGATAAGGAGTTTGTCTTTGAGCCTTTGAGAGAGATGCTCGAGGTTTCAGAGGTGTTCGGTCTTTTAGTCATGGACAGGAAAGAAGCAACGCTGGGAATTCTTGAAGGAAAAAGAATAGAAGTTCTCCAGAAAATGACTTCCGGAGTTCCAAGCAAGGTTAGGGCTGGAGGCCAGTGCCTTAGTCCCGATACACTAATTATGAAAGAGGAGGGGGATATTTTAGAGATTAAAGAGTCTCATAATCCTTCAATAATTGTGTCAGAAAATTTCAATACTGAAAAAACTGAACAGACTCCCTTAATTGCTAAATGGGAAAACAATAAAGAAATTTATAAGGTAATAACTTGTTACCCCAAAATTGAAATTAAGGCTTCTGGAGAACATTTCTTTTTTGTTAGAATCAAAGAAGGAATTAAAGAAAAACCTTTATTTGAGATTCATGAAGGGGATTATTTAATAATGCCTGAAAAAATTGATTTGAATTTGAAAGATCAGAAAATTTCTTTTATCCCCGAAATAAAACAATCGTTTAATATGAAACAAATAAATATCCCTAAAAAAATTTACCCCCCCTTTTCAAGAATTTTGGGTTATTATTTGGGTGACGGAAGTTGGGAAATTGATAGGATAACCTTTTTTGAACAAAGAAAAGAGGTAACAGAATATTATATGGATCTTATAGAAGAAGTATTCGGAATTAAATCAGATTTGAGATTTAGAGAAGCCAAAAATTACTGGCAATTAAGAGTTTATAGCAGAATTGTTTCCCAGTTAATTAAACAGATATTTTCTAAATCTGATAAGACATTAACAGAAAGAATTCCCGCACTTGTTTTAAAATCTTCTAACAGGTCTTTAGCCTCATTTATTGCAGGGTTTTTTGATGCAGAGGGATATGTTTCAAAGTCAAGAGTTTCAGCAGGATTCAATAATGGATTATTAGCTAAACAACTTCAATTTTCTTTGTTAAGACTTGGAATTGTAAGTTCAATAAATAAATACGATAATAAGAGAAATCCCTATTCCGACAAAATAAGACATACGGTTTCAATTGATGATCTAGAATCTCTGAAAAGATTTAAAGAATTAATAGGTTTCTGTTCAATTGAGAAGCAAGAAAAACTTAATAATTTAATAAATAATAGAAGCATTAGAAGTAAGGTTAGACAGCTGGTTGTTAATGGAAGCGAAGTCGCAAGAATCATTAGAAATTCAGGATTGAATACAAGAGATTTTCATTGCAGATATTTTTTCTGCAATAAAAGGCAGATGAGTAAGGAAGTCTTCAAAAAAAGGATATTGGATAAGATACAAGATGAAGAATTAAGGAAAAGATTAGAGTTATTTTATAATTCAAATTTAATAGCTGTTAAGATTTCTAAGATTGAGAAAGTTGGAATTATGCCTACGGTGGACATAGAAACTAAAAACCATAATTTTGTTGCTAATGGGTTAATAGTGCATAATTCGAGTCAGAGATTTCACAGAGTTACAGAGGGGCTTACAAAAGAATTTTACAAAAGAGTCGCGGATGAGATGAAAAGGACATTTTTTAATATGCCCAAATTGAAGGGGCTCATTATAGGAGGACCTGTGCCAACAAAAGACGAGTTTTTAGAGGGAGAATATATGGCCACCCAGCTCAGGGGAAAGATTATCGGAAAAGTTGATATAGGAGATGCTTCAGAATCAGGACTTAAAGAACTTGTTGAAAAATCACAGGATCTTTTAATGAACCACGAGAGAACTCTAGAAAAAAAAGATATTGAAAAATTTTTCCAGAATCTCGGAGAAAATCCTGAAAAGACTTTCCTTGGAGAAGAAAATAATAAAAAGGCTCTTGAGGTAGGAGCAGTAGAAATTCTATATTTATCAAACAGACTTTCAAAACTCCTTATAAAAGAACTGACAGAAATGGCCAAGAATACAGGTGCTGAAATAAAAATAATATCAACAGAAACTTCTGAAGGAGAGCAGTTTTATAATATGGGAGGAATTGGTTCTATTCTGAGATTTAGGGTTTGATGATTTAAGGTTAGATTAAGGTAGTTTTTTAAGAAAATTTAATTAGGGGGTATAGAAGCCGAGGTTTAGGATAAATAACATTTCAGTATGGATAATTGTAAGTTAATTATTTTTAACCATATAATCAATAATATATAATAAAACCATCTCAAAACCTTTAAAATCCCAACAGGCTTTTCTTTTTTATGGATAATCAAGAAAAGAAAAACAAGACTGAAAATAATGATCTGAAAAAAATAGAAGCAATTCTGTTTATTTCAGGGGGGTTTCTCGATATGAAAGATCTTGTAACTTTGTCAGATTTAAATCCTGTTAGAATAAAAGAACTTATAAAAAAATTGAAAGAGAAATATGAACAACAGGATTCTGCAATTCAGATTACTGAAAAAAACGAAGTATGGAAAATGGATGTAAGACAGGAGCATTCTTATTTAATTAACAGGCTAGCAACAGGGTCTTCTGAATTTTCAAAAGCAGAACAGGGAACTCTTGCGATTATTGCTCTTAAACAACCGATAAAGCAGTCAGTGATTGTGAAAATAAGGGGAAACAAGGCTTATGACCATATAAAAAAATTTTCTGAACTTGGGCTAATAAAAAAGAAAAAAGCAGGGCATACCTATGAATTAAATTTAAGTGAGGATTTTTATAATTATTTTAACATTTCTCAAGGAAGCATAAATGAAAAAAATAATAAAAATATTAAATAAAATAATTACAGATTTTATCTTAACGATCAATTAAATGAAGCGATAATTTAAATAAAAATGCCAGAACTGTTAACAATAATCTATCTTTTTTACTCATTTATAGCTTTTTATTTTCTTTTTCTTTTTATTTTAATTTATGCAAAAAATAGAAAAAAATTCTTTTTTGTTCCAGAAGTAACCAAAAATTATTCTTTAAGTATAGTAATTCCCTGCTATAATGGAGAAAGAAGTATAGGTGGAACAATTGAATCAGTTGCTAATTCAGACTATAAAGGGCTTAAAAAAATAATTGTTGTTGATGACTGCAGCACAGACAATTCTTATGAAATTATAAAAAAATACGCAAAAAAATATAAAAAAATTATGATTCTGAGAACTCCAAAAAATACTGGAAAGGCTAGCGGAGCAAAAAATTACGGGGCAAAATTTGTAGATACAGAACTTATTGGTTTTGTTGATGCAGACTCCTACCCCCAAAAAGATGCTATAAAAAAGATGATGGGTTTCTTTGATGATAAAAATATGGCGTCTGTAACCTCCTCTATTTTTGTTAAAAAAGGGGAAAATTTTATTGAAAAGTTACAGGCAATTGAATACAGAATAATTGCTTTTACAAGAAAACTTTTGGGGTTTGTTGGTGCAATCTATGTTACTCCGGGACCCTTGGCAATATACAGAAAGAAAGCCTTTGATGATATAGGAAGATTTGATGAAAACAATCTTACAGAAGATATTGAAATAACTTGGCATTTTCTTTCTTTAGGATATAAAGTTGAGATGAGCGTTCCTTCCATAGCCTATACTGTTGTACCTGATACGCTTAGGACATGGTATTCTCAAAGAATAAGATGGAATATCGGAGGGATACAGACCATAAATAAATACAAAAAAACTTTTGCAAGAAAGGGGATTTTAGGGAGTTTCGTTTTACCATTTTTTATATTATCTTGGATACTGGGAATTCTTGGGATAGCAGTTCTGATTTACAGAGGATTCAGAATTATCATTGTCCATTATCTCATTGCAAAATATTCTATAGCAGCACAGACAGCTGTCTTAACTCTAAGAGAGATAAATCTCACCCCGAATGTCCTTATGTTTTTTGGAACAGCATACCTCATTCTCGGTTTAGTTTATACACTCCTGGCACTTTCATATTCAAAACAAAAAGAATTTAAAAAGGTCGGGGTATTTAACATTTTGATATATTCATTTGTTTACCTGCTTGCATATCCCTTCATATTAATAACGTCTATATTCAAATACATAAAAAAAGAGAAATCTTGGTAAAATGATAAAAAATGTCTTTTGGCAGGCACTGATTTTGACAATAATTGTTTTTATAGTGGGAATTTTTTTAGGAATAACATATGAAGGAAACAAACTGGATGAAATTAATGATTATTATGTTTCGTCAGATATTTTTCTTATGGATTCTTTTGCCCTCAGCAAGCTTACAGATATTGTAAATACCGCTTCTGTTAACTGTAGTGTTCTTGTGAATAAGAACATTGAATTCGCAGATAAAATTTACAATGAAGCATATATACTTGAAAAATATGAAGAATCAGGGAAATTATCAGAAACCTTAAAAGTTATGCACAGGAAATATGATCTTTTAAGAACCCTGTTATGGATAAATTTTATGAGTATCCCCGATAAATGTAAAAAAAATACTTCTATGATTATTTATCTTTATGAATATCAAACAGAAGATTTAACAAAGAAAGCAACAAACAAGGTATGGTCCAAAATTCTGCTTGATTTGAAAGAAGAAAAAGGAAGTGAAGTTATCCTGATTCCAATAGCTGTTGATAGTAATTTAACTTCTTTGGATGCTTTGCTTGACAAATTTGAGATTTCAAGCTTTCCGACAGTTATTATCAATGAAAAAGAAGTAATTAGTGAATTAAGTTCTGTTGATGACTTGAAGATGTATTTAAATTGAATTTTGAATGAAACAATTAAAAAGGTTCTAACATAATTTGCTATATGGATATAAGTATAGTCATACCCACTTATAATGAAAAAGAAAATATTCTGATTCTTATTAAAAAAATAACTACGGAATTTAAGAAAAATAAAATTAAAGGGGAAATAATTGTTGTTGATGATAATTCTCCTGATGGGACAGGAAAAATTTTAGATGGTTGGAAAAAAAAGCAAAAGAATTTCAAAGTTATTCATAGAAAAGGAAAATTAGGGCTTTCTTCAGCAGTTTTAGAGGGTTGGAAGATAGCAGATGGAAGGGTTTTAGGAGTTATGGATGCTGATTTTAGTCATCCTCCTAAAAAGATTCCGGAAATGTATAGGATAATCAAAAAAAATAAAGCAGATTTTGTTATTGGAAGCAGATATATTAAAAGAGGGAAAATTGAAGGCTGGGGAATTAAAAGGAAAATTATGTCAAAAGTGGCAACTCTTCTTGCAAGACCCTTTACAAAAGTTAAAGATCCTATGACTGGCTTTTTTATGATAAAAAGAGAATGTATAAAGAATGTTGAACTTAATCCAAAAGGATTCAAAATTCTTTTAGAATTAATTTTGAAAGCAGATTATGAGAAAATAAAGGAAATACCTATAACTTTTATAAATAGGACAAAGGGTAAAAGTAAAGCAGAAAGTGGTGAAATATTTTCTTATTTAAAAAATCTCATGGGCTATTGGTATTATAGGAGAAAAGTTATAGATGAATTCTTTAAATTTGGGTTGGTTGGAATTATAGGAACTTTTATCAATTTAATTGTTTTATATATTTTTACTGAATTTGTTGGAGTTTATTATATTTTTTCTGCAGTTATTGCATTTCTTGTTGCAGTAACTAATAATTTTATTTTAAATAAACTTTGGACATTTAAGGAAAAGATACATTATTTTTTTGCTAAAAAATATGTCCAATTTTTTATAATTAGTATTTTTGCACTTTTAATAAATCTTTTATTTTTATATATTTTTACTGAATTTCTTAAAATTTATTATATGATTTCCCAGGTTTTAGCTATTGGTATATCATTTATAGCAAATTTTATAGGAAATAAAATTTGGACTTTTAGAAAATGAAGAAGGAGATTAGAAATTTAGTTTTTATCTTTTTATTTGCATTTATTTTGAGAATTGTTTTTTTATTTTTTATTCGGGTTAAATGGTGGGATGAAACTGTTTATTTGAGCTTAGCGAAAGATTTGGCTTCAAATTTTTTTAATTATAGTTTGAAGGGTGCATTTTGGAGTGATTATATCCCTTTTGGAAATTTTCCTTATTCTTGGCCAAACATTGGATTTAGGGCTCCTTTATTGTCCTATACTTTGTCAATTTTTTATAGAATTAATCTGCCTTTAATAGCAAATTTATTTGTTCCAATTATTGGAGCATTTAGTTCAATTTTAGTTTATTTCCTTGGAAAAAAAATGTTTAATGTTAAAACCGGTTTATATTCATCAATTCTTTTTTCATTAATTCCAATACATCTCTTGTGGAGTGCTCGTATTTCAACAGAGGTTTATGGTTTATTTTTTCTTCTTTTAAGTTTTTTATTTTTTTGGAAAGGGTTTGAAGAGAAAGACAATAAATCAAAAATATTCTTTGGTATTTTTTTAGCTCTCGCTCTTTTGGCAAGATATACAATTATGTGGATTTTTCCTGTTTTTTTAATTTATTTCTTTATTCGAGACAAAAATTTTAAATTTCTTAAAGATAAATATCTATGGTTTGCAATTTTTGCATTTTTTGTTGTTTTGATTCCATGGTTTATTTATGGAGTAAAGAATTATTCTCATCCGCTGGGGGCATTTATTCATGGTGTTATTGCTTCTGGTTTTTGGGGGGGGACACAATCTTTATTTTTTTATTTTAGATATTTTTTTGAAATATTTGCAATTGAAGGTTTAATTTTTATATTTTCAATAATTTATTTAATTAAGAGAAAATTAATCTCAGATAAAAGAATTTATCTTTTTTTAATTTGGTTTTTTTTATTTTTTGTTGTTGCTTCTTTAGTGGCTCATAAAGAAGGAAGGTTTCTTTTACCAATTGTTCCTCCGTTATGTTTGCTTTCTGGGTTTTTTTTAAGCAACCTCAATATTTCAAAGAAAAATTTAGTTTGGATTTTTATTGGAATTTTTTTAGTTTCATTTGTTCCTACTTTTTTAATTTTTTATTCAGAGGAAATTTCTGGAACAAGTTATTGTTTTTCAAAAGGATTAAATTTTATTGATTCTTTGGAAAGGGAGATTATTGTTTATACAGATGAACCTCCAATTGTCTATTTTTATACAGGAAAAGAAACAAGGTATTACCCAAATCCTTGGGATTTGAGTGGGATTGAAAGAGGAAAAAACATTTATGTTTTATATACTGATTATGATAAACCCCTTTATATTGAAGAAAATGTTTTATTTCGAGAAGATATTTCAAAAAATTTGAAAATTGTTTTTTCATGTGATAAGGGTGGGGAGATAACTGAAGTTTATCAAGCAGAAAATTAGGCTTGTTTAGGAACATATCTTCCCCATCACAGAAATATTAAAAAATCCCTTAGAATTAATTTTTTTATGGAATGCTCTGTTTGCGGGATATCTGGAAAAAAAGCAAGGCTTTTAGATGTTATATCTTCAGAAGGAATTATGCAGATTTGCGAAGCTTGT
>Ga0315296_10005565_pt1 | contig 10065 bp, 12 predicted proteins | sample YL17G14_18_MG_FD_203921 | JGI IMG/M metagenome (GOLD analysis project Ga0315296, IMG submission 203921) | Sediment microbial communities from Yellowstone Lake, YNP, Wyoming, USA - YL17G14_18 | ecosystem: Environmental > Aquatic > Freshwater > Lake > Sediment | place: USA: Wyoming | collected... | reverse complement strand
GAACCTTATGTCAAGATCAGTGGCAGGTACGTGATTGATTACTATCGCAAGTGCGCCTACACGGTCAAAGTTGAAAGCAAAGTGCAGGAAGTCATTCTTACGAACCAAAAATACAAGCCCAACCAGCCTACGGATTCCCAGGCGAAGGATTATAATGTGATTAAGCTTCAAGGAGAGGAACGGTTGACGACTGAGGTCAGGGCATCTCTCATCATGGATAAATTCGGACAAGAAGTCTCGCCTAAAGAACTCCCGTCTGCTCCCTCAGAGAAAGAACCTGAGGAAATACTGGCAGCGTTGGGAGTGAAGGAAATCGCTCCAGACGCGGATTTAGATGTCATCCGTTCAAAAATACTCACGCGCCCAAGAGACATAAACAGACTTGTTACCGAACTCTTCGAAGTCGACGAGCGCGCCGTAATCTATACTCCAAGGTTTAGAGTTCTGTACACAAACGTAAAGACCGGCGGGACAAAAGCCATAGAATTTGACGGGGTCACAGCCCAGAGAATCCAACGCCCCCGCCCTCTTCCTCAATTCCTCCAAAAGCCGCTCTGAGTTCCCCCGCAACACCGCGGATCATTGCCATTTATCATATAGGCCGCACAGAGTAATACGGCGCGCGATGCAAAGCTTGGCTTGGAGAAAGCCTTCCCAATGTGCGATTTCCAAGAGTTACCCCGTTATCTCATGGGCGATTTTGTTGTCGGGTATTGCCAAACTGTGGAAACTAGGGACTTTATCCTTAAGGATGAGGATTATTCCAAGAGTCGAAAAGGAAAGAGACAGTATCTTAACGAAACGAAGACAGGGTTTGATTGGTGAGCTGAACCGATACTTCGAAACAGAAGTGAATATTCCGCGAATAAGAAAAGGAGAGCGTCAGGAAATCGAGACTCTGATTGACGAAGAAGCGTTCTTGTTCGCTAAATACCTGAGAGGAGAAAGACCGAGTTGGAATCCTAGGATAGTCGAGTTGTCCTAGGGTGTCCCTATGCGAATAAGAGTTCCTTCTAAGAAAGTACGTGAGAGATTTCATCTAATCTACGAGCTTGAAGGCTGCCAGAAGGCTGTAGACTTCCTAACCAAGTATTATGGGGTAAGACGGATGAGAATAATACTCAACGGTAGAAGAGTTGGCAACGGAGATTTCGCTGTCTACTTCGAGAACAAGGCTTACTTCACCAAAAGAGGATTGAACAAGCGAACAGTATTGCACGAGTTGTTTCATCACGTCGTCTATGTCAGTGGCTTGGAAATGCCTCATAGGATGGAAGAAAAGGCTGCCAACGATTATGCAAGAGATTTTCTAAGCCAGTATTCTTAGGTCGTCCAAGAAAGCGGATATGCGTGATGGTCGGATGAAAACAAGTGAGGTGGAGATATCACCCGTATTCCCGACTGACATAGATATCTCCAGTAAGAAACGTGGTTACAGTTGCTTAAAAGGACTGATAGAGAATCATTCTAGCGGTTTGTTTTTGACAACCATCCTTTTCTTTTAAGAAGAATCAGTATGGGAATGAACAAAATGTAGACACTTGTGCTAAGCAAATGTCCGTTTAACCACGAAGTTGCGAGACCAAAAGGCACTAGACTTTCGAGGAAAATAGACGATGAATGATAGGTTATGGTTCCAATCGTTGTTTGTCCCGTGCTCATGTAGAAATGACCGAGGAAAAACCCGATTAAAACAGCAGCAAGCACGACAAGTGTCCAGTAACTGACAGTCTCAAGCCCAGACATGGTTGACCAAAAAATCCCTACAAACGAGAGATGATACAACCCAAAAAGAATAGAAGAATAGATGATAGCTTTCGTGCTAGAGAAAGCCGTGTTCAGGTTTCTCAAAATATATCCCCTGAAAGATGTCTCTTCGACGACACCAAAATATCCCATGCTGGATAACTTGTATTGACCCAGTTGAAAATATGGGAACACCTACGACAATCCAATACACGTTATAAACAACTGCAAATACGAAACCAAGAGCAATGTATCTCCAAGCTTTAGACTTCGTGAATCCTAAATCTCTCACTCTCTGCTTGTCGAGAACAAAGAAGCATACTGCTACTGCAAAGACTGCAAGGTACGCAAAAAGCCAATATTCGTTTAGAGTCGGGAAAATCAAAGCGACAAAATAGAGAACCTGCCAAGTCAAAAAAAGAACCAAAAAAAGCAAAATTGCCTTCTTCACTCCACTTATCAAAAAAGCACCAGCTTTCCTCTCAACAAATAATCTCGGCTCACCTATAACTTTTCCGCAAAATCTCATAGACAGAAATCTTAAATTCGCACAACAACAGAGGATAAACTAGAGGTTCAAAAATGAGTGACGATAACAAAGACAAGGACGACAAACACAAGCCAGACAAAGAAGCAAGATATGTAGCTCTCGACACAGAAGACAAAAAGAAGAAAAAAGATAAGTGACAAGTTGAATGCCCTCAGAAGATGAGAACGGCGAATTAAAGAAAGCTCAGTTCTTTTACGATACGATAGTGAAAGCAGACGAGATTTCAACGCGGTCTTATGAAAGAACCAACACGAAGATTAGCCTATTCATTGGCGTTTTGTCAACAGTTATTCCAATCTTGACGGGTCTGGGATACTTGGTCTTGTCGAACGCAATCGCCGTTCCATTCTTCATTTTCTATGTCATCAGTTTGAGCTTTTTTGTTGCTGCTCTAGCGGAGTGCGTTCATTTGCTTTCTCCAAAGTATTTTGAATGCGTGGACTTCGGGAAACTTATGATACGATACGACAAAAAACCTCTGGAATTCATCATTTTCAAAATTGCTCACAGTTGGGAAGATGTAGTCAAAGACAATGTCAAACGAATAAACTCGTTACGTTCGGGATTGTGGCTAACAGTCCGACTGATAATCGTTGGGTTGGTCGCACTAGTTTTCTCCTTCAGTCTCTTGGGAATAGACTATTATGTAATTGATATTTTTTCCAATACTGAACCCTACAAGAGCATGCTGTCTGCAAATGATTGGCGGTTGACTCTTTCCTCAGTTTGCATTTTAATTTTCGTTTTCTTAGCTTTCTACGTAGTGAGATACATGGAGGATAAGAAGAAGAGGCGTTTCTTAGAAGACCAGACAAACTCTAATTTCGGTTCTGGTCTCTGAAAAGCATAGGTCTAAAAACAATATACCTATAAACCTTTTAGAGGGATATTGTTTTACTTGTTATGACTTGAAATCAGTCGCTAGAATCAAGGTGATGTAGCACCCTTAGCATCCCCTTCCCTTGAGGGAAGGGGCAGGGGATGGGTGATTGCAATGCAATCAGCCCGTTGGCGTTTGTTTGGGGGGGGAGATAAAGTCTCATCCCAAACCCAACCCAAACCCAAAAAACGTGTGTGGACGGGAAAGTAAACGTCACCAAAGCTCCTGAAATTACTCCCAACCATTATAAACAATTCAATCTTTATTCTCACTATGACCAAGACTGTGAAAAAAGCACCAAAAGAAGTGTAAGCCAGACTTATGGAGCTTCGGGCAGCAATCAGAGAAGCCGCGCCGACTGCCGTGGAACGTATCAGTTACGGAATGCCTTATTATGACCACAAAGGGCGACTGGTCTACTTTCGTCTTACGAAAGCACATATTGGATTCTACATACCTCCTCCAGTCATAGAAGAACACAAAAATGAGCTAGCGAATTATGAAACTGCCAAAGCAACCGTTCGCTTTCCTCTGGACAAAAAGCTTCCAGTCGCGCTCATAAAGAAACTGGTCAAAGCTGGAATGAAAAAGAACGAGGACAAAAAATAGAATTTTCCGCGCGCGCATTTTGAGTAATGCTTTTATTTACCTAATGCACTTAGAACGATGTTCTGAGGACAAAAAAATGTCGATAGAAACTAGCAAAATCTTGGGCGGAGTCGGCGCACTACTGATGTTCATTGGAATTATACCATACGTCAATTACCTCGGCGCCATCGAGCTTATAGGTCTAATACTTGTCATGGTTGCTCTACACAATTTGGCTAGCCATTACAGAGAAGGAGGCATTTTCAACAACGCACTTTACGGATTGATAATAGGAATAGTTGGCGGCGCAATTTCAATAGCAACGGTTATTATTGCGGTTCTAACTTCGCTATCTGATTTCCTATACGCGCTCTTTCCGGACTGGAATGGTGACTGGACGGCACTTTCAGGTTTAACCCCTAATCCGTCGAATTTATCTCTGGAAAACATCACGCCTTTCCTCGCAGGAATTTTCGCAGTGTTAATTATCCTCTGGGTATCCTCTATAATCGCGGCATTCTTTATCAGGCGCTCGCTTGGAACGCTTTCAGTAAAATCAGGCGTTGGCTTATTCTCAATCGCTGGATTACTACTTCTCATAGGCGCAGTGTTAATCATTCTTTTCGGCATAGGGTTAGTCCTAATCTGGATTTCTGCGCTGTTACTAGCAATTGCCTTCTTCCAGATAAGACCCCAACAGGCACAACCGACAACGTCAGCTGCTGCACCAATCTAGGTGCAAAGGCCGACATCAACACCTTTTTTATCTAATTGTTTGTTTTGCGCGCTGTGAGTGAGTATGTGAGTGTAAGAGTGAACAGGTGAGAGCGTAGAAGTTTGGGTTTGGGGGTAATGTTTTATCTTGTGTGAGAGAAGAACTCGGTCAGGCAAATTTGTAAAGAGTTGCTGTTGAATAAATGACAAAGGTCATGCTGTTATTGTCTAGCCTTCTCAGATAGTTCCTTAGCCCAATTGCGAATTTCATCCCAGTTGCGCAGGTCATAAATATCTGGTGCAACCTTTTTGAAGCCGTCTTTTTCAAGTTGTGGCTTGAAAAATTCCATACCTTTACGTGCTATGAAGCCCATTTTGTTATAGTCGATAACTCCGCCGAAAAAGCCTAACGCTATTGGCTTAAGACTGTACTTTGCAACCTTGTCCTCTAAGGCAATTTTTCGTGTTTTTGCAACGTCATCTATCTTTCCTTCTCTTTCAAAAAACGCTTTCATTGTAGAGACAAACAAAGCCAGCTTTTTGCCTTCGAATTCCTTCCTGAAGTTTTTCAGAAAATCTTCAGCCTCACTTGCCCATTTGCAATTTCCCATGCCACTGCCTACAATGATTAAGTCATATTCTGATATGTCTTTGATTTTTTCTTCTTTCAGGTTAACTATCTTGGTATCAAAGCCTTCCTCTCTTAATATCTTGGCTATTTCCTCTGAGGTTCCAGTCGTTGCTCCATAGCGTGTGCCGTATGCAATTAACGCTTTCAAAGTATCACCTGAACGGTGATTCTCAATTTGATTTATAAATATTGGCTTGAGCTGCACATGCTTCGTTCGCCAGTTCTATTTTTTTGGGTAAAGTTTTATCCCAAACACACACCTTTTTAAGATAATTCACGTAGTGACTTCTTTCGACTTGATGGGAAACATGTTCAGTTTCCATCGGGGGTGTATCAGTGGGGGAGAACGTCGAAAGGGGTAACTTCGAAGGGGTGCGCGCGGTTGGGTGGGGTTACGCGGCTGGCTGTAGTTTCTATCATTCTGGCGTCAAGTGCTGCTCAGAAGCTACGATCTATCCGAGTATCATGGCAAAAGCGTCATCTGAGGTTTTGATTCCTCCGGCAGCGTACACGGCGAGTGCGATGCTCCAAAACACGTCATCATGTGTCCCACTGGGATGGTCCAGTCCCACAGTGCCGTCCTTGCGGTATTCATATCTCTCAGTGTTCAGCTCGCTGCAGAGGTCGCTTCTGTACGGTCGTTCCCACGTCAAATGCGGATAGAACAGCTTTTTGTCAAACATTCTCTGCTTAAGAAGCTCCGCAACCTCACTCTTGCTTCTGGCGCTTAAGACGACTCCTTCAGCGTTCTGAATACCCGCATCATCCATCTCGGAGATTATGCTCGGTCCATCCTTGGTAATGTCTACTTTGATCTTCGCAAAACCACCCCAACGATCCTGCAGGATCTTGATGCGTCCAAGAACATTGGCGTATTTCGTGGGTTGGCTGAAAATCTCAAGGTGCCGCAGAAGGAGCAGATCGTTAACGCGCTCAAGAATTGAGAGAACGCTGTAGTCTCTCACTTGGGCCAAATCCAAACCTGCAAAGAGAGTGCCTTCATAATTCACTTCTTCATTCCAGAGCTTCACGTCTTGTCCGCAGGTCTTGACCGTTCCAATGCAGGACACGATGAGACTCTGAGACAGCCAAGTGTGTTCGCCTTCTGCCCATTCAGCCATCATTTCGCGCTGCCACCTCTCAGAGTCTCCGCCAAACTGCCTCTTGAGCATCTCAATCATGTCGCGCTTCAACGGTCCATTAGGCTCTGTCGCACCTTCACACGTGACATGACTCCTCTTATAATCAATGAAACCCTCGTCATTGCACATCTTCCAGAAAACCGAATCCCTGTTCCAAGGAGTGCTAGTACAAACAACCTTACCCCTCGTCGTCACGGTAGTAAAGACGATCGCGTCATACAACTCCTCATCATGAGGCGTAAAGTTGGTCTCATCCCACCAAATAACGTTCAAAGTCGGACCGCGAATCGTATCAGGATTGTTCGGAAAAGCCTCAATGACAGAATCATTAACTCTTATTCTAGTGGCCTGAGGCTTCTCATACAATCCAGGAGGCAGTTTCCGCAAGAAATAGGCAATCCTCTGAATGTTCCGCTTCGTCTGCCTCCAGCTCGGCCCGATCAGAGCGATATAACTGCCGGAGTGCATCAACGCATAGTGAAGCAGCATGGCACAAACAGTGAAGCTCTTGCCACTCTGCCGACACCACCTCGCAGCTACAAACTGATTTTCATTGAAAAGGCGAATGAACTCTCTCTGATATTCAGTAGGCTTGAATCCCAGTGTCTGTTCACAGAATTCAACAGTGTCAATCTTTGCATTCTTACCGCCCAGAATCTTGGATAGTCTGACTTGGCGGGCGCGAGCATCAACGTAGGCGAGCCTTTTATCGAACTCTTCTTGGCTCCAGCGTCTAAGCGGGGCCAACGCCGGATTCGTCTTCTTTGGCCTGAGCCACATTTTCGCCAGTGTATGCATCAAGCTGTTTGGTCAACTCCATGATCCTGTCTTCAGCCTCCCGAAACCGCCTGTACTCCATGTAGCACTCCTTGTATACCCTAATGCCCAAAATCACGCTTCTAAGACGCTCAACGTCAACCTCGCTCAAACCAGGCTTTTTCAAACCGCGAATCGCATCATACAAATCGACAAGCGCCTCCTCCATAGTCGGAAGCAACCTGGACATAGGCAGGTTCGAGGAGCCGGAACGAGCTAACTCAGACAACTCTTTTTGTCGCAAGCCAAGCCTAAACATCTTCTGTCTAACGCCTTCAAAACTCATGCCCAAACTGATCGCTACCTGGCGCGCAGAACTGCCAGATTCAAGCAGTTCTTTCATACGCCTTTCCTCATCAACGCTCCAATGCCTACCTCTGGTCATGGCGTGCACACCCCGTCAAAACGAGAACCAGTTCTGAACCGAATCCCCACACACCACGGCACATTGGGGAACAGGACGCCGTTTCCAAAACCTGCGTCAGTCATTCTATAGAATAAACATCAGAAAGAACTATTAAGTATAACTCAGGCTTCAGACCAAGCTCCAGCGAAGAATCACCATAAAGGCGACGCCAAGCAATACTCAGGTCAACGTTCAATACGACAAATGCAATGCAAAACCGCAAATTGCTCTCCCCGAAAATCCGCGCCGAACCATAAAATGTTCACTCCGCAGCACCATCAAACATGACCACGCACAAGCAAAAAGCACAAAAACAACAAAAAGACCATCACAAAGCACCGCAAAAACCTCCATCAAATCCACGCAGAAAAGCCAAAACAACGCCACACTTACATCAATTCCTGAATCGCTGAGCGCACCAGCCAGACCGTAGAGAAGAATAGCACTGAAACCGCGCCCATGGAAGAACAACTGTTGTTCTTGTTTAACCATGGAAAGCCCCGCCAACATACCACGTATGCTGGAGTCAAGCCTTGGACACGAACAAGAACAGTCCATGTTCTCACGCACGCAAAAAGAATCAACGAGTGACAACATGTCCTTGCATGAAAGATCAGGGGACAGCCGCTATCAAGCCAAATCCGAAATCGGCGCAGGCTAGCCACGCTTCTGCTAGCGCCCCACCGAGAAGCCGCCAAAGCCCCTCAGAACCCAACATTCCGCAAAGCCAACACTCGCTCATGAATGACTGACGCAACAGTCTCGAACGACATCGGGCGCGAACAGCATATAAGCCAATTAGCCTCAGACTATTCTGCGAAACCAAAAATGCTTCAGCAAGAACAAGACCTTGGCATCTTCAAACCGATAATAGGATCATGGTACGAGTCGTTGAAGAACCCACCAGAGTCACAATGGCAAGCCCTCAATGACCTGGTTGAAGGATACAAGAGAACCATCTACGGAAAAAACCACGATGCTTCCGGCGTCAAAGAGACCGCTGACTTCCGAGCAAGATTCCCCATCATAGACTGCAAGGGACTTAATCCGTACTTGACCGAAGTCCAAAAAGGCAACGACACCGCAATTCTCCCAGAACCGCTAGTATGCTGGGTCATGACAAGAGGCTCAACGGGCGCAGCCAAAGTCTTGCCAGCGACAAACACACATCTTGAGCAGATTTTCACCTGCGGAGCAAGAGCTTTGGTCAACCACGTTCTAAGAAAGAACAGCTTCGAACTCTTGACTGGGCACATTCTGAACCTGAATTTCCCATCAAACGTTCACACGACAGTCAGGGATGGAAGGGCCATCACCTATGGATACAGCTCAGGAACATATGCTAGGCTAAACCCTATGCTGGACAGGGTCAGCCTTCTGCCGAGACAGGAAGACTTGGATGCGCTTGGTTCAGGAATCACTAAAGCCGATTGGGAAAAAAGGTTCGAACTGGCATATCAACAGACTGTTGACGCAAACGTTACGGCTACAATGGGAGTAACGCCCGTCATCTTGGCATTTGCCAGATACGTAAGCAAGAAGTACGGCAGGAAACCCAAAGAGCTGTGGAATGTAAAGGCGTTGTTCTGCACAAGCGTGCGCAAAATACAGTTCAAGTATGCGCCCATTCTCAGAAAACTCTTCGGTCAGATTCCAATCGTCGAGATCTACAGCGCAACAGAAGGAGTCTTCGCTCAACAACTCGACGATTTGCCTTACGTCACACCGAACTACGACAAGTATTTCTTTGAAGTTGAAACCAAGCATGGAATGAAGATGTTGCATGAACTCAAACGGGGCGAATGGGGCAAACTGATAGTTTCTTCATGCATGTTTCCTAGATACGACATCGGGGACTTGGTAGAAGCAGCTGGAAACAACTACTTCAGAGTAATAGGGAGAAACAAAGCATCAACGCTATTGGAACATAAGCTGTACAGACTGCTCTATGGCTGGTTAATCTAGGTTCTAGGATGTCTCCTTGAAGCCAGAATCGCGCCGTAGATGGCTCCGATTATCACCATCGCTCCGACGACCACGAAAAAGACCGCCCACAACAGCGTCCTGTTAGCATAACCCATAGTCTCAAGAAAAACCGTCAAACCCAGTAGGATAAGCACTAGTCCTCCGATCAGCGGACCCAAGAAGCCATATTCACGTTTCTCGTGCTTCTCGCCCTTCTCGTTCTTCTCGTCTTTCTCGTTTTTCTCATCCTTCTCGTGTCTTCGATAAGTCGTTGTGGCTCTCGTCTCAGGCACCGCCTGACCTACTTTGAGCGACGCGCCACATTTTGGACAGAAACTCATCTCTTCGCTGACTTCGCTACCGCATTTCGGACAGTACACCAATATTCTCGCCTCAACCTGTTCATCAATTCTATTCGAGCATTATGTATTTAAAACATACTGGTGGCTGAAACAATGAAATGTTATATATCTTTACTTGACAAATGCCTACATGAGGAAAAATGACAAACGAAGAACACAAACTCTCGCCTAGATCCAGAGAAGGCGCGCTGAGCGCCATTGGTATAGGGTTTTTCTTTGTCTTAGCTGGAACCATTTTCATAATAACCCCACACCTTTACGACAG
>Ga0315296_10005564_pt1 | contig 10065 bp, 11 predicted proteins | sample YL17G14_18_MG_FD_203921 | JGI IMG/M metagenome (GOLD analysis project Ga0315296, IMG submission 203921) | Sediment microbial communities from Yellowstone Lake, YNP, Wyoming, USA - YL17G14_18 | ecosystem: Environmental > Aquatic > Freshwater > Lake > Sediment | place: USA: Wyoming | collected... | reverse complement strand
GCAAGACGACGGCCCTCCTCCAGGACCGTGAGGTCGAACTCATCATCCAGGCCTACCTCAACCGCTTCAAATTCGCTTCCTCTGACTCGCGCATCGAGCAAGTGACCATTTTCAAGAACCACGGCGAGGCGGCCGGGACGTCTCTCGAGCACCCCCACTCTCAGATGATCGCCACCCCGGTCATCACCACGCAGTTGCGCGACCGCTTGTTCAACGCCCTGGAGCACTTCGACGAGTTCGGAGAATGCATCTTCTGCCGGGTCCTCGACCAGGAGCGGAAGGAAGGCGTGCGCATCGTCCTGGAAACCCCGCATTTCGTTTCGTTCATCCCCTTTGCCTGCCTCTCGCCCTTTTCCATTCTCGTCATGCCGCGGCGGCACATGGCGTGCTTTGCGGAGATGAACGAAGCGGAAGCGGCGGACCTGGCCCGCAATTTGCGGCGCACGCTCGCCAAGCTCTATCACGGGCTGGGGGACCCCGACTACAACTACGTCGTCCGCACCGCGCCCACCGAGTATGGCGGCGTGAAGTATTATCACTGGTACGTCAGCATCATCCCGCGCCTGACCAAGATGGCGGGCTTTGAGCTCGGCTCCGGCATGTTTATCAACGTCTCGCTGCCGGAAGAAAACGCCAGCTTCCTGCGCGGCATCCAGGTGCAGTAGCAGTATAATGTCGCGCGCTTTCTCGGGGACGGTCCCTGAGCCTTCGCAAAGAGAGGAGAGAAAAATGAAACGTCGAGATTTCTTCGCTCGCTTGGCCGGCGGTGTGGCCGCCAGCGGCCTGGCGGGAAGGATTGCCCCGCTCTGGGCCGCCGCGCCAGGACAGGCTGCGCCCGCCAGCACGGCGGGTAAACTGGCGCGCATTGCGGTCTCCACTTGGAGCCTGCACAACTATTTTCAGCGCACCCGGGATGACGATTTCAAGCTGCCGGGCAAGATGCTCGAACTCCTGGATTTCCCGGAGATGATTGCGGACCGCTACAAGGTCCACCACTTGGAATTCTGCGCACCGCATTTCGCCTCGACGGAGCCGAGCTACCTTAAGGAGTTGAAGGACCGCCTGGCGAAGGCTCGTTCCTATGTGGTTAACATGCCGGTGGATATCGAGGAGATTTGGACGGGCGGCGGCCTCTCTGATACCGACCAGAAGATCCGCGAGAACGCCGTCAACGGCGGGAAGAAATGGATCGACATTGCCGCCACCATCGGCTCCCGGGCGGTGCGCTGCGATCCGGGCAAGATGAATGCGCAGAATCTCGCGCCCACCATCGAGTCCTATAAGGCGCTGGCGGCCTACGGTAGATCCAAGGGCGTGCACGTCATCGTCGAGAACCACGGCGGCGTCGGTTCGGAGCATCCGGAAGAGCTGGTGAACGTTTTCAAGGGAGTCAAGAACAGCTTCTTTGGCGCGCTTCCCGATTTCGCCAACTTTCCCGACGAGCCCACGCGCGAAAAGGGACTGAAGCTGCTCTTCCGCTACGCGCGTATCGTTTGCCACGCCAAGGGATTGGAGTTTGACGCCAGCGGCAAGGAAACCGAGTACGATTTCCCGAAGGCCATGCAGGTCGCGAAGGCGTCGGGGTTCAAGGGCATCTATTCCGTCGAGTTCGAAGGTCCCGGCGATCCTTACGAGGGCGTGCAGAGAACCCTCGACGAGTTACTGAAGTATTTGTAGCGGCGGGTTTATCCCGGCGCAGAATGGAGCGCAGGGTTCGCTCTCCAACCCTGCGGCTTTTCTGTGGAGTGCGGGAGCTTGCTCCCGCTTTGGGTAGGGGCGACCCGCCGGGTCGCCCCTACGGGGGTACTTACACCCTCTGCCGGCTGTCATCCTGAGAAGTCCGTCAGCCGACGGACGACGAAGGATCTCATAAGCACCTGGCACATACAGGAACGGGATTCTTCGCGGAGTTTACCCTGAGCGAAATGAAAAGGATCCTTCGCTGCGCTCAGGATGACAAGCGAAGGGCTCAGAATGACAAGCAGAATGACAAACAGTAATCATCCGCTAAGGAGAATCTAATGGACCGACGAAAATTCCTGGAAAGAACTGCTTCCGGCACACTGGCGGCCGGGCTGGCCTCCAAGTTGGGCTGGGCGCGTACCTTGGCTGGCGGCACGCTGACTGACGCGGAAAAATCCGCCCGCCTCGGCGTCTGCTCCTGGAGCCTGCACAACTATTTCCCGCAAACCCGCGATAAGAACTTCCAGGGGCCCGGCAAGATGCTGGACCTGCGCGAGTATCCCGAGCTCATCGTGGACAAGTACAAAGTACATAACTTCGAGCTGTGCAGCACCCACTTTGAATCTACCGCGCCTTCCTATCTGAAAGACCTCAAGGCAGCGATCGAGAAGGTCCACGGGCGCGTGGTCAACATGCCGGTGGATTACGACGCGGACTGGCGGGGGGTGGGACTCTGCGATCCCGATGACGCTCAGTGGGAAAAGGAAATCGCGGAGCGCAAGAAGTGGATCGACATCGCCGCGGAAATCGGCGCGCTTGCCATTCGCCCCAATCCCGGCGGCACCGTGAAGATGACCGACATGAGCCGGCCCACCGCGGCTTACAAGGCGCTGGGCGAATACGGGAAATCCAAGGGCGTGAAAGTGCTCATCGAAAACCACGGCAACGTGGCCGCCAAAGCCGAGAACATCGTGGCCATCGTCAAGGGAGCCGGCGCGGACTGGGTGGGGACGCTGCCGGACTTCGGCAATTTCCCCGAGGCCGAGCGCTACCACGGTCTGGAATTGATGTTCCCTTACGCCCACACCGTCTGCCACGCGCGCGGACTGACGTTCAGCGCGCAACATGAAGAGACGGGATTCGATTTCCCCCGCTGCATGGAGATTTCCAGGAAGGCAGGATTCAAAGGCGTCTATTCGGCGGAGTTTGGCGGCAGCGGCGAGCCCTACGAGGGCATCCAGAGAATCCTCGACTTGGTCGTGAAATACCTGTAGCGCCGCCCGTCGGCTGACGCGCTGCGGCTCTGGAGTGCGGAAGCTCTGCTTCCGCCTTGCCGTTCTGGAGTGCGGAAGCTCTGCTTCCGCCTTGCCATTCGGGAGCAGGTAGCGCGGACCTGATTTGCCTGCCTGCCGCAGGCAGGTAGGTCCGCGGTTCTTTCAGTAAGAAAGCCGCCCCGACGGGTCGGGGCGCTACACGCTACCAGGACTCCCGCGCAACGGTGTGGGACACGCGAGCAGTCTAGTCCCCCTTGCTGATGGGCGCATACATAAAAGACAGTGCATCCGCCAGCCGCGCTATGTACGTGTCCCGAGCGGCGGGATGCGGCAGCCACATGACCCCTCACCCGTCCCGATACAATCGGGACACCCTCTCCCCAGGGGAGAGGGACGTGAGGGTGAAGGGGTAGTCCGGTTGCGGCAGGGATAAATCCCTGCCCTTTCGCGGGGGGCTGAAACCTGCATCGCGCCATTCGGCGCGCCCCGATGCATCGGGGCGCCAGCCCGCGTTCACGTCCATTGACCAGGTTCACGAAAGTCGAGGCGCGCGGGGGAGAAAACGAAGCGACGAGCCGATTTGAGGTAGAGAGCGCGCAGCCTTCTCAGATCACTCGGATGGAAGGCGTCAGTTTCCTTGTCGAATTTGGCCGTGCTACCGATGAGACAGGCTTGCCAGGATATAGGGAAGAAGACTAGGGTTTCGGGATCTCGAAGTGCTTCCTCCAGCGTCGGAACCCTGCCATCAACCACAACCGGGTTGTCCGCTGTTATCACAGGGTCGGTGAGATTCCCAGTGAATCGCAGGCACCAATGTAGCTCGGACAGCCACGCCGGGCCCTTAGCGATTTCCGTTCGCATGTCCGTGATCGTCTTGTTTCGAAGTAGCGTCTCGCGTTCTGTTTCGTTTTCCGACGTATAGGGCCGGACTTTTAGAGTCATATCGAATTTTCCTGGCTCGGTCTTGCTCGGCTCCCTTTGCAGAACCTCCTCGATTTTGAAGATGGTGAGTCGCCGCGCATGAGCCAAGTGTTGCTCACGAAACAGTTGAGACCTTGCCCGAAGCATCTGCGCGAAGGCGAGAAGGAAATCAAGCCGCCTCACCCAGCCAGAAAAGCCACTCTCAACCAGTTCGCTTCGCACAACGGGAAATCTGGTCTCCAACCCAGCAAAGGCCTGATCCGCTGTTTGGTCGGGCTCGCTCCCCTGCGGGTAATCGTAGAAACCCGTAATGGCGCCCACTCCTGGCGTGCCGGTATCAAACCATCGTTGCTGCTGGCGGTCGAAGACACACACTTGCTCTTGGTTGGAAGGGCTGGTGAAGCCGTCCAAATAGCCTTGTGGAAGCACGTGATCTGACCGGTTGCGCTTGGGCGTGTCGTGAGGGTCCTCAGGCATACAGAGTCCATTCTATTACGGAAAACCCGTGGCGCTCGCGAGCGGGTAGCCACGGACAGTGCTTTTCTGTCCGTGTGTTCTTTGCTCCCGGAAGAATCCCACGGTCAACCAAAAAACGATTGACCGTGGCTACGAGGTTGACGGCCCCGCAAGGCGGGATGTCGGCGCCACCCGCGGGTTAGCCGGCCCCCTTCACTGTTGAGAAAAAACCTCCCGAACCGAAATAGGTATCCACAATTCCGGGTAGAGCGTCGAGTGTGGCCAATTCGATGTGCGAGAGCCGGAAGAAGATCGTTAGGCGCATGCCTACGTCCGCGGACCAAGCATGATTCAGGAAAAGACTGGCGCGCGTAACTCCACGAGGAGCTGTCTTGAGGTTCCCATCTGTGTCGTAGTCAACCTGCCACAGAAGCCCTTTGGGAACAACGAGGAGGGGTACTATCGCTCGCAGCAGGGGCTGAGATGCCTTCAGCCCGTACTCACGGACCAAATCTTGGCAACTGTTCACTGCCTGATTCAGCTTGTCAAACGTCGCCTCGTCATTGCTGTCTAATTTTCCGGAGCTGCCTCGATACACCTGGTGGGTCTTCTTCCCTACCATCTCTTGCGGCCTGTAAGCGGAGTCACGACCTGTGACAGAACGAACCGAAGTGTGCATGATAAGATTCTGAGCGTTCCATTCCAGGAGGTTGTGGAAGGATTCAGGTGTGGTTCTGGGGACTGCACTCAACAAAAGCGGGTTGTTTGGGCGAAGGTTCTTGCACTCGACCGCAAGTGCGAGTGTGGAGTTACCCCGGTGCGCGATTGCTCGAATATCGAACTGCCGAATCTTGTCCGTAACTGGATCGCGATAGGTACCCGAGTGCGAACACTCGAAGCCAAGGGCTCGCAACTGTGCGACAACACGCATCTCGAAGGCGAAGTCGGAATTGGAGCCGACGAATTCTGCCAGATCCTGGGCGGTAATTGGGTCACCTTTTCTTGGCTTTGGCATAATGCTGATCCGGGTAGCCACGGTCAATCGTCCTGTGATTGACCGTGGCCTTTTCCCGTCGCCAAAAACCCGCGGTCAGGAAGGCGCTGGCCGTGGCTACCAGCTCTCCTCCTTCACTTCAGGTAACGATATTCGTTGAGGCGCTTCGCGCAGACGGCCAAATCATCTTGTGTAAACAGCGGGTGCCACTTTGGGTTGTCATGAATGACCGCCTCGACGGTGAGATCCAAGCGGCCTCTCTCCCATAGGGCTGTATAGCCTTCTGAGACATTTGCCGAATGCAACAGAATCAGCGCTGTTTCCAACCCACGATGTTCATGCAGCATGTGCAGAAACCGGGTTGCGTTGTAATTAGCTTCCGAATGCGCCCTTTGATAGATGCGGAGCATCTCCTGGTCAAACTCTGCTAGCAGTGCGTCATCCGGCATATGCCCCCTTACTTTGTGCGAGTTAACGACGCGCGCGTCTCCTGACGCGGACGACGCCCAGGCGTTTCAGTTCGAAAAAGCACTTCGAGCAGGTTGCGACGTCTGCGGCGGCATCATGCGTCTCCTTCACTTTTTTTCTGAACAACTTGAAGTGGAGTTCGGGCAGTTTCGGCCACTTGAAGCCATACGGACCAGGAATAGCGCAGAACTCCGTTGAGGCTTCCATCGTGCACACGCGTGGGATCTTCAGCAGGCGGCTTTTGACTCCGGTCCTCAGGAACTCGGCACCCACCACCTTTTCGTCGAACCTCATACCGTGAGACACGAGAAGGTGTGACTGCGCAATGGCGGATGCAAACTCCTTCAACACGCGTACGAGATCCAGCCCCTCGCTGATTGCGCGGGCAGTCGTGATACCGTGAACCCTCGATGCGTCCGCGGGGATCGTGAATCCTTCGGGCTTGACGATGGCGCTGCGGCTCCCGACGGGTCTTCCATCTTGATCGCAGAGAAGCCAAGCTAGCTGTACGAGCCGGGGCCAGTTGTCGAGATCGGATAGAGGAGCCTTCCGGTCAGTTGGTAGGCCAGTCGTTTCGGTGTCGAAGAAGAGGTACATGTCCGACCTGTCACGAGGCGTGCAGGGCGTAAGCCTAACTCTTGCTCAGGCTGACCCGCCTAATCCGCCAGCCGACGGGTCACCGCGTCCTATGCATGGCCTATCCTGGCTTCTTGAAGGTCGCCGGCGGGCGCGCCGGCTCCATTTGCTGCCTATACCGTAACGCGCACATTATCGTGCAAGAACTCGGGCGCGAAGTCGGCCCCATTCGGCCAGACGAGCGTGTGAAACTCAGGATGAACCTGGAACTGCTTGAATACCGCGGGGTCGCGCAACGGTTCGAGGACGGGGCCGCTGAGCGCGGGCGCCAGATCGATCTCGCCGCTCGTCCCGTCGCGAAAGCGGAGCCACACCACGTGGCCGGCCACATAACGCGCCTCGACGATGTGATAGTCCATGCTCCTCACTCCAGTGCGTGGCCACGCTCAATCGTGCTGCCAATGACCGTGGGCTTTTCGCATCGACTACGGCCTAACCTCACGGGATGACTTCTCCCGTGCCCTGACTAAGCTATCCCTGAGTTCCTGAGGTATCTCGGCACAAATAAATTCGATTTCCCGCGGAACTCTTCCCCCCTCTCGCTCCTTCGTGCATTGGTCAAACATGTCCTGCTCAGTTAGGACAACTAGCTTTCGCTTCGCCTCGACAAGCATTAGAAACAAGATATCCGACCGTATCTTGTGGAGTTTCCCGATTGCGAGGTTGCCGCCTGCGGTTCTTGCTCCACTGGTGGAGATCACTGCGACGATGTCCCGACTGACACTGACCGCATCGAAGTCGTACACGCCGCCAGAGGTTAGGCGGAGTCTCTCGCGCGAAAAGGATGCTCCAAGCTGCGACGGCATCCAGTTCTCGCGAACCCAATCTTCAACTTCAAGCTGAACTCGTGTATCAGCCATGGGCTGCTGCCTCCCCGACGGTTAACTCCTGTTCAGGCCGAGCCGCCTTAACTGTTAGCCCAAGGGCCTAAGAGCTGGCACCCCCACGATTGCGGTGCTCAGCCGCCGGACCGCCGAAGGCGGGCCGGGCGGGTGGAACCGGAGGTTCGACCCGATACGCTCTCGGCCACTTCGACCAGAGAATGCAGCGCTTTATTGACCGCGGCGGAGTTTGGGAAGACAGCCGCAACCTCAGGATCAAGCACTACGACGTTAGAGCCTGCCCTAATCCGCTCGTAGTATTTACCACGCTCAAGCTTCTTGAAGTCAGAGCGTTTGTACTCCGCGCGAAGTTCATCGGATGTGGACTTAACCTTCTTCATAAATGCGCCTTTCAAGCTGAGTTGCGATACGAGCACTGATGATGCGGATTGCTTCAGCACGCTCAGTATGGGATACAACGAGAAGCTGGCCGGCCGACGACATGCCAAAGGTGACCAGCCTTGCCTCACCTTCCGAATGGTCGGGGTCGGCACCCGTCACTGCCAACGGGTCATAGAAAACACTCGAAGCTTCCTCAAACGAAACACGATGCTTGCGGAGGTTCTTCGCAGCCTTGGCAGAGTCCCATTCAAAACGCATGCCCTGATACTAAGCTTTTAGTCCCCCAAGGTCTAACTCTTGCTTAGGCCGACCCACCTAATCTGTCAACTGACGAAGCTAATCCGCCAGGTGGCGGACCTGGGACCCGGCACCCCCACGATTGCGGTGGGGATACGTTCTCATTATAACGCCACTTATGATCTATCAGGCATGTTGCCTCCCTCTTCTTAGGCCGGCCGGTGGCCGCGCCTAATCCGTCAGCTGACGGGCTTAGGACAAGGGCACCGCAGAAAAGCCCACGGCACGAGAGCGGTGCCGTGGCTACCAGCCCTGCCGAAGCCGAACCGTGGTTCCGCCGGAGAGCGAACCGCGGACCTACCTGCCTGCGCCCGCCTGCCGTCGGGCAGGGCAGGCCCGCCGCGGCGGGCAGGCAGGCAAATCAGGTCCGCGCTACACACCCGTTGAAAGCAAACCCTCGGCGGCGAGGACAGCCTGCCCCGACGCGTCGGGGCCGCCGCTACAGCATCGGTTGTGAGACAGCCTCCGAGGGGGCATTTTGTCCGGCAGGTGGATCTGCCAAAAGGACGGCTGAAGAGCTTGTCGGCGGCTCAGTTGTGGGGGTGGCCCGAGACAAGGGCGGGGGCGGGCGGGCGGAGCAGGCTAGCCGACTTGGGGAGGCTTACCACTTCTATCTGAACGGGTACCACGCCCGCTCGGAGGAAGCCCAGGGACTTGGCGGCGGCCATCGAGACGTCGATGACATGGCTCTTGATGCCGGGACCACGGTCGTTGATCCTGAGGGTAATTGACCGCTTGTTCACAAGGTTCGTTACCTTGACCCTCGCCCCCATCGGCAGATCCCGGTGGGCGGCTGTAAGTCCATTCATATCAAATAGTTCGCCGTTGGCAGTGGGGCGGCCTTGATGGTGCTCGCCGTACCAGCTCGCTAGCCCAGCCTGGATTGTCGGCTGCGGGGAAGCCGCGCCGGGCGCCGCAGCGCTAGCCGGGGGAAGAGCCATGGATGAGGCCGATAGGGCTACGAGCAACCCTACGGCCCAGCCAATTACCAATTTCCTCATTCAACCTCCACATAAGACTTGCCCCTTCCTCGTGCTAAACGTCAGCCAAACTGCATTCCGCACTCAGAAGGGGGAGATATCTTCTTAAGTCTACAGAATTTTGGATTTTTTGTCAAGGACTGATTTCCGATTCGTCTACCGTCCGGTCGGTAGGTAAACAGCCCGGTTAGGGTCCTGGGACGGGGTCTCAAAGATAAGACAGGTGAGACTACTGGGAATTGCCCCTTGGCGCCCTCACTTTTCATTCAGGGCGGGGGTCAGCGGTTGGCCTTGCGCCCCGGAAGGCTGGTTTAGCCCCAGGGCTACCGCCAGGGTGGCCGCCAAGTCGATAGCTTGGCAGGGTACGGCGTACACCCCAGGCTTGAAGGCACTCCCCCAGAGGAGCATGGGGACCTGCGCATCGTAGTTCCAGGGAGAGCCGTGGGTGGTCTCCGTCTCGCTGCCCACCGGGACGGCATAGGGGTCAAGGATGAGGAAGACGTCGCCACTCCGCTGGCGGTGGAAGCTGTTGGCCGCCTTTCGGGCCAGAGGAGATTCGCCCGTGCTGCCGGTCAGGAGTTGGGTTCGCGTGAAGACGGCGCCGACCCCGGGGACGGCGGCGGCTGCGCTGGCGGCCTCGGCCTCAGCTCTCTCGGCAGGCACTTGGCGCTTTTGGAGGGCAGTTTGGTTCAGGTAGATGTAAGGGAGGCTGACGCTCCGAAGCCATTGCTCCTCGCCGAAGGCTTGGGAGAGAGCCTGCTGCACGGCGGTGGCGATTGATCCCGCCTGGAAACTGCCCAGGCCCAACTGGTGCTCCTTGACGAACTGCGGGGTGGGGGCCACTCCGTGGTCGGCAGAGAGGGTGATCCAGACATTGTCCAAGCCAACCATGCGGTCGAGGTCGCTGAAGAAGTCGGCGAGATGGCGGTCCGTGCGTATCGTGAGGTCGGCCAGTTCCGGGCTATAAGGGCCGGACTCATGCCCGATGTAGTCGTTCACGCTCAGAGAGATGGTCAGGAGGTCGGTTGCCGGTCCTTGTCCCAAGCGTTCGTTGCGGATAGCCTCACGGGCGAACTTCAGCTCGATGTCTGTCATATAGGGCGTGCCGTTAAGCCACCCCAGGAAATTCGCGT
>Ga0315296_10005560_pt1 | contig 10068 bp, 5 predicted proteins | sample YL17G14_18_MG_FD_203921 | JGI IMG/M metagenome (GOLD analysis project Ga0315296, IMG submission 203921) | Sediment microbial communities from Yellowstone Lake, YNP, Wyoming, USA - YL17G14_18 | ecosystem: Environmental > Aquatic > Freshwater > Lake > Sediment | place: USA: Wyoming | collected... | reverse complement strand
GGAACGTTACCGTCTTGCTGTCCCAGGTCACTTGAGACGCCCCGATATGCTGAGTGATACCGCCGGCTTCCCCAGCAGTAACATGAGTTGACCGGATTTTATCCAGCAGGCTGGTTTTGCCGTGGTCGACGTGCCCCAGCATAGCAGCGATCACAGACCTTTTCTTGAGATTCTTTCTCTCCCGTTTTTCGAACTCGGTGCGAATTTGTTCCTCCAGAGTAGTTTTGCGCTCGACCACCAGCTCGGCATCGAACTCTATGGCAACCAGCTCCGCCACCTCGCTGCTTATAACTTGATTGGTGGTTACCATTGCCCCCTGCTTCGCTAATTTGCTGATTATGTCGGCCGATTTGACCGCCAGAGCCGCGGATAAGTCTTTCACTGTAATCGGCCCGCTCATCGCGACTTTTTTCGGCCTAATCGGTGCTCCGACTTCGCGCTTCGCTCTGGCAGTAATCTTGCGCATAGGCCGGACACGCAAGCCTTCACCGGCGGCAGCCTCAAGTCGTGCCTGTCTTTCTTCAATGTCTGTTTGTCGCCATTTACCCCTGAACTTGGGCTTGTCTGCGACCTCCACATCTCGCTCGCCGTGTCGGTGCACGGATGGCCGGTCTTTGTGCCGCCTCGACGAGCGTTTTCTTTCTCCGGTCGGAGCAGAACCCGACCTCTCATCATCATCCGCACCATACATCAACGGCTGGGTCACGGGCATATCGTATCTGGGCCTTGGTCTCGGCCTTGTCCGGCGTAAGGGCTCCGGCGCCTCGACTCGAACTACTTGCGGCCCGCTCAAGCGAGCCGGCTCGGGCTTCTCCAGCATCGGCCCGGCAGGTAATATGGGCTCCGGTTCGGGCGGGAGCTCTTCCACTACAGGCTGCGGCGGCGGTTGTGGTTTTGCTTCCGCTACCTGCGGCATCGGCTGGAGCTCTTTGGCCGGCCCAGCAGCCTCCGCTATCACCTGTGCTTGTTTGTCCGGCTCAGCCTTAGCCTCAATAGCAGGCTCGGCAGCCACCTCTGCAGGCTCAGCGGCCGGCTTAACCTTCGTAGCTTTCGGAGCTTCTGCCTCCTTGGCGGGAGCTTTTGGCTTGGGCTTCTTTATGACGCGAACCTTCTGCAAATCCACCTTTTCAGCAGTCTCAACGGTGGTGATATTCTCTCCCTCGGTGAACCACTCCCGAATAGTAGCCGCCAGACCAGCCGAAATCGCCGACATGTGGTTCTTGACGTCCAGACCCTCATCCTGGCACTTCTTTACAATCGCAGTGCTTTTTACGCCAAGCTCCGTAGCCAGAATATAGACCCTTGTAGCGGCCAAGAAAGCCTCCCGTCATCAAGCCTGTTCTTCTGTGTCAGTTGTTTTTGCCTGTTGAGCCAGCTCTTCTGTGTCAGTTGTTTTTGCCTGTTGAGCCAGCTCTTCTTTGTCAGTTGTTTTTGCCTGCTGAGCCAACTCTTCTTTGTCAGTTGTTTTTGCCTGCTGAGCCAGCTCTTTTTCCACCTGTTTCTGCTTGGACTCGGCGGCTAAACTTTGAGCTTCCTCGTGTGCTGCTGCAACCAGCCTCTCGGCAAGGTGCGGCTCAATCTTCAGCTCGTTAGTCAGCGGCTCGACCCCCACGTCATCGAGATCCAAAACAGATATGACTCCCAGCGCTATCAACTTGTCAACGACTATTTCATCGGCGCCTTCTACAGTTTTGACGCAGCTTGCCAACCGCTCAATGCCCTGATTGTATTCGTCCGGCGTGAGGATATCGATGTCCCAGCCGGTCAGCCTTGCAGCCAACCGAACATTCTGCCCGTGCTTGCCGATGGCCAGGCTAAGCTGCTCTTCTTCGACCACAACTGTCGCCCGGCCCAGCTCGAAACACAGGGCGATTTCGCTGACCTTCGCCGGCATTAACCCGTTAGCCACCAGCACCTGTGATGAGTCGTTCCAGCGGACAATATCTATCTTTTCTCCGCCCAGCTCATCAACAATGTTCTTTATCCTGCTGCCCCGCACCCCGACGCAGGCCCCGACAGGGTCAACCTTGTCGTCGAGCGAAGCGACAGCAACCTTGCTGCGGTATCCTGCTTCTCTGGCGAGCGCCCGGATTTCGATAATGTTCTCGACGATCTCCGGCACTTCCGACTCAAACAGTCGGCGAATGAAATCAGGATGGGTTCGCGATAGGATGATCTTAACCTGACTCGCGCTCTCTTTTACATCCAGAATCAGACATCGAATTCTCTCGCCTGGGCGATGCGTCTGACCCATTATCTGCTCGGCTTTGGGCATAAAGCCCTCAATCGCCTGGCTCAAGCTGACAATCAGGGTTCCACCCTCGTACCGCACGACCGAGCCGCTTACGGCTTGCCCCTTCCGCTGGACGAACTCTGAATAGATGCTGCCCCTCTCATCTGCCCTTATTTTCTGGATCATGACTTGCTTGGCTGTCTGAGCGGGGATTCGGCCCAGTTGCCTTATATCAATTTCCTCATCGTCTTTGTAGGCGTTGACCTGCCCGGTGGTCCTATCAATGCGTACGACTATATTGCTCTGCAGCTCACCGAAGTGTTTTCTGATCGCCGAGACCATAGCTTCTTCCAGGTCGGCAAAGATGGACTCCTTGTCGATATTCTTGTCGCGGGCAATGCTATCGACAATTCTCAGTAACTCCTGATTCATTTGGCCCTACTTTCTGATCCGGCGCCAGCTTCTTTTTTACCGCTGAGCCCGCAGAGGTCGCGCAACGGAGGACGGAGAACGGACGACGGATTGCTGTCTTCTGTCCTCTGTCTTCTGTCTTCACATTTTTCTCAGCGCTCTCGGCGTTCTCTGCGGTTAATGCTCCTATTTGTTTTTTTCCTCGGTGCTCTCTGTGTCCTCTGTGGCTCTTTTTTTCGGGGGCGGCGATTTCTCCTCCAGCACCAGAATTGGCGCCGGACAAAAAAAAGTGGAAACTTCGACAGTTTCCACTTCAAAAACACCCCGCCGAATCAAGGTTGTAGTCTACCCCTGGCTACATCAGTCTACTCCGATAAGGGCCCCAATTGCCGTCTCTAAACAGGTGTAGGAACCCGACTACAAACCCATTCGCTTCACAACACTGAAGCAGAAACATCGATTCCCAAGCCGCCATAACTGCACAATCGCAGCATCGCAAACAACTTATTTGCTCAGCCTGCTGCACTGTTCACCAGCCCTGTCAAAAGCATTTCAAGCACCTCTTCAGCACAACTTAGCTTTGGCAGCCGTTAATCTTCGTAACCAAACCAAGCATGGTAATCGTCAAAGGCGTGAAGGGCAATAATTTTTTTGCAGAATTTGCACATTTTTTGGCCCAAACCAGGCAAGGAACACGTTTGCAGCCCAAACACCTGCGAAATGCCCGGTAAAGTCCTATAATTTCCTTGATATTTTCCCTCGCTCAAATGTATTCTGTATTCAGTCTGAGGCGGGAAAGGTATGCGGCTAAGTTACCCCGGAAATAGCGCCCTTGCGTGCCTCGGAAAGGCCGATGTGCGTAGATTAGACTTTATATTGATCGATTTGACCCGGCTAAAGGATATGGTGTTCTCTGGGCTGTTTTTTTTATGCGCTCTGGTCAGAAAGGAAAGGTGTAAAATGAAATCGTTAAATGGTTACAGAATCAGGTTAGTGTTATTTGGATTTGTGGCCGCTATTGTGCTCGGCGGTGGGAGTGCAAGGGCAGATTTTACCTTCGGGCAGCCCGTCAATCTCGGGCCGAACATCAACAGTTCGTCAGTCGAGATTGACCCAAGCATCTCGGCGGACGGTTTGGAACTATTCTTCGAGTCCCGCAGATCTGGCGGGCACGGACTCGCTGATATATACGTGTCAAGACGGGCAAGTAAAGATGACCCCTGGGGACCTTGTATGAACATCGGGGCCCCGGTCAACACAGCGAATTGGGAACAATCCCCGAGTATCTCGGCTGACGGTCTCTCGCTGTACTTTTCCCCCTGGACCGGTGTGTATGGCAGCGATTACCTTGCGGTAACCACGCGAGCAAGCGTCTCGGATCCCTGGGGACCGCCTGTGAATCTCGGAGCGACCGTCGACAGCTCGGCTGACACCTGGGCCCCGAGCATCTCAGCCGACGGCCTGGTGGTTTTCTTTGTGTCCGGTCGGGCTGGCGGGTTGGGCGGTGACGATCTATGGTTTACAAGCCGGGCAACGAAAAATGACCCCTGGGGCAGCCCGGTGAATTTAGGGGCCACAGTAAACAGCTCTCTTGAGGAGTGTTTCCCGGACATCTCTGCCGACAGCCGCATGTTATTCTTCAGCGATCACATGGGTGGGCCATGGCGGCCCGGCGGTTATGGTGGGCAGGACTTATGGGTTACGACAAGGGCAACAACAAACGATCCCTGGGGAGAACCGATGAATCTCGGACCAGTTATCAATAGCTCGTATTGGGACCTTTCGCCGAACATCTCAGCCGATGGTTCTACGCTCTACTTCTGTTCCGACCGTCCCGGCGGAATTGGCAGCGCCGACCTATGGCAGGCACCGATCATCCCCATTGTTGACTTCAACGGCGACGGAATTGTAGACCTCAAAGATTTTTCCAAATTAGCTCAATACTGGGGCCAGAATGAATCATCAGTTGACATGGGTCCTACACCTCTGGGCGACGGCACTGTAGATATCCAGGATGTGGCTGTTTTAGCGGGATATTGGCTTAAAGAAATTGGCCTGATAGCATACTGGAAGTTGGATGAAACGCAAGGGGCGATAGCTCACGACAGCGTAGGTGATAATGACGGCACGCTCAATGACAGTCCCGTCTGGCAGCCTAACGCTGGTAAGGTAAGAGGCGCGCTCGAGTTCGACGGGGTCGATGATTATGTTAGCACGCCCTTTATCTTGGACCCATCAGCCGGGGCGTTCAGCGTTTTTGCCTGGGTAAAAGACAGTGCTCCAGGGCAAGTTGTCATATCCCAAACAGGCGGGGCGAATTGGCTATCTGCAAGTGCTGCCGAAGGCAAATTAATGACGGAATTGATGGCCGCTGGCCGCTTTGGCCGGGCGTTGATTTCCGGCGTTGTCATTACCGATGGCGAGTGGCATCACATTGGCCTGGTCTGGGATGGTTCTTACAGAACCTTGTACGTTGACGAGATTGAAGCTGCCAAAGATGCGCAGCCGCAGAGCCAGCCAATAAGCGCCAATGGCGGCTTGTATATCGGCACTGGTAAAGGGCGTGAGACTGGCAGTTTCTGGTCCGGCTTGATTGATGACGTTCGCATGTACGACCGGGCGGTAACACCCTGACGGCACTGTTTTTTGCCACCCCTGGTTCAGCAAAAGGCTTGTTCGACACAGAGCCCCTTCTGAGCGGAGCGAAGAATCTGGCCCGCGCCGACCGGATGCTTCGCCTCTCGGCCGAGCCATTACAAAACAGTGCGAATCCGTGTAAATCCGTGTCTAAAAAAAGGTGATCGAAAAGGATTCAGGTTTACAGCAAAATGAAGCGACCCAGATTAACACGACTTAAAACTGGAACTATCCGGAATTTAATAAAATTGGCATTTTTCGGCTATTTTTCAGAGACCATAGCCAATATCCGTTCAACAACGCGGTTTACAAGTCATATTGTGGGGATTAGGTAAAATAGGCAAGAAAAAACGGGTTAAAAAGTGTCCAGAAATGCGCAGAAATTAGCAGAAATTTGCAAAAATTTGCAAAAACGCGCGCGTTTTGAGCAGAAATTGACAAAAATTTATCACTTTTTACAAATTAACATTTTGTTAAATTGGGAGGTATAGGGAATTATCTGCTTGGGGTTTGGCCACGGACTACACAGCCAGATATAGCCACGAAAAACCACAAAAAACACAAATAAACTCAAGATTATAAAGACACGGATTAACACAGACCAGAGCAGCTTTTCTTATTAGCCACAGAGGCCACGCCTACTCCGCCGACTCGTCCTGCGCAGCGAAGCGCTGCTTCGCAGAGCAGGGAGCGGCTGCGAAGGCTGGAAGAGTTCGCAGAGAAATAGAAAAACAGCCACAGATTTCACAGACGCCGTTCTGAGGGGAGCGAAGAATCCCGCCGGATGCCGGATGCTTCGGCTGCGCCTCAGCAGTGCGAATCCGTGTAAATCCGTGTCTAAAAAAAAGCTTGTTCGACACAGAGCCTCTTCTGAGCGAAGCGAAGAATCTGGCCGGCGCTGCCCGGATGCTTCGCCTCTCGGCCGAGCCATTACAAAACAGTGCGAATCCGTGTAAATCCGTGTCAAAAATAGGCACCTCTTGAGGACCTTTCTTCCCCCTGCTCAAATCGCAGAGAATTCAAGAGAATATAGCCACAGACTACGCAGATTATCTGTGAGAATCGTTTGTTAATCGGTGAAATCTGCGGAACCTCTCTTCTCTGTGCTCTCCCCGAGCAGGGAAGCTGGTCGCCCTGTGGCAAAAATGTATTGACAACGGGGATTTCACTGACTAACATCTGTGTAATCCGTCAACATCTGTGTAATCTATGGAGAAGCATATGGTCAAATACAAGCACGTTCTGGCCTTGAACCCGTACCTCGGGGATTCTACCGCAGCCATGGGGGTCTTCCCTCCGACCGGCCTTGAGTACATCGCCGCCAGCATGAAAGACCTGGTCGGCAAAGTGACGCTTCTCGACCTTCGGTATGAGAAGGCCTACCAGGACTCCAAGGTACTAGGCTCGTTCATCAGGAACCAGGTCGATCTTCTGTGCATCAGCATCCGATGGGATTCTCAGTTCAAGAAGGTCTGTGATTTCGTCTCCCAGTTGCCTCGTGAAGTCTGCACGGTCGTCGGAGGCTACAAAGCAACACAGGAAGTCGAGTATCTGTTTGAGCGTTGTCCGAATATCGACCTGATCGTACGCGGTGAGGGCGAAGAGATCATCAGACAGATCGTCACGGGCGTCCCGTACAAGGATATCCGCGGGCTTTCCTACCGCGAAAACGGAAGAGTCGTCCACAACGAAAACCATCCTCTGCCCGACATCGCACGTATCCCATTTCCGGACCGGTCGCTGCGAAGGCACGATTATTGCTTTGTTCAGCACGGCGTCCGACTCAGCAGCCACACGTTCGACACGGTACTGACAACCAGGGGCTGTCCGTTCAAGTGCAAGTTCTGCACATTCAGTCTCAACCCGCTCGGGCAGAAGAGAAGCTACACCGAGCGACCGGTGGAATCGGTCATTGAAGAATTCAAGACGATTACGGCCGATGTCGTGCTCTTCAGCGATGACAATTTCTTCACCAACCCCAAGAGGAGCGAGCAGCTTTGCGATCTGATTATCGAGAACAACATCAAGAAGACCTTTGTTGTCCAGGCCCGGGTTGATGTCGCCAAGCATCGCAGGGTCCTCGACAAGGCTCAGAAAGCGGGCTTTAAGCTCTTCCTGATCGGGGTCGAGTCGCCGCACGACCGCATCTTGCAGCAGCTCCAAAAGGGCATCACCCAACAGCAGATTCGAGAGGCGTTTGCGGTTCTGACGCAATACGACTTCTATCTGCATGGCTACTTTATCTACGGCAACATCGGCGAGACGGAACAAGAAATGCTCTACATCCCGAAGTTCGCCAAAGAGATCAACCTGGATTCCATTACTTTCCACAAACTCCGCATCGAGAAGTTCTCGCCCCTAAAGGAAGTGGTTGAGAAAACGCCGGGCTACTACTACAACCATATCGGCGGTCCGGTATATTCCGACCGTTACGGGCGCAAGGAGCTCACGCAAATCCGCAATCGCATCCGGTCGGAGTTCTACGATCTGCCGCAGATCATCCATATCGTCAGAAAGGCCCGGCGAATTGGGCTTGTCAGCGGACGCGACTTGACCAGCGATTTTCTTCATCTGCCTCTACTGCTGTACAGGTTGGCCAGACGATGATGCTCTCGAAAGCGACCCACATCCAGTTCGCTTTTTTTACCGCTGAGGCCGCAGAGGTCGCAGAGAAAATCCTCTTTATTCTAAATCTCAGCGCTCTCGGCGTGCTCCGCGGTTAGTCAGTGGCATCGGGCGGCAAAGGCGATCGAGCCAGGCAGTTTCTGGTCCCGCTCCGACAGGGTTCTGCGCCGAGACGAGTCCGGGCCGATCGACGATGTCCGCATCCTTCGGCTGCCCCTTCGGCCATCCTCAGGGCTACGGCTAATTCAGGACAGGTTCTACGACCGGGCGATCAAACCTTAGCCAGATGAACCGCGACTGCGCTGCGAGATCGGAACCAATCGCAATATCAGCCGACCTTGCTCGACGGTTACACTATCCAGCCGCACGTTTTTATCCTCGGCGGGAAAAACGGGGTCGAACGGCTCATCACTTAACAGAGCCCCTGCAATCCTGCTCCGCCAATCCTCCGTGTCCACAGGCACAGCGGCGAGCCTGTCTGCGTACATTTTCTTGGCTATCAGCTTGGCAACGGGCGTGATATTCATCGCGCCGATTTTCACCTTGGCCACTTGCAGATTTAACAGTTTCTGCTCGTCGATTTTCGGTTCAAGCTCAATAGTAACCACAAACTCTGCACCTTTCAGATTGGCCGTTCCCATCAATACAATGTTGCCGGGCGCAAATAGCACAGCAGGCGCATAGAGCCAAATGCCCTCGGACTCTACGGGCCAGTCGGAGCCGGTGATTGCCTGGTTTATGTCCTCTTCGGTAACAACCAGCTCGAACGGCCTGCGGCGCTGTGCGCCGTTATAATACTCGGACGATAAACGCGTCAGATATGGGCTAACCTGCCCCGGCCTGTGGTCGGAAGCGTCTCCTTCCAGCGGACCATAACGCGAGGGCTTGTACAGCAGCAGCGCAAAGATAGTAACAGCCACCGCCAAATCAATCAGAAGCCAGCAGAGCAGCTTTTTGTATCTTTGCCTTTTGCGAATTTGCGGGTCTACCTGCGGCATCTTATCAACCGGCTACCAAATATCAAAACCGAATTTCTGCCTTGCTCGAGACGATTGCTGTGATTATAGTGTTTAGGACTGTTGGCAAAAAGTATTTTTGCAGTCCTGATTCGTGAGAAAGGAAGGTCTACAAGAAAATGGCCAGTCATTTTGCTGATCGGCTTTGCGAGGGTGTCAAGGCCAAGAAGACTTCTCTAATTGTCGGCTTAGACCCTATTTACAGCCGATTGCCCGCGATGATAACCAGCCATCGTCAGATGAACGACGAATTTGACGTTGCCGCCGCTGTGGATGCTATCTTCGATTTCTGTACCCAAACAATGCGAATTGTCGGGCCGATGGTGCCGGCGGTGAAGATAAATATAGCCTTTTTCGAGAAGTATCTTTGGGACGGAATAGAGGCTTACTATGCGCTGATTACCGAGGCCGACGATTTAGGCCTGGAGGTGATAGGCGATGTAAAACGCGGCGATATAGGGCACACCGCGGAATTCTACGCCTCGGCTCATCTGGAGAATCCGGAACTGGTCGGCCTGGAGGATACCCTGGCCCCCGATGCAATAACTATCAACGGCTACACAGGAATCGATGGCATTGAGCCTTTTGCCGATGTGGCTGACCGGCAGGGCAAAGGTCTTTTCGTACTAGTGCGCACGAGCAATCCTTCCGCCGCCGAGATTCAGGATTTCACCGACGCCAATGGCCAGACAATGTATGAGAAGATCGCTGAAATCGTCGGGCAAATCGCCAATAAGCCGGAGCGAATCGGAAAGAGCGGCTATAGTAACATAGGAATGGTTGTCGGCGGTACTGCGCCGGAAGTCACCACTGCTCTGCGGCGGAAGTATGATAAGGTATGGTTTCTTGTGCCCGGCTACGGCTCGCAAGGCGCCACCGCCGCCGATTGTGTGCGATTCTGCAAACCGGACGGCACGGGAGCTTTAATTAACGCTTCTCGCTCGATAATCTATGCATACGAAAAGCCGCAATATAAGAGCCAATTTGGCGATGACTGGAAACGATGTATCGAGCAGGCGGTCATCGACGCCAAAGTTGACCTGGCAAGCGCAATGCAAACCCTGATATGAGAGCCGATAGTCTAAATCACTGACTTGAGAAATGCCATGATCGGTTTTATCGAAGACAAGCGAGAAGCACTTAGAG
>Ga0315296_10005559_pt1 | contig 10070 bp, 13 predicted proteins | sample YL17G14_18_MG_FD_203921 | JGI IMG/M metagenome (GOLD analysis project Ga0315296, IMG submission 203921) | Sediment microbial communities from Yellowstone Lake, YNP, Wyoming, USA - YL17G14_18 | ecosystem: Environmental > Aquatic > Freshwater > Lake > Sediment | place: USA: Wyoming | collected... | reverse complement strand
GTTATTCTTGCATACTGCCGTATATATGTGCCGCCTCGGGTCAAGATAAGCGAACAATCCCGCCGGACCAAGAGAATCGCCGAACGTCAGCGACCGGGCGCTGTCGAGCGTCAGCGAAGCCTGCCGGTAACGGAAGATAGTTGGCAAGTCAAGCAGGTCTATTGGGCGGATAGTCATGGGAAAGAGGACACCATCAGCTGGCTAGAGAGAGAAAATACCTGTGGAACCTGTCGTCACCGGTCAATTCGGGATGGAATGAGGTCGCCAGCAAACGTCCCTGCTGGGCAGCGACGATACGACCATCTGGCAGCGAAGCCAGCACGCGGGCGTTTCCAGCAACCGACTCGATGATTGGGGCACGGATAAAGACGGCGTGGTAGGGACGACCAGGATCCGTGTCCGGTTCGAGCCAGGATAACTCCAGGTCGGCTTCAAAACTGTCCACCTGGCGGCCAAAGGCGTTGCGCATGACGGTAATATCCATGATGCCGATAAGCGGCTGGCTACGCCGGGCATCCTTCGAAAGGAGGATCGCCCCTGCACAGGTACCCCAGATGGCATGCGACTGACCGAAATCACGCAGCGGCTCCAGTAGATCAAAATCCACGGCCAGCTTGCCGATGGTGGTCGATTCACCTCCCGGGATGATCAGCCCTTCCAGTCCGGGCAGATGCGCTGGCAGCCGTACCTCGGTGGTCTCGGCGCCCAGGCGTTTAAGCATGATAATGTGTTCGGCGAAATCACCCTGTAAAGCCAATACACCTATTTTCATAACTTTACGCTATGAGGCATTTGCTCAGAAATTTTATCCGCAGGTGTTCAATGAGCGCACTACCAACCGCGGCCGGCTATCTTCTCTGCCTCGGGCATCGCCGAGACCTGTCGTCCAACCATCGGCTCGCCCAGGTTGCGGCTGACCTCAGCCAGGATAGCCGGATCGTTGTAATGCGTGGTCGCCTTGACGATGGCGGCGGCGCGCCGGGCAGGGTCACCGGATTTGAAGATACCCGAGCCGACAAAGACGCCGTCCACTCCCAACTGCATCATCAGGGCTGCATCAGCCGGAGTAGCGATGCCACCTGCGGCGAAATTGACGACCGGCATTCGTCCGAGCTCCTTGGTCTCTTTAACCAGCTCATATGGGGCGCCGAGCTCTTTTGCATAAGCCATTAACTCTTCATCAGGCATATTCTGCAGGCGGCGGATCGCGCCCAGCACAGTACGGGCATGGCGGACAGCCTCAACCACATCACCCGTACCAGCCTCACCCTTGGTGCGGATCATGGCTGCACCTTCACCAATGCGCCTGAGAGCCTCACCCAGGTTGCGGCAGCCGCAGACGAACGGGACCTTGAACGGGTGCTTGTAAATGTGATGTTCTTCATCAGCCGGCGTGAGCACTTCGGATTCATCAATATAATCCACGCCCAATGACTCCAGTATCTGCGCTTCAACAAAGTGACCGATGCGGCATTTCGCCATCACCGGTATGGTGACCATATCCATGATCTTAAGTATCAATTCGGGGTCGCTCATACGAGCCACACCGCCTTGCGCCCGGATATCAGCCGGGACACGCTCCAAAGCCATCACCGCACAGGCGCCGGCGTCCTCGGCGATCTTAGCATGCTCGGGAGTAACGACGTCCATGATGACACCGCCTTTGAGCATCTGTGCCAGGCCTTTCTTGACGGCAAATGTACCAATCTGTCCTTCCATAACGTACCTCCAACTGAAACACTACATGTTCTGAATCTATTCTACCACGCTGCAAGGGTGATTCGCAAAAAGGTGGAGCGGCAGGAAGCATTTACCCTGAAAATCCTTGACAAATCCGGGAAACCGTGTACAATTAGTACAATGATACAATTAGTTCTATAATACAATGATACAATGAATTTGAATTCCTCACCACCAATCTCTGCTCGCATCCAGCTTGATTTCCGCTCCGGCCTCCCCATTTACATACAAATCATGGAGCAGATCAAGCAGCAGGTGGTCAACGGTGCGCTGCAACCCGGTGACCAGCTGCCCACGGTGCGGGCCCTGGCGCTGGACCTGCGGGTCAACTTCAACACGGTCGCGCGGGCTTACCGGCTGCTGGATGATGCGGATGTGATCTCCACTCAACAGGGACGCGGGACTTATATATTGGAAATACCGCCACCGGAGGTCACAGAAAAACTGCGCCAGCAATCCCTGGAGGCGCTTGCCCACCGCTACCTGCGTGAGGCTTTGCGGCTGCGCAGCACGCCAGATGAGATCGTTCAGACAGTGCAAAAACAGGTCACAAACTGGCAGGAAACCGATGACCTGTCCGATACCGAATAAATGAAAGAGAGGTTAACATGTCGTCCAAATATTCCAAAGATCAGAATGTTCGTCCATTGCGGGTGAAGAAGGACCTCGCGCACATCGCCGGCATAGCAATTTTGCTTTTCAACATCTTCCTGCTTGCCGGGCTGCTGGGCGCCATCTTCTTTTCCGCGCGCGGTGTGAATGACGGCTTGATCGGAGCCTGGGTAGTCGGAAATCTCCTGATCGGCGCCTACATCCTGTACGCATTGAGAGTGGCTTCCCAATGGGAGAAGGCTGTCATCCTGCGATTGGGAAAATTCCACAGACTGGCCGGACCAGGCGCTTTCTGGGTCATTCCGATCATCGATACCCTGCCTATCTGGATCGATCATCGTGTAATGGTCACGCCCTTCTCAGCCGAAAAGACGTTGACCAAGGACACTGTACCCGTGGATGTGGATGCAGTATTATTCTGGGTCGTCTGGGACGCCGAGAAAGCTGCCCTGGAGGTCGAGGATTACCGGGCTGCGATCGCCTGGTCTGCCCAGACCGCCCTGCGCGAGATCATCGGACAGATGACCCTGGCTGACATCCTGGTGGGGCGCGCCAAAATGGATGCTGACCTGCAGAAGATCATCGACGAGCGCACCACCCCCTGGGGCATCACCGTCCAGTCGGTTGAGATCCGCGACATCGTCATCCCGCAGGACCTGGAAGATGCCATGAGCCGCCAGGCACAGGCGGAGCGTGAACGCCAGGCACGGGTCATCCTGGGAGAATCGGAGAAGCAGATCGCTTCATCGTTCGCTGAAGCATCAAAAGCATATTCCAACAACCCCACCGCCCTGCACCTGCGAGCCATGAACATGCTTTTCGAGGGCTTGAAGGAAAAGGGCGCCCTGGTCATCGTCCCCAGCAGCGCGGTGGACACCATGAACCTGGGCGGGTTGAGTGGAATGATCGCTTTGGGGCAAACCAACCTGCCCAAGGATGATCAAAAATAGCTGTATTTACCGCGGGCATGTTTCACGTGAAACCTGAGGCGGAGAGGGATCAACCCACTCACAACGAGCCTGTTCAATTAATATCCCGAGAGTCATTCTGATCGACAGCAGGGAGCGCAGGATCTCGGATCCAAACCTGTAACTTCCCTTGTATTAGGCGATCCCTCTCCGTACCACTACTCAGAAGGCCTGGTTGAGTGAAGAGAAATAAATATATATAGAGATGTTTGACTGGAGTTATCAATGAATACCCGCACTTCGATCATCGTTATTGTAATCCTTATCCTGATTGGGGTAATCGCCGGGGTCCTGTTATTCAACCGGCTGCCCGATCCTGTTGCCTCACACTGGAACGAGAGGGGTGTTGTGGACGGCTATATGTCGCGCATCTGGGGAGTATTGATGATGCCGCTGGTCGCCACAGGTATGTTCCTTTTGTTCCTGCTCATTCCCCTGATCGATCCGCTCAAAGCCAACATCGCCGCCTTCCGTGAGTACTTCAACACTTTCATCGTGTTGTTCGTTGTATTCCTTCTGTACATGCATGGCCTGACCCTGGTATGGAATCTCGGCTACCGGTTCGACATGGGCGGCGCCATGCTGCCTGCCCTGGGCTTGTTCTTCATATATGCCGGTGTCCTGATAGGAAAAGCCAAACGCAACTGGTTCATTGGCATCCGTACACCCTGGACGTTGAGCAGCGACACGGTTTGGGCCGAGACGCACCGCATCGGGGCAAAACTGTTCATGGCTTCGGGCATCCTGGCGTTGATCGGAGCATTCTTCGGTGCATACGCCATCTGGTTCATCATGCTGCCTTTGATCGGGTCAGCTATTTTCCTGGTCGTCTACTCTTACGTGCTTTACCAGCGCGAGAACAAGAAGGCTTGATCCAGCCGAGTTTGCGTTTCATGTGAAACATCTTGAGATAAGCAAGAGAGGAAATCAATATGGCTGAAGAAAAACAATGGGAATATCGTGTGCAGACCATCGGCGGTTTTTTCAGCACGAAAGACGAACAGCTCGAAATCACGTTGAACGAATGGGGGGAGGAAGGCTGGGAAGCTGTCAATGTCTATCTCAACAGCACCAACAGCTCCAAGGTCACCATTGTAGCCAAGCGCCCGCTGGGTACCAGCGAACGCCGCCGGCGCAGCATGCTGAATTTGTAATGCAAAGAACCAAAGAACCCCGTTTTCATCTCTTTGAGAAAACGGGGTTCTTATTAGTAATAGAACTAATGTTCTATTTATTCAATTCACAATTCGTTGCTTGCCAGACACCCTTGATCAGTAACATCTCCGATATCGAGCCGGGTTGATTTCACGCTAACCGACGGCACAGTATTCCCGGTCGGGTGCATCGACCGGTCATGCCAGCATTTGCGACCGTTTGAATTGCCTCTTCCGGCAGCTGGCGCAGGACTTCCTTGCTTGATTTATTGTCACTGGATGGAACTGAGTAAAGATTTATTCTTCTTTTCTTTTTTTAATTTTCTTTTTTCCTTTTGAGTAAGCTTGGGTTTCTTCTTTTGTTCCTTTCTTCCTTTATCTTTACTTCCCTTGTCAGGCATATCCGTTTCTCCTTGCTTGAAAATGATTTGCGCTGGACTGTGGCGCCGAATACCCTGCATCCAGGCATATAGGTGAGTAAATCAGGTCGTTGGGCGTCACGCACGCCAATCTCTTGTCCGTTCCCTGGCACTACCCTGAGTGAAAATTTAATACCAAGTATAGAGCAAATGCCCCATCTAGGCAAGACCTATAAAACGAGGGTATTATCAATCTCTTGAATTCCTCAGATCTCCAGGGTTTCCAGCCCCTTTCTGACTGAAACATGCCTGTTATTACCCATGCTGAAGACTAGCGTGTATGAACAATCAAACTCTTAAGGTCTTTTTAACCCCCTCATTAAAACAAAGCGTTATTCATCCTGATTGTGCCGTGCAGGTCGTATCCTGTGGGTACCTAGAGCCCAGCGAAACGGGCAGCAGGTCCTGTTCGGACAGTCCAGGGCGGTAGCAGCGAAGGGAGAAGGGAGCTGCTGTTACCTGCCCTGTGTCCTTTGTGGGGTACGCAACATTCGGTGTTGAATGCGTTTCGGCTTGGCCAGCCTCCTTACGATTGGGCTAACCTGATTTGGAGGTTAGCCCCAACCGCATCAGCATAACGGCGCAGCGTGGAAAGACGCACATCATCGGCATGATTTTCAATGCGCGAAATGGCAGACTTCTTGGTTCGCATCCGCCTAGCCAGTTCTTCTTGAGTTAATCCTGCTTCTTCCCTGGCCTGACGCAAAATGACACCGATCTTGAAATCGGCATAGCCCTTTTCAAAGTTATATGCGAATTCTGTGTCGCGTTCAGCGCGTTTTTGAATATAACGTTTTACATCACTCATAATCTTCGTCTCCTTGCCAGATAGTCATCCTTACGGCGAATAGCGAGTGCAATTTCCTGAGGTGGGGTCTTTTGTGTTTTCTATGTAGACGATAAAATTCTGCTGTCCGCATCTCCCCATATTATCATAAATGTGAACAAGGCTTAAAGGTTTTTTATGAGAAAAGAGACGAACTCCGCCAGGAATGGGCGGACGGGGATAGTCTGGGTTAACCAGGGTATGAAAAACGACCGCGGAAGCGCTTGCTCCACGATCGTTTTTCGGATCGCCTTCTTGTTTTCGAGCTATTCTTTTCCTTGATTCTTCCCAGGCCTTGACGTTTCCATTAATCGGTAGGCTTCGCTATTGTTTCGAGTACTTCGCTCTACTAATGAGGCACCAATAACTCGACCAGAGTGACCAATAACGCAAATGCCCCGAGTAATATGGTCAGCCATACTAGCCATGAACGTTCATTCTTTCGAATCACTGCGATCAGACCAGCTACTCCAGCCGCAATCCCGCATAACAGCATGAAAATCCAAAAAAAGGGCAACCAAGTTTGCCTCCACCATGCGTTTGGAGCATTTTCAGACGCGGGGACGATAACAGTGACATTGATGACGAACATTGCTACAAATGCTAACACCATGCCAACAGCCCACCAACCCAATCTCGTGCTGGGGCGCTGCCATAAAGAAGAACTCGCATGAGCTGTCATTTATGCCTCCAATCTGAAATGAAAGAGCCTCTGTTACATCCCTGGATTAATCATAGCACGCAATTCACCTGAACTCAACACAAACATCATGGAAATTTATACAGGCATCTGTCCGAAGATTCTAATCATCACCCGAGTCCGTGAACTACTAGGCGATCACCTTCGAGCGAAGCCTAACGCCCTGGGTAAGCCGCCGCCGACTCTGGCAAAGCACCTTTCAAAAACCAAAACCTATGCTGCCTATTAGCGAGCGCGTACCCACGCCGACCGCGAAGCGAGCACGCAGGGCGTATCCTGTGGATCCCCGGAGCGCAGCGTAGGGGAAGGCAGTCAGGTGGAGCCGGTGTTAGGCGGTGTTTATTGAAACGGTTATTATCGGGCCCACATTTCCTTTTACATCACCAATCACTTTGAAACCATTTCCATAGGATTCAATATCGCGTGGATTGTTGATGCCGGAAACGAAAGAAACATCTATACCCCAAACTCTAGATTCCAGTTGAATAAGCCTTTTCCATAATCCCTTGGTGTATTTTTCGGGGGCCATATCAAGGACAAGTTGCGAGCGATTAAACCTTCGGGCTATTACTTGTAAAAGTCTGGTCGCCTCTTGCTTGGGCAAATAATAAAACAAGGCCTCGGCAAGGAGAAGGAAACTACTGTTTCCATTTGAAGTTACCTTATCAATCCATGAAGTATCTAAAACTGAACAACCAATGAGTTCATAGTCGAGATGATCTTTTAGTATCTCTCTTTTCAATTCAATCACTTCCGGTAGATCAAGTTCAACATATTTACACTTTTCATTTTCAACCCGCCAGAATCTTGTATCAAAACCGCAGGCAAGGTTGATCACAGTACATCCTGGATTATTAGAGATAAAAAGACTAGCAATACTGTCGAAACTCCTTGCTGTCAGAGCGCGCGCTTTTGCGTCCCGTGCATTTATGCCTGCATACATTTTTTTCCACTTCATAATGCGGTTCTTTTCTTCTTCTGACGATATAGACATCAACCTTTCCAAACAAAGAACTGCCATTGGGTCGTTGAAAACGGGATTTTTCTTCTCTGATTCAACGACGCGACAAAGCAGAGCCAAAATTGCTGTTCGTGATACCTCTGATAGGTTCATAGATAATCACCTTTCATGAAAACACGCTTGAGCGTACTTGGTGCCCGCCTAACGGATGGGCTCACCTGCCGCCGATTTGAGCGAGACAAGTAACTCTGAAAACCACTTTTTCTGCCCAATGGCCGCCGCATCCCCACGCCGAAGGCGGTCAGGTGGAGCCGGTGTTGGGCGGTGCATCGTTCAATCCCTTGGTTTTCTCGGAAACAACATTGGCGTTCTTGATTTGTACTCCAGATAGGATGCCCCAAAGCGAAACTCAAGTTCTCTTTCTTCATACACTTTCACGAAAAAAAGCAATGCCGGTGCAAACAGGATGAGTACCCAGAGCACAAGCAGCGTTGACTGAAACCAGATTCCCAATGATAGGAAAAAAGATAGACCTGCTAGCACCATGGGATTGCGCGTCCAAGCATACAACCAATCTGCCGCCAATTTCCGACTGAGCGCAATGAAAAAGGGCGCACCGAATCCTTTCAAGGCAAGGTTTACCACTGTCAGCAAAAAAGCTGCCCCAGTAATAATGACCAGAACCAAGCCGATTACAGATGGTACTGGGAGTACCCAGCCAGACCAATCTTGATGAGTGGTTACTGCTCGAACGATAGGAATACCAAATGTAAAACCCAGACCAAAATGTACAAACGTCGTTGTCCAGACGACGTGGCCTATTGTTTGGTATCGGTCTAATATTTTCCTGCCGAGCCAAACAAGGGGGAATGTTAACAATACCCCCCCCACAATGATAGATAGATTCATAACATTTGAAAATGGTGCGTTTAACACCCACCACCAGATAAACCAGATAAACGCTAAAAGGGCAATCCTAAAAAATAATTCAACGACATGTTTCATGGTAACATCCTGTGACTATTTTCGAGACCGCCCAACGGAATGGCTCAGCGGCTGCGGCGGGACGGGCGAGGCTCTTCTCATTTTCGTGCCATTTCTGGCAAGCCGACGCTGTTTCGAGCGGCAGAGCCGCTGTCCGCTGGAGCCGGTGTTAGGCGGCTGGCTTAGTAGGTTTCAATATGTCTATGAATCTCAATGCGAAGTCTCTCAGGTTCTGCATTCTCCTAGCCGAGTACACATCAATCTGTGACTCGCCTACAAATGGCGGGACTACTTCTCTACAAACCAAATCTCCTTCGCGATCCTCCAATTCAAACCGAAACATCAGCTGGTGAATCCCTCCTGATGGGTGAATTAGCTGGTGCCTAGATTCAATGACCTCGTCAATCCATAACTCCTTCTGCTCGCTGATGAACGCCCTAATACGCTGGGCGTCTTGTTCTCTGCCCTTCCGCACATTGCGTTCGAGGCTGTTCAAAACGTTCCCCCCATATGTGGAACCGACCTGATGGAATCCCTGCAGCCTACTTCCTACGATCCCTTCGGTGGAGATAAGTTGCACAGCTAGATCAAGAAAGCTCTTTATGCCGGAGAAGAATGCTTCAATTAGCATATGCAACTCGGGCACCTGCCCATAGCAGATGGCCTTTGAGAGATCCCAGGGTTTCTGTTTCCATTGAGCGACCAGATTGTCAATATGCGGTTGACAGAGTCTATTTGAAGAGAGGCATACATCTGCGATACGCTTTACCCCGTGCTGAAGAACTGAATACACAGTGGCACATGATTGAACGATGGCTTTGCTCTCTCCAATCCAGTTGTTGGGATTGAAGATTGTGAGGCTTGGCACGCTGGATGGGTCCACACAGATCACGGGAATTCGTGGGTCAGACATAAGGGCAGTTCCCTCATCAAGCGCTGCCTAACGGTATGGCTCAGCCTGTCCTGGACGGACAGTCCAGGGCGGCTGCGGCGGGTCTGGCAAGGCTCCGACCCAACTATCGCACATATGCGGCAAAACGCCACCCAACGGAAAAGCTAACTTGCCGCTTTGGACCGTAGCGAGAAAGCGGGCAGATGCAGTTCACAGCGCTTTATCCGGTGCTCATTTTTTTCTCTTTGGCTCAGCTGTCGCAGAGTTAAATCGAACCAATTTTTCCCAGTCAATATCTCCATTGTCTTTGCAGAATAAATTTGAAAATTCTTTAGTGAATTTGTTAATCATTTTCGAATACGATTTTACAAAGTCATCATTCTTTTCTTTGGCTTTATACCCAAGGGGTTCGATGATCTCTGTAAATAGGTCGCTGTCGCCTGATATAAACTCCCAAAAGCTTTGACCGCAATATTTGAAATAGTCTCCCTTGTCTGGTTTTTTGTCCCTGCCGTAACAACAACCGTTTACAGCAACTATATTCAATTGTGAGTTACTGGTTCTCAGCGTCTTTTTAGCAGTCTTGAAGTCTTCTATCATTTTCGCAATTTGTGAACTATTACCCCAATTTGGTCCCGATTTGATTGTTACAATGTTTCTTGTTCCGTTTCTGTCAAATTCAAGGTCAATGCCTGTAATGCCTGATTTACGTCCACCGTAAACCTTATCGTTTATAAAAATAGCAAGTCCTTCCAGCCAATCGCCGAAAATAGTTTCTTCGTTCGATGAGATATGTGCGTCCACCAAGCCTTTT
>Ga0315296_10005557_pt1 | contig 10071 bp, 13 predicted proteins | sample YL17G14_18_MG_FD_203921 | JGI IMG/M metagenome (GOLD analysis project Ga0315296, IMG submission 203921) | Sediment microbial communities from Yellowstone Lake, YNP, Wyoming, USA - YL17G14_18 | ecosystem: Environmental > Aquatic > Freshwater > Lake > Sediment | place: USA: Wyoming | collected... | reverse complement strand
ACCTGCGGAACCTATGGGGGAAGGGAAGTGTTGGAAGTAAAGACGCCAAAGAAGAAAGGTTAAGGGGCTCAGATGCGAACCGTGATCTGCGACCTTTTTGGCATTCAGTATCCCGTGATTCAGGGGGGGATGGCCTGGCTCGGCACCGCTGAGCTTGCCTCGGCCGTCTCTAATGGTGGCGGCTTGGGGATTATAGGTGCTGGCAATGCCCCCCCAAGCTGGGTGCGGGAGCAGATTCGCGCCACCAGAGAGCGGACCTCAAGACCGTTTGCCCTCAATATCATGCTCATGTCCCCCTTTGTTGCGGAGGTTATCCAGGTTGCTCTTGAGGAGGGGGTTTCCATTGTCGCCACCGGTGGTGGGAATCCGGGTGTCTATATCTCCACTTTTAAGGAGGCGGGGATAAAGGTGATGCCGGTAGTTTCCAGCGTTGCCCTGGCGAAAAGGTTGGAGCGAGCTGGGGCTGACGCCCTGGTAGCTGAGGGTATGGAGTCAGGGGGACATATTGGGGAGATTGCCACCATGGCCCTGGTGCCCCAAGTGGTGGATAGCGTTAGTATACCAGTGGTGGCTGCGGGCGGGATTGGCGATGGGCGGGGCCTCGCTGCCGCCCTCTGTTTAGGAGCCCAGGGGGTGCAGTTGGGTACCCGCTTTGTCTGTGCCGAGGAGTGCGTGGCCCATGCCAATTTTAAACAGAAGCTCCTTGAGGCCCGAGACCGATCCACGGTGGTCACCGGATATTCTACCGGGCATCCGGTGCGCTGTATTGAGAACAGGTTGACCCGTCAGTTTCAGGCCCTGGAAAGGGGCGGTGCCTCAGTGGAGGAGCTGGAACGCCTTGGCCAGGGGAAGCTAGAGTTAGCCGCCATCTATGGCGATACCGAGAATGGCTCGGTGATGGCGGGACAGATTTGTGGGCTGATCAGGGAGGTAAAGCCAGCAGCGGTCATCATCAGGGAGATCGTTGACGAGGCGGAGACGATACTCTCTAGGCTATATCAGGGTCTCTCAAGTCCAGTGGTCAGGAGGTAGCGGAAATGCCCCTAGTGGAAATGTATTTTGGCAGAGGGAGCCTTTCAGCAGAGCAGAAGCTCTCGCTGGCGAGAAAGGTTACAGACCTGATCGTACAGGAGGCAAAGCAGCCAAAGCATTATACTTGGGTGATAATTCACGAAGTCCCTCCTGAGGACTGGATGGTCGATGGCCTTACTCTACCTGAGTTAAAGGCCAAATTGATGGCGGAGAAGAAGTAGGATATAGAGGATATACATAGGGGTTCATTTATGATTGAGGTAGATGGGAAACAGGCCTGTGTCTTCCCGGGGCAGGGTTCGCAGGGGGTAGGCATGGGACTCGACCTTTATCGTAACTTCTCCGCGGCGAGAGAGGTCTTTGCGGAGGCGGACGAAGCTCTGGGATTGCCCCTCTCCCGCCTCTGCTTTGAGGGTCCCGAGGAGGAACTGGCCCAGACGGTCAATGCCCAACCGGCGATACTCACTGTGAGCATCGCCTGCCTCAAAGCCGCTGCCCAGGCGGCTGGTCAACTGATATGCCCTGCCTTTATGGCGGGGCATAGTCTTGGTGAGTATACAGCGCTTGTTGCTGCCCAGGTGCTTGATTTCGGGGACGTGGTTCGGCTTACCCGGGAGCGGGGAAGGCTGATGCAGGAGGCAGGGGTAAGGGTGCCGGGAGGCATGGTCGCCATCATCGGCCTCGATGAGGTTTCCGTGGAGCAGGTTTGTCAGGAGACCGGAGCCGAGATCGCCAACCTCAACTCCCCGGGGCAGATCGTGATCAGCGGCACCAGGCAGGCCATGGTTCGGGCCATGGATCTAGCTCGGGCAATGGGGGCGCGACGCGCCATAGCACTCAGCGTAAGCGGCGCCTTTCATTCTCGCCTGATGCAGCCCGCCGCTGAGGGAATGGCTAACGCCATCTCCGGACTTAAGTTTCGCTACCCCTCTATTCCCATTGTGGCTAATAGCACCGCTCAGCCAGTGACCACTGCCGATGGAGTAAGAGAAGAGCTCATGCGTCAGCTCTGCCAATGCGTTCAATGGCAGAGGAGCGTGGAATACATGATGGATGCCGGAGTTTCCACCTTCATCGAGATCGGTCCCGGAGAGGTATTGAGCGGTCTGATAAAAAGAATCAGCGATCAAGTGCAGACTCTGAATGTAGGGGATGCTGAGTCTATCAGCGCTATCCGGGAACGGTGAAGTTGCGCTAAATATTGCCTCTATCCTGTTACCGACATCTTTATTGAAGGCGAGATTTGCGCCCCGGACGTAATTATATTCCCTCTCAGTGATGAGGGGCGGGTGAGGAGAGAAGTTATTTTGCCCTTCATCTTATCTGCTAAGCCATGTTTGAGATGACGCTACCACGTCAAGACCTATCAGCCGAAACTATTGTCAAGTGCCAGGGTTGTGGTCGAGAGTCATTTCTTATCTCCCAGGCCCTTGAGCTTTGCCCCGATTGTATTCGTTCCAATTTTGAAGCTGCTCTGCCCTATATTGAGAAGGCGCACCGCGATGCGAGAAACCCTTTCGCTCTACCGCCAATGCCCCCCAAAGATGAAGGGGGGAAACAATGCAACCTTTGTCTCAATGAGTGCCTTATAGGTCAAGGTGGAAAAAGCTACTGCGGACTACGCCAAAATAGGAATGGTAGATTCATCGGGGCCAGTGCCGATAAGGGGAACGTTAGCTGGTATTATGACCCCCTGCCCACCAACTGCGTCGCCGATTGGGTCTGCCCCGGGGGAACAGGGGTGGGTTATCCTGATTTTGCCTATAGAGAGGGACCTGAATATGGCTACAAGAACCTGGCAGTTTTTTACCAGGCCTGTTCCTTCGATTGCCTCTTCTGCCAGAATTGGCACTATCGCTTGTCGGCAAGCAAGGAGGCGAGGATAAAGGCTTCAGAGCTCGCCGAGCAGGTGGATGAGAAGACCTCTTGTATCTGCTTTTTCGGCGGTGACCCCACACCTCAGCTTCCCCACGCCCTTCGCGCCTCTCGCCTTGCCCTGGAGGGAAATAAGGGGAGAATCCTCCGCATCTGCTGGGAGACCAATGGCTCAATGCATCCGGCACTGCTGAAGCAAGCCGCGGAGCTTTCCCTGAAATCGGGGGGCTGCGTCAAATTTGACCTCAAAGCCTGGAGTGAGGAGCTTAACATCGCCCTCTGCGGTGCCAGTAACAAAAGGACGCTGGAGAATTTTCGGTTCCTGGCTCAGTACACCAGAGAGAGGCCCTCGCCACCCTTCCTGGTGGCCAGCACCCTGCTCATCCCGGGATATATCGATAAGGAGGAGGTAGCCGGGATTGCTTCCTTTATCGCCTCCCTCAACCCTGAGATTCCCTATAGCCTTCTCGCATTTCATCCCCAATTCTTTATGAGTGATCTGCCCACCACATCGCGGCGACTTGCCTATGAGTGCCTTGAGGCGGCAAAGGAAGCGGGGCTGAAACAGGTGAAGATCGGGAACCTTCATCTGCTTCGGGACTACTGAGCGGGCTTGACTGCTTTGAGAGATAACGAAAGTGGAAACAGTAAGCTACATAATCAGCAAATAGGGTGAAAAATGGGGATCAGAAGAAAGGCGAGAATAATAGCGCTTCAGGCGCTTTTTGAGGTTGACTCTGTGGCGCATGATGCCGAAGAAGCCTTGGCGCGATTGTTGGCTGAGGCCTCTTTGCCTGAGGAGGGGGCAAACTTCGCCCGAGAGCTGGTGGCCGGGGTTTTGACAAATAGAGAGAGGATTGATAATATGATTCAAACTTATGCCCCGGCTTGGCCTGTGGCACAACTGGCTGCAATCGATAGAAACATTTTGAGGCTTGCCATGTTTGAGATTTTAATGGATAATAAAGTCCCGGTGAAAGCTGCCATCAATGAAGCGGTGGAGCTGGCCAAGACCTTCGGCAGCGAAAATTCCCCAAGGTTCATAAACGGAGTTCTGGGCACGGTTAGTGCTCAAGCCAATAGATAGAAAGAGAGGGGGTACAAGTTGGCAACAATCTTTGAGCGGTTGAAGAAGATCGTTATCGATCAACTGGGGGTTGAGGATGAGCAGGTGGTGCCCTCTGCCTCTTTCACCGATGACCTCAATGCTGACTCCTTAGACCTGGTGGAGCTGGTCATGGCCATAGAGGAGAAGTTCAGCGACGACAACAGGGAGCTGCGAATATCGGATGAGGATGCAGAGAAGCTCAAGACTGTTCAGGACGCCATCGATTATCTTAGGGAGTTAGGGGTAGAGGACGTGTAGCTGGGAAGAGTTTCAGCCGGAAAGGATTGTTACGCAATTTTATTTATTTTTGTTCGCTGAGAAACTTCTCCGCGGCGAGGGCAGCAGTAGCCCCATCGGCCGCTGCGGTAATGACCTGTCTTGGCGAGTTCTGGCGAATATCGCCAGCAGCGAAAATCCCTGGTATTTCTGTTTTCATCTCCCCGTTGGTGACAATGTGCCCCTGGGCATCCAGTGAGAGCAGCCCGCTCAGAAACTCGGTGTTGGGATGCAGCCCCACATAGATAAAGACCCCAGATACCTCCAGAGTTGATCTCTCGCCCGTTTTTACATTGCGCAGGCTGAGCCCTTTAACCTTATCGTCGCCAAGAATTTCCTCCACCACCGTGTCCCACAGGAACTCCATCTTCCGGTTGGCAAAGGCTCTCTGCTGAAGGAGCTTGGTGGCGCGAAGCTGGTCACGACGGTGAATCAAGATCACCTTTGAAGCAAATCTGGTGAGCAATAGTCCCTCCTCCACTGCCGAGTCGCCGCCACCAATCACGGCTACCACCTGGTCTCTAAACAGAGGGCCATCGCAGGTGGCGCAGTAAGAGACCCCTCGGCCCAAAAGCATTTCCTCCCCGGGCACGCCCAGCCTGTTGGGCTCAGCGCCTGGGGCCAGGATCACCGCCTTTGCCTGATAATCGCCTTGGGTGGTCTTTACCACCTTGCCCTTCTCCACCAGCTCGATAGCGGTGACTTCGGCGGCAACTGTCTTCAGCCCATATTTGGTCGCCTGCTGATGCATGAGCTGGCCAAGTTCAAAGCCGGAGATGCCATCAGGAAAGCCGGGGTAGTTCTCCACACGCTCAGCGTTGGCAATCTGACCGCCGAAGATGCCCTTTTCGATAAGCAACGTGCTCAGCCTGGCTCTGGCGGCATAGAGCCCAGCGCTCAATCCTGCCGGCCCTCCGCCGATGATGATGACGTCGTAGGCTCTATCCACAGCCGACCTCTATCTGGGCCTCGATGGCATCCTTTATTGTTCTGAATTCGACACCGCCCGATAGCCTAAAGACGCCATTTATCGCCACCACTGGCAAGGACAGATTATGGGCTCTAATCTTCTCCATCACCGCTTCATGCTGGGGTGACTGAGCGAGGTCAATATATTCCACTGCCACCTTGTCCCCAAATCTCCTTTTCACATGCTCGATAACAAAAGCTATCTCATCCTGCAATCGGTCGAGGCCGCATCGCCGGGAGCAATGCTCCTCCCCGCTGTGGTCGAAAATGGTGACCCTAATTGGTTCTGAAGTCATTATCTTCCTGCGGTAGGGATCAGGTGAGGGTTTCATCCAAAGTCTTTTTCAGCTCAGCTTTAGGTCTGTAGCCCACGATCTGGGAGGCAGGCTTTCCCCTTTTAAAGATGATGAGGTTGGGAATGGCGGAAATGCCGTACCTTGCGGCGAGTGTAGGGCAGTCATCAACATTGAGTCTGGCGATGCCTATTTTCCCCTTATACTCAGTAGCCAGCTCCTCCAGTATCGGGGCCACCGCCAGGCAAGGGCCGCACCATGGCGCCCAAAAATCCACCAGCATCGGCATTTTGGCCTTGAGCACAATTTGCTCAAAGTTTTCTTCACTAACAGCGATCGATCCCTCCATAACCGCTCCTTTACGTTATCCCCTGCCTCATTGCCTCCAAAACACCCCGTTCCACTGTTTGTTTGGCCATGAAGATGGCGTTTCTGATTGCCTTGGCATCGCTTTTGCCATGAGCAATAATCACATTTCCATTCACCCCGAGCAGGGGCGCCCCGCCGTGCTCGGAATAGTCCAAGCCCTTGATGGCGTTGCGCAGAGCAGAGCCAAAAAGGAAGGTTGCAATCTTGAGCCGAGGTCTCCCCGCTAGCGTTCGTTGTAGCGAATGGAGCACCAGCTCGCCCAGCCCCTCCCCTTCCTTGATCATGACATTGCCGGTGAAGCCATCGGTGACCACCACATCTGCCTTCCCGGTGACCACGTCATTACCCTCCACATTGCCAATAAAGTTTAGCCTGGTGTTCTTGAGCAGCTTGTGGCTCTCCCGCACTAGCTGGTTTCCCTTGTTTTCCTCCTCCCCATTGCTGAGCAGCCCGATCCTGGGGCGCTCCACGGCGAAAACCCGCTCCATATAGACGCTTCCCATTTGAGCAAACTGAACCAGAAAGACGGGTTTGCAATCGGCATTGGCCCCCACGTCCAGCAGAAGAACGGGATGCTCCGGAGCGGAGAAGAGGAACCCCAGGGCGGGGCGCTCGATCCCCTCAAGGCTGCCCAGGATAAGCAGTGCCGCTGCCATCACCGCCCCGCTATTACCGGCGGAGACAAAGGCGGAGACATCTCCCCTCTTGAGCAGGTTCATGCCCACAACAATGGATGAGTCCTGCTTATTTCGCACCGCCTGCGTCGGATGCTCGTGGAACTCGACCACCTCCTTGGCGTCAACAATAGATAGCTTCCAGTCTCTCGGGCGGTATTTTGCTAGTTCAGCCCTGAGGGCGCTTTCCTTGCCCACCAATACAATCTCAGCCCAATGCTCGCGGCAAGCCTTCACCGCCCCTCTTACCACTTCTTGGGGAGCATGATCACCTCCCATAGCATCCACAGCGATTCTCATCATCCCCCTCAGCTGGTTGTTGCTCTTTCCCACATGTCGCAGCGCCCTCCCCATCGGGCGAGCACCTTGCTGTCGAGGAATATCTGAGCGATCTCACACAAATTGGGGCAGGCTTTGCACTCGAAGGAGGAGGTGTGGAAATGGGCGTCAGCTACTCCAAACCCTTTGAACTTGGTGCCATCGCCGCGAATTGCCATATCTTCATGGGCCAGGATTGCTGCCCCAACCGCTCCCAGCACCTCATGATGAGGGGGCACAATGACCTTGGTCTCCAGGGTTTCCTCGAAGGCTCTGACGATGCCTTGATTGAAGGCAACGCCCCCTTGAAAGACTATCGGGGTTAGGATTTCCTTTCCCAAACCGACGTTGTTGAGGTAGTTCCGCACCAATGCCTGGCAAAGCCCATAGATGATATCCTCAATGCGGTGCCCCATTTGCTGTTTATGGATCATGTCTGACTCGGCGAAAACGGTGCATCGCCCCGCGATGCGCACCGGTTTCTTGCTCTCAAGCGCTCTATTTCCGAAATCCTCGATCCTCATATTCAGGCGTGATGCCTGATGGTCGAGGAAGCTTCCGGTGCCTGCAGCGCAAACTGTGTTCATGCCAAAGTCGGTGACCATGCCATTGCGAATCAGGATGATCTTGCTATCCTGGCCCCCGATCTCGATAACCGTCTGCACCTCGGGGACATAGCGAAGCGCCCCAACAGCGTGGCTGGTGATCTCGTTCTTGATCACATCGGCATTGACAATGATGCCCGCCAGGTGACGGGCGCTGCCTGTGGTGCCCACGCCCCTGATCTCGACGTTTGATGGTAATCGCCGGGCAACCTGCCTCAGACCTTGCTGCACACTGGCGATTGGTTTGCCTTGGGTGCGCAGATATAGAGACTCAATTAGCTGGTCATCTTTGTCCAGCACGGCAAATTTGGTGGTCACTGAGCCGACATCGGTACCGACGTAAGCTTCCATTTTTCGTTCTTTACCACTATTTTCTAGAGATGGCTAAATTGGGGCAACCTATGTGCCTATTACCATGGAGGACGAATATCGGCTGCTTCAAACTCAATCGAATGCTCCACTACAAAACGGTTATTTCGCATTCGTATATTTGATGCGCCTCCTTCTATGTGAATTCCCAGTGCTTTAGAGCCCACCAGTTTTCTAAAATAGGCTTCGGCTGCCTCTTGGAAAGCTTTGTAGTTCATTGGTCCTGAATAAGGCTTTCCCGAAGAATCACTTGGAAGACTGACTTCGATCGGATTTTCTTCAAACTTACCGCCAACCAGCTGCTTTAGATCTGCATGATAGCGTTCTTTGTACCGCTCCCCGTTTACCTCAATTGAGAAGAAGATTCGTGAGACCATATGCTCATCATCGCTGCCATATTCTTGCGAATCTTGGATGCATTCGTGAAAGTTAACTTTTACTTTTGCCATAATATCCTCCTCTAGTCAGAGGCCATGAATTCCTCCGTGACCCTGGCCATAGCTTCGGGCTGGGCGATTAGGTCGACCACGGTCATGGCTAGAGCCTTTGCTCCGTCGATAAGCCCCCGATGCCCCATCTCTGAAGCCGCAGCTGCGCAAAACTCAGGCGAATGGTCCGGAACCTCCAGGGGTGCTATGGCTACTGTAGGATGAATGCTGGGCACCACAGCGCTGACATTGCCCATATCGGTGCTGCCAAAAGCCCGGTTCATGGGCGGTGCCACCTTACGCCCCAGAGCCTCAAGATTCTTGGTGAACACCTCCGCTAGAGCCGTGTTCACCCGCAGCGGCGCATAGTATGCCTCTGACCACTTATACTCTAACCGAGCCCCGCTAGCCAATGAAGCTGCCTTAAAGCAATTTAGCACTTTTATCTTTAGCTCATCAAGATAGGCCTCATCCTCAGCGCGGACTAAGAAGTTCCCCGCAGCATAAGCAGGGACGACATTGGCGGCATCTCCCCCCCGGGTGATGATACCATGGATACGGGCCCGCTCCCTGATGTGTTGTCTCAGGGAATTGATTCCGTTGAAGGCCTGGATCATAGCCTCCAGGGCATTTATCCCCGCCTCGGGACGTGCTGCGGCGTGAGCCGCTTTGCCTATGAATTCCACCTCAAGACTGACGCAGGCTAGAGCCCTGGTGCTGGCGATATCAAGGACGTTGGGATGGACCATCATGGCGGCATCCACATCATCAAAAGCGCCCCTCTGAACCATGATCCCCTTGCCGCTGAAAAGCTCCTCAGCGGGGGTGCCAATAACGACAACACTGCCTCCCAATTGGTCGATGGCACCCTTCAGGGCAACACCGGCACCAATAGCGGCGGCAGCTATTATATTGTGTCCGCAAGCATGGCCCAGCTCGGGCAGGGCATCGTATTCAGCAATTAGAGCTATCCTCGGTTTACCTGAGCCGTATTCCCCGCTAAAGGCTGTGGCCAGCTGGCAAATCCCCTTTTCGACCTTAAATCCGTTTCGTTTAAGGTAGGAAGTTAGCCACCGGGATGCTCTTACCTCTTGGAATCCCAGTTCCGGGTTTTGGTGAATCTTGAGGCTGAGCTCGATTAGCTCCTCCCGGCGAGCCTCCACCTCTTGTGTCACCTGCTGTTTCAATTTCTCTATATCCAAGACTTTACCCCAAGCGGCCGCTTGCTAAAAAGTTTCATCATTATAAACCAAACCGGCAGCTATTTCCAGCCCGAAGGGAATGTGCTATTTTGCTTCTCTATTGGGCGCTGATGGCAGGTGCTAGTGTTTTGGCCCCTGGAGACTCATGGCAAACTGGATCAGAACATCGCGCACAATGATCCCCAAAAACTTCCCTTCCCCCACGACCACCACCAGATTCAGGTTCTCCTCTTCTATGTGCTCAAGTACAGTCACGGCATCGTCGCTGGGGCGCACCGCTTTCACTTGCTCTGCTGGGGTCATCGCCTGCCCTGCGGTGGTGAGGTCCCAGTATTCTCTGGGCACTTGCTTTATCTGGCCCAGGGTCAAAAACCCGGCCAGCCTCTCCTCATCAGTAACCAGGAAGCAAGGGATGCTGGGGAGCAGAGGCTGCCCTTGAATCACTTCCTTGATGCTGGCGTTTGGGCGAACATGGGGCAAGTCGCGGAGCATCACATCCTTGGCGCTGAACCCCTTGAGGTCCTCGCGCACCATAGTCTGCCGGTAGCTTGCC
>Ga0315296_10005556_pt1 | contig 10076 bp, 6 predicted proteins | sample YL17G14_18_MG_FD_203921 | JGI IMG/M metagenome (GOLD analysis project Ga0315296, IMG submission 203921) | Sediment microbial communities from Yellowstone Lake, YNP, Wyoming, USA - YL17G14_18 | ecosystem: Environmental > Aquatic > Freshwater > Lake > Sediment | place: USA: Wyoming | collected... | reverse complement strand
AGTCAACATCAGTCACATCCTGACGCACAACAAAAGATGAAGAAGAAAATAACGAAACAAAATACACTAATCTTGCATCGGTCTCAGCAGCAACACCATCCAAATCAACCTCAAAATAATTCGTACTCGAAGAAGAAACCCGACTGGAATACAACCGCCAAAGACGCCCATTAGTAAGAATGACCCACGTTGACCGCTTCAAAGCCGCAACAGCCTGATAACTCGGCGCAGCCTTATCCTCAGTCTTAACATCCAAAGACTCTACAGCAGCCACTACACAGGTCGCATCAAGCAGCCTACCATGAGACCTCAGGGCATATTCAGTATAACCGGGTCCAGAAAGAATCTCCACACTGTAATCCAAAGCCTCCAAAATCCGAACCGCACCACTAGGATCAGCGGGAAACTCGCCGCCAAATCTCTCAAGCAAACCACTCGCTTCCTTCGGCGGACTGCGACCACGCTCAGAAAGACAACCCGACAACCTCTCCTTAAGAAAATAGTTCGAGAACAAACCACGATTGGTAAAGTACCGCTCAGCACCAACCCTAAGCAAATCAACCAAGCTATAAAGCGAAGAATGCGCCGTCAACTCATCAGACACAAAATTGAGCCTACGTATACCACTAGTGGCCCGTTCAAAATCCTCTTCCTTACGCAAAGGAACCAACAAAGGGGCATTATCATCCTTCTTCGACCGCCGCAAAACAAGAACAACCTGACGATCCAGCACAGCCAAAAGAACAAAATTCTCCCTACTTATCCCAAAAGCCAGCGACCTAATCTGTGTCAGATTTCCACCGGGGGCTAAAACATAATAAAAAGATAAGTCAGAGGGCAGCTGAAAAGTGAAAGCCTTCCAACTACTCGGCACGGCCCTTGAGGAAAAAGCAAAGGAACACGCTCGTTTACCTCTCTCGTCAACCCCGAAAGTCTCAAGTATCCTCTGTGCAGCCGCAACTTCCTCAGCGTCGATGCTACTGCCCTCCATAGATCAAGCCACCAAACCCACTAAAAGTCTATCAACAGAACCCGTATAAGCATTCCTCATGAAACAATAACCAAACGTAGAGAATTAACCAAGTGATGAATCCGTCAATCAATCCTGCCGAGCCCACTTGCTTCGTGTCTAATTAGGCTGTCCATTCTAGCGTTAATGTCCAGCTTACTAATGCACTTCCGCTATAGTAGATGTTTGAATCCACGCTTGTCCATGATTCACCGTATATTGTGCCCAAAGTAATGTATGTATCTATGGCTACGACTCCACCACTTTGATAGGCAACCACGTGAATCTTAGAGCTATATGCGGTATATGTTCCGACATTGCAGACGTATCCATAGACATGAAGATAAGGTGTTCCGAGCCATGGTCTATTATCATCAGACATCAAGTGGACTTTGATAAGTTTTGGTGCTTTTAGAGTGTCTATTTGGTTCTGCAAGTATGTGATTTGGTTTTGAAGACTTGTAATTTGAGCGTTTAATGAAGAGATTTGAGAGTTCAGATCGGATATTTGGCCTTGCAGAATTGTTATTTGTGCTTTTAAGGTGTCGATTAGTGTCAGATTTCCATTTAGCCATGTTTGCGTCTGACTCAATAGAGTTTTGTTTCCGTCAAGCCATATTTGTGTCTGATTAAGTAAAGTCTCATTCCCATCAAGCCATGCATCTAGCTGATCTCTCTCGGCGATTGTTGTTTGAAGTAATGTTTTGTTACCATTTAGCCATCCTTCTAGCAGAGTCTTATTTCCGTCAAGCCAAGTCTGAAGTTGATTCTTTTGGCTTGTAAGTGTTTGTATTTGAGAATCCTTAGTCGCTATGGTGTTGTCTTTTCCGCTTATTATTGATGTGTAATTCGCTATCGCTCCTACTAAACCGACTGCAAGAATCACACATATTATTCCTAGAGCAATGACTACGGTTCTACCTACAACCTTTTTTTCACCCATACTTTCAACCTCTAGTTTGTCTATCAAGTCTATGCAAATATAAGGCTTTTTAGAGAGAGATTATAGATAATTGGTTTTTGGCAATTTCCTATGTGATGGGCTTTTTGCATAGCCCAATATTTCCCCCTTCATCCCAAGAAGTGAGAGCTATTGAACCACAGTCTGAGACCAAGAGTCAAGTTTCAGCTTGGCCTGTAGCGGCATTTTGAGACTTCCATTTTCCCATCTGAAAACTATGGAATCAACCGAGACCTTCTCTTCTTCTGAAATGTGTCTCCTCATGGCTTCAAACGTAATTCCTTCCAATATGCTGCAGATATCCAATGTTACCATATATTTCACATTTAATCTTCATTTGGTTAATCCCTCTGTGTGTGACCTGCTCACTGGCCAATCTGGAAATATAAAAGACCATTAAAGATCTGTAAGAGTGGAAAAGCCTTATTGCATCTTATTTTCTCTCAGAACCCAGATATGCTTTAAAATGCTTTTTTCTGTGAAATTCTTCTTCGGTATACCTACATCCTTTCGTGGAAAAATTGGAACATCCGTAGAAGGGCTTTCCGTATTTATCTTGCCTTGGGACAAGGTAACCGTCTTCACATCTTGGACATGCCTTAGCTTGGAATGAGCATTTATCATTAGAGCAACGATATTGCAACTTGTCTTTGAATGTAAAACCATTTCCACATTCTGAGCATCTCCTCGGGATATACTCGCAGTAAGGTGAATTGCTGCATCTGTAACGATGCCCTTCTGACATAATAGTTCCAGTTTTGCAGTTAGGACAGCTTATCGTCTTCAGCTTTCTACTTGTTGCATTGCTGAACTCGTACCCGTTGTTTTCTATTTCAGTAACAAAGCTTGAAACATTGTATGGCTCATCAGCAACAAGGTAAACATGCTCTTTTGCTCTTGTCATTGCTACATAAAACAGTCGTCTCTCTTCAGCATTTTTGATAGGTTCAGGTTTTGCCAATACCAGATTGAGGACTGGATCGTCTTCAATTTGACAAGGAAAACCATAGATCCCGTTCTTAAGCCCTATGATGGCTACATAGTCTGTTTCAAGCCCTTTTGAACTGTGTGCAGTCCTATATTCTGTTTCAATTTCAGGGTTGTTGGTTACAAATTCCCTCAGATTTGCTGGTTTCCCAATATCCCTGTATCTGCCAATTACCCAAAGTCTTTTCCGAGGATGCTCAGCATTCCCGTCCATAATGGTGCCCAATCTAATCTCATCAGCAATTTTGTCCAATGCACTTTCGGTTTTGTCCTTGATGATGGTTACGGCAGGTTTGTTCTCTTTCTTACCGCTTGTGATTTTCTTCCGTATCTGGAACGGGTTTTCAAGGATGAATCTTGTCGAAAAATCGCACAATTTGTCACCAAATCTGCGAGTTTCCTGAATGAACCTTGTCTCACTGAAACCGAAATTCTCCTCAAAATCAACCATAATTGAAATATCTCCGCCTGTAAAGCGATAGATTGACTGCCAATCGTCACCTACACAGAAAAGTTTCGCATTGCTATGTCCAAGCAAAGCTTTTAGGAATCTGTATCTGCTTTGTGATATGTCCTGGAACTCATCAACCAGTATGTATTTGAACGGAGAGATGTACCTTTTCTGTTCAACTAGACTCGTAGCATCATTAATCATATCATTAAAGTCAATCTGGTTCTCCTTCTCGAGGTACTCTACATAGTCTTCACAAATTAGTGAGAAGATCTCCAAGAATGCCCTTTTTCTGTCATCTTCAGGATCAATTTCGGTTCTAATTCTCTCAAGGTTCTTTCCAGATGACTTGTACAAGTTGAGAAAAGTAGAAAGAAGCGATGCCAAGGAGTTTACCTTTCTATCCAGCATTTCGAGAATTTGGCTCTGCGGCAACGGCTTGAGCACGACCCCTTTCTTGACAAGGCTTGATTGAAGGTTACTGAGCAATTTGCCCTCCTTTCTTTCGAAACTATATGTTTTGATTAGTGTTGTTCCATGCTCACGATGAGTACGTTCCTTCCACTCCATTCCTTCAATATATTCATCCTGTGGAACCCAAGGTGCAGTTTTCCTATTTCTGTCGATACCGAAATGCTCTATGTAAATATCATAGTCTGGAAGGAAAAAATCTGGCTTGTACTGACGATGTCTAGAATCGACTGTTTTGAATTTGTATGGTTCTTCGTAAAGGTAGTTTATGCCGTTAACATATAGGTAGTTGGCGATGTCACACTCTTCAAAGCTTTTTACCAGATGTCCTTTGAGTGGACGCACTTCATTGTTCTTAACGTATTGATAGTATTCTCCAAGAGAATTGAACTCGAACACACTCTTATACGACAAATAATAAAGGAGAAAGTAGTCGATAACCAGTTTTGCAAAATTTCCGTCGTTCATTCTCTCTCGTAAGAATTCCAGAATTTTCTCTTTGAGTCCGAATCTTAGAGAATCTTCCCAAAGTGGAGAAACAGTTGGGCGTTCACCTCTTGATTGGCCAATTATGTCAAGTCCCAGGCTGTGATACGTCTTAACAGTGAACCTGATTCCAGGTCTGACGTTGATCTTGCTTTCATTTTCCTTCACAACATCTCTGTTGAAAGCAACAAGTAGCACTTCTTCTGGAGTTGCGAGTCCTTTGGATACTATGTAAAATGCTTTTCCCAGAAGGGTAGTGGTTTTTCCAGTTCCTGCGCCTGCAACGACAAGAGTGTTGGCTTCATCCACAACTACTGCTCTTTTCTGTTCTTTACTTAATGAGTGCCCTTCAATCTTCTCAAACAGCTCTGACTTCAGAATCTCGTTCTCAACATATTCCCTGTTACGTTCTTCTATCAGACGTTCGCCTTCTTCATGTACTTCTTGAACGTGCGAAATCGAATCTTGAAAATTCATGTCGGAAATTCCTTTTTCCATGGATTCTCGGATCGGAGCAACTAAGTGGTTCCAGCGTTTCTTCCAAGAATGCAGCTCTCTCTTGGAGAAGTATCGTTGTCCATCATATAGCAGTTTAAATTCTTCTTCAGCCTGCAAAATCTTGTCTTTTAGTTTCAGTAATTCCTGTCTTAGTATGTCTCTTTCGAGGTTCTCGTTGTAATCAACTACAAACTGTCTCGACTTTGCTATCTTCATCAGTATGGAAGAAATTAGTTTTGAATCACATGCATTCAACGATTTTAGATACTCTAAGTCTGCTTCGAAAGTTCCTATCAGATCTAACCATTCTTCTTTCTCAATTTGGAACAAGTAACGGCGAGAATCCTTAATTGCTTTCAGTTTCTGTTTTTGGCACTCATAGGTTGCCCTGATAGCGGATTCAACACTCCGTATCAAGGAGTCCCTCTGTGTCTCTTCCTTCGATATGCGTAGATCGATGTCTCTATAAAAGAAAAAGCCAATAACAAGTATCTTTAAGATTCCGCGAATACGCCTGATTCTCTCTAGTTTAGCAATTTCACGATCTATGCTTTTGAGCTCTTCAACTGCCGAGTGTAGTGATGACATTTCAGGCATTGGTCTTCAGCTGCCTAATGTACCCATCTTCAGGCTATCGTATGCTCTTGCGCTTAAGCCTTTTTTAAGGTGCGAACCTTGGCGTTGTGGGGATTTCGTGCGGCTCACATCCGTCAGAATGTTCAAGACACTTGCAAACCATAATTTGGAAACTTTGTTCCAAAAATGGCTTTCAAATTTCGCTTATCAGCGAGCTGATTTGACAGAAAGGTAACACACATGTTCAAATAGTCACGCAGTTTGGTCTGTAAATTTGTCTTCAGTGTTTTCAAAACTGGGTGCAATAATTTTCAGGATTTTGTCAGAGGTTTTCTCGAATTCACCCGCAATTTCAGGATGTTCCTTTCCAAACACCATCACCTCGTCCAAAAAAGCGTTGAATTTCTTGGCGGAAAAACTGAGCAATCCCTTTTTAGCGTTTATTGAAAATGTTTCATCAGGATCGAACGACAGGTTTGCCGTCATGAAGGCTGCCAGATAAATCAAAGAGGCGACCGTAGAGCCAGCTTTTCTAGGTTTGAATGCGCCAGACTCAACAAGTTTACCTAATCGTTTCAGCTCATCTTCAAGTTTCTTCCATTCCGCCATCAACTGGAACAGCCCAGCCTCAAATTTTGCTTGAGTCTCCCCAAGCGTATAGACGTTCATCTGCCCCCTCCTTCCCTTCACCTCATGTACAAGCTGCATACTTATCAGATGATCCAAATCCTTCCTCAGAGTCTGACGGGACGTGTATCCCGACAACGCGACGTGCAGACCGTTAAAACCACACACTTCTACAGACTTAAAATGATCCAAAATTCGTTTTTCCCTATCCGATAAAGGCTCATAGGACAAGATACCAACCCACCAAACCACGACTCACTAAGTGATCCACTGATTCTTTATCAGTCTCCCAGATATATACTTTCTTAAAGAGGTTCATCAAGATGGCAAACGACTATGAGGAAAAAATCCTGGAATATTTAAAAAAGGCGGCAGAACCAGCCGACGTAGAAAAGATCCGAGTCGGCTGCAAGATAGGAAACTGGAACACCGCACTAAAACACCTCCTAGAACTGTATTCCCAAGGCACAATCCAAGGACAAAGAACAACCAAAGGTTGGGTGTTCTGGATTTACCAACAAACATACCTCGCACCCTGGCAGGAAGCAATAGGCACTTTAGACAAAGTGGAAACCAGCGAAACACAAACAATCGCCCTCCTCACCTGCACCTACAAAAAACAAATCGCAATCCCACTCCCAAAAAACCAACCCGAAACCCAAAAACTACAAAAACTACTAGGCCAAAAAATCGCCATACTCAAAACAGACATCCCAGACAAACCCCTAATCATAAGAACCTTAAACCAAACCACCATAACGCATAATGCACCTTATGCGTTGCCGCCATTTCGCATAAGGAGTCTGTTTGTTGTGTGCAATGCTAGTGTCTCTTAAGGTGTTTCGATGTGGCGTGTTAATAAGGAGGCAAGGCGGCTTCTTGGGCTTCGGCGAAGCGGGGAGATGTTCGTCAGTAAATATGCTAGCGTTCAGAAGCTCATAGACTATTTGTGGTTAAGAAAGAGTGGAAGTATAGTGTCGATAGCTACCTATTGCTGGCAGATATTTCGCTTTTGTAAGTGGGCGAAGATTAAGCCTGATGCTGTTCTGGGCAAGAGTAGAGAAGAGTTGGAGGAGATTGTGCAGCGATATCTCAACGATGTTCGTAGTCAAAGTATGCGGCGCGGTCCAAGCGCAAATACTGTTAACACGGCTTTGGCGTGCCTCAAGACTTTCTTTAGAGTAAACGGATTCAACAGGGAAAATAATCAAGATCTACGTTTGCAGTGTTACCATCAGCCCCCCAGAACCCGAAACAGTGTTCAGTACGTGCCCAGATTGGGTGAAGCGCGTCTTATGGGCGAAAGAGCGGGAAGCAGGCGGAATCGTGCCGTCAGCTATACTCTGTTTTCAACTGGACTGAGAAATACAGCATTGCGTGCTATCCGCGTTAAAGACGTAATAAAAGAAATAGAAGGAGGTTATCAAAATCTGCTGATAAAGGTGGAGCCTGAGTGGAACAAAAGAATCCCTGGAGCATGCAAGAACGGTATCCCTTACTACACGTTCACTTCGGCACAGGCGACTCAAGCCATCAAGGAAATGCTGGAAGAGAGAAAAGAAAAGTGCGGCGTCATCAAAGAGGAAGAGCCGCTTTTCATCTCTGAAGGTACCCAGCTAAGGAAAAGATCACCGCTCTCCGACAACGGAGAACGAGGAATCGTGAGAAGAGCCGCGCGGGAAGCACGCATCGAAGATTGGAAGCATGTTACGCCCCATTCGCTTAGGAAAGTCTTCGAGAGTGTTCTGAGGTCGCCCATGAAAGATGGAGATAGAATGGATCAGAAAGATCAGGAATTTCTCATGGGCCACATCTTGCCTGGTCCTCAGGATGCGTACTACGACTGGACTAACATAAACAAGCTTAGAGAAGAATCTTCGAAACTTGCCTTTGAAGAGGGGAATTCGCCCGAACTTAATAGTCTTAGTATGTACAGGGAAATGGCCAAGATTCTTGGAATGAATCCAGGGGAGGTCAAGAAGAAAAAGGAAGAGGAACTAGGCAGGCAATTGAGGCCAAAGGAAGAGAAGGAACTACTGGAGACACATATTAAGTCTAGGTTAGCTCATTCGCAAGATGACCAAGCGGAACAGAAAATAATTCGAAAAGAGGAACTGCAGAACTACATGGACAATGGTTGGAAGTTTAAAAGTGTCTTAGACCAACAACTGGTTATAATAGAAAAGCCTTCGGTGAACACGATTGACTTCCGGTTAGCTTCTCTAGTCAATGGAAAAACCGCGGAAGGAGAGAAAACCTCATGAGCACGGCTCATATTTCTGTGATCTTGTTTAATCCTTGATTTCGCATATGGACGTATTCCTCAATTACTCTGTCAGGATCTAACCCAGAGCCTTCAAAAGCTTTAGCCACAGCTATTCTCAGAACTTTGAATTTGTTTTCGATGACAGCCCTGCCAAAATTAAGTTTTGAGTACTCGGCTCTCAACGTCTCAACTTCCTGGTCGAAATAGACATCCTCAGAGCCTGGCAGAATATGTCCCATGAAGAATTCTTGAATCTTCGGGTCTAGTCGTCCGCCTTCAATGAGTTCGCTGTGAAGAATTGTTTCAAAGGCTTTACGCAGACAATGTGGTGTCACGTACTGCCATTTCGCTAATCCGGCTCTGTTTGCGCACATCTTGACTACATATTGGAGTTCCCTTGCGCTCACAATTTTGGAACTCCGTTGATCCCGGTCTATCTGATTGTAATCGGAAGCAAAGAGGGGGTCGTGACTCTGGATTTCCCCATATTTTTCTCTCCTTTCACGGAGATAGAGCCTGACCGCATCGGCTGCTTCGTCGCAGATAAATGAGAAGTATGAGACGTTGCCCTTACATGCATAGGGATCTCTCAACTTCATCTCGGGATAAACTGGAATAAGAATGTTGCTCAATCCTCTAGATAACTCGTCTATTATGTCTCTAATCAGTAGAGCCCTTAGAGTTGAGTTTCTGCTTCCACTGCTGTATAATGTTAAAACTATGGCTCGATCTTTTAGCGAGCAAGCAGAATCTGCCATCGCATATATTTCGTTTTTCAAGGGAATATACTGCGGAGTCTTTCTGTACCTTGCGGGCATATAGTGGCCTTCAACTTCAAGTTCTCGAGCTCCTTTGAAACCATTGACCTTAAAGAACGCCTTGAGCAAATCGATTGCGTTGTTTATGGATCTTATGCTGTGATTACCGTCATCGTACCGATCAGCGTAATTCTGCACCAGCTTCTCATTCGCGCGTTTAGGCAGTCTAACAAGCTCTTCTGGGTTCGCTTTGGCATAAATGCAGAATGAATGGAGCCGATTCAAGTAAGCTTTTCTCGATGCTTCGCTCTTACATTTTCTTGAAAGATGCCTGAGTAGCAAGTCTACACTTGTATAGTCGCTTTTCCAGCCATTGACTTTGAGAAAAGCAAAGCAGTTGCCAGGCGTGTCTGAGCGACTTACGACTGCGGACACTGAGTCCTCCGTGATTTGTTCAATTGACGGTCGCGATGAAGGCATCGTCCCCAGCAGCACTTCTTTACTTACCATAACTACCGCCTACTTTGGTATGCTTAATTTGAAGCTCTGGGAAGTTTTTCTATCGCATCCAGCAGCTTCGCTGGATAGAACTTGATTTCCTTAAGTCGGTTCTGTCTATACTTGAAATCCCGCTCGTCTCTCTGCTCCAAGTTTTGGACGACAGCCAGAAATTCATCGAATATTGGTTCCAGTATCTGAAGGAAGCTGTGGCCTCCCTCAACCAAGGAGCTAAAATCAACCATCCCAGTCATCGCGACATCGTACCAAACCTGAAGGTGGACGGCATACTCTGTGATTCTGACAACATACAAGCCACGTTCAGACGCCGTTCGTTTTATTTCCCTCAATTCTTCGGGGCCAATACCAGCATTCGGTATGATTACATATCCGACGTTGGCATTAAGCCCACGCATGTACTCGGCAACTTTCTTCACTTTTTCCCTGATTGAATTCACGTCTTCGGTTGTTACCTCGTCGGCCACAAT
>Ga0315296_10005554_pt1 | contig 10078 bp, 7 predicted proteins | sample YL17G14_18_MG_FD_203921 | JGI IMG/M metagenome (GOLD analysis project Ga0315296, IMG submission 203921) | Sediment microbial communities from Yellowstone Lake, YNP, Wyoming, USA - YL17G14_18 | ecosystem: Environmental > Aquatic > Freshwater > Lake > Sediment | place: USA: Wyoming | collected... | reverse complement strand
GCCATAGCAAGGGCCATGATGAACCAGCCGAGGATCATTCTCGCGGACGAACCCACCGGGAACCTCGACAACGAGAACACTGAGAATGTCATGGAGGTCTTCGAGTTCGTGAAGGACGATTTCGGGACTACGATCGTTTTGGCGACAAACGACCGCGACCTTGCCAGACACGCGACGAAGAGGATCCTTCTCAGCGATGGAAAGGCGATCGTGGAGAGCTGAGCCCGTTCATCCATTGACCTGATAAGTCGGCAGAGCAATGTACGGAATTGTACGCAAGGCCTCGAAACCTAATAATAGAGTATTGGCATGACGGGCGGGATAGAATTGGCAAATGCCATCACATTCGCCTTGTCCTTCGCGCTCTCATTGGCCGTGATTTTCATCATCGTGCCATGGATCATCCCGAAGCTGAGGGCCAGGGGGATGGTCGGGAGGGACCTGAACAAGCCGACCCATCCGGAGGTAGCAGAGCTCGGCGGGATTGCGGTCGTCATAGCGTTCTTCGCGGGCGTCAGCCTACTTTTGGCTCTGGATGGGGCCACGGACCGAGAGCTCCTTGAGGTGTCCCTATCGGCGGTCCTAGGTGCAGCTTTCATAGGGCTCATCGACGACATATTCGAGCTAAGACAGAGGCAGAAGGCCTTTTTCCCGTTCCTCTTGGCACTGCCTCTGGGAGCTGCCCTCAGCCCGACGGTCTACATCCCGTACATAGGTGAAGTGAACTTCGGTTCGTGGATGCTTGTCGCCGCACCGTTCGCGATCACGTGCGCCGCGAACGCGGGCAACATGCTTGAGGGGTTCAACGGTCTGGGGACGGGCCTCGGGATCATCATGACGACTTCGTTGGTCTCCCTGGCGATTCTCCATGACAGGCTGGACGGAATGTTCCTTCTTGTTCCCCTGCTCGGAGCGCTCGTCGGGTTCCTGTGGTTCAACAAGTACCCAGCGAAGATATTCCCCGGGGACACGCTGATGCTTTTCATGGGAGCGACGATAGCCGCAGCTGGGATGCTCTCAAGCCTGTACATCCAGACAACTTTCATCTTCATGCCGCTGATCGCGGAATTCTTCTTGAAATTCAAAGGGCACTTCAAGGCCCAAAACTACTGCTCTCAATCCTCCAATGGATACCTCGAGTACCATGGGAGAATAGACTCGCTTACCCATCTGGTGATGAAGAGTAAGAAGAGGACGGAGCAGCAGGTTGTAAACACGATTTGGCTCCTTGAGGCGGCCGTGTGTCTGGTTGTTGTGGTTGTCGACGTCCTACTCTAGCCAGCGGTCCCGAGTTCGGGGGTCTGGCTCTGTCCTATGCCAGATGCGCAGAACACTATTGCGTGGTTTCCCGACGGTCCGCCGATGTACAAGACATCCGAAGAGTGGAGAAGCTGCGAGACATAAGTCGAATTCAAGACTGGATGTCCTTGCGGATAGTCATTTACCCCCACGGTCATCCATTCCTCCTCTAGAATGTTGTATGCAGGCGGCCCCGGCAGTATCTGATGCTCTATCAGTCCTGGCAACACTGCGATCTTCTGGTAGTCATAAAGAGCGCTCGCGTCATATGACAGGCGCTCATCACTTTGGATTACATAGGACTTGTTTCCGTAAGAGTGAATCCATCCCATCGCATCGACTTCGTACTCCTGAGTGTCGTGCCTCATGCCAGCGAGCACATTCGTCGCATACGAAAAAGGAAAAGTGAGAACGAGGGCGGCGACAAGCACCACGGCAAGTGCTTTCCTGAGCCGAATCCTGGGAACGAGCGAGGAGAAGGCGACAGCTATCCCGAGGGCCAACGAGATGTCGGCGAAATCCATTGTCCTGTAGAGGATGTTAAAGCTCCTCAGATTCACTCCAGACAGCATCGAAAACGCAATCACTGCAAGAGTAGGCATGAACAGACAAAGGGGGACTGCTCTGTATCTCGATCGTGACTCCAGGATTTTCTCAAACCCGTACCACGCAACGGAGATCAGAAAAGCCGTGGATGCCCCAAGCAGCAGAATGTAGTGAGGGTTACCTGGAACATAGGGGAACAACGGGTCGTAGTAGCCCCAGACAAAGAGGAGCATGAAGAGTGCTCCTGGAACCGGTGCGAACGTCCATTTCACATGTTTGGTCCAGCTGAAGACTACGACCACGACGACACAGAGGAGGAGAAACACCGTTAACAACTCGATAGCATCGGCGATGGAGTTCACATATGACAGGTTATCCAGAGACCTGACAGAATAGTAGGAATACGTGTATGCGATGGATGCAACAGCTACTGCGGAATCGATCGCGTGCCTTCTCTTGATGTCTTTCCGCAATATTGCCAGCGACACAGACCAGAATGTCAGGAAAACCAGTGCGGACAGAGCGATCACAGAAACAAGGTGATGCACGAGAGGAAGAGTCGCGAGGATTGTGATTTCGACCGCCAACATTCGCCTCTGTGAGCGATTGATGAATGCAAATACCAAGAATATGAAGAATGCAACTCCCAATGACTCTTTCCAGACGGAGCCGGTGACGAAAACAAAGGTCCCAAAGAGGGACAAGAAAAGCGCCGCCATTAGGGCGCCATCCACACGACCACAAATCCTCGATGCGACAAGGTAGCCGCCAGCGACTGTGAGAACTGACAGACCAGCAACCAGCAATTGCCCGACGGCGAACGTTGATACACCGAAAAAAGACGCCAGAAATGCGATCAGGACATCGAATGCTGGCGTCACAAGACTGTGTGACGCTGAATATGAATGGCCATACGGGAACTCGAGATGTCTACTAGCGACAATGTCAGACGCGATTCTGCATTCAGTGATGCCATCATTGTTGAATGGGTTTGGAGATATGGCCAAAGGGAGCAGGCGAGTAGAGAATGCGAGAAGAGAAATGACAAGGAGCACGACAAGACGTGTTACAGCCTCCCTTCGAGTTCTACCGCAGGCCAAAATCACACCCCCAACGTGTATGGCGAGTATTGTGGGCGGTCAACAGTCTTTCCTGGTTATTATCTTAACTGAGAAGGCCCCGATGAGTCTGGCCCCGAAGACCATTGCCTACTGACTCTGTGGCCTGACGGAAACCCGGTGAAGGGTAAGTTTCCTTTTCGAGATCCATGCACCTACCCGAAGAGGATGTGTTGCCATTATGCTCCGGGTATTGCAGACCATCCAGCAGTCATGACCACAACTTGAGACTGCAGCATCGAGCTTCTCTCTTGCGGGCTGAGTCCACAGCTGCGACCAGTCCTCAACCTCAGTCATGTTGCCGATTCTATAATCCATCACATTGCACGGATAGACGTCTCCTTCGGGCGTGACGAAGAAGTATCTCTTGCCAGCCTGGCATCGAGAGTAGAATGACTCGCGGACGGAGGGATCAATCATTCCATTCATGTGATACGCCCTGAGCCAGTCCTTGATCCTTCGGGACCTGAGCAGGGACTCCACAACTGGCTTGATGGCATCATTGGCCTCCGAATCTGATATTGGCCTAGTATTATCAGATTTCCTGAAGTATATCTCAGAATTGTGGACCATCGTCGCGGAGAACTCGACTCCCAGCTTCTGCGAGATGCCGAAGACCTCGGGGACCTCCCTATAATTCTCTTGCTGTATGGTCATCGCGAGCCGAAGGTCGGACAAGCCTTGGGCCTTAAGACTCTCGAGAGTGGCAATCGCTTTGTCGAATAATCCCTTCACGCCTCTGATTTGGTCATGAGTTGCAGAGAGACCATCGATCGAAACACCAACGCCCACGCGGGAGTGGAAGGCGCGGATCCTTCTGATCTGGTCAACGATCAGATCGGTCATGCTCCCATTTGTCGAGAACACAATTCGTACGCCTGGGATTCTACGGTGAATCACTTGAACGATCTCAACCAGATCATTCCTCAGAAAAGGCTCTCCCCCTGTTATGTTGATTGTGTCAAGGGTAGTCGGCAGTTTCGAGTACTCGGAAGGAGGCATTTCCTTCGGATTCTCGGTCTTCCAGATGTTGCACATGGAACATCTCGAGTTGCACCTATAGGTGACGGCGATGAAGGCCTCCTTCTGCTTCATCGGTCATCGCAGCGAAAAAGGTCTATATATCTCTTCTGGGGTTCTGATTGAAGCCAGATATCGATATGGAGGAGGAGCCCAGCAGACAACCGCGCACAGTACTGATAGGTTAGGAGGAGCAATTTGAGAATACTCATGCTGACTTCTGAATTCCTGCCAGTGCGTGGAGGCATTGGCAACTACGTGGTGGAATTAGCCAAGCGAATCCCGAACGAGCACGAGTTCCACGTCGTAGCTCCCAAAGAAAGGTGCACAAGTTCGGAGGCAAGAGCGTCAGGTGAGAATGATGCCTCCATTTTCCCATCCAACGTGCACATACACCGCTATGGCAGGAGAGGGGAAGGGTTCTTGAGCAATCTGGCCTTTCAAATCAGTTGTCCTGGCATTCTTAAGACCATTGTTGCCAAGCATGACATTGATATTATCCACACTCAGAGCCAGATGCCGGATTACTTTGTCTCACCAAGAGGATTGGAGATACCTATTGTAACAACCGTTCACACCACTGTCGAAGGGCACAACAGGACTCTGCGAAGCCCTCAGATCGACAGACGGGACATGAACGGATCTGAGAAGCTAGTCCTCTTAGGTGGACCGCTTCTAATCGCGATGGAGAGTAGGTACTACACGAACCAGAGACACTACATCTCGGTGTCGGAATGGGGCAGACGAGACCTGGTGGCTGAGAAGCGAGTCAATCCAGAGAGAACCAGGACGATACACATTGGAGTTGACACGGAACGATTCAGCCCTGACAAGAAAGAAGACGCAAAGAAGATCCTCGGGAATATTGCCAGCAATGGCAATCCGAAGATCCTGTTCCTGTCCAGAATGGCCGCCAGGAAAGGAATAAACGTACTATTGAAGGCCATCCCGAGAGTACAAGAGAAAGTGGACGCAGAATTCGTGATCGGCGGTCCTGGTCGACTGCCCACGGGCGACCTCCCCAAAAAGGGGTGTTCCTACGTCGGCTATCTCGATCCAGGGAAGGTGCCCTACATGTACGCGCTGTCGGATGTCTACGTGCTGCCCTCAATGTTCGAGAATTTCCCAGCATGCCTACTGGAAGCAATGGCATCCGGAAGCGTGCCCTTGTCGACCACAGTCTGCGGAATTCCGGAAATGATAGAGAGTGGTCAGAACGGCATCTTGATACCTCCCAATGATGTTGAAGCGCTTGCCAAATCGATTGTCGAACTTGTCGATGACCGTTCGCTCAGGGTCAAGCTGGCAGCAAATGCAAGGAAGACAGTTGAAAGCAAGTTCGATTGGAGCAGAACGGTCGCCCAGACTGTCGGATACTACGAAGACATCGTCGATGATCATTGATGCTGGTGGCGTATGAAGTTGGTGACACAACACGAAGGACATCCTGCAGAGGCTCGCGGCCAGGCGAAAATGCCATCCATTAGGGAGATTGGGCGAGGTGAGAGAGAATCGCTTAGACATCGATTGACAAGGAGGTGATTTTGGGATGGAGACTCTCAAGATACTGATGGTTTCAACATACTATCCCCCAAATCATGTCGGCGGGGACGCAGTAATGGTCCAGTATCTCTCAACGGAACTCGCAAAACGCGGGCATGAGGTGGAGGTTTTCTGCAGCCCAGGAATTCGTGAGGTAGTTCACAAACGAGAGACCGTAAAGCCGAGGCCCTCTAATAATCTGGTCAAAGTGCATGAGTACACAGCACTTCTGAAAAGGACCGAGCCCGCCCTATCATATTGTTTGGGCCTCTGGGGGAGAGCGAGAAATAGGCTTGAAGAGATCTCCTCGGCCTCGAAGCCAGATGTCATTCATTGGCATAACACAAAAGCTTTCATTGCGCGGCCGACGCGGCTGGGCAAAGAGAGAACGGTATACACAGCGCACGACTATTTCGCGGTTTGTCCCAAGACCCATCTGATAAAGCACGATGGTGAACTATGTGACCGCGCATGGCAATGTCAACTATGCCTTCTCAGATCGCGGAAGTATCCCCAGATCTGGAGGGCCGGCAGCAGGAGGGTGCTTGATTTCCCCGAGAACAGCATCATCATATGTCCCAGTGAGTTCATGGCAAAGAGGTTACGAGCCGACGGAGTCCGGAATACGTATGTAATCAGAAACTTTGCACCGGATCGTGGCACATTCGCAAATGACAACAAGACCCCAAAAGACACAGTGACATATGTCGGGATTATGGAGAAGCACAAAGGTCCGCACAGATTGCTGGAGGCATTTGCGGCAAGCAAGAAACAGCAGGGATTCGATCTCGCGCTGGTCGGAGAGGGCTCTCTCAGAGGAATGCTCAAGGACCGGGCCCACGCACAAGGTATTGCTGACAGAGTCAGTATTCCCGGCTTCCTCGATCAGGCTGAGCTCGATTCGATCCTTCGTCGAACCGCTGCAGTCGTTGTCCCATCGGAATGGTTTGAGAATTGCCCTTTGGTCGTCCTTGAAGCATACTCGAGATCCATTCCTGTTGTCGCGTCATCCATTGGTGGGCTGCCCGAGATTGTAAATCATGAATCGGGATCGATCCTCTTCCAGGCAGGGAGCGAAGAGATGATGGGAGAAGCCATGACGAAGTTGTGGCAGGAAAGGGAGAGACTAGGTGAGATGGGTATCAGGGCGAGGAGAGCGTTCGAGAACCTCTACGGCGCAGGCAAGTACGTAAGCGGATATCTAGAGGCGATCAATGCGTGAGGCCGGAATTGACAGCAGTCTATGAACATGTTCGAAGGCGGAAGTGGCTTCGAAAGGAGCGTGCTTCAAGACCAAAAGGAGTGCCGGATCTTTCATCGTGGCGTACTTCATTAGCAGGAAGCATATTATCAGACTGAATTGTAAGAGGCGCGCCTTGGTTGTGGCCTCCTAAATCATGATATGGAGGGAAAGCGATTTGATTTCTTAAGCGTCTCTTGAACCAAGATCCCTGAGAGACGCAACATAACGAACAATCGGTTAATCCTGCGAGTTCAAGTAGCATGGATTCCGGGGACTAGCCTGGAATCAGCGAAGGAAGCCATCATCGGAGGAGATCGTATGAAGAAGATCAAGCTCGCCATTGTCAACAATTTCCCTACTCCGTACCGGATTCCTATCTTTGACAAGTTTGCAGATGATCCGGCATTTGAGACGCGCATCTTTCTTACGGGGACCGAACGACACACAAGAGAAAGGTGGGTCTTGAATGACTCGAAGACCAGAGAGTACATTGTCGGACTACCAGGGATAGGCATCCGGATCCATGACAAGACCGCGGACAGGGTATTCTTTAACCCGGGCTTTTCCAGAATAACTTCGTGGAAGCCGGATGTTGTCTTGATCCTTGGATACAAGGATATCACCAATTGGATCGTTGCGCTGATGTGCTGTCTCAGAAGAATCCCCTATGTTCTGGTTGTTGATGTCACCTCACAAGGAGGGAGAACAGTAACTGGCCGTCTCTCGCTTCCTCTGGTCCACTGGATAGTGAGTAATGCATCGCACTTAGTGCCGTCCAGCAAATCAGGTGAAGGATTCCTGTTGAACCATGGTGGGAGCCCCGACAGGATAACTGTCATCCCCAATGTTCCGGATATTTCTCGATTGTTCGCGATTTCGAATCAGATGCATGCCAGAGGAACTCAGACACGCAAGGAATTCGGGCTCACAGGCAAGTTCGTGGTATTCTTCGTCGGGCGTTTGACCGAGTACAAAGGCGTCCGCGAGCTGCTTGAAGCAATCGATATGGCATCGAGAATCAAGCAGAATCTTGAGCTCTTGATAGTTGGAGACGGACCATTGAAACCTGAGGTCGAAGGGTTCTCCGGGAATCATCCTCAGAGCGCGAAATATGTCGGATCAGTGGACGAAGAAACTCTTCACAGACTGTATGCTATTGCTGACGTCCACGTCATGCCGTCTCACGCGGAAGCGTTCGGATTGGTATGTCCGGAGGCAATGGCGTTTGGAGTCCCTTCGATTGTAACCAGGACTTCTGGGTGCGCAGATCTCATTGTCGACGGGGAAAACGGCCTCCTCATTGAACCTTGCGACGCTTCCGGTCTCTCAGCTGCGATTCTCAAGCTAGCATCCGACCCCACGATGTTGGCGAAAATGAGAATAAACGCGTCCAAAACGGCTGCCGGTATCACATCGGATAGAATCCAACGTCAAATCAAGGAGATTGTGCAGAAGGTAACCAAGGCAAGTGAGTCATGCGCTGCAGACTAGACGGCATTCAATTCGGCGCAGTCTGACTGCCCTAGGTAGACACAACGTCCGTCAGAGCAGCGTTCAATATGGATCCGATGACCCTCCAGCCTCCAGAGAGCGAAGAAAGGATTTTAGACTGCCGATGCACTCAAGCGCTTGCTGCTGCAGGGTTGTGTGCTTGAAGCAATCAGAAATATGCGTCTACTACTTTGGAGGATATCATCCAGTCAATGAATCGTTCATCAGGTCTCCGCCACCAGGCGTGAGAATCAAGACGAATGTCAAGCTTCAAGCCTTCAATGATTTCGGGAAGCCGAAGGAATTCACTAAATCCTGGCGACGTCGCAAAGAACTTGGCAAAATCATTGTCGACACTCTCGGGATTCCGAGAATGATGCCGATTGTGGGCAGGTTCGATCTCATACACACAAACTCCGCCGTTATACCCTTGAGCACCACCCCTTGGATCGGCAATTTGGAGAACCCATCAGCATTCTTTGGCTTCAACGAAAAATGGCTCGGGAATCCACGAATGAAGCGGAGACTCGCGAGGCATCTTCTCTCCAAGAGATGCCGCGGCATCCACCCCTACACCAACACTTCGCGAGACTATCTTTTCAGGAGCCTTGATGACTGGGAGGAGGAATTGAGGGGCAAGACGCAAGTCATTTATCCGGCGATAGACGACTATCTGATAGAGGAGTGCTCCAGGAGAGCGGCTGCCAAACCCAGAGACGACACAGTGAGGTTTCTGTTCGTGGGAGATCGTTTCATTGACAAAGGCGGGCGGGAGATCCTCAGAGCCTTCCAGCACATCAGAGACAGCACCAAGACGGAGTTGACGCTCGTAACATCTGCCCCACAGCACCACTCAAATGAATTTGCCGAATACAGGAGAATACTGAATAGAGAAAAAGGGGTCAAGTTCTACGAGACTGGAATAAGAAGAAGAACCCTGCTCGAGCTATACGCTCAAGCAGATGTATTCCTTTTTCCATCCTATATGGATCAGGTTCCATTTGTGCTGCTTGAAGCTATGGCGGCGAAACTCCCAATAGTCGGGTCTAACTGTTACGCCATTCCAGAAATGGTGCTCGACGGCGAGAACGGGTTCATCGTTAAGTCTCCGTGGACTGCGTTTCCGGCTGATGGCCTTCGGACCGAAAAGCACCTGGGAGAGTATATGAGAGCGGTATTGGAACCACGCAACTTCGATTCGGTAGTAGATGAGCTGATTGACAAAATGGCAAAGTTGTGCGCGGACGACCGCTTGCGCCAACGGTTTGGGCAGAAGTCGCTCGAATTGGTCAAGGATGGCAAGTTCTCCGTTGCGACGAGAAACAGACAGCTTGCTGAAAGCTACAGAAGAGCAGTCGCGAAAACCTAATTGAATCGGACGATTTTGATGAGCTCGCGGGCAGAAAGAGATTCCCAGCCTGGAGAAAAGAGCCGACAGAACAAGGTGTCATGCCACAGGTAGACCGAGATAGAAATAGCTCACCCCCCCACTGCAATAAATGAGATAGCTGTCAAGGGAGTGCTCTAGGAACCCACCATATGTCTTTTCTTGCCAGCTTGCGGTGAGAAGCTGGTTCGTTAGGATCGAGGGCCGCATGCCCCATTGAACGACGTAGGTTGACTCCCAATTGTTATCTACTATGACCACCAGTCTAGAGTGGCGGGCATAATACTCGGATGCGAATGTGCCCCCGATCTCCGCATTGTACGCAACTGAAACCCCGTTCATCATCAAATTGTCCACAGCCGGTTCAATGAGTGAATCCTGCCTATATTCATACCAGACGTATAAGTTCAGAGGAAAACCGGATGTCGACCT
>Ga0315296_10005552_pt1 | contig 10080 bp, 12 predicted proteins | sample YL17G14_18_MG_FD_203921 | JGI IMG/M metagenome (GOLD analysis project Ga0315296, IMG submission 203921) | Sediment microbial communities from Yellowstone Lake, YNP, Wyoming, USA - YL17G14_18 | ecosystem: Environmental > Aquatic > Freshwater > Lake > Sediment | place: USA: Wyoming | collected... | reverse complement strand
GTCTCCGGACAGGCCGACTATGCGCTTGATGTAGTCTTTCTGGCCGTCTTTCTGGCGGCCGGCGGTCATCGCTTGTTCCGGAGCGCGGAAGACCGCTATGTCCTTGCGCCGAGGCTCGCCTAGCCGGTATATGAACTTGTTGACGAGGATACGATCATAGACCTTCAGGGTCGGCTCCATGGACGGCGATGGAATGTAGAACGCCTGCACGACAAAGGGCCTGACAAGGAAGAAGACCAGGGCGAAGGCGATCAGCCCTGAGTCGAACAGTTCCAGGAGAAAAGCCCTGGCGAGCGCCGTCTTCCAGACGGTGTAGATGACTCGCAGCAACGCAATGGTGGCCACGAGGGCCACTATCTTCCACGGCGAGTCCAGGTTCAGCACCCCAACGTTACCTCACTTCCCGGATCTTGAACGCTCTACGGTGGCCACATCCACCCCTACCCCGCGGTCGGCAACCCTCATGGGCCGAATCCTTGCCGCCTTCCCAACCCTCTTCCTCAGGTAGTAAAGCCGCGCCCTGCGGACCCGGCCGCGCCTGACCAGGTCAATCTTGTCTACCCTGGGCGAATGCAGAAGAAACGTCCGCTCCACCCCGACCGCGTGAGAAATCCTTCGCACCGTGAACCGCTCGCCCAGGCCCATGCCGTAGCGGCGGAGAACCGTGCCCTCGAACGCCTGCATCCTCTCCTTGCCGCCCTCGACCACCTTCAGGTGCACGCGAACAGTGTCGCCGGGGCGGAACTCCGGGACGCTGTCTTTTTGCTGCGCCTTCTCGATCTCCAGTATTTCAGCATGTCTCATCTCACTTCCTCCTGGGCCTCGGCGAGTTCGCACCGCAGTTGCTCGAGGATTTCATGGTCTTCGTCTGCAAGTTGGGCTTCCTCCAGAAGGTCGGGGCGGCGCACCAAAGTGCGCCTGAGCGCCTGCTCGCGCTGCCAGCGCCTGACCTTCTCGTGATCCCCCGATACCAGCACCTCGGGCACGCGCCACGACCTGAACTCGGCGGGCCTGGTGTACTGGGGGTGTTCCAGCAAGCCGGAAGAGAAGGAGTCCGACTCCGGGGACTGCTCGTTGCCCAGCACGCCCGGCACCAGCCTGCCCACGGCGTCCACCACCACCATGGCCGGAAGTTCCCCTCCGGTGAGCACGTAGTCGCCTATGGAGATCTCGTCCGTCACGAGGTGCTCTCTCACCCGCTCGTCCACGCCCTCGTAGTGGCCGCACACCAGGATCAGGTGGTCTTCCTGGGCCAGTTCCTCCGCCCTGCGCTGGTCGAAACGCGGCCCCTGGGGCGTCAGCAATATCACCCGCTCCTTGCAGCCCGAGTTAGTGGCGCACCGCATCGCCTCTACTGCCGCGAAGACCGGCTCCGGCTTGAGCACCATCCCGCCGCCGCCCCCGAAAGGAGCGTCATCGGCGACCTTGTGCTTGCCTTCCGCAAAGTCCCGCAGGTTGATAATCCGGACGTCCACGAGCCCCGCGTCGCGGGCGCGCTTGAATATGCTGGCCTCGAACGGCCCGCTGACCATCTCCGGGAACAGCGTTATAATGTCGAAGCGAATCATGGCCCCTGCGGCGGCAGGTCAACGACCATGCGGCCCGCTGCCACGTCTATCTCCTTCACGATTTCCTTCACCGCCGGAATCATCACCTTGTCTGTAACGTACACATCATGCGCGGGCATGCGCAATACGTCCGTTACCTGCCCTAACTCCCGCCCCGTCTTGTCCACGACCCGCAGGCCCACAATGTCGTGCCAGAAGTACTCGCCCTTAGGCAGGCTCGCCGCCTGAGACGGCGCTATCTTCACGTAAGCCCCGCGCAAAACCTCGACTTCCCCGGGGCTGTCGTAGCCCTCGAACTTCAGCACGGCCCTCCTGCCGGAGGCGCTTGCCTCCGCGACCGTGGCTGTCCGATGATACCCTTTTCCCTCGAGTAGTACCTGCTCTCCGACCATCGCCGCGAAGCGCTCCGGAAAATCCGAGAGCACTTCGGCCGCAACCTTGCCTCTCACTCCGTGGGGACGCAGCACCCGCGCGATGACGATGTCGCGCTCTTCCCCTACCCCTCCCGGATGCCCACCACCACTCCGTCCTTCACCACTATCTGCGTGTCCCGCAGTCTCTTCCAGAGGTCGTCCCCCTCGTTTATCTCCGTGGTGCTTTCCAGGGAGCCGCGGCTTTTCTCCGTGTCCAACTCCCACTTCTGCACCTCCTCGATCTGCTCCGTCAGTTCCTGCCTGAACCCCTCCAGGCGCTGCTTCTCGGCCTCCAGTTGCCGGCGAATACCCATCGTCTGCTGAAGGTCCAGGGTCTGCACTCCCGAGAGCAACCGGCGAGCCTGCATCTCGACGCGGCTTATCTCCTGCTCGGCCTCCTGCATCGCGCGCCCCAGTTCCTCGGTGACCTCTTGCTTGTAGCGCTCGGTCACAATCACCTGGACGGCGACGGCCCTCTTGATGGTTACGCTCGCCATTATTCTCCTCCCGGCTCGCCCTCGGGCTCTGAGAGCTTGTTTATCTCCACCCACACATTCTTGCCCTTTCGCACGCCTGCGGCCTTCGCGATGATGCGCAGGGAGTTAGCCACCCGCCCTCCCTTGCCGATCACCCTGCCGAGGTCCTCCTCGGGGACGCGCACCTCCACCACGATGCTTCGCTCGCCCTCGGTCTCGGTTACGACCACCTTGTCGGGATTGTCCACCAATCCCTTGACAAGCACCTCCAGTACCTCTTTCACCTACCCGCCCTCGCTCTCTCCTGCAGGCTCTTCGGACGGCCCTGACGAGCGTTCCGCCGAAGCCGCCTTGCCCTCCTGCCACCTCTGCAGCACCCCGGCCTTCTTGAGCAGGCGCCGCGCGGTCTCGCTCGGCTGGGCTCCACGCTCCAGCCAGTGAACTACCCGGCTTTCTTCCATCTGGATGGTGGGTGGGTCCGTCCTGGGGTTGTAGAACCCGAGGGTCTCCAGGAACCGCCCGTCCCTGGGACATGCGGAATCGGCAGCCACCAGCCTGTAACTGGGCTGTTTCTTTGCCCCCACTCGCCGCAGCCTGATTTTGACGGCCATGTATCCTCCTTTACCGACCGAGGCCGAAGGGCCCCTCGGACCCTGAAGTCCCGACTCGTCGGGACTGAATGGGGAATCGCCCGCCCTTCAGCCGTCCCTTCTTCTCCGCTTCCGAGAACTGGTGAATCAATGCTTTCGTCTGCTGAAACTGTCTCAGCAGTTGGTTAACCGTTTGCACGCTGGTGCCGCTTCCCTGCGCAATTCTCCTGCGGCGGCTGCCATCTATGATTTGCGGATTCGCCCTCTCCCCGGTGGTCATTGACTGAACCACGGCCTTGGCGCTCTTCATGGCGTCCGGGTCGAGTTGCACCCGCATTCCACGGGAGAAGCCCGGAATCATCTCGGCAATCTCCTCGAGCGAGCCCATGTCCTGCATGCGGTCCATTTGCTGGAGAAAGTCGTTGAAGTCGAACTCACCCTTGCGAAGCCGCTTTTCCGCGCGCTCGGCCTGCTTCTCGTCCCAGGCCTGCTCCGCCTTTTCGATCAGGGTGAGCATGTCGCCCATGCCGAGGATGCGAGACGCCATCCTGTCCGGATGGAACGGCTCCAGCGCGTCGAGTTTCTCGCCCACGCCCACGAACTTGATGGGCTTGCCGGTAACCGCTCGCAGCGATAAAGCCGCTCCGCCGCGCGCATCGCCCTCGAGTTTCGTCAGGATGCATCCGGTCAGTCCCACCTCTTCGTCGAATCGCCTGCCCATGTTCACGGCGTCCTGGCCGGTCATAGCATCAGCAACCAGCAGGACCTCGTCCGGCGCGAGGGTCGCCTTCATCTCGCGCATCTCGTCCATCAGAGCCTGCTCGCTGTGCAGGCGCCCTGCCGTGTCAACCACCACGGGGCTCAGGCTCTCCTTGCGGGCATATTCGAGCGCGGCCTTCGCTACCGCGATTGCATTCTCGCTGTCGCCCATATCGAAAACAGGCGCCCCGACCTGCTCTCCTACAATCCTCAACTGCTCCACTGCTGCCGGCCTTCGCACATCGGTGGCGGCCAGGAGCGGCTTGTGCCCGTTTCGCTTCAGCCAGCCGGCCAGTTTGCCGGCAGTGGTCGTCTTTCCGCCGCCTTGCGGGCCCACCAACATGCAGACCCCCGGAGGGCCGGACTTGAACCCAAACGGGGCCGCCTCGCCGCCCAGTAGGGCCGTCAACTCTGAGTGCACGATCTTCACTATCTGCTGGCCGGGAGTGAGGCTCTGGGCCACATCCTGTCCCACCGCGCGCTCCTGCACGCGGGCCACGAAGTTCTTGGCCACCTGGTAATGCACATCCGCCCGAAGCAGCGCAAGGCGAATCTCCCTGCACGCCTCGGCCACATCCGCCTCGCTCAGGCGTCCGCGGCCGGATAAGCGCCGGAAAATCTCCTGGATTCTGGTTGCCAGAGTATCGAACATGGTCTATGTGCGAAATGCGAAAAAAGCGCGCCAACCCGCCGACTGGCGGGCACGCTGGCGCGCCTGAGTATAGCAAAGCGGCAGTCCCACTGTCAACGAACTTGGGCTGAAAGATACGAATGGCGCCGGGCGAGGAAAAACCTCAGAGGCCTTACTGCGCGGACTCCAGGCGGCCGCGCCACAGGTGCGCCTCATCCGCCGGCGTCAGGCAGTCTGGGCGGCGGCCTGCTCTGCTTGCGGCGCCGGCGCGGTGGAAGCAGCGATGGGGATGGTGAACGAGAATCTCGTGCCCTTGCCTTCGCGCGTTGTAACCCAGGCGCGACCGCCGTGCATCTCCACTATGGCCCGGGTGATGGCGAGCCCAAGGCCCGTGCCCGCCGTGCCGGAACCGCGGGCGGCCTTGCCGCGATGGAACTTCTCGAACATGTGCTCCAGTTCATCGGTGGGGATTCCAGGCCCTTCGTCCTGGACGTCCACCTGAACCATCGAGCCATCCTGGCCGTTAGTGGTGAAAGCGCGCACGGCCACCCTGGAACCCGCCGGCGAATACTTCACTGCATTGCTCAGCAGGTTGTGCAGCACCTGGGCAATCATGTCGCCGTCGCCCATCGCCTCGGGCAAATCAGAGGCCATCTGGACATCGAACCTGCGGCCTTCTTGCCGGTACGACGCGACCGCGGACTCGATGAGCGGCGCAAGCAGGACCGGCTTCGGCTGGAACTTCAACCCGCCCGCCTCCATGCGCGAAAGGTCGAGCAAGTCCGACAACATGCGGTTGAGGCGCGAGCAGTTCTCGTGAATCGCGGCGGCGAATTCGTGCTTTTGCTCGCCCGAGGCCTGGTCTTCGGCCAGCATTTTTGAGAAGCCCATGATGCAGGCCATGGGGTTCCGGAATTCGTGGGCCATCATGGCGACGAGTTCGGACTTGGCCTCGCTTATGTCGCGGAAGCGGTCGCGCGACCGGCGCAGGCGGGTGGTCTCCCGCGAAGCAATATGGAAGAACACGGCCAGCAGCAGGGCCGATCCGCCGAAAGTGATTGCCCGCCAGATGGGATTCGTGACAATGGCGTAGTCCGGCTGCAATATCGCAATCAGGGCGTACGACAGGGCGGACAGCACAGATGCCGCAACGCCGTCTCGGAAATCCAGCCTGACGCTCGCGTTGAGAATGGGCAGGTAGTAGAGCAGATAGTACTCGCTGCGCATTCCCCCGGTGAGGAACAGCAACCCGCTTATCAGCAGAATGTCCAGCGCCACGAGCATGGTTCGCCAGCGCCGGAGTTCGCTTTCAGGAATAGGTGCGAAGGTGCTGGCCAGCACGTAAACAGCACCCAGGGCGAGCCAGGCGTCGAGCGCCGACCCGCGCTGGCCCGCGGACTGCAGGCGAGTCATGGCGAAGACGGTGAGGAGGATCAGGCAGCGGATCGCCGCGGCCAGCCTCTCCCTCGCCAGGCCTCGCTCCTCATGGGAGTCGCCGCCGGCCATGTCGGGAAAGTTATTCCATATCCGGGGCGGATAACTGAGGATGGCCCCTGGCCGCTCCGCCTCTTTGCATAGCCTGCGGACGCCTAGGGAAGGACGCTTGAACCCGCCGCGCTGACAGATGACTCCGATCCTCGTTACCATGGGCGAGGCATCGGCGCGGCGCTGTGCAGAGAATCAGTCACGTGGGCTCGGCAGTCCCCGTATTCTAAAGAGCGATTAACAATCTGCCTGTCTTGCGGGTGTCGTCAAGGGACCCATGAGTGAAAGCGAGTACTTGACACAGAAGGCCACTCTCTCGCTTCCACAGTTCACAAAGGAATTGGCTGCGCCGAAATGAAGGCCGAACATGCCGATGAACCGTTGACAGCCTCATCTTAGAGCGGTATCCTCGAATTCAGTACAACAAGGTAGAGAAGTGACTGCTAGCCGGACAATGCCGGAGAGGGTCATGTGGCCCGGTGCGATGCGGTACGCTGTAAAGCACGCAGTCGCGGCCACCGTCGTTGTCTGTTCCATCGTGGCGTTCACGGTGATCTCATACTTCGGGTTGCTGGCATGGGCTGTTGTCGCCGGCGCCCCAATCGGCGGTCCGCTCGCCTTGCCGTTCATGCTCATCCTTGCCGTTGCGCTCTCAATCATTGCGGCGCTGGCCGTACTGTGGCCAGTGACGACCTTGAGCGAAGTCGTCTGCCGGCGCTTCGGCCATTGGCAGACACTGATTCAGATCCCCATGGCAACGTTCCTGCTCTTCGTCGAGGTCATCGCCATCGAGGTTCTTATCGCGTTACTGAGGCAGCAGCCGGGCGCGCGGGGTCTCGTGCCGGGCGCCATCGCCGGTGTGATCTTGCTCGTTCCGCTGGGTATCTATTGGTGGTCGCTACAGGCAACCAACAAGATTCTCGAAATGTCTGGCGCGCTATGGCGCTGGCTGCGGAAGCGCAGCAGCGGCCTTGATGCCGAGAGGCCCGGCTAATCATATTACTGGTGAACGTCCGACCGCCGTCCCACATCGCAGGGCAGGAGTCGTCTCCTGCCCCCGCCGGGCGAGGCCGCCGCTCAGGGCGACTTCAGGGCGTGGGTGATGGCCTCGGCGACGCCTTCCTTCGGGGCGGCGTAACCCCAGCCGATCTCTTTGCCGTTGATGAAGATGCCGCGCGGGCGCTGGTAGCGTAACAGGACCTCGCGGTCGTCTGCGCAGTACTCGTTGAGCAGCACGGCATCCCCGAACTCCGCCGCCGCTTCGCGCACCCGTTGAGCCTCTATCCAACTGGTCTCGCAGAACGTGTGCCAGAATAGCTCAACCACCACTTTGCCGGGTGCCGCCGTGTACTCGTACTTCGGTTGGAGGAACTCCGGCGTCTCCGCGGAGGGGTCGAAGCGCTTCCACAGAATCACCTCTTTCCCGCTGGTCCGCGCCGCCTCGTACCCATTCTTCTCAAAGAACGCGGCAGGCATGAACCAGAAATCATGGTGAAACGCCCTCGTCACGATGGCCTTACGGCCCTGGCGCACGGCCTCTTCCTCGGCGGCGGCGATCATGGCTCGCCCGATGCCTTTGCCTTTCGCCTCGGGCAGAACCCACAGACAGGAGAGAAACATCAGGTGCCGTCCCAGGGGCCCCCACGGGGAGACCTCGATGGGCATCACGTAGGCGAAACCGGCCTGCTCGCCATCCAAGAGGCCGACCTTGACCCGAAGTCCTTTACCGCGCATGCCCCGCAGCCACGCAAGCCGGCTGCGGCCGCACGCATCCATCTCATCCGACTCGTTGACGTGCGAGCACGTCGAGACGAAGTATTCGTCGTCCGCGACCATGTCGCGTATTTGTACTGCTGCCATGCGATCCTCTCCCTTCGCGCTGCGCCCAACGGGGTCCTGGCCAACACACGCGCCGGTCAGAGGTCGTGGGCCATGCGGTGGAAGGTCCAGACCTCTTCCTCGGTCATGCCCTTCTCCGCCATTTGAGAGCGAAGAACCGCCAGGCTTTCCTCGGACATTTCGTAGGGCCTATAGACCGTCCCGATGCTCGTGAATCCCGCCTTCTCCCAGAACGCCTTGCCGCCGCCGCCCCATATGCCGTAGAAGAAATCGAGGTCGCAGTGCGCCACTTTGACAATGCGCTTCCACCCGTGTTCTCTAGCCCAGGGGATAACCGCCCTGGCGAGCGCCAGCCCAAGGCCCTTCCGAGCGCCCGCTTCCTGCGCGCCAGGGAAGCGGGTCCGCCCCTCGTGCGTGGGCATGATAGCCGGCTGCGAACCTGCATAAGGGCGGCACGTCATCACACACTGAACCCAGAGCGTTCCCTCATCCTCTTCGGGAGAGCACGCGAGCGTGCAATCGAGGACGGGCTCGAATTCACCCGCGTGACCTTCAACTGCCAGGCGACCGATCTTCATGGGATAGAACCTGGTGAATCCCACCACCGTCTGCCCCTCCCACGCGAGCAGAGCGCACGTGCCGTAGCGCTGAATCATCTCCCGCATGAACTCGCGGCCCGCCGGCCGTTCGAAATTCCCATGAGTTATCCAGCGATGCCCGGCCACCAGGTCACGCAGCGTGTCGTCGCTCCACGGGTGCGGCGGGAGGGCGCTGGGGTCAATGTTCCAGGAAGGCTTCCACGTGGCCGTGTCCACCGGCCCCTGGTGCAGACAAGTGATGAGGATGTAATCCTCCTCCATCGGCTTGATCTCGACCATGCTCGTCTCCGCTTCTCTTCCGCGCTTCGGCCGTTCACTCCCTGTTTCGCAGTTCGCGTCGCATTGCAGGTCCCCTCCCCCTCAGGATGGGGGAGGGAAAGGGTGGGGGTGATCGCCCACGGACGCCGCGCCGTGCACACGAACGCCGCGAGCATCCGCTCCCCGGTTCCTAATGTCCGCCGGATTGTGAGTGCGCCGACGCCTCCTGGCCTGGGGGCACTTCGGGCTGGCGGATACTGGTGTTCTTCACCAGCCAGTTCAGGAACGCCGGCCTGCCGCTCGCCTTGAGTATGAGGGCGGCCAGGTACGTCAGCACCATCACTGCGAGGGGCACGTATGCGCAGAACAGCGTGATCTTTATCAGCGCCGTGCTCATGTCTGGTTGATGTATTCCACGATGCCGCTGCGAATCCTCCACCGCTGTTGACGTGACCGGCCGGTAGTATTACGCTTGCAGAACCGTGCGGACGGGGATTGCGAATCTGCCGCTGCATTATGGGGCCGCGCCTCGCTGGCTGTTCGAGCGGATGACGAGGCTGGCGCGCGAGGTGGTCCGCTGCCTCGTCGAGGACGCCGGGCCTGGACAGGTGCTCGCGAAACTGTCCGATCCGTTCTGGTTTCAGGCATTCGGCGCGGCGCTGGGATTTGACTGGCACAGTTCGGGGCTGACGACAACCGTGTGCGGCGCGTTGAAGCAGGGGCTGAAAGGGCTCGAATCGGAGACAGGGATTCTCGTCGCGGGCGGCAAGGGTGCGGCCTCTCGCAAGACGCCGGAGGAGATAGCCCGGTATTCCGACCGGTTCGGCCTGGACGGAGACAGCCTCATCTACGCCAGCCGTCTTTCCGCGAAGGTGGACAGCAACGCGGTTCAGGACGGATACCAGATATATCAGCACTGCTTCTTCACGACCCTTTCGGGCGAGTGGGCGGTGGTGCAGCAGGGCATGAACGAGGCGACGCGTTACGCGCGGCGGTACCACTGGCTCTCGGACAAGGTGACGAGTTTCGTGAACGAGCCTCACGCGGCGATTGCCTCGCAGGCTCGCGGCGGCGAGGTGCTGAACCTTGTGGCGCAGGAGAGCGAGCAGGCGCGGGATACCATCGCGAGTGTTTCACGTGAAACACCCGAGAAGGTGGTGGCGGAACTGCGGCGGATGTGTACGCTTACGCTTCCACCCCGCCACGAGGTGCTTTTCGCAGACATCCGGCCGGATTCGTTGAACCGCATACTGCTGAAGACCTACGAGCGCCAGCCTGAGGACTTCGAGCGGCTGCTCGGCATGCAGGGGGTGGGCGGAAAGACGCTGCGGGCGCTTTCGCTGATTGCGGACCTCGTGTACGGTGCGAAGACGAGCGTGCGCGATCCGGCTACATACAGTTTCGCGCATGGCGGCAAGGACGGGCACCCCTACCCCGTTGACCGCGATACCTACGACCGGTC
>Ga0315296_10005551_pt1 | contig 10080 bp, 9 predicted proteins | sample YL17G14_18_MG_FD_203921 | JGI IMG/M metagenome (GOLD analysis project Ga0315296, IMG submission 203921) | Sediment microbial communities from Yellowstone Lake, YNP, Wyoming, USA - YL17G14_18 | ecosystem: Environmental > Aquatic > Freshwater > Lake > Sediment | place: USA: Wyoming | collected... | reverse complement strand
AGGGCTTCCAGCTGTGGGTCAATCTGCCCGCTTCCCAGAAGATGATGAAGCCTAGATATCGGGACGTGCGCAAGGATCAGATACCTTCACACTCTCCGGAGAAGGGCGTGGATATCAAGGTCATCGCGGGGAGAAGCAACGGAGTTGAGGGGCCGGTCAAAGACCTGGTTGTCGAAACAGAGTATCTTGACGTGTCGTTGGCCGCCGGGAGGACACTCAACCACAGGGTCAAGAAACAGAATACTGCATTGGCATATGTGTTTGAGGGCTCGGCGAGGTTCTCGCCGGAGAGCGGATATGAGATCGGAGCAGAAAACGTCGTCGTATTCGGAGCAGGTTCCGAGATTGAGATCCAAGCAGGAGCAGATCATGCGAGATTCCTGCTCATATCGGGCAGGCCTTTGAAGGAACCCATCGCCTGGGGTGGACCTATTGTCATGAACACCCAGGCCGAGCTCGACCTGGCCTTCGAGGAACTCCGGACAGGCAAGTTCATCAAGAGCAGATAGTCGGGCCGAGACCTACATTATTCTTATTTCAATATATTATTTTCAAATCTTATTTGCTAGCACGTTCTGCGAGCACTACAGGCCCGACCGAGGGAAACGTTCTAGTAATCGATATCCTTGCCCCTGATTGCCAGGGCCGAGAGGACCTGATTGGGAGGTGACTGAGTTGGCCGTAGCTAGGATAAGATTCTTGGACAAGAGAGAAGAGGAATTCGTGCACGCGCAGAGCATCAAGAGCCTGAAGGAACTTGGTGTCCTGGTTCGTAGCCACAAGGTCCTGAAAACCCTGGAATCTGGAGGCGCGTCCGTCGACTACAAGAGCGGTATCGCGAAGATGCCGGAGCACATGGTCAACGAAGCAATCAAGAAGGCTCCTCGGAAGATACGGATGTGCGCGAGGGATCCCAAGCACGACATGCTGGTCCCAGTCGAATCCTCCCCCTACATCGCGACCACGGGCCTTGGCATTTACATGCGGGACATAGACACAGGCGAGAAGAGGCCCTCGACCCGGAAGGACATCGCCGATTTCGTCAAGCTTGGTGATGCGCTTGAGCCAGTGTCCTTCTGCTGGACGTCGCTCACTGCAACCGAAGTGCCTCAGGCGGCTCACGGATTGCACGAGCTATGGACGGCTATGCAGAACACCTCGAAGCACGTCATGAGCGTGGAGGTCTCGAGCGCGGAGGACTCTCAGAGACAGATGAAGCTCGCCTCCTTTATCGCAGGCGGAGAGGAGGCGCTCAGGAAGAGGCCGATATTCTCAGTCATATGCTGCTCTATTGCTCCTCTGTCGTTCGACGAAAGTGCAGTCGAAGGGATGGCCGAGTTGGCGAAGTTCGGAATACCCGTGGCCTCGATGTCTATGTCCTTGTCTGGCGGTTCTGCACCAGTCACGATGGCTGGTACGATCATCAACGCCAATACGGAGAACCTCGCGAGCCTGTGCATTACTCAGTTCACCGCTCCAGGGGCACCCCACATATACTGTTCCTCATCCGCGCCGATCGACATGAGGACGGGGTCGATCAACTACATGACGGCCGAGCCGGCTCTGATCAGTGCGGGCCTGGGCCAGATGGCTGCGAGGTACAGTCTCCCGAGCATGGTTGGCGACTGGGGGATAAACGACAAGGCCGAACCGGGAATCCCTCACTCGCTGACCCAGATCTTTGGCGTTGTGCTCACGACGATGTCGGGCACGGACATGGCCGGAGGAATGGGAGGTCTCGATGCGGTCAAGGGAGGATCGCTCGAGCAGATGGTGATAGACGCGAACATGTGGGACAGCCTCAGAGCCTACATGAGGAAGTTCATCTTCAATGAGGAGACGGGCGCCCTCGATGTGGTCAAGGCCGTGGGACACGGGAACACCTTCCTGACGCATCCGCATACTCTGAGGAATTTCAAGAAAGAGCTGAACTTCTGGGACCCGAAGAAGCTCGAGCGGGAGGCCACCTTCTCCGACAAGATGGTTCCTGAGGCGAAGAAGATCGCCAGGCAGCTTCTGAAAGAACACCAGGTAGCTCCGATTGACAAGACCGCGCTCAAGCAAGGTGATGAGCTCATAAGAAACTTCGAAAAGACACTCTGAGCTCTTCTCAAAACCCTTTCCATGGGTCCTTTCTCCCCCAGAAATCCGCGCAATTCTTATGCTCAATCCGGCATTCCGTCGCGGTACTCGCGGATGGCGCAAGATATTGAAATAGCGCGGTTCACCGAAGCGGACATATCCTTCGGCAAGATGCTGACGGACGGTGAGGGCTGGCATCGCTCATTGGCAGACTGGAAACGGCTGCTCGCGATCAGTCCCTACGGGATGCTGAAAGCTCGGGTAGGGGGAAAGGACGTCGGCGTGGCCGGACTGTTGTGGTACGACAAGGTGGCGTGGCTTCATTCGGTCATTGTGCTCAAAGACATGCGCGGCCAAGGCATTGGAAGGGCAATGTTGAAGACCTGCGTTCAGAGAGCGCGGGATTTGAAAGTGCCTTGCGTCAAGGTCGACAGCGTTCGTGGTTTCGAGAGCTTCTACAAGGCATTCGGTTTCGTGGAGGAATTCGAGTCAAGAAGGTTCCTGAGAAATGGCGAGCGCTTTCCCATTGTTGCAGAGCAAGTCGGCTCTGCGCTGCTGGATCGGATCGTCTACTTCGACCAGGCGATGACTGGATTGAACAGATCTCGCGCGATAAGGGCAGTGTACGACGACGCACCTGAGCTCGCGTTTTGTGTCAAGTCTGATCCTGGACTGCTTGGCTATGTGCTAGCGCGGAGGGGCGAAGAGAGGATACAGATAGGACCGTGCGTGGTCGACAAACAGGATTCGCTCTGTGCTTCTCGTCTAATAGCTTCGTTGATTGGTTCCGAGCCCGACTCGAAATTTAGGATGTGCGTGCCAGGGGCGAATGCGGCCGCTGTGAAGCTCGCCACCGATCTCGGATTCGAGAGCGTGATGTCATCTACTAGGATGTTCATGGGCTTGAAGTTCGAGGAACCGAACGCGTGTTTTGCCATGATCTCTCCAGAGAAGGGGTGAGCAATGTCCGTGGATGTCTGGACTTATCTGGGATTCCTTGCGGGCGCGCTCACGTCCACCGGATACCTTCCGCAGATCGTCAAGGGCTTTAGGACGAAGAAGATGCAGGATGTTTCTCTTCTGATGCCAGCCATCCTAGGTGTGGGCATGTTCTTGTGGCTAGTCTACGGCCTTGCGCGCGAGGACATAGTCATAGTCGTCGCGAACATTGTTGGTTCGTCCCTCACAGCCCTGCTCGTCGCAATGAAGATCCGATACGATCGCGGCGCAAATAACTGAGAGTCGTCAAGTCATCTTCTTTGTGTCCTTGTCTCTCTGCTTCGGTTTGATGTGGGTTCTGAGACCAATGGCCACCATAATGGCAGTGCACGCAAGAAGCGCGCCTGCGGGGACGGCCCAGAGAAGCCACGAGGCGGTGTATCCGAAGACAGTCTCTCTCATGTAGTATTGATTGCTGGACCCATCCGTGCGAGTGGGCGATTCCCACTCCGCTGGTGACAATACCGTTCCGTTGTTCGTAGTGCCCAGAACCACCAGGAATATGATCGCCAAGCAGAGGATCCACGAGGCGGAGAGCAGGATGATGATCCTCGTGTTCTCGTTCGGCGAGAGAAGGTCCCTGGCCTTCCAGGACAGGCCGTAATATACGAATCCGTGGTCCTCGAAACGCTTGACGAGACCGCCTTCCTCCATCTTCTTGAGGTGTCTATGCACGGCGGCCTTGTCTATGTCCAACGCCTCGGAGAGCTGCGAGACCGTCCTTCGCATGGGCTGGAGGGACCTGAGAATGTCCAGCCTCGTGTCTGAGGCAAGAGCGAACAGGGATTTCTTGTCCAGCTCAACCCGCATGTTCTCTCCTCGTAAGGAGAATAGTGTCTCGTGGAACATTAATCTCGCTCCTTCTTGTCCTCAACCCTGCGCATATCAGAGCATGTAGTAGTACTGGTACTCGTAGGTCCTGTAGACAAGCGAGCTGATTTCGGAGAGGTCCGACAGCATGCTCGCCTTCACTGTCGAATATGATATCGTGTAGAGGTAGTCGTCGATGTACAGGGACCGGGAGACGTATTCGGAGCTGTATTGAGTGTCGCTCTTGTGCTCGATTATCCCTCTGAACGATACCCCCTCTTCAACAGAGACCTCCAAGACCAGAGCCCCGGTGACGTAGCTTGACACCCAGTAGTCTTCCCCGAGCGTCCTGCTTTGGGCAGACAAGGGGATCACCAGGAGGTTCTTGTCGAGATCGAACAGGACTGCTCTGTGATCGTACTGCGCGTCAGACCACGAGTATGCGTACCCATCAAGGATGTACTTGCTTTGCTCAACGGGCGCCGTCGGGTCTGTGACATCGTACAGCGAGACCTTGACGTTGCTGCTCTCGCTGCCAATGCCCAGGACGTGCGTTGCATCGACTGGATGCAGGTAACTCGAGAATCCAGGCATCTCGAGTTCTCCGACGATCCTAGGGTCAGTCGGATCCTTGAGATCGATGACAAAAAGAGGGTCAATCTGTCGGAAGGTCACCAAGTACAACGTGTCGCCGACGAACCTGGCTGAGTAGATCCTCTCTGTGGGCGCGATGTCTGTCAGTGCTCCCACTGTATTGAGACGCGAATCCAGGACGAACACGCTGTTGCTCATTTCCGTCCCATCAACGGGCTGAAACCACATGTTGGTGGTGGCCAACCTGAGATAGGGCTCCTTCTCGTCCATGGAGAACTGGTTCAGGAGCCAACCCTTGACATCTCCCCTCGCAACGGCCTTCATCGACAGACCGTCGAATGCTACCTTGAATATCGTCGTCGTGATCATGTTCGGATCCTCGACAGTGTCCTCGCCGTTCATCCAGGTCAGCTCGCCCGTCCACTTCTGGATGGTGAGGAAAATGGCCTGCTTCGACATGTAGATGGTCGACGCGTAGCCCGCGACCACGGAGACGCATTCATAATCCTCCGAGGATACATTGAATGCTAGCACATTGAGGAAAGAGCTGGGGTCTCTCATCTCGGGATCGTAGTAGATGCTGTCAAGGCTGAGATCCGCGGAATCGTCACCGACCCATAGTCTGGGGAGGGCGGTTTCGTTCTGGATCATCCACTGATATTGCTGAGCTATCAAGTAGACTCTGTCCTCGATCATTCTCGCCGTCTGGACATAGCCCGACACACCAACTGCGAAATCGAGCATCGGCTGCGCGGGATCGCTCAGATCAAAGACGAGGATGTAGGACCTCGGACCGTAGTAATCTGCCGGGACTTCGGTTGTAGCCCTCAAGGAGTAGTCGTATTTGACTGGGTAGACGTACTCGTTCCACGAGCACACGACAACAAGTTTCTGGGGTAGGACGAAGAGCCCGCTGAATGAGAGCGAGGTACTGGGGTCATCATCGCCAAGGATGTAGCTCTCGTTGATCTTCGAGACGTTCTCGAGCGCGGTCGGGGGATAGGCGTTCAGTATGCTGACCGCGTCCCAAGAGGCAATGTAGATGTGCTTACCATCGGTCTTGACGGTGTCCATCTCATCGACCCCTGCGACCTGGACGTTCGTGCGGGAGTATGAGTCGGAAGACGAGAACTGCTCGTTGAATCCCGTTGGTAGCATCGCGCCTCTGTCATTGTATGACCCGCCAGATCGTTCAGAAGACCTTAGGAAATCGAACACCTGGCCACGGTTCGAGAACGTGGACAGCAGTCCTCCACTTCTGTCAAGAACCACCGGCTCCGAGTCCGCCCAAACGTATGTGAGCAATCCTGCTGTGGCCATCATTGCGGCTATCATCAATCCAGCGGCGACCTTCTCGTAGGATTCCATTGTCTCCCCGAATCATAGTGGGACGCTCGCTATATCAAACCACGCCGTTCGTTGACATGGAAGTCAATGGGGTATGTGGCCAGCATGCGCACTTGATGCGTCGTTCTCCGTGCGGAGGATGTCTACTTCTTCTTCGATAGCCTAGATGCGAGGATGACCGCGCAGCCGATTCCTATGATTGGCACCAGGATTGCTGGGAACTCTGGCACGGTGCTGTAGGAATAGGCCTTCCTGTCCCATATGTCGAGCATCGAGCCCGCACCATCCCCCATAACGCCCCAGATCTCAACATCGACGGATCCCGACAGGGGCGCCGTCCAGACGACGTTGAAGGTGGTCGCCTTCATCAGGTCCGCAGCGTCATTCGCTGATGCCTCGCTGTCAGGGTTGTTGATCTCGACGTTTGGATCAGTTGTTGAAGGCGTGCCGCCGTTTGTGATCAGGTCAAACGAATTGTATCCGGTCGCGTCTCCGTTGGCATCGGCGATGACTATCTGGATCGAGTATTGCTGACCTGGAATGTAGCTTCCGCTCGGCAATCCAGTTACGGTCAACATGGACGGCGTCTGTGCTCCCGAATGGCATCCGCTGTAGGTCGAGCTACAGGCTCCACCTTCGCGGTTTTCCGTCGCTTCCGTGTTCTGCGCAGGCAATAACGCAAGTGCAATGATTGCTGCGATGGCGCCAACAACCAGTAAGGAAGTCAATCTCCTGTGCCGCGGAGCTGCTGGTGCAGTGGATTCCGTATGGTCGTTTCCCTCGTGAGTCTCTCTAAACTTGGCGTTTCTGAAGTGCAAAACGTCACCTCTGAATCTTTTTTCGTGCCCGACCTTGGTGCCCGCGATGATGCAACAGGTTCGGGTTGGGAGCTGCGATTATCACATTGATATATAACGGTGTTACTTAACACTTGAACGGTCTGGAGTAGCCGTATGTGTCTGCAATTGGGTATTATGTGAATAAAAACGCATTCCATGTATGGAATTTGGTCTGATAGCACAGAAAATGGTCAACAGCTCCAGCGGTAGAACCCGCTAACCATTCGCCAGTACGGTCCTGATCCTGTCCGCAATCTCCTTCGTCTTCTCGTCGGCCGCGACGAGTTCTATCTCATCGGGACCTCTCGCTCCAAGACCCAGTTCGACGGCTCTCCGTATCTGATCGAGCTGGAAGATCTTTCTGCCTTCGAGTTTGCCAGTCGTTCCATGCATCTTCAAAGCGGCGACTCCGACCGCGTCTATTGCGACTCTGTCATTCGACGCGAAGGTCAAGTCAGCTCTCCATCTCGCCCCGCTCATCGGCCCGCCCGTGTAAAACGCCTCGACGCCGTCCATGACGATGAGCGCTGGCTTGTATGCCCAGTTCATCTCCGCAATCATGTTACGCTGGTTGATCACAGATGTGTGGAGCTCGGTCATGTTCTTCGAATGGACCATGCCCGTGGAGAGCTTGAGCGACATCGTGAAGTGTCCTCCATACTGGTGAGTCTTCAGGCAGCAGAGACTGATGACAGCGTCCGCCTCAAGGACAGGCTTCGCGAACCAGAAACCGTTCCGCCAGTGGCTGCCAGGCGGATTGATTCTGACCCATCTGTCCTTGGGCATCTCGTCGAAGACCAGGCAGTCGAACCCCAGCTCTTGAGATAGCGCGAACACGCCCTTCTCCTGGAAGACCCTGCTAGTCTTCGTGGGGCCGCTCCTGTCCCCGACTGTGATGTTGCCAGGCCCCTGCTCCTTGATCAGCTGGATCATCGTGCGTAGAGTGTCGATGTGTGTGGAACCTGGGGCGGGGTCTGCGGTGTTGAAGTTCGGCTTCACAAGAACCTTCTTGCCGGCCAATGACGGCATGCCGAATGCCTGGACGACCTTCTTCGTGCCGCTTGTTCTGTCTGGGTCGAGCGCGACGACGACCTTGGAAGTGGCCATACTTCATGCCCCTTTCTCGTTAGCGCTCAATCACGCAGATGCGCTACTTTGTTTTTGCGCAGAAATAATCTCGAGTGCAAGCGCAACGGCCTTCTTTGGGGTGTCTACCTCCACGAGGTTCGGGATGTTCCTCGTGTGGGCCTTCTCGAGCTTCCATGTCCTGAGGCCGATGACCTTCTTGCCTATGTTCAGAGCGTGGGCGATCTCCGAGAGCGTCCCGAACTCTCCGCCGACCGCGATCAACACATCGGCCGTCTTGACCAACATCACGTTCCTGCCCATACCCATGCCAGTGACGATCGGTATCTGGATATACTGGTTTGCATCGTGCTTGTCGTCCGAGGGGATGATGCCGATCGTGAGCCCGCCCTCTCTCCTCGCACCCCGGCACACGGCCTCCATGACGCCCGACAGCCCTCCGCAGACCACCGCGGCCCCGTTCCTAGCGATCTCTGCGCCGACTTCCTCGGCGAGTTTCAGAAGCTCTGGCTCAGTCTTGCTGGAGCCAATTACCCCCACTATTTTAATGCCCACGGAAGAGGTATAAGGCGTTGCCTGTTCATAAGCCGTGTCCAGACTGGGTTTTCCAGCGACATGTTTATTAACTAAGCTCGATGATTTTAGTCCGCAGACTAGGGAGGCACTCCCCCATGCCAGACATTAGAACGAGAGTTGAAGAAGACAGAGGCATTCTGAAGAAGATACAGAGCTACATCCCCGGTTTCCGTGGTTACAGATTCCGGGAGGATCTCAGAGACGCGGACAGGATGCTCCGCATGCAGCTGGCGGACAGGCTGTCGAAGCAGCGCCGCGGCCTCGAGGAATGCAGGGGCACGCTTGTGCAGAATGGTGGGTTCAAGGAGCTCGACACGGTCGGCGGTCTGATCAACCAGTTCAAGAAGGTCGAGGGACAGGTTACCCACGCGGAGATGGGTTATTCAGGGATCGCGGCCGACATTCAGATCAAGGAGGACGAGCTGAACAAGCTCTATGAGTACGATGTCGCGATGTTGGACCACATAACATCTATTGGAGCTAGCATCGACTCGCTCAAGGGTTCCTTGGTTGCGGCAGACGAGCCCACGACTCACAAGGATCTCATGAACATCAAGGCGAGGATCACAGATTTCGAGGACCAGTTCAACAGGAGAATGACCGTAATCGAAGGTACGGAGGTGTGATAGATGGGAAGCTTGATTGGCGCGGACACATTCAAATGGGAAGACGCGGACAAGCGCCAGAACATAATGTTCCGGCTGCCGCGTAACATCAGGTTCAACGACAACATAGTCGTGAGAGAAGACGAGATAGCCGTGTTCTACAGGGACGGCAAGGCCCTGGACTACATAGACAGGCCAGACAGGTACGCCCTCACCTCGCTGAACGCACCGATCGTCGGGAAGATAGTGAAGTTCCTTTCGGGCGTGCAGCAGCAGGCCGAGGTCATCTATCTCCAGAAGCGTGCGCTCGATGGCAAGTTCGGCAGCAAGCAGCCGTACCAGTTCCGGGACAAGGACTTCGGGATGGTCAACCTGCGTGTCTTCGGCGAGTTCAGGTACAAGGTAGCCTCTCCGGCGAACTTCGTGAACCAGTTCGTGGGGACTTTCAACTTCTCGACCAGCGCTGAGGTCGAGGAGAGGATCAAGGAGCAGGTCGTCATACTGATTTACGACTCGCTCGGCGACATGAAGAACCAGGGCATGGGCGTGGCGGACATCGCCTCCAACCTGACGAACATCGAGCAGGTCGTGCTCTCCAGGGTGAAAGACCACTTCGACTTGTACGGAATCACGATCGACAAGCTATCCGGACTGTACATCTCGCTGCCTGAGGAAGTGCAGAAGGCCGTCGACCAGAGGGCCTCGATGCAGATACTGGGCGCGAACTACATGCAGTACCAGACCGGGCAGGCCATGCGCGAGGCCGCGTCGAACCCGGCCGGTGGCGGCGGTGCCGCGGGCGCTGGTGTTGGCGTCGGTGCGGGCCTCGGTATGGGCTGGATGATGGTGGACCAGATGAGGCAGCAGGGCACCGCTCCGGGTGGAGCACCCGCTCAAACGGCTGCCGCGCCAATGGTCATATGTCCCAAGTGCGGCGTCCAGAATCCGCAGACCAGCAAGTTCTGTTCAGGCTGCGGCGGGAAGCTTGGCGTTCAGACCATACCTTGCCCGAACTGCAAGGCTCAGGTCCCAGAGGGCACCAAATTCTGCCCGGAGTGCGGCAAGCCAGTGGCGGCCACGAAGAAGTGCCCCCACTGCAATGCCGACGCTCCAGCAACCTCCAAATTCTGTCCATCGTGTGG